>ERZ826242.12-NODE-12-length-325597-cov-11.896514_pt1 | contig 325597 bp, 284 predicted proteins | sample MGYA00519871_ERZ826242 | MGnify/ENA primary metagenome ERZ826242 (study PRJEB31778, sample SAMEA3449226) | human gut metagenome | biome: human gut; feature: human-associated habitat; material: faeces | place: United Kingdom | collected 2010/2012 ... | reverse complement strand
GAGAGCGCAGGCAGCTACGATTCTGATGCGTTTCTGCGAAGAAGTAGCGAAATAGGTAGTATCGCTAAAATATCTATAAGAAAAAGCTGGAGATTATTCTCCAGCTTTTTTGTTTCTGATTGAAAAGCCCTGCGTACTGTTGTCAACGGCTCGGAAATTGCATCATCGGTTATTACAATATGACCGCCAAGTCCTGTGATGTTACAGCAGAGAAAAAACGGGGATCAGTCTCGGTTTTTCTTTTTATACTTTTTTTTCTCTTTCCGATAAGTGAGTGTCTGTTTCAGCGCGGTTTCTTTTTCTATGCCGGACAGTCTCAGTTTGTGCGCGTAGGTCAGCAGTTCGGAGAAATCCGGACCGGGGGTCAGACCGGCGGCGATCAGATCCGCTCCGCTGACAAAGGGCTTTGCCATGGTCTCGAGATAAATTTGCAGACGTTCCTGCAGGAAACGTTCATTTTCTTCATCGGGCAGAAAACCGGTGCGTCCCAAATGGTCGGCTCGGGCCAGGAGAAGGAGCGCCTGAGGATCTTTTACTCTGTCAAACATCCGATTGGTGGATTTGATTCCCGCTCTTTGTCCTGCCAGGATGTTCGGTCTCATATGGTGTTCTGTCAGGTTGAGTACGTATTGGATCAGTTTTGTCTCCTGTGTGATGCGTCGCAGAAATTTTCGTGCGATGGGGAGTCCTTCCGTCTCATGCTTCAGTGCGTGAATTTTACCGCCGATCTCTTCCGTGGTGACCGTTTTTCCGAAATCGTGAACGAGAGCCGCCAGCAGGAATCCCAGAGGATTTTCCGCATCGCCGCGGAGTTTTGCCGCTTCGTCCAATACCAGCATGGTGTGATTCCAGACGTCGCCTTCCGGATGGTGGAGCGGGCTCTGAACCACGCCGATAAGCTGCTGTACTTCCGGAAACCAGAAGGAGAGCTGATCCATGGCGCGGAGCGTCTGAAAAAAGACAGAAGGTTTCGGAGCTTTGAGCAGAGCTTTTTCAAGTTCGCTCAGAACCCGTTCTTTGGCCAGTGCACTCAGATCCATTTCCCGTGTCAGCGCCAGGGTTTCCTCTGCTACCGCGAATTGAAACCGCGCTGCAAATTGAGCGGCTCTAAGCACTCGCAGGGGATCTTCTTCAAATTTCTCAGGGTGGATATGACGGATGATTCCTCTTTGCAGGTCGGCTGCTCCGCCGAAGTGATCGATGATTTCTCCAGTGATCACGTCTTGCATCAGGGAATTTATGGTAAAGTCCCGCCGCTCCGCCGCTTTCTTCGTACCGAGGAAGGGATCTGTAAAGATTTCAAAATCCCTGTGTCCCCGTCCGGAGGCTTCTTCCCTTCGGGGCATTGCAATATCAAGGTCGTATCCCTTCAGGCCGTATACGCCGAAGCTGGAACCGATTTCCGCCGGCTGTCCGAGACTGCAGAGAATCTCTTTCAACTGCTGCGGAGTGACGCCGTGGATTTCCATATCGACGTCCTTATTTTCCCATCCCAGAATTTTATCCCGGACAAAGCCTCCTACAAAATAAGCGCGGCCGCCTTTTTGCGCTGTCAGAGAGGCGATACTATCCGCCATTTTCAGATTTTTTCGATTTTCCTTTTCTGCTGCTGTGTTCATCCCCGTGTCTTCCTTCCGTTTTCCATGTTTCCAGTCCCTGAAATGCAGATCCTGCAGACTTCGGTTCTCTCTCCGTTTAGGGCATCTGTTTTTCCGGTTCGAAACTGCTGATCTGTTGTTTTTCGGAGCTGCCGCAGGTTTGTTTTTCCCGTATTTCGGGACAGATCGGACTGCGCTTTTATCATTTTGCAAAACCTCTGTAGTGACATTCCAATTATATCTCCGGAAAGCTTCCGTGAAAAGCGGCAGACGATCGGGGAGGACAGATAAATTTATGGCGCGGAGCAGACTGCAGGACGGCAGAGTATCCGGGCAGAAGGGCTGCGGCAGGGGAACATTAGGAAAACCGTGACGGGAAATTTATCCGAAAATTGTCCTCCTGTCGTTTCCGGACTATGCGGCGGCATAGGGGTATTATATAATAATTGACAAAGAGGCTGCCGGCGGCGGGAATGCAAAACACTGTCGAAGAAAAGAATGCCGCGGCGGCGGATCTCAACAGAAAAATAACCTGGACATGGACAATGCGGAGCAGGGAGGAAATATCATGAGTAAAATCATCGAAAGTGCACTGGAAATCATCGGAAATACGCCGATGATGCGTCTGAACCGTTATTCGGAAGAAAGCGGTCTGAGAGCAGAGCTTCTGGCAAAGTTGGAATACCTCAATCCGGCGGGATCGGTAAAAGACCGGGTCGGTCTGGCGATGATCGAGGATGCAGAACAAAAAGGACTTTTGAAACCGGGAGCGGTTATTATCGAGCCGACTTCCGGAAATACGGGGATCGGTCTGGCGATGGCTGCTGCGGTTAAAGGATACCGGATGATCCTGACGCTGCCGGATACGATGAGCATAGAGCGAAGAAATCTTCTGAAAGGTTACGGTGCGGAACTGGTACTGACAGACGGAGCAAAGGGAATGACCGGCGCCATCGGCAGGGCGCAGGAACTCAACCGTCAGATAGAAGGATCGGTCACTCTGGGGCAGTTTGACAATCCCGCCAATCCCGCTGTTCATAAAAGTACCACCGGGCCGGAAATCTGGGAGCAGACCGGCGGCAATATCGATATTTTTGTCGCGGGGGTCGGTACCGGCGGGACGCTGACCGGTATCGGCGAATATCTCAAAGAACAGAATCCTCATATCCGCATTGTGGCGATGGAGCCTGCGGACAGTCCGTTTCTCTCGGAAGGAAGAGCGGGCGCTCACGGGATTCAGGGCATCGGCGCGGGTTTTGTTCCGTCGGTTCTCAATACATCGGTTTATGATGAGATCATTACCGTGGAGACGGAAGACGCTTATAAAGAGGGAAGAAAATTCGCTGTGACGGAAGGCATTTTAGTGGGGATTTCCTCCGGTGCCGCTCTGAAGGCTGCGTCGGTTCTGGCGAAAAGAGAGGAAAATGCGGGCAAGACGATTGTCGTGCTTCTGCCGGATTCCGGCGACCGGTATCTGTCGACACCGCTGTTTTCTGCGGAGCAGTCGGAATAGCTCTGAAACGGCGAAAAGAGGGCAGAAAAAGATCAGCCGTAAAAATCGGAGCGTACAGAGTGCGGGACTGGAAAAGACAGGATTTGTAATCAGAAGATACAGAGAGAAAATAGTGACAGGGGGAAAAGAAAATGACGCTGATGAAACAGTGCCGGATTTGGAAAGAAGAGAAAAACTATCAAAAGATGATCAGCGCATTGGAGGCGCTTTCCGCGGAGGAACGGACGCCTGAGCTGGACAGCGAGCTGGCGCAGGCGTACTGCAGCAGCGCGGATACGGAGAACAGAGAGCTGTTCCAGAAGGCTCTGAAATTGCTGAAACCCCATGAAGGATACTTTGGAGAAGATTACAGCTGGAACTTCCGGATCGCCTTCGCGTATTTTTATCTGGACCGTGAGGCCTCTGCACTCCGTTATTTTAAACGGGCGCTGGCGCAGCGTCCGGAGGACGGGGATGCGCTGGAGATGATCAGTGCCTGCCGCAGCCGTCTGACTCTGCCCCGTTTCGAAAAAAATTTCCGGCAGCGCACCGCTGAGGCGTGGACCGAATTTGCGGCGGGAGAGGAAGAATTGCGCCGTCTTATCGACCGAAACAACAGAGACGACGGAGGTGAAGAGCTGGCGGCCCTCTGCAGCAGTCTTCTCTCCGCCGCTTTTTCCGATGTCTCCTTTGAACTGGGATACGACGGGCAGAAATATGAATTGATTCTCACGCCGGAAGGGGAGCGGAGCAGATTGTTTGAATTGGTGTATTTTCAGAATCATGCGCCGGATTTTCTGCGGGAGAAGTGGAATATATGGGTCGGCCGCCAGCCTTCCCGGGGATTCTGTCTGCAGTATTTCGGGCAGGAAGTGTCGGGACAGGAAGTGCGGGTCTGGGTGGACGCCGGAGGGGAGAGAGAAAATCTGTCTTCGGTAGGTCTGACGCTTTACTGTGAAAAACTGCGTTTTCTGATGAAGGATAATGAAGATAAAGTGCGGCGGATTCTTTCGAATCTCACAGATCAGGTGCTGGGCGAAATTCCGTCTATGGCTCTGGTCCGGGATTTTCATGTGATCAGCCGCCCGAAAGCAGAGGCGTCTGTGCGGCTTTCCGACCTTCCGGAATATCTGAAAGAATTGGGAGCCGAATGGAACACAGATCCGCAGAATTATCTTGACAACAGTTATATCGGATATGAGGCGGAGCCGGTGGAAGATCCGGAAGCGGACTGGCGTCTGGACGTATTCGCCGGTTCTGCGCGGCTGCCGTCGCTGATCAACGAGTATCTGAGCGGTGTCAGCGATGTTGTGGATGCCCTTGATGAGGACGGTGCGGCAGCAGGATTTTTCTGCTATCCTCTCGGCGGATTTTCCGGTGAGGACCGGGCGGCGAAGATTCTGGACTTTCGCGACGGTCTGGAGGCGGCTGTTATGGACGCGGCCGGAGAAGACGCGGTAACTTTTCTGGGCGGAGCCAGCGGTCTGTACTGCGGCTATCTGGACTTCATCGCCTGGGATCTGGATTCTGTGCTGACTGCCGCATCGGAATTTTTTAGAAAGAGCGGCTTGGAATGGGCCAATTTTCATTCTTTCCGCCGGGATGTGGGCGCAGTTGTCCTTTTGGACCCGGAAGACAGGGAAGATAGAGACGGTCCGGAGGAGGAGACCGGATCGCTGCTGTCCCGGGAAAACATCGACGCGCTGCAGTCTTTTGACGAAGGCAGCAGCGGTTATTTTTACAAGATGGTCGATTATCTGGAAACGTTTGTCGAAAACGGAGTGAAAGAAGGACGGTTCACCGAAAAGCAGGCCAGAAGAGATTTACAGATCGCTCTGTGGTATGCTTACGGATGCAATAATATCGACGAGTATGAATACTATTACCGGACGGCGCAGTGGATGCCGGCTTCGGAAGATAGGGCCGCAGGCTGCGGGATGTGGTTTTACCGCTATTCCTGCGCGCTGATGTACTGCGGCCGTCTGGAAGAGGCTCTTCATTACGCCGGGCGCGGTGCGCAGGAGGAGCCGGATTATCCGTGGACGTGGCTTCAGCTGGGAAAGCTCCGCAGCTGTTTCGGCGACAGAGACGGAGCGCTGAAAGCGGTGGAGCGAGGTCTGTCTCTGGTGCCGGGAGATCATGAATTTCAGACACTGCGCCGGGAGATCGAGAGCGGCGCTTCTCTGGAACAGATGGAGTATCATTGGATCGATCCTGATTATGACCGGCAGCTACAGAGCGGACTGGATGAAAATTCGGATGCCAAAAAGCGGGCGATCTCCTGTATTACGGTGGACGAAGGAGGACTTCGCCGGGTTCAGGAACTGTTTCAGCAGAGAGAGTGGACAGAGAGTGTACCTTACTGCAGATTCCCGTATTCTGTCGGAACCCACGAAGTAGAACTGGTATTTCGTATGAACGAAGGAGGACTTTCCAAGCTGGATCCGGTCTGGCTGAAAAAGCAGAAGGAACGGCTGGAAAGCGGGGCGTGGCTCGTCCGTCCGTCGGAAGTGGGCAGAACGGGGATGCTGGATACGGTGTTCTTCGGCCTGGATTATCAGATCAGCCTGATCTACAGACTGCCGGATACCGGCGAGTATTTTCAGATATTTCCCGACGAAGAGGAGCAAAACAGTCAGGAGGAAGAGGACAGCGATATTTTGCGGATTTCCAACAATCCGGAGGACGAGCGCCGGGAGGATTCCTGTGAACATTCTTCCAGCGCTGCCGGCGTGTTCGCGGGTTTCGTTCTCCTGTCGGACTGCAGCTGGGACAAAGAAAAGCTGATTCGCGATCTGAGAGAGGAATGGAATCTGAACGCAGAAGAAGAGGGAACGCAGCAGGAGGATATTCTGTATTTCGATTCCGATGGGATGACCGCCGCCGTCACTCTGATCGCCGCTCCTGTTCCCGAAAGAGAGGCGGAGATCAATGCCGCAGCCAATTACATGTGGCCGGAGGCGGTAAAAACCGCCGAGGCGCATAAGGCTCAGCTGATGGTAGCTGTTCTGGGGACAGACGTCGATCTTCTGAAAAAGGGCAGGCTGTTTGTAAAGATTCTGGACTGCTGCTACGGACAAAAATACGCTTCCGGCGTTTATACCAGCGGAACAGTATTCGAACCGCGCTTTTACCGGGCGTTTGCAGAAGTCATGAAAGTGAAGGAAGACCTGCTGCCGATCTATAACTGGATCTGGTTCGGTCTGTATCGCAGCGAGAAAGGGGTCTGCGGATATACTTACGGAATGGAGGCCTTTGGAAAGCCGGAGCTGGAAGTGGTGAATGCCGATGCTCAGCCGTCAGAGATACGGGATTTTCTGGCGGACCTGGTGTCTTATGTGCTGGAGTACGACGCTGTTTTGCAGGATGGGGAGACGATCGGATTTTCTGCAGAGGACCGTCACGCTATTTCTTACGGGCCGGGAATCTCCCTGCCGGATCAGATGACACTGAAGATTCGCTTTGCACCGGAAACGGAGAGGGGACGGACTTTTTGATTTCACCATCTCCGGCCGGTAACAGGCAACGGAACGGCGCCGGCTCTGCCGCTGATAAAGCGGCAGAGCCGTTTTTCTCTGCTTTGTTTCACACCCTCAATATATCTAAAAAAGACGTCAATATTCTGATATTTTCTCATCGGTCTTCGGTGTATAATGATTTTTATTGAGGAAGCCGCCGACGGAAGGCAGGGGAGGACTGCAAACGGCGGCGGATTCCTCTCTTCCCCGGAGGAAGAGATGTGAAAGATAGAAGCGAAAATGTTGTGCAGCCGCGGCGGTGCGGCGGTTTGTGCTGAGAAGCGGTGAGAGGAAAGGCGGCAGAGATGGAAAACAGAGACTGGACGGAGAGGTATAGAGAAGAACTGATTGATTTTTACCGGCAGGGCGTCCGGACCAGAAGTTATTCAGACGAAGAGGGGGAATACGCCCGTCTCATTTTAAATAAAATGAAAGAACTGGGATATGAGGAAGCGTATATCGACCGGACCGGAAATGTGGCGGGCCGTGTGGGAGACGGAGATACCGTCATTCATTTCGATTCCCATATGGATACGGTTCAGGTGCACGATGCGGATCAGTGGTCCGCGCCTCCTTTTGGCGCGGAGATCATCGGCGGTATGGTTTACGGACGGGGTTCGGCGGATATGAAGGGCGGCCTCAGCGCTTCCGTATATGCCGCAGCTCTGGCGAAAAAACAGGGATTTTTGGAAGGCAAGACGGTATACGTGACGGGTTCCGTGTGCGAGGAGCACTGCGACGGCGTATGTCTGGAGCATTTCTATAAAGACAGCGGCGTCCGTCCGGATTTCTGCGTGATCTGCGAGCCGTCGGACAATGTCATCACCTTGGGACACACGGGAAAAGTGCAGGCGAGAATTATAACCCGCGGCGTTTCAGCCCACGGCTCCGCTCCGGAAAAAGGGATCAACGCCGTTTACGAGATGGCGGAAATCATTCAGCGGGTCGAGGCGCTCAATGGCGAACTTCAGTCCGGAGACGGCGGAACAGTCGTTTTGTCGGATATTTCCTGTGAAGCTGCATCTCTGAATGCGGTTCCGAGCCGGTGTGAGATTTATCTGGACCGGCGTCTGCGCCTCGGAGAGAGTATTTCTCAGGTGGAGGAAGAACTGGAACGTCTGATTCAGGGAAAGCGCGCTTCCTGGGAACCGGGGGATCTGCACCGTATCAGCTGGACCGGCGCCGGGATGGAGTATCATCCTTTTCATGAGCCCTGGAAAACAGATGAGAATCATCCCCTGACGCTGGCTTGCAATCAGGCATACGAAACGGTTTTCGGCAGCCGGCCGGGACGTTACGATTTCTGGGATTTCGGAACCAACGCTGTGGTTCCTGTCTCCATGGGCGTTCCGTGCATCGGTTTCGGCCCCGGAGAATATAAGCTGGCTCATATGAGAGACGAACGGTGTTCAGCGGATCAGGTATTCGACGCCTGCAGATTTTATACCGAGTTGATTCGCTGCCTCTGAGAAAAGATCTGTCTGCGAAAAAGATCTTTGTAAAAATCTGTGTTATGAGCCGTTTTCGGGAAGACAGGATATTTTTTCCTCCGCCGTCAGGAGACAGTGCGGTTTCCGCGGATCAGACGACCGCCAGAAAAACAGTCAGGAGTATCGGAAGAGATGAGAAAAGAGAAAAGAAACAGATTCGGAATCGGGGTATTGCAGAAGATTCCCGATGAGACCGGGGAAGTATTATGCCGGAGAGAACAGACCAGTCTCAGTGCGGGAGATTTTTCCGGAGCACGGCGCCGGGAGACTCCGGTCCCGTCCGGAGTTTTCGGCAAAAAAGCCGCAGAGACGGCGCTGAGGTTTCATAAGAGTCTGCCGGAATACCGCGAGACGCCGCTGATTTCACTGAGTCACCTCAGCGGGGAGCTGGGAGTCGGCGGGATTTACGTAAAGGATGAGAGCTGGCGGTTCGGACTCAACGCCTTCAAAGGGCTGGGCGGCGCATACGCTATGTTTCGCATTCTGTGCCGGCGTCTGGGGCTGGATCCTGAGAAAACGGACTTTGGAACTTTTCAGGAGGCGGAGATCAGAGAGCGCGTATCGCAGATCACCTTTGCAACGGCCACCGACGGAAATCACGGGAAGGGCGTTTCCTGGGCAGCGAAGCTGTTCGGGTGCAGTGCCAGGGTGTTTATGCCGAAGGGTTCTTCTCCGGCGCGGGCACAGGCGATTCGGAAAGCCGGCCCGGCGGAAGTGGAGATTACAGACGAAAACTATGACGGTGCGGTGAAGATGGCTCGCAAAAAGAGCGAAGAGCAAGGCTGGATTCTGATACAGGATACTTCCTGGAAGGGGTATGAGGAAATCCCTCTCCGGATCATCCAGGGCTATCTGACCATGGCCTCTGAAGCTGCCGGCCAGCTCAAATCGGAGAAAAAAGCTCCCACTCATGTCTTTCTTCAGGCAGGCGTAGGGGCTATGGCCGGCGGCGTCATGGCCTATCTGGCGGAAGAATACCGGGAGAGTCCGCCGGTATTTTGCGTCGTGGAGCCGGAAACGGCGAACTGTGTGTTTTTGTCAGCGGAGCGGGCAGATGGAGAAATCTGCAGCGTGGAGGGAAATCCGGACACGATTATGGTAGGTCTCAACTGCGGCACGCCCTGCGGGGTTACCTGGCCGATTCTCCGGGATCTGCCGGCATTTTATTTCTCCTGTCCCGACTTCGTGTCAGCTCACGGCATGCGGCTTTACGCCCATCCTCAGAAAGGTGATCCGAAGATCATTTCCGGAGAATCCGGAGCGGTGACCGCTGGTCTAACAGACCTGCTTCTCAGAGAAAAGGAACTGATAGAAATCAGAAAGCGGCTGCATCTAAATGAGAATTCCGTGGTTCTGCTCTTTAACACAGAAGGCGATACCGATCCGGAAAACTACCGTTCGGTGGTGCAGGAGGGCGCTTTCCCACTGCCAGAAACGCCCCGGGGAATCTGAAGCACAGAGAAGCGAAAAAAGAGTCAGCGCGGGCGGTGTCTTTTTTCGGTACGGAAGATTTTCGGGATATTCGGCGGAAATAAAGGAAATCGAAAGAATCTGAAGAATTGAAAGAAATCGGAATAATGAAAGAGATAGAAACAGGGACTGCTGCAAAATTTATTTTGCAGCAGTCCCTGTTTTCATAAAAACCGGCGGACCGGTAAGACGGCGGGTCGCGGCCGGTTCTTTCGTCATTGTTTCTTTTCCTTTCGGAATTGCTCCGGCGTCATATGCTTTGCGGCGCGAAAACGCTGATTGAAGTAGCTCTGACTGCAAAAGCCGGATTCGTAAGCGATCTCCGCCGCTGACTTTTCGGTATGAATCAGAAGCTCGGCGCTGCGGTTGATTCGCAGTTCGTTCAGATAGTGAAAGAGCGTCTGTCCTGTCATCGAATGGAAAAAGCGGGAACATTCACTGCGGCTCAGATGGATGTGATCGGCGATTTCTTTCAGTGTAAGTTTTCTCGTGTAATTTTCTTTCAGATAGAGGAGGATTTTCTGCATTCTGGTGTTATTTTTTGAAATTTCAGCCATCAGTCCCTCTTCGTCCCGTCGGTCGGATTTGGAAAGAGTCTTCCGCAGTTCGTCCCAGAGGAGAATCAGGTTCGCCAGCAAGGGGAGAGAAAGAGCATCCTCCGCTTCGTCAGCCTGGCGGCAACAGAGTTTGAGGCGGTGCAGAATCTCTGCCGAAGAAGGATCGGAAGGGCGGAAGACGAGAGCCGGAGCGGCAGAACGATACAGTACGGGCGCGGTGCAGCACTCGAAAAGCTCGCTTCCCTCCGGGCCCAGCAGATGGAGAGGGAGATTGAGACAGAGGTATTGCCCGCTGTCTTTTTCCGGCCGAGCGGTATGCACCTGCTGGGCATTGATAAAGATGCCGTCCCCCTCCTGAAGATACAGGGTCCGGTTCAGCACCCGAAAATGAAAGTTTCCCCGGATGACGGAGCAGAACTGCGGACCCGCGTGCCAGTGCCAGTCGATGACCTGATAAGTGTGAGGGGAAAATTCCTGTCTCAGAAACTGAAGTGGGAAAGCGCCGATTTCCGGTTCGATCCGCTCCTGCAGTCCTCTTTCAATCTCGATTTTCTTTACGGTAGGTTTTTGTTTTTTCATGAAGGAAAAACTATTCTGTCTGGCTGTCTTGAGGATTTTCGATATTGTAGGAGAAATTGTCGATGAGCCGGGTGGAACCGATGTTTACCGCGAGGGCTACCAGAACCGGCGCTTTGATTTCTCCTTCCACATCTTCGAGACAAAGCGCGTCGACGACGGAGACATAATCGATTTCAGCCAGAGGTTCTCTGCAGATCTCTGCGGTGATGGCTTCCCTGAGAGTCTCTGCGTTTCTCTCTCCGCCGTCCAGCATTTTTTTCCCCAGGCGCAGAGAACGGCTGAGAATCAGGGCGGCCTGACGCTCTTTTGGACTCAGATATTTATTTCTGGAACTTTTTGCTAATCCGTCCTCCTCCCGGACGATCGGACAGCCGCAGATTTCGATATCGATATTGAGATCTTCGGTCATGCGGCGGATGACGGCTAACTGCTGCGCGTCTTTTTCACCGAAATAAGCCCGGTCCGCTTTGGAGATATTGAATAATTTATTGACGACCGTAGTGACGCCCTGGAAGTGGGCAGGTCTGGATTTTCCGCAGAGTACGGAGGTGATTTTTTCCACCACCACGTGGGAGGAAAAATTCGGGCCGTACATGTCTTCCGGTTCCGGATGAAATACGATATCTACGCCTTCGGAGGCGCACAGCGCGGCGTCCGCTTCCAGATCCCGCGGATAAGTCGCCAGATCTTCCGTCGGACCGAACTGAATCGGGTTGACAAACACGCTGACGATAACGCGGTCATTTTCGGCGCATGCTCTGTGAATCAGACTTCTGTGACCGTCGTGCAGATAACCCATCGTAGGGACGAGACCGATGGAAAGCCCTTCTTTCTTCCATTGTCTTGCGACGGACTGGACTTCGGCCGGGCTGGAAATGATGCGGGTATTATTTTCTGTCATGATTATCGTTCTCCTTTTGTGTTTTCCCGTGCAGACCTCTGCATTTTTTGGGTTCTGCCGGGACAGTTTTGCCATTTACGGAATTCATTCTAAACTTTTTTGCTCTCTGCGTCAACGAAATGGCGCGTATTGCGGAGGAAAAACAGAGAGGGCGCGGACGCCGGAGATTTGACAGGATTCCTTTCAGCTATTAAAATTGTTAGAGACAAACAGCTGGAACCACAGGCCCGGGCCGCTCCCACAATGCGATTTTTAAAAATGAACACATCAGAATTTTGCTCCGGTTCGGATATTTTGTATATAAGGAAAGAGAAAATGAATTCAGTAAAAAAGCCCTCCGGGCAGAAAACATATTTTATCCAGACTTTTGGCTGTCAGATGAATGAGCACGACTCGGAAAAGATGGCGGGAATGCTGGAAGAAAACGGATATCTCCCGTCGGAAGAACGAGAGACGGCAGATGTGATCGTCGTCAACACGTGCAGTGTCAGAGAAAACGCGGATAACCGGTTTTTTGGACAGTTAGGCGTCATCAAAAAAATAAAGGAGCGCCATCCGGAAAATGTCATCGCAGTCTGCGGCTGTATGATGCAGCAGGAACATATCACACAGCGGATCCGTCAGAAATACTCCTGGGTGGATATCATGTTCGGTACTATGAGTATTCAGGAATTTCCCCGGCTTCTGGAGGAGTGTCTCGCCACCCGCAAAAAGCTGATGTCTGTCTACCAGAGTCAGGAGAAGGTCATCGAAGGACTTCCGGTGCACCGGAAGTACAGCTATAAATCCTATGTGGATATCATGAACGGCTGCAATAATTTCTGCACCTACTGCATCGTGCCTTATACCCGGGGCAGGGAGCGCAGCAGAATGCCGGAATCCATCGTAGAGGAGATCCGGGGACTGGCGGCGGACGGTGTAAAAGAAATCACTCTGCTGGGACAAAATGTAAATTCCTACGGCAATGAGTCGGATTTCGACTGTGATTTTGCGGGTCTGATCTATCGGATCAACGAGATCGAGGGCATCGAGCGGATTCGTTTTATGACGTCTCATCCCAAGGATTTGTCGGATCGCCTGATACAGGCCTTTGTGGACTGCGAAAAGCTCTGCCGGCATATCCATCTGCCGGTACAGTCCGGCAGCACGGAGATCCTGCGGCGGATGAACCGGCGCTACACCAAAGAGGATTATCTGCAGCTGGTGGAAAAAATCCGCGCTTCTGTACCCGATATCGCCATAACTACCGATATTATCGTGGGATTTCCGGGAGAGACAGAGGAAGACTTCGAGGAGACGATGGATCTGGTGCGCCGGGTCAGGTACGATTCGGCGTTTACTTTCCTGTATTCCGTCCGCACGGGAACGCCGGCGGCGGAGTACGGGGATCAGGTACCGGAGGATATCAAGCACGTCCGTTTTGAGCGTCTGGTGGACGCTCTCAACGAGATCACCGCACAGAAAAACGCTCTCTATCAGGACAGGGTGGAAAAGGTTCTCGTGGAGGGCGTCAGCAAATCGGACGGCAGTACGTGCTCCGGCAGAACGGATACGTTTAAGCTGGTAAATTTCAGCTGCGGCGAAGAAAAGATCGGACAGATCGTAGACGTGAGGATTACAGAGGCAAAGACTTTCAGTCTCTTCGGCGAGCTCGTCTGACCGGCTGATTTTCGCAGAACCGGAAAAAGACGGCTGGCGCCGGCGTTTTCTGCAGAGAACAGAAGATGAAACAAACGCTGAAGTCTTCTGCAGAAACAGGACGGCGGAAGCGCCGCCGGGCGTTTTCGCCGGGACGGAGCGTTGCATTGCAAGGTCATATCGCAGCAGTGCGGGGAAGGGTGTGGTGAATCAGAATGAATTATACTTCAGAGCAGGGTAACGTTATATTAGACGATTCCGTATTTGCGCGTATCGTCACAGAGTGCGGCGCCCGTTTCTTCCGCAGAATGATTTTTTCGACGCCGAAAGGAAAACCTATGCGTGTGGGCAGGACAGGAAAAGAAGCGCTGGGATTTGTCGGCGTAGAATATGTGGAAGCGATGAATGCGGTGAACTACAAAATTTATGTGATCGTCAAATTCGGCGTCAGTATGAGCACTCTTTTCGAACAGGTTTCCGACGCCATCCGCAAAGAGACGAAATATGTGACGGGCTGTGATGTGAGCCGGGTGCATTTTTTTGTCACCGGCGTCAAGTCGAAAAATCTGGTACGGCGGGATCTGGAATTTATTTACTGAGAGGTGAAAAGGATGCACGTGAGTGAAGTCAGGGGAATCGGCCCAAAAAAGGCGGATCTTTTAAAATCCATGGGGATCGTTACTCTCGGCGATATGCTGGCCCATTATCCTTATGCCTATGAGGATCGTTCCCGCGTCACTCCCATCGCAGAAGCTTCAGAGGGCGCGGCTTGCTATATCCGGGCTGTTGTCCTGAAAATTTCAAAAAATTTCGCTTATGGAAGAAATAAACAGATGCTGCGGCTGACGGCGGCAGACGATTCCGGAACGGTGGAAATCATCTTTTTTCAGGCGTCCTATTACGAGCGCAGTTTTCAGACGGACAAGAGTTATTACTTTTACGGCAGAGTGACAAAAGGAAAAAATGGATTGCAGATGGTGCATCCGGAATTTGAAAGAGATCCAGGTCATTTCGAGAGTTCGATTCTCCCTATTTACCGCACTACGAAAGGCGTCACGCAAAAAGATATGAGAAAGATCAGCGGATTTGCACTTTCTCAGAATCTCTCCGTGACGGAAACGCTGCCGCGGTATCTCATCGAAAAAAACAATATCTGCAGCCGGGAATTCGCACTGAAAAATATACATTTTCCCGAGGATAAAATGAGTTTTCGCATGGCAAAATACCGATTAGTCTACGAAGAATTATTTCTTCTGCAGACCGGTCTTTTTCTCAAGGGCAGTTCAAAGCTGCAGGCCGGCGACGGAATCGAGTTTCCTCACGACCGGACGGTGTATGAATTTATCGAACGGCTTCCATACGAGCTGACCGGCGCTCAGATGCGAGTGATCCGGGAGATTTCCAACGACATGGAATCCCCGTCGCCGATGCAGCGTCTGGTGCAGGGTGACGTGGGTTCGGGAAAGACCGTGGTGGCCGCCGCCGCTCTGTACAAGGCGGCGAAGAACGGCTGTCAGGGTGTGATGATGGCGCCGACGGAACTTCTGGCGGCGCAGCATCTGAAAACTTTTCAGGAACTGTATGAGGGCACGGGCATCCGTCTCGGATTTCTGACTTCCGCTCTGCGAAAAAAAGAACGGGAAGAGACGCTGCGGGATTTGGCTGAGGGAAAAATCGACGTGCTCATCGGCACCCATGCTGTCATTCAGGATGCGGTGGAATTCCGGAATCTCGCGCTGGTCATCACAGATGAACAGCATCGTTTCGGTGTGGATCAGCGAAAAAAATTAGCGGCAAAAGGCAGAAATCCCGATATTCTGGTGATGACGGCCACGCCGATTCCCAGAACGCTGGCGGTGATTCTTTTCGGTGATCTGGATATTTCCGCAATCGACGAGCTTCCGCCGGGCAGAAAAGCCGTGGAGACGAAAGCGGTAACTGCCCGCCAGCGAAAAAAAGTATACGAATTCGCCGGTCGACAGATAGAAGAAGGGCGGCAGGTCTATGTGGTGGCTCCGCTGATCGAGGACTCTGAGACTGTGGACGCATCTTCTGCAGTGGCGCTGTATCATGAGCTGCAGGGTGTGTTTCCCGGCCGAAATGTGGCTTTGGTTCACGGCGGTATGCGCCAGGAAGAAAAGGAGCGGGTCATGCAGGCTTTTGCCGAAGGTGCGGTGGATCTTCTCGCCGCAACCGTGGTCATCGAAGTGGGAATTAATGTTCCCAATGCTACGGTGATGATCATCGAAAATTCCGAACGCTTCGGGCTGGCGCAGCTGCATCAGCTGAGAGGCCGGGTGGGCCGCGGCGAGCATCCGTCTTACTGTTTTCTCATTACCGACAGCAAAGCGGAACTGGGCCGCCGGCGGGCGAAGATCATCGAATCTTCTTCCGACGGCTTCGCTATCGCGGAAAAAGATCTGCAGATGCGGGGACCGGGTGAATTTTTCGGCACAAAGCAGCACGGTCTGCCGGAACTGACCGTGGCCGATCTGGTACGGCATCTTCCGATTTTAAACGGACTCAGAGAGGATGTGAAGGAAATTCTTCAGAGAGATCCGCGTCTGAGACTGCCGGAAAACCGTCTGATCGCCGAGGGCGTTGCACGGATGTTTCGCGGAGTGGGCGGAATCGGCCTGTAAGCGCGCTGTGATTTTGCAAAAAAATCAAAAACACCGTTTTGATGAAACGCATAACAACTGGAAAAAAATTCTTAGAATATGTTTTACATGCCGGGTTAAATTAATTAACGTGAAGGAGGTGAAACACACATGTCATTACAGAATAAAATTTATTCCGAATCCAAGACTGCTCTTGACAGCATGAAGACTGAGATCGCAAACGAACTCGGTTTAACGAATTATGCGCAGATGGACAAGGGCAACCTGACTGCAAGACAGAACGGTTACGTTGGCGGATATATGACGAAGAGACTTGTCGAAATGGCTGAATCTCAGTTAGCTGGCAAGTCTACTCCGCAGCTCTAAGTAAAGCGAAATCAGACGAAAAGACACACAGTTCTCTTTATCAGATAGATTTTGAATCATTTAAGATAAAATATTTCTGGATCATTTGGAATCTAAATATTTCTGAAGCGAGAGATCAGAAATCAGCAGAGAGATACCGCATTTTTAGGATGCGAATATCTCTCTGCTTTTTCATTTGCGCAAAAGAAAGAACTTAGCATACGAAAAAAGTAAAAATGCAGTTTTCTGTCGGAATCTGGAGAAGAAAAAACAGTGAAGCGCAGAGCGCCGTCGCGTAAACTATAGAAACAGAGAAGAAAAAAGCAATGAGACGAATGATTTTTTAGGATGGGAACATGAGATTTATGAAAAGGAATAAAAGGAAGACAGAGACTGTTTTTTGCAGCGGAAAAGACGCGGCAGCCGGGGTAAACGGGGATTTCAACGAGAAGGAGACTATGATCCGGGAGGCGGACCGCCTTTATGAAGCTTGTGAGAATTACAGACTCGCGCCGATGGTCGTCAAGAAGTATTATCTTTCGCTTTACTATAGTCTGTTGAGAAAATACGGCGATGAACTGGCAAACAGAGGATTGCTTGATCAGACGAGTTCAGAATATCGTCATATCAGTCTTTATCAGGATGCCGGAAGGAGTTTCGCACAATTGTATCACAGTCTGAGGATGCTCGCCTGCAGGAAAGCAGATGAGAAGAAAAAGATGTAAGCTTACAAATTCAGTCAATCTCTGCATTTTTTTTGTGAAATCATGCAGACTATGATTGATATCCATTTCTTTGTCATATATATATCAGAATTTATTTGCGTAAATTAAAAAAAGAAGGGTATTATTATTAGAATCGTGGGCAGGCTGCGGTATCTAAATTTTTATTACTAATTTAATTCATAAAAAGAAGAGGTTAATATGAGCAAGATGAATGGAATCAAATCATTTGCAATCGATCGAGCCTATGATTACATCGAACATAATCCCGAGCAGAATGCGGTAAAACTGCTGGATATGGTGGACTGGTTTGCCGGCGACGGAGAAAACAGCTTTCCGAAGCAGAGAGAGGCTTTTCGTAAGGCGCTGACCGATAAGGAGTCGAACTGGTATCAGCTCATCATGCATGTGTTGAAAGATATGGATTCCGGCGTTGTAAAGAAATTCTTTTCTAACTTTATTCTCAATGCGAATCTCGTCGGCTGGAAACGGCAGGAGGAAATTCGTCAAAAGTACAACTGTAATGCGCCGTGGGCGATTCTTTTGGATCCGACCTCTGCCTGCAATCTTCACTGTACCGGATGCTGGGCGGGAGAATACGGCCATCAGCTGAATCTGTCCTTCGATGAGATCGACAGCATTATCACACAGGGAAAAGATTTGGGCACTTATTTTTACATTTATACCGGCGGAGAACCGCTGATCCGCAAAAAAGATATCATACGCCTGTGTGAAAAACATTCGGATTGTATCTTCCTTTCCTTTACAAACGCGACGCTTATCGATGAGGACTTTGCGGATGAGATGCTCCGCGTGAAAAATTTCATCCCCGCCATCTCTGTGGAAGGAGACCGCAAGTCTCACGACAGCAGACGGGGAGAGGGATCTTTTGATAAGGTGGTGGCGGCCATGAATCTTCTGAAAGAGAAGAGGCTGCCTTTCGGTATCTCCTGCTGCTATACCAGTCAGAATCTCGATGCGATCAGCAGCGAAGCGTATTTCGATCAGATGGTGGATTGGGGCGCGCTGTTCGTCTGGTATTTCCACTACATGCCGGTGGGCAACGACGCTTCCACCGAGCTTCTTCCGAGTCCAGAACAGCGGGAGTTCATGTATCATCAGATCCGAAAATTCCGCAGAGAAAAGGCTATCTTCGCTATGGATTTTCAGAATGACGGCCAGTATGTAGGAGGGTGTATCGCCGGCGGAAGACGGTATTTTCATATCAACGCCAACGGCGATGTGGATCCCTGCGTGTTCATTCATTATTCGGATTCCAATATCAGAGAAAAGACATTGCTGGAATGTCTGACCTCCGGCCTGTTCCGCGCTTATCACGACGGACAGCCGTTTAACGAAAATCATCTGAGACCTTGCCCGATGCTGGAGAATCCTGATAAGCTCAGGGAGATGGCCAGCGGCGCGGGCGTCCACTCTACCGATCTGATGAGTCCGGAATCCGCGGAACATCTCTGTGCGAAATGCGATCATTACGCGAAGAATTGGACGCCGACGGCGGAAAAGCTCTGGAACGCTCAAAAATAGACAGACAGAAAATCCAAATATATCTCTATTGATTCAGTGAAAAGGGAGATGCGGCAGAAAATTTCGTCTGCTGTGTCTTCTTTTTCGCTTTTTGCTGTACGGCGGATCTTGTGCGTTATACTCATACGGCGGATGTTATGTTTATCATTTTTCTTCGAAGAAACTGCGGGAATCTTCCCATGGTTGTTGTACAATTCTCTGCGATAGGATATAATGTCTGCACTCCTCGGCCGGCGGTCAGAAGAGCGGCGCGGAGAAGAGGCGCGCTCCGCAGAGAAAACAGACGGGGAGGGAGCGGCAATCAATATGGTGCGATAATATCGATCGGTCTGGTTTGTAATATTTTTGACATTGTACAGCATTTGAGAATGTATTATAATGTAGAGCAAGGAGTATGCAAATGAGAATCATAGCCGGAGAATTAAAAGGACGGCGTCTGAAGACGCCGGAGGATAATAGAGTGCGGCCTACAGCGGATAAGGTAAAAGAAGCGGTATTCAGCATGATTTCACCGTGGATTTATGACAGTACGGCGGTGGATTTATTTGCCGGAACCGGAAACCTCGGTCTGGAAGCGATCAGCCGCGGTGCGTCGCATGTCATTTTTGTAGACAAAGACAGGCGGAGTATCGCTCTGATCCGAGAAAATGCAGCTTATTGCAGGGTGGAGGATCGGTGCGACATCATCTGGTCCGATTACCGCAATGCTGCCGCCAAAATCAGCGGGAAGGCGGATATCGTGTTTCTGGATCCCCCTTACGGCAGAGGGCTTTTGACCGACGCGCTGCAGATGGTTGCGGAAACAGGGCTTCTCTGTGAAGGCGGCATCGCTGTGGCGGAGCATGCCATCGACGAAAAAATGCCGGAATCCTTCGGCAGACTGACGCTGATTAAAAGTAAGCGATACGGCAAAATCGGCATTTCAGTATATGAAAATACCGCAGAACTGGAGGAAGAATGACGCAGAACCGGAATTTCTGCGGAAATTTATAATCTTTCGTCGAAACGGGAGGGGCAGGCGCTCCCCAACACTGCGCTGAAATCGTTTGTACGCTCTGATCAGGCGAACTTGTTAGAGCTCTGTTCCGATTGGAACGCTGTTCAATAGTTGGTATATATTTGGAGGCTATCAGAAAGAAGATGAAAAAGTTCCTTTATCCGGGATCGTTCGATCCTCTCACAACCGGACATCTTGATATTATCAGAAGGGCGGCGAAGCTCTGTGATACGCTCGTGGTGGGTATCGTGACAAATTCCAGTAAAAAACCGCTCTTTACCGTGGAGGAGAGAAAAAAACTGATCCGCGAAGCGACGGAGGGTATCGATGATCTGAATCTCGAAATTGTGGATTTTTCAGGCCTTCTCGCAGATTATGTGAGGGAAAACGAGATCACATGTATCGTCAGAGGTCTGAGAGACGTACCGGATTTTATCTCCGAGATGCCGAGAGTCTATACGAACAAATATTTATACGAAGGTTTTGAGACGGTATTTTTGCTGACGGATATCAATCATTCTTATATAAGTTCCAGCGCGATAAAAGAAATCCTATACTTCAACGGCGACATCGAAGGTCTCGTGCCTGAAAATGTGCTGACATACATCAAAGAAAACGGCATTGGGGGTCAACTGAAATGAAAGTAATCGATTTAATCCAGGACATCGAAGACATCCTCGAAACTGCGGGCGGTTTTCCGCTGACCGGCAAAGTTATGGTAGATCCGGGGGAGATCAGAGATATTCTCAAGGAAATCAAGCAGGAACTGCCGGAGGAGATTCAGCAGGCGCAGTGGATCAAGAGCGAACGCCAGCGTATTCTCGACGACGCAAAAGCGGAGTACGACCGGGTCATCAGCGTAGCCAATGAAAAGGCGGACCAGCTGGTGGAAAACGACGCTATCACGCTTCGCGCCAAAAAGAGAGCGGATGAGATCATGCGTGTCACAGAAGAGAATGTGCGGGAACTGAAAATGGGTACGTTTGAATACATCGACAATGTTCTTTCCACTTTCCAGGACAAGATTACATCGATGAACGATACCTATATCCAGCGTATGATCGCGGACATCAATGATTTGTTTGAAAAGATGAATTCCACCATCGATGCCAACAGAGATGAGATCAAAACTCTGTCCTACCGGACCGAAGCAGAGATGGAATAAGAAAGATAAATACAGAAGATTCAAATCTCCGGGGGATTTCCATACACCGGAGATTTTTTCTGTCTCTTCGCTATTTTCAGTTTCAGCGATTTTGATGAAATAGTTCTCCGGCATGGATTTCCTGCATAAATTTTTTAGTAGTCAGAAGGGAGGCATCGCGCGGAATATGAGAACACGAAGATACAGAGGAGGCCGCCGCTGCAGCGGAGGAAACGGCGGTGAAAGATGGAAAGATCGCGGTACGCTGTTGTCCCAGCAGAAGATTACGGCTCTGATCGCTGTCGGCGGCACCCTTCTAATGATGATTTCTCCGCAGAGCTCTTTGGCCTCTGCGAGAAAGGCTGTAGTTTTATGGCTTTTTACCGTTCTTCCTTCTATGCTGCCCTTCTTTATCTGTACAGATCTCCTGATGAGAAGCGGAATGCATATCCGGCTGGGGAATTTGTTTGAGCGGCCGTTTCGGAAACTTTTCGGCGTCCCCGGAGTGGCCGGGTTTGCATATATTTCCAGTATTCTTTCGGGTTATCCGACAGGCGCAAAAATTCTGGGAGAACTCTGCGAGAAGGGACAGATCCGAAGACAGGATGTGAGGGACATTCTGACTTTCTGTTCGACTTCCGGCCCGCTGTTTATCCTGGGCGCTGTGGGCAGCGGTATGCTACAGTCGGCGGGAGCCGGGTATATCATGCTCGCAGCTCATTATGCCGGTTCGCTTCTGACAGGGCTGTTTCTGATACGGCGTTCGGCTCTTCGCCGGGCAATGTCGGCGGCGACGGGAGGCGGGATCCGTTCGGATGCCTCCGGCGGGGGATCCTTTCTTTTCTCCGGCAGCACTGCAGATGCGACGGCGAAAAAAAGAACGGAAAAAAAATCGGTGCCGGAGCTTCTGTCGGAGTCCATCGTCTCTTCTTTTCAGTCTCTGATCGTCATCGGCGGATATATCGTTCTGTTTATGATTCTCACCGATGCCGCCAAAAATCTGTTTGCGCAGATTTCCGGACAGAATGGATTTGCGGGAGATCTTTTGACCGGCTGCCTCGAAATGACAGTAGGATGCAGCGGAGTTTCCGGATCTGCAGTACCTTTCGCATGGAAAATAGCGGCCTGTACCTTTCTCATTTCCTTTGGAGGTCTTTCCATCGCAGCTCAGTCGATGAGCGTGCTGCGAAATTCCGGTGTGAGCCTTGCATTTTTCCTGCGGTTTAAACTGATTCACGGCTTGCTTTCTTCGGTCTGTGCCTGTACAATAATGAAAATATTGTCGGACTGCAGAGGGACGGCAGTTTCCGTATTTGAATCTGCGGATCTGTCTGCCAAAACGGCTCCGCTGTTCCATCTGTTTACCGAGGATCCGGGTGCGGCTTACTCCCTGTTTTTTTCTTCCTCGGCGGCGGCTTTGGCGATGGCGGTTTTTTATCTTGCAGTCGTTTTGTTTGCCAAACGAGGTTACAGCGATGAGAGTAGTGGGAATCATAGCGGAATATGATCCGTTTCACAACGGTCATGCATACCATTTGAAAAAAGCCGTAGAGATGACCGGCGCACAGGCGGCGGTAGCCGTGATCAGCGGCAGCTTTACGCAGAGGGGAAGCGCAGCCTTTTACGATAAGGGAGCCCGGACGGCGGCGGCTCTGGCCGCGGGGGCGGATCTGGTGCTGGAACTTCCGCATATCTATGCCTGCAATGCGGGGGCCGAATTCGCTTATGGAGCGATGGCTGTGCTGGAAGGTACCGGCGTGGTGACGGATCTGATCTTCGGCAGCGAGTGCGGAGATATCTCGCTTTTGAAGGAGGCGGCCGAAATCAGCGCCGCCGGACGGAGCGAAGAGTACGGCGTCAGCGATACCGGACGGGAGATAGGGCGCGGAGACGGCGGCGCCGGACAAGGAACGGGACGTGAAGCCGGCGGTGGTATATTGGAGAAAGAAGAAGGTACGGAAACGGAGAACAGAGGAGAAGGCAAAGACCAAGAGGGACGAAAGTTTCTCTTATCCCGGGAGATTCAGAAGAGAATCCGCGCGGGATTGTCCTATCCCGCCGCTTTCGGACAAGCTGTCTCCGAAGTATGGGGCAGCGCAGCGGGAAACGTTTTTCAGAATCCCAATGATGTGCTGGGGATCGGTTATCTCAGCGCCCTGAAAAATCTCGGCTCCAAGATAGAGCCTCACTGTATTGCGCGCACCGGGGCGGGACACAGGGAACGCCGTACGGGAGATGCTGACATACAGACAAAGTTTGCCGGCAGCGGCTCTATCGCTTCCGGTACGGCGCTGCGGAAGCTGATCCGGGAAAAGGGGATCGGTGCGGCGGCGGATTATCTGCCGGAAGAAGTTCTGAGGATTTTTCAAGGCTCATCTCCTTTCCCTGGGGATGAGAATCTCTATCCCTTTTTGAGATACCGGCTGCTGACCGCGGAAGAAAGCCGGCTCAGAGAGATCTACTCGGTCACCGAGGGAATCGAGAACCGGATGAAAGCGGCGGCTCTTGTATCCGATTCTTATCCGGAATATATGAGAGCGGTTAAGACGAGACGCTACACCTGGGCTCAGATTCAGCGGATGAATCTTCATGTGCTCATGGATTTCACGCAGGAGCAGTATCGCCGTCTGAGAGGAGTTTCGTATGCCAGGGTTCTCGGATTTTCCGCGGAAGGTTCCAAGCTGCTTCGCCGGATGCGTAAAGAAGGCAGCGCCGAGATCATCAGCAATCTCAGCGGGATATCGAATCTGAAGCCGCGCACGGAAGAAGCCCTCCGGATCGAGATGAAGGCGTCGAATCTGCGGAACCTCTTCCTGAAAAGATCTCTGTCCGAGTTTTCCGAGCGTAAATTTGTGCCGTTGAAGGGCCTCCAATGACAGAGAAAGGATTTATTTCGGATAATTTGTTGACGAGTCAGAATTCGTTCATTATAATATTCACGTATTGTTTCTTATTTAATATTAAAACTCATCTTATATATTTTTGGAGGAAAAAATGAACGTACTCGTAATCAACTGTGGTAGTTCTTCGATTAAATATCAGGTAATGGATCCTGACAGGAACGAACTTTTATGCAAGGGTCTCGTGGAACTGTCAGGAGATACTTCCACATTCGCTTATACGAAGACCGGTTCCGAAAAGACGACGGTAAATCTGTCCCTTGCAGATCATACGGCTGGCGTCGAGAAGATCATCGCTACGATCACCGATCCTGAGGTCGGCTGTATCAAGGATCTCAGTGAAATCGGCGCAGTGGGCCACAGAATGGTACACGGCGGCGAGGATTTCGCTTCTTCTGTTCTCGTAAGCGACGAAGTAATCGCGGCATGTGAAGCAAACGCTGAACTGGCTCCGATTCATAATCCTGCCAATATCGCAGGCGTAGAAGCGTGCAGAAAGGTAATGCCGGAAGTCCCGATGGTTCTGGTATTCGATACCGCATTCCATCAGACGATGGCTCCGGAAGCATATTTATATGCGATTCCTTATGAATATTATACAGACTACAAGATCAGAAAGTACGGTTTCCACGGAACGAGCCATCTGTTCGTTTCTCAGGAAGCGGCAAAAGTTCTGGGCAAGACTCCGGAAGAAGTCAAAATCATCACCTGCCACATCGGAAACGGCGGCAGCTGTGCGGCAGTAGAATACGGAAAGTGCATCGACACTTCCATGGGTCTGACGCCGATCGACGGTCTCGTAATGGGTACGCGCTGCGGCGATATCGATCCTTCCGTGGTAACCTATCTGATGTCCAAGTTAAACGTATCTGCTGATGAAGTTCTGAATATTTTAAATAAGAAATCCGGTCTCCTCGGCATCAGCGGCGTGAGCAACGACTGCAGATTAGTGGAAGGCGCTGCTGCAGAAGGCAACGAGAGAGCAGATCTGGCGATGAAGATGTTCGTAAGAAGAGTAAAGGGCTACGTCGGTAATTATCTGGCTCAGCTCAACGGTGCGGACGCTCTCGTATTCACTGCCGGCATCGGTGAAAATGACCCGACGGTGAGAGCGGATATCTGCGAAGGTCTGACCAATCTGGGCTTTAAGATCGATCCGGAAAAGAACAAGGCGAGAGAGACGGTAATCTCTGCGGACGATTCCCCGATCAAGATTCTTCTCATCCCTACCAATGAAGAATTAGTCATCGCGAGAGATACGGCAAGAATCGTTTCCGAAACGAAATAGATTCAGAGAAATCGGTTTCGCTTCCAAATATCGGGATTCTCTGCAGAAACTTGTAAAACTGCCGGGATACTTTGAAAAAAAGGTTGACAACAGTGGACGTAGTATATATAATTTTACTGTTAGTTTAAAAGGCAAGGAGGTGTTCTAATGGCAGTCCCAAAGAGGAAAACTTCGAAATCTAAGAGAGATATGAGAAAATCGCAGAACATGAAGAAGGTTGCACCGGGAGTTTCTATTTGCCCTCAGTGCCACGAACCTAAGTTACCGCATAGAGTATGCCCGAACTGCAATTACTATGACGGCAAGAACGTGTTAGAAGCGTAATAAATCTGATATCACAGCGGACTGGCTTTATGTCAGTCCGCTTTTGTTTACCGGCGATTGTCCGCAGAGGAGGAAATCATTATGCCTGAAATCGGTTCCGGATTTCTTTTTATCATAGCGATTATTTTTCTGATTATTTTCGTTTCGATTCAGTTTACTCTGAATATGATTTTACGGGAGCTGAAGGAGATTCGGAAATATCTTTCTTTTGTGAGGAACGACAGAGATGAACGATAAAGCAGACTGGAAAGAGCGGCCGGAACTCGGATGCGCTGCGGGAGAGAACGGTTTTGAAAAAAAGACAGATATTGACAGAGTATCGGGCAGGAACGGCAGCGCCGTAAAAGAGACAGGCTTTGAAAGACAGGCAGAGAGAAGCGGTATGCCCGGCAAGGCGGGCAGCGCTGCAAAAACGGCTGTGATCACCGGAGGAACCCGGGGGATCGGAAGAGCGTGCGTTCGGGCTTTCGCAGAAGCGGGATACCGCATCGCCGTCATTTACCGCAGCAGTGCGACGGAGGCGGAAAAACTGAGACAGGAGCTGAGAGACGGGGGGACGGACTGCGAGGTCTATCGCTGCGATGTGGCTTCCCGTCAGGAGACAGAGGCTGTGTGCGCTTCGATTCAGCGGCGTTTCGGACGCGCCGACGTGCTGGTCAACAACGCGGGAATCGCGGAGATCAAGCTGTTTACCGATATTTCAGAAGCCGACTGGGACCGCATGTTTGACGTGAATGTCAAGGGCGCCTTTCATTTCTGCAGTTGTCTGGCGCCGGACATGATCTCCCGAAAGTCGGGAAGCATCATTAATATCTCATCGATGTGGGGAATCACCGGCGCTTCCTGCGAAGTTCATTATTCCGCGTCGAAAGCCGCTCTCATCGGCTTTACGAAAGCCCTGGCAAAGGAGCTGGGTCTTTCCGGCATCCGGGTAAATTGCGTGGCTCCCGGCGTCATCGATACCGATATGAACCGGGGACTGGACGAGGAGACAAAATCCTGCCTGCGAGAGGAGATTCCTCTGGCACGCATCGGCAGAGCGGAGGAAGTGGCGCGCACGGTACTCTTTCTGGCGGGAGAGGGCGCGTCCTATATCACGGGTCAGGTGATCAGCGCCGACGGCGGAATGGTGATCTGATGTACTTTTTGAGCGACCTGTCAGTCGTTTCAGCGGGGGATCTTCAGGTTTTCACCGCGTGACGGGCGAAGGTGAGTGTGCTGCAGGAGAATATGTTGAAGACGAAAAGAGGCGGAGAAAGCGTCGGCAGATGAAATACGATGTACTGCCGGCGAAGTGCTCGGAGGAGTAAAGGATCTCATCAATGTAAGATAAAAATATGATGTAAATTTTCTTCCGTTATTTGGGAAAGATTTATGCAAAACCGTTATCTGTACTGCAGAGTATCTGAAAAATCCAGAGGAGACCAATGATCTGATTGATGATGCCAAGCAGGGCTGATCCGGCCAGTCCTGCTTGTTCTGAAACTGTTTCTGATCCGGTTCGGTACATCTTTTTCTGCTGTAAATTCCAAAACCGCGTCATCTATTTTGTGCCGACTATTCCCGATCCTCTTTCGTTTTATCCGTGATACAGCAAATCTTCTCTTCTGGCAGCAGAAATTTCTCTTTCGTCAAACAGCATCCCAGATTCTGTTCAAAGAGACTGCAGATTGGAATCTTCAAAACATCGGTAAAATATTTCAATTCATAATCTGTAATCAGTCGTTTGCCGTTTTCGATTTTACTGATCGTCTTCTGTGTCAGATCCAATCCGTTCAACTGCAGTTTTGCAGCGAGCGCTTCTTGAGATAAGCTGCGATTCTTTCTCATTTTCTTCAGCCTTTCACCGCAGATGTTATGTTTCTCGTCAATCTTAATCTTTTTCAAAATAATACCTCATGTCCTTTTATAAAAATAACGAATCAATTTTAAATATAATGTAAAATAAGTATAAAAATTTTTGATGGTTCAAAATATTTAATAATCTCCTGTTGTATGAACCGGTCAGAGTACCGCAGACGTCTATGGAGTAGAACTCGAAGCAGATTATTTATTTTCAGGCTTCTCAAAGAATAATTGTAAACGCTCAACAGCCTGACGACTTTCATTAAAAAAGTTTAAATGAGATAATTTATCGTTGATAACGATGAAAAGTATACAGATCGCAGATCAGATTGCTGATTGCAGAAGTATGGAATTTTTGCAGATATATCATCTCCTGTCTGCCGAAGATTCGTTTTTCTGCAGCGAGTTGAAAGCTCCGAAAATCATGGTCGCGAAGCAGCAGGTAAGCGGAGGGAAGGCATTTCAAGATCGGTAAATAAAATGGAAAGGAAAGAAAAATCTGAAAAAAACGAAAATTAATGTATCAAAATCGGAAGTTCCGCGTCTTGTAAAAGACGGTTTTGTGATAGAAGCAAATCAAAGGAGAAAGGATTTTGAAAAAGATGCATGATTATATTTTCAGCAGGTTTCTTTCCACGGACACGGAGACGGGCGACGATCATCCCGGTATTCTTTTCGGCGGAAAAGACAGCATACTGCCGCCGAAAAGAGAAGAAGAAAAGAAAAAATAAAGGCAAAAGCCAGATATTAAGAATAAAAGATACAGATAAGAGCGCGCAGCGCCGGTCGATGAAATTGACCGGCGCTGCGCGCTTTTTTGCTGCAATGAAATAATGAAATATTTATTTCGTGAAAATTATATCTGCAACAGATTTTCTCGTTGTCTGCACATTACTTACCACTTACAAGAAAGGGTGGTACGGTAAGTTGCAAGAAGATGGAACTCCATTATGAATGAAACATCAATCACATATTCAACAAATAGAGAAATCGGTGATGTTTCATCAAGTAACCATTTGGAAAAATTGAGAAAAAGGGGCAGGTCAATACAGCTGCTCTTGATGAATATTTGGAATTACATCGGATGGATGTGGATCGTTGTAGAAGTGATAATTTTGATCAACATATAATTCATAGGGCCAAAATACTCTTAGATTCTATCGAAGGAGCTGCAGGAAAAGCTATTTCGGGAAGAAATACTGAGGACGTTATTAAAATGTTCGGTCAAACACTTTGTTAAATCCTTTGCAAAGTAAGCGCTCAGTAACCTGATGCCTTTCATTGGAAAAATCCAAATGAAATAATTGAGAGTAATTTGGAGTCAATCGGTTGTCTCACTGGCCCTTAATCAACTTTTGAGACTTCCGCAATGAGCGTAGCAGATCAATGAATGCCGGAAAAGCGGACAGATCTTATTTCATCGTGGCGCATCTTACTATTTCCAACGCAGGGCGATTGATTTCTACCGGCGTAATAAAAAATATGCCCTTGATAATATGTCAAAAATAAGAGAAAATGAAATAAAATAAAGTTTTGCAAACAATATTATATCAAAAAGGAGCAAAATATGGGTTTTTTAGATTCTTTTAATGATGAAGAAAGCAAAATCAACAGTGGTACTGGCAGATATAGAGTTATGCAGGTGGTGCTGCGGGAAAAATTTGTAGGAAAGGGATCGAAGAATTTCCGGGAAATTGAGGATCTTTGCAATGAACAGTATGCAGAAGGATATCGGCTGCATACCTTCGCTCAGTCTACCGCCGGATCATCGGGTTTTGGCGGCGGTGACCGTACCGTGTGCAACCTGGTCTTTGAACGTATGGATTAAGATGAAAATTCACTGATATAAGGTTAATGTAATCGGAGAGACTGCTGCAAAATGAATTTCGCGGCAGTCCCTTTAAAATAGTGATCGCAAGTTTTTCGCGACCGCTATTATAAAAAAGAGCAGAATCCGGAAACGATTCTGCTCTTTGATCTTTTATTACTGTCTGAATCCCTGAACTTCCTGTCCTGCATCGAAAGAAAGCCTTGGAATACAGATCTTTGATTGCCGTTTCAGCTATCACAGATGAGAATGTCTCTTCCTCTTAAATCAAGCCTTGCAGCCGACGGACTTTACATCCGGCTTTTTTTCAGATAAATGCGACGTCCGCCACAGGAGTCTATTCGTTGCAGTGATGCATTTGAAACGCTCATGGATTCCGGTATTAAAAAACCGGGACAGTTTCCTGCCGCCCCGGTTCGCAAAGAGCTTTGTTTGTGATCCGGCCTCAATTTGACGCGGGGCCGATCTGCTGTTTCCCTCTTCGCCTCAGTCCTTCAGATATTTAAAACATGTCGTCCATGGAGTAGAGCCCGTTTTCCTGCTGGATGAGGAATTTTGCTGCTGCGATAGCGCCATTGGCGAAAATTTCACGGGAATAGGCGGTGTGCTTCAATTCGATGACTTCATCGGGACCTGCGTAGATCACCGTGTGTTCGCCCGGGATGGTTCCGCCTCTGACCGCGTGGATTCCCAGGTCAGTCATTTCGAATCTATCATCTTTGCCGTGTCTGCCGTAAAGATAGTTTTTCTTTTCTTTGCAGGCTGCGCTGACTTTGTCGGCCAGGAGAATCGCCGTGCCGCTCGGGGAGTCCAGCTTTGCGGTATGATGTTTTTCAATAATCTCCACGTTGAATTTTTCTTCCAGTACCGGAGTGATCGCCGAAATCGCTTTCGCCAGCGCGTTGATGCCGATGGACATATTCGCGGAGCGGAAGACCGGGATTTCTTTGGAAGCCTGATTTAGCATTGCGAAGCATTCGTCGTCGAGAGCGGTGGTGGCTACGACGATCGGTGTTTTTATTTTTGCGGCGTGGCGCAGGAGATTGGGAACTGCGGTGTAGTGGGAGAAGTCGATGATCACGTCCGCTTTGATGTCGCAGTCTTCTGCGGATTTGAAAACCGGATAGTCGGATTTCACTTCGCCGGTAGCGTCGATGCCGGCAACGACCTGCATATTTTCTCCTGCCGCGATCATGCGGGTGAGCACCTGGCCCATACGTCCGTTGCAGCCGTTCAGAATGATGTTTAACATGAGTTTTCCTCCTGTACGAATGAAAACAGAGCGATTCTTTTCGTCTCTGTCACAGAATTTTCGAAAGAGGGTGCCTCTCGATGAGACACCCTCCGGCTTTCATTTTTCAAGTCTCTTACTCTTATCTGCGGGAGCGTTCGGAAAATTTTAGAGAATTCCGTACGCTTTCAGTTCCCTTTCAAGAAGTACCATCGTGGATTCTTCCGGATCGCAGAGCGGAAGGCGGAAATTCATCTTGGAGCGGCCCATGATGTCCAGAGCGGCTTTGACCGGGATCGGATTGACTTCTGCAAAGAGCGCGTCGATCATCGGTTTCGCTTTTAGCTGTCCACTGATCGCTCCGGCGATGTCGCCGTCGAAGAACTTCTGTACGATTTCGTGCGTCTGTCTCGGAGCGATATTGGAGAGTACGGAGATGACTCCGTCTCCGCCCAGCGCCAGAAGCGGCGTGATCATATCGTCGTTTCCGGAATAGATAGAGAAATCTTCCGGCACCAGCCTTGCGATTTCAGCGCACTGAGAGATATTTCCGCTGGCTTCTTTGATCGCCGTGATATTCGGATGCTTCGCCAATTCGACTACCGTGCTGGGTTTGATATTGACGCCGGTTCTGCCCTGTACAGAATACAGGATAATCGGAATATTTACGCTGTCAGCGATGGCGTTATAGTGCTGAATCAATCCCTTCTGGGTCGCTTTGTTATAGTATGGAGTGACCTGCAGCAGCGCGTCAGCGCCCGCTTTTTCAGCTTCCACCGACAGGTTGACGCCGTGTTTTGTATCGTTGCTGCCCGCGCCGGCGATTACCGGGACGCGGCCTTTGACTTTGTCCACACAGTACGATATGACTTCGATCTGTTCTTCGTCTGTCATAGTGGAGGCTTCTCCCGTGGTTCCGCAGGAGATGATCGCGTCCGTACCTTCCGCGATCTGCCATTCGATGAGTTCTCCGTAATTATCGAAATTTACGGATCCGTCTTCATTAAACGGTGTAACGATAGCGACACCGGCTCCTCTGAAAATAGCCATAATTCATCCTCCTTGATAGCTTTTTACTTGCCGATTTTATCGAGCAGGAGTTCTGCGATCTGGACTGCGTTTGTGGCAGCTCCTTTGCGGATGTTGTCTGCGACAACCCAGATATTGATACCGTTTTCCACGCTGAAGTCGCGTCTTACTCTGCCGACATAGACTTCATCTTTGCCTGCAAAATCACGGGCGAGAGGGTAGACGCTGTTTTCGATATCGTCTACCAGATTGCATCCCGGCGCAGCGGCGAGAATCTCTTTTACTTCTTCAATATCGAAAGGCTTTTCAAATTCGAGGTTGATGCTCTCACTGTGGCAGGAGAAGACGGGTACGCGGACGGTAGTAGCGGTAACTCTGATATTGTCGTCGCCGAGAATCTTGTGTGTCTCGTCGATCATTTTCATCTCTTCTTTTGTATATCCGTTGTCGAGGAATACGTCGATCTGAGGCAGGCAGTTTCCTGCGATCGGATGAGGATAAGCGACCATGATATCATTGCCTTTCAGTCCTTCTTCCAGATCTTTGATTCCTTTTATGCCGGAACCGGATACCGCCTGATAGGTAGAGTAGACGACTCTCTTGATCCCGTATTTGTCGTGAAGCGGCTTCATCGGAACCATCGCCTGAATCGTAGAGCAGTTCGGATTTGCGATGATGCCTCTGTTCCAGTCGATATCGTACGGATTGACTTCAGGTACGACGAGAGGAACTTCGGGATTCATTCTCCATGCGCTGCTGTTATCAACGACAATGCAACCGTGTGCCGCGGCGATCGGGGCAAATTTTTCGCTTGTGGAACCGCCCGCGGAGAAAAGCGCGATGTCGATAGGTTTGTCGAAGGAATTCTCCGTCAGTTCTTCGAGGACGTATTCCTGTCCTTTAAATTTGACGGTTTTTCCTGCCGATCTGTAAGATGACATGACATACAGATTTTCGATGGGAAAATCTCTTTCCTCGAGCACCTTTAAAAAAGTGCTTCCGACGAGACCGCTGGCCCCTACCACAGCAACATTAGGTTTTTTCATTGATAAGTCCTCCAATGTCTATCTAATTATAATGTGTTTGTGACTTTCGCTGATTACAGCGTATAATTTATCGTATTATTATATACTTTTACAACGTGAAATGGAATAGTAAAGAGAAAATAAAACAAATAGGCGGCGATAACCGCTGCTGTCGCCCCATTTTCGCAGCAGCGGTCTTTTTACCATAAACATATGCGGCCGGGAAAAAATTATGTGTGATTTCCGACGGCGGGAATTTGTCGGAAGAAAACGAAGGGCGGTGTTCAAAATGGTCTGAGAAAGCTGACAAATAGAATATACTGTGATAAAATATATTGGATTTTTTGGAGACTGCAGGAGACGGCCTGGCGTCGCAAAAGTACCGCCGCGGAGCGGGAATGCCTAAGAAGGTCGGGTTTGTGCGGTTTTCGCTGTTATTTCATAATTTATACCTATTTAAATCGGAGCAGAGTTCCGACAGATTCGCTCGATTGGAGCGTGCGGCCGATTTTAGCATAGTGCCGGGGATTCTTTCTCTTCCGGTTTCTGCCAGAGATCGCGTTTCTCGCAGAGATACGGGGATAACAGAGGCAGGTCATCAGAGCTGTGTTATATAGGGACGTGTTTGACTGATGAACAGGGGGTATCAGACATGAGTATGATTGAATCGATAATTCTCGGGCTCGTTCAGGGCCTTGCCGAATTTCTTCCTATCAGCAGTTCCGGCCATCTGGCGGCGCTGCAGCATTTTTTCGGCATCAGTTCGGACAATGTGCTGACATTTACCGTAATGCTCCATTTTGGGACGCTGATCGCCATCTTCGTGGCCTACTGGAAAGATATCGTGGATCTGGTGATCGAACTGTTTGCTACATTGAAGGATCTCTTTACCGGGAAAGGGCTTCAGATGAATAAAAATGAGACGAGACGCTTAGGGGTGATGATTATCATCTCGACGATTCCTACGGCGGTCATCGGACTTTTGTTCAACGATCTTTTTGAATCTCTGTATTCTTCGATGCTCTTTATCGGAGCGGCGCTCCTGATTACCGGAACGTGTCTCTGGTTTGCGGAGCGTAAGGGCGGCGGAAAAAAAGGAGTAAAAGAGATGACGATGAAGGATGCGCTCTTTATCGGTGTCTGCCAGTCGATTGCGATCTGCCCGGGAATTTCCCGTTCGGGAGCTACGATGGTAGGGGGACTTTTATCTCGTTTTAACAGGCCGCATGCGGTGAGATACGCCTTCCTGATTTCTATTCCGTCGGTTCTCGGAGCGTTTATCATGGAACTGCCGTCTGCTGTCGATGCGGCGTCCTCGGAGCAGGGCATCGGTATGGGGGTGATGATAGCCGGTATCGCGGTAGCCGCGGTTTCCGGTTATGCTGCGATCAAAGTGATGATTAAAGCGGTCACCAACGAAAAGTTGTTTTATTTTTCGATCTACACCTGGATCGCAGGCCTTTTCCTGATCGGTTATTCCATATTTGCCGCAATGGCCTGAGGGATACAAAGACACCGGTGATTGCGATCGAATCCGCATAAAATAATGCAGAAGAGGGGGGTCTATGGCTGATACAGGTAAGATGAAAAAAGGGTCGGCCGCAGGCGGCCGGCAAAAAAATACGAAAAAAAACTCACAGGCGGCCGGAAGCAGAAAGTCCTCTTCGGCGGCATCGAAAAAAACAGGAGCCTCCGGAAGATCCGCAGGATCTTTCGGTGCAAAAAAAGGTGAATCGCGGCTGAGGGATGAGATTACAGCGATCCTTCTGATCGCTGCCGGCATGTTTCTGATCGTTTCCGTGATGACGACGGCGGCGGGAAAATTCGGCGAAGTGCTGTCCCATGGACTCAAGGGATTGTTCGGTGTGGGAGCTTACATTCTTCCATTTTATATTATCCTTTACGGTCTTCTGATTCTGCTGAAGCGGATGGCCAGAGTCAGCGGGAGAAGTATCTTTTTTCTCGTGCTGATGTATATCGATCTGGTGACGCTGAATGCCGTCCGTTTCGATGCGGTGAAAATTCCGCAGTTCAGCGGAGAATATCTGAAGAACATGTATGATCTGGGCTCATCTCTGGAAAGCGCCGGCGCGGTGGGTATGGGGATCGGCTGGTTGGCGGTAAAAGGAATCGGAACCGTAGGACTGGTGATCGTCTGCTCCGCTGTTTTGATTGTTTCTCTGCTTCTCCTCGTCAATACGCCCATCTCCGCTTTTTTAGATCATCGCCGGGAAAAGAAATATCAGCATGCTCTGGACAAAGAAGCGGCGGAGGAAGAAGCGAGGAATCGCGCCAGGGAGATCGAAGAACAGAAAGCCAAGCTGAGAGAAGAACGGGCTCGGATTTCTGCGTCAGATCGGGAGAAAAGGGGCAGAGAAACGGCTGTTTTCTCAGAACCTGGATTTAAAGATGAGGGAGTGGAAGGAATCTTGCCGGGAGCGGAGATGACGGAGGAACGCGCCGAAAGAGATTCTGTTTCCCATAGCCGTAAAAATGCCTCTCCGGTAGGCGACGCCTTTGACCGCCTGAAGATTAAGAGCATGAATCTCTTCCGCGGCGACGGAAGTCAGAGCGGAGGAAGCAAACAGCCTCTGGCAGATAATAAACGGCAGATTCTCGAGTATATGAAAGATGACAGCCTGTTTGACGGCGGAGCTGCCGGGGTGTCCGGCCGCGGCCTTTACGGACTGACAGAAGAGGACAGCGTTTTTCCCCGGGAAAAGTATGGAAATTTTTCTGATCTGGGGATGGCGGAAACAGAAGCAGAGGAAGAAAAAGACCTCTGTCGGGCATTTGACGCAGAAAAACTGTCAAATATGTGTCCGAGTATGATCGATGACAATGATGTGAAAGGCGGCACGCCGGAAGTTGCCGAAGAGAATACGGAAACTGAGAATTTCTCCGCAGATATTTCCGGCGCACAAGACGGAGCGGAGAACGCTTCCGGTCTGTCGTCTTCTGTCTCAGCTCGCAGACGAGCGGGACAGGCTGCCGATTCGAAGTTATCGAAGGCTGAGGTGGAAGCCGCGATGACCGCAGGAGCTGCAGAAGTGGCGAATCAGGCGAATCAGACGCCTGCGAAGAAACCGTACCGGCTGCCTCCGCCGACACTGCTCAATGCGGTGAAAAAGAAAGAAAACCGAAATCTGAAGATCGAGCTGGCGGCAAAAGCACATAAACTGGAGACCGTACTCCGCGATTTCGGCGTGAGCGCCAGAGTCATCGATGTAAAACAGGGACCGTCGGTTACCAGGTATGAAATCCAGCCGGATTCCGGCGTAAAAGTAAACAGTATCGTCCGGCTTGCCAACGATATCGCTCTGAATCTGGAAGCGAAGAGCCTGCGGATCGAAGCGCCGATTCCGGGAAAAGCGGCGGTGGGCATCGAAGTGGAAAATGAGAAGGCGGCGGTGGTCACTCTGCGGGAGATGATCGAATCTCCGGATTTTCAAAAGGCGGAGTCGAAAATCAGTTTTGTCGTGGGCGAAGATATCGCGGGAAATTCTATCGTTGCAGATCTGAAGGGAATGCCGCACCTTCTCATCGCCGGTTCCACCGGTTCGGGAAAGAGTGTGTGCATCAATTCTATTATCATGAGTATGCTGTATAAATCCACGCCGGATGAAGTGAAATTCATTCTCATCGATCCGAAAGTTGTGGAACTGGGAAATTATAACGGAATTCCGCACATGCTGATTCCGGTGGTCACCGATCCATCGAAAGCCGCCGCGGCTCTGGCGTGGGCGGTACAGGAAATGAATGACAGATACCGCAAATTTGCGGAGAGCAGCGTGCGGGATCTCAAATCCTATAATTCAAAGATGAAAAGAGAGGATCAGCCGGAGAACGTGCTGCCGCAGATCGTCATCATCATCGATGAGCTTGCGGATCTCATGATGGCCGCACCGTCGCAGGTGGAGGAATCCATCTGCCGCCTTGCTCAGCTGGCCAGAGCGGCGGGCATGCATCTCATCGTAGCGACCCAGCGCCCTTCCGTAGATATCGTCACAGGTCTGATCAAAGCCAATATTCCTTCGAGAATCGCTTTTGCGGTATCTTCGCAGGTGGATTCCAGAACGATACTGGACCGGGCGGGAGCGGAAAAACTGGTGGGAAAAGGGGACATGCTCTTTAACCCTATCGGTAAAGCGCAGGCAGAGCGTCTTCAGGGCCCGTTTGTCACGGATGAAGAGGTTAACGCCGTCATCGAGTTCTGGAAGGCACAGGCGGAAGAATCCGACGGGCCGAACCGGATCATGGAATCTATCAATACGGTGAAGATCGATATCGGCGATGAGGAAGAAGAGGACGAGCTTCTCAACGATGCCATCGAGCTGGTGGTCAATGCGGAACAGGCCTCCGCTTCCATGCTGCAGCGCCGGTTCCGCATCGGTTATAACCGTGCGGGACGTCTGGTGGATATCATGGAATCGCGGGGAATTATCGGTCCCAGCGAAGGCAGCAAACCCCGCAGGGTTCTTGTTTCCAAAGAGGAATTTTATGGCGCACCGACAGAAAGGGCGGAAGACGGCGGGATACTCCCTGAAGATCAGCCGTTTTCCGACCAGATCACAGGAGAGCAGGAGACATAATGAAGATTTTTTTTAATACACTGGGATGTTCCAAGAATACCGTCGATTCAGAAAATGCAGCGGCTCTCCTGGAGGAGAACGGTCACGTCATCGTGGATTCTCCTGAAGAAGCCGGAGCGATCATCGTAAATACCTGCGGTTTTATCAACGATGCAAAAGAGGAATCCATCGACACGGTTCTTGAGATGGCGGAATACAGAGAAAAAGGTACGGTTCTCATAGCTGCCGGATGTCTGACGCAACGCTATGCCAGAGATCTCTACGAGGAAATCCCCGAGATCGATATATTGCTGGGGGTCAACGAGTATCTCAGACTGCCGGAGATTCTGAAGGAATATCAGGAGCAGAAAAAACGCGTTTCCGTCATCGGCAGTGCGGCGAAAGATTATTGCGAAATTCCGGTACGCCGTCCGGAGCCGGGTGCGTATTATTCCTATCTGAAAATTTCCGAGGGATGCGACAAAGTCTGTTCGTACTGTATCATTCCTTCGATTCGAGGGCATTACCGCAGCAGAAAGATGGAAGATATCGTGAGAGAAGCAGAGTTCCTCGCGTCCAAAGGCTGTACGGAACTGATTCTCATCGCTCAGGATGTAACGGCTTACGGCATCGATCTGTACGGAGATCTGATTCTGCCGCAGCTGCTCAGAAAACTCTGCGGCGTCGAAGGAATCCGCTGGATACGCCTTCTGTACTGCTATGAAGACGAAATTACAGAGGAATTGATCGAGACGATCCGCAGCGAAGAAAAGATCTGCAATTACCTGGACATTCCTCTGCAGCACGTCAGCGACAGCGTTCTTTCCGATATGAACCGTCATTCTACTTCTCAGTCGATTCGCGAAACGATTCAGCGGCTCAGAGCGGAAATTCCAGACATTCATATCCGGACGACGTTTATCGCGGGATTTCCAGGGGAATCCGAAGAAGATTTTGAGGAACTTGCAGATTTTGTGGAAACCGTAAAATTCGATCGCATGGGTGTTTTCGCTTATTCTCAGGAGGAAAATACTCTGGCTGCGGAGATGAAGCATCAGATCGACGAAGAGACGAAAATACATCGTCGGGATACGCTGATGGAAATTCAGCGGGAGATTTCCCTGAAAAATAATCTGGCGAAAGTGGGCGGTGTTTTCGAAGTGATCGTAGACGAAAGAGAAGAAGGCGATACTTATCTGGGCAGAACCAGGTTTGACGCGCCGGAGATCGACAACGGCGTCATTTTCACCTCCGAAAGAGAGCTGATTCCCGGAGAGTACGTGTATGTGGAAATTACGGACGCTTTCGATTACGATCTGTCGGGGAGGGAAACAGCAGCTCCGAAACAGGATGGAGACCATCGGCCGGAAGTCGTTTAGAGACGGCAGTTCAGAAGTCGAAAAAATGCTGTCAGATTCGGATATCTTTGCGGTTTCCGGTGCCGGGACACAGATCTCCCGACAGAGGCGGCACTGTCAGCGCTGTATTTTTCAAGAAAGATAAGAAAGTTCGAAAAGAAGAAAGGCGGAACGAGTTTTATGAATCTTCCTAATAAACTGACGACGATGCGTATGGCGCTGGTTCCCGTATTCATCGTCCTGTATCTCATGGACTATCACTATACCGCGGCCGCCGTGTTTATCGCGGCGTCGCTTACGGATTTTCTCGACGGTCATCTCGCCCGGAAACATAATCTGGTGACCAATTTCGGCAAGATCATGGATCCTCTGGCGGACAAGCTTCTGGTGACTTCAGCTCTGGTGTGCATGGTTCAGACGGGCGTCGTTCCCGGATGGATGGTCATCGTGATCCTGGCCAGAGAATTTGCCATCACAGGTCTCCGGTCTGTAGCCGCCAGCGAGGGAGTAGTCATCGCCGCCGCATGGTCCGGTAAGATAAAAACGGTGACGCAGATGATCGCCATCATTTTCCTTCTCATCGGCAACTGGCCGTTTGAACTGATCTCTGTTCCCTTTGCGCAGATCATGCTCTGGATCGCTGTGATCATGACGGTTTATTCCGGTGCAGAATATATTTACAAGAGCAGGGAACTTTTCCGGTCGAGATAGTTTTCGGTACGGTTTCTGTTTCTATATAGTGGAAGTGATCGGATACTGACAGTGCGGTGAACGGATGGTTCCGGATAAAATGAAGCCGGCGCTGCGCTGTTGACAGGTGAAATAGAAAAAATTCAGAAGAAATGCAGGCAGGTGATAAAAATGAAATCAGCGATTATTTCGGTGGGAACAGAACTTCTTTTCGGGCAGGTGGTCAATACCAATGCGGCTTATCTCTCGCAGGAGTTGAATGAGATGGGGGTAGACGTGCTGTATCACTATACGATGGGAGACAATCCCGGCCGGCTGAAAAGCGTAATGCAGTTCGCTATGCAGGACTGTGATCTCTTTCTCATCACCGGCGGTCTGGGGCCTACGGAGGACGATCTGACGAAAGAGACGCTCTGCGAGCTTCTGGGGGAAGAATTGATTCTCCACGAACCGACGATGCAGATGATCGACGACTATTTTGAGCGGGTCTGGTATAAGAAGACGGAAAATAATTATAAACAGGCCTACGTGCCGGAGCACGCGTCTGTTTTTCAGAATCATAACGGTACGGCGCCGGGATTCGCACTGGAAAAAGACGGAAGAACTTTCATCTGTATGCCGGGCGTACCCCGGGAAATGAAACGGATGTTTCAGGACGCGGTGAAACCTTATCTGATGAAACTGGCGGACGCGTATATTATATCCCGGTCGCTGAAAGTCTTCGGCGTAGGAGAATCTCTGGTGGAAACCATGCTTCTGGACTTTATCGACGGTCAGACGGACCCGACGATCGCGACGTATGCCAAAGAGAGTGAAGTGGAGATCCGCATTACTTCGAAGCGCAGGCGGAAAAAAGACGCCGCTGCGGCAGTAGACGAGATGGCAGCCGGTGTGGCGGAGGTGATGGGCGACAGTGTCTTCACCATGGACGGGGAGGATCTCTATCAGGTGACAGCGAAAAAATTAGCCGAGGCAAAGGTTTCTCTTTCTCTCTGCGAAACGGTAACCGGCGGAGAAATCGCCGCGATGCTGTGCCGGTATCCGGACTGTGCGGAAATCCTGGATTGTTCCATCGTCGTGCCTGCGGAAGAATTTCAGGTCGGCGAACTGTCGGTTTCCAGAGATCTTCTCGACGAATATACCATTTACAGCGCGGAGGCGGCGGAAGCGCTTGCGGAAAGTCTTTTCCGCAGGACGGGCAGTGCTCTGTGCCTTTCGGTGACGGGAAATGCCGGTCCCGATTACTGCGACGGCGTGGAGCCGGGAACTTTCTGCATCAGTCTGCTGTATGACGGTAAGATGACGACGCGGCGTTATGTCAAAAGTTTCAGAGAACGGAATCTGGCTATCGAATTTATGGCACGCAGCGCTCTGAACTTCGTGCGGCTGATTCTTTCGGGAAAGACGCCTCAGGAGAGCCTGTAAAATTATTGGGGCGCAGCGCCGATCTCCGCTTCCGTACCGGCGGCGTGTACCAGAGAATATGGAGTGAACGCCGGCCCGCAGAAATTTCTGCGGGCCGGCGTTTTTGCTGTTTTTCTCAGTATTTAATGATTTTGCGGTTCCGTTAGAGAGGAGAAATCGAAAGTTCCGGACATCGTAGCCGGGAGCAGAGAAGAACAGCCGGATTTCTCGCTGTATCTCTGAAGGAGTTTTCAATGAAATATATGTTTTTTCTGTCAGCTGAGTCTCATATAAAGCAGAGGATAGGGACCTCCCTGCTCATCCCGTTCTGTTCTTTTATAGACGGTAAATCCCATGAATTCATAGAACTCTTTCGCGGCGGGATTTTGTTCGTTGACGCATACTTCGCGAACGCCGAAGCTGTCGATACCGTATTGCACCAGGCGGCTTCCGGAGCCTTTTCCCATCTGCTCCGGAGCGAGAAACAACATTTCCAGTTTGCCTTGGCCGATTCCCATAAATCCCGCTAATTCCTTTTGTTCATCCCGCAGTGCGATCAGGTGGGGGATTTCTCTCAGAGCGCGTGGGACGAAACCGGAGATCCTTCGGATTTCCTCTTCGCTCAGAAACAGATGAGTGGACCGCACCGAACTCTCCCAGACTTCCGTCAGGCGGGAAATCAGCGTTTCGGTCCGGCGATCCGGCGGGATAATCTGAAAGTCCGGGAAGAATTCGCTTTTTCCGATATGGTTCGGATTCTTTTGCAGTTCTGTATTCCGCATATATTTTCCTTTCCTTATTTATAACATAATACGCTTAGTTAGCATTCTATCAGATCTTTTTCCTCAATTTAAAGTCTTATTTTCGGTCTGCTGCGGTTTTTCTCTCAGACAAACTTCGAACTCTGCCGTTCGGGCCGGAAATGAAAGGGCGGAGGAACGCGTCGGGATCAGGAGGGAGGTTTTCAGGAGCGCAGGACGGTATTCGCAGAAAGAAACGGGCGATTTCGGATTTTTTGACGCTCTCGGCGGATGAAAGGAGGCGGAACAGTTGACGGTAGAAAACTAAAAAAAGATTTACATATATTTACAATTTGCGGCGGGAATGTTAAAATAAAAAGACCTTGACCGGGATGAGAAAAAGAGTTATCATAAAATAAGAACGAATGTTCTCTTAATAACGTTAAGACGAAAGGATAGCATACATATGGCTGCATCAAATAAAACGACGATAAACAGAGTGACCGACGATCATTTCGATAAGGACAAAGCGCTGGAAGCCGCGCTTCAGCAGATTCAGAAACAATACGGCAAGGGCGCGATCATGAAGCTGGGGGAGAGCGGCGGACTCAATATCGAGACGATTTCCACAGGTTCTGTCAGTCTGGATATCGCTACCGGCGTTTCCGGTATTCCTCGTGGTCGTATTACGGAGATCTACGGACCGGAGTCTTCGGGAAAGACGACGCTGGCTCTTCATATCGTAGCGGAAGCGCAGAGAACCGGCGGCAGAGCCGCATTTATCGACGCAGAACACGCTCTGGATCCGGAATATGCTGCAAATCTCGGCGTAGATGTGGGTGAACTCCTGGTGGCTCAGCCGGATACCGGTGAGCAGGGATTGGAAATCTGCGAGATGCTGGTGCGAAGCGGCGCCGTGGATGTGGTCGTTGTCGACTCTGTGGCAGCGCTGGTGCCGAAAGCAGAGATCCAGGGAGAGATGGGAGACAGTCATGTGGGCCTTCACGCCAGGCTGATGTCTCAGGCACTCAGAAAACTGGCCGGAGCTATTAACAAGTCAAAAGTTTCCGTCATTTTTATCAATCAGCTGAGAGAAAAGGTGGGGATCATGTTCGGCAATCCGGAGGTCACTACCGGAGGCCGCGCGCTGAAGTTCTACGCGACGATGCGTATGGATGTGCGCAGGATCGAAAGCATTAAATCCGGCGATCAGATCGTAGGAAACAGGACGAGAGTCAAAATCGTTAAAAATAAAGTAGCGCCTCCGTTTAAGCAGGCGGAGTTCGATATCATGTACGGCAGAGGAATTTCCAGAGAGGGCGATACGCTGGACTGCGCCGTAGAGCGCAAGATCGTGGACAAGGCGGGCGCGTGGTACAGCTTCGAGGGCAATCGAATCGGACAGGGAAGAGAAAATGTAAAACGTTATCTGTCCGAAAATCCTGAAGTCCTGAATCGTATAGAGTCTCTGCTGATGGAATCGATCCGGCCCGCAAAGAAGGAGGACGTCCAGGTGGAAGCGGACGGATTTGCATCGGAGAATCCGGAGGATTTTCTTCCTCAGATCGATCCGGAAACCGGCGAGATTATCGAATAGATAGGAGCAGCGAAAAACTCTCTGAGAACCGGTGAATATTATTGACACTGTGATTATCGTATGATAATATGGTTCGGTAAGCCGCTCGAGAAGGGCGAACAACAGAAATGCCGAAAGGCTGCCCTGACGGCGAGTCCGGGAAGAGGAGGTAAAGAATATGTACGCAGTTGTTGAAACAGGCGGGAAGCAGTACAGAGTCCAGGAAGGCGATGTGATCACTGTAGAAAAGCTGAATATCGAAGACGGCGCCAAAGTTGTTTTCGATAAGGTGCTCGTCGCAGGTGAAGGTGCTGATATTAAGGTCGGCAAGCCGTACATCGAAGGCTGTACTGTCGAAGGTACTGCAGTTGAAAGCGGAAAAGGTCCTAAAGTAGTCATCTTCAAATACAAGGCAAAGAAAGACTACAGAAAGAAGCAGGGACACAGACAGCCTTATACTTCTGTCAAGATCGAATCACTCAATATCTAATCGATTCTGACATGATGGAATTTTGCCGAGCCGGACAGGCCGGCGGTGATTTCATGCAGGCGGTTTGGAAAATCTGTCATTTTCAGATTTTCCGTCGAAAAGCTTTTCGAAACAGAATATCCATGTTATAGAAGAGACAGCACAGAATAGAGGAGGTGTGATCCATGGCAAGTAAGAAGGGTGTCGGCAGCTCGAAGAACGGTCGAGACAGTGAGTCGAAGCGGCTGGGAGTGAAGAGAGCTGACGGTCAGGTAGTAAGCGCAGGCAGCATTCTCGTTCGTCAGAGAGGCACGAAGTTCCATCCGGGAACGAATGTCGGCAGAGGCGGAGACGATACGTTATTCGCTAAGGTTGACGGTACGGTCAAGTTCGAAAGAGAAGGCAAGTCCAGAAAAAAGGTAAGCGTTTACCCGGTCGAAATCGAAGCTTAAAATTATTCAGAAATCAGAAAGCCCCTATTTTTAGGGGCTTTTTTCTTGATACGAAGGAAGAAAATACGAAATATCCGCGCTAAAAGAGTGCGGATCAGGAAAAGACGGGAGGCGGAAGATGTTTGTAGACAGAGCCCGGATTACGGTAAAATCGGGAAAAGGCGGAAACGGCAGCGTTTCGTTTCGAAGGGAGCCTTTCGTTCCGGAAGGAGGTCCTGACGGGGGAGACGGAGGAAAGGGCGGAGACGTCATTTTCGAAGCGAATAACAGTTACAGAACTCTGATGGATTTCCGCTACAAGAGAAAATACGAAGCTCCTGCCGGTGAAGACGGCATGAAGAAAAAAAAATACGGAAAGAACGGTGAAGATCTCGTCATCATGGTTCCTCCGGGAACGATGGTGATCGACGAACTTACCGGTCTGGTTATGAAGGACCTGGTTCGCCACGGTGATCGCGTAGTAGCGGTTAAAGGCGGAAAAGGCGGAAAGGGAAATGTCCACTTTAAAAATTCCGTAAGACAGGCGCCGAATTTTGCGGAAGCCGGCGGCGCTGCCAGAGAGCGCGCTATCGTTCTGGAACTGAAGCTCATCGCCGACGTGGGGCTTCTGGGTTTCCCAAACGTAGGAAAGTCCACTTTTTTGTCGGTATCCACCAGCGCAAAGCCGAAGATTGGGAATTATCATTTTACGACGATTACGCCGAATCTGGGGGTGGTTCACCTCTACGATAGCAGCTTTGTCATGGCGGATATCCCCGGACTGGTGGAGGGCGCGCATGAAGGCACCGGTCTCGGTCTGGATTTTCTCAAGCATGTGGAACGGACGAAGGTTCTCATTCATGTAGTCGATATCGCAGGTTCGGAGGGGCGGGATCCCATCGAGGATTTTGATAAAATTAACGGCGAGCTGATGAAATATTCGGAAAAGGTGCTCCGAAAGCCGCAGATTGTGGTGGGGAATAAGTCGGATCTCATCTATGATCCGGAAAAGGCGGAAGAATTCCGCCGGTATGTGGAAAGCAAAGGTTATCCGTTTTTCCTGATGTCCGCAGCCACTTCCCAGGGCATTAAAGAAGTTCTGTCTGCGGCGGTTCAGGCCCTCAGTACAGTTGAGGAGGAAGAAGAACCCGTCGAATATCTGGAGGAGGATTTTCACGGGGAAGATCCGGATTACAGAGAAATCTACACTTATGTGGACGAGCGGGACGGAGCTTATGTCATCGAAGGAAAACAGCTCACGAAGATTTTTAATTCCACAAATTTCAATGACATGGAATCACTTCGCTATTTGTATCGCTATATTGAAAAAAAAGGAGCTGTCGCGGAACTCAAGGAACTGGGACTCGAAGAGGGCGATATCGTGAGAATCAAAGATTACGAATTTGAATATTCGGAAGAGTAAGTCTGTCAGAACGACAAAAGCGCCGTGAACGTACGTTTCCCGGCGCTTTTTTGATCTTTGTTTTTTCGTATCCTCAGTGATCCGCCGGATCATCCGGTTCAGCGGAAATGAGAACGGAAAACTGTTTTATTGCAGCAAAGAACATTGGGTCGGTCGGCGTTTTCATCTGCGGCTGTGTGAGGCTTTGTGGATACTCAAATTGTATTTGTGAAAACTTTTCGACAAAGTATAGGAAATCGTCGAATATTTCTGTATACTGTATGGATAATGATGAAAAGGATAAGAATACATCAGATATCCGAATTCGTAATAATATAGATGGAAAGGATGGTGCGGGTTTGATTACACGGGAAATGTATGAAGAAGCGGAGATGAAAAATCTTTCGTCCTGGGCGACGAAGTCGGCGGAATCCAGAGGCAGGATCGAACAAGAGGCTCCCTGCCAGCTGAGAACTGCATTTCAGCGAGACCGGGACAGAATCATTCATTCAAAGGCGATCCGGCGGCTGATGCACAAGACGCAGGTGTTTCTCTCACCGGAGGGAGATCATTTTCGGACCCGTCTGACTCACACCATGGATGTGGCGCAGATTTCCCGGACGATCGCCCGGGGGCTGGCGCTCAACGAGGATTTGACAGAAGCGATCGCTCTGGGACACGATCTGGGACATACGCCTTTCGGCCACAACGGAGAGGAATATCTGGCGATGCGCCATCCCGACGGCTTTCATCACAATGTTCAGAGTCTTCGGGTGGTAGACATTCTGGAGAGTATGCCGGGAAGCCGCGGACTGAATCTCACCGCGGAAGTCAGGGACGGGATTCTGAATCATTCCGGATCTGAGAAACCCTTTACACCGGAAGGGTGTATCGTGCGCATCAGCGACAGAATCGCATACATAAATCACGACATCGACGATGCGATGAGAGCCGGCGTGATACGGAAAGAAAATCTTCCCAGAGATTGTATCGAACATCTGGGAGAAGATCACCGGACGCGGATTAATACGCTGGTACTGGATATGATTCATTCCAGCGAAGAACGGGGAGAGATCTGTCAGAGCGAGGAATGCAGCTACTATATGAATAAGCTCAGAGAATTTATGTTTGAGCATGTGTACAAAAGCAGAGTGGTAAAGCAGGATGCGGAACTGGTCAAGGTCAAGCATCTCATCTTTACTTTATACGATTATTTTATGGAACACCCGGAGAAAATGCCGGATGAACATATCGAGATGCTCTATCTGTATGGACCGGAAGAAGTGGTGAAGGATTATATCGCCGGAATGACCGACCGGTATGCGATCAGCGTCTATAAATCGCTGTTTGTTCCCATGGGCTGGCAGACCGACGTGCAGCGTACCTGAACCGTAACGTCAGGATAAAGACGGAGGGAATCGATAGAAAAGAGCTGAGAGAAAGGCGATTTTGGCGTGAAAGAGGCGTCGTATCTTATCGAAAAAGAAAAATTTTCATGTTTTTTTGAAAATTTCGATATAGAATTAAAAAAATAAAGGAATCCTAACTTTTGTGTCGAATAAACAAAATGTGGAGGGTTTATATTGAGCGGTAATAACATAGCAGAGGAAATCAAGAGCAGGTGTAACATTGTAGATATCGTGGGGCGTTATGTCGAACTCAAGAGAGCCGGCGGAAGCCATAAGGGGCTCTGTCCGTTTCACAATGAAAAGACACCTTCTTTTGTTGTCTCTGAAAGTAAACAGTTTTTTTACTGTTTCGGATGCGGTGCGTCCGGGGATGTGATTTCTTTTCTGATGAAGATCGAAAATATCGATTTTCATACGGCGATTACGAAGCTGGCCGAAGAATACGGCATAGAGATGGACAAGTTCGGATACCGAAATGAAGGAAAGAAAAACCAAATCTATGAGATGAACCGTGAGGCTGCTGTCTTCTTTTTTAAAAATCTGACAGAAAAGGCAAATCCGGGATACGAATATATGAAGCGCCGGGGACTGAATCCAAAGACGATTGCCAGATTCGGCATCGGATTTGCAGAGGATGACTGGCACGGATTGATGAATCACCTTCTCGAAAAGAAGTTTTCGGAGGATCTGATGTTTGAGGCGGGGCTCGTGTCCAGATCAAAAGGCAGAACTTTCGATAAATTCCGGAATCGAGTGATGTTTCCGATTTTTAACACGAGAGGAAAAGTCATCGGCTTCGGAGGCAGAGCTCTGGCGGACGGAGGACCGAAGTATCTGAATTCTCCGGAGTCCAGCGTATTTTCGAAGAAAAACAATCTGTACGGTCTCAACCTGACCCGCAAGGACATTAACGGCAGTAACTGTGCCATTCTCGTGGAAGGATATATGGACCTCGTCTCCCTGTACCGTCATGGCATTACAAATGTAGCGGCCTCGTTGGGGACCGCGTTGACTGAGCAGCAGTGTTCGCTTCTCAAAAGATATACCGAAAATGTGGTCCTCGCTTATGATGCGGATTCTGCAGGGCAGAAGGCCGCGCTGCGGGGAATCGAGCTTCTGAGAAAAGCGGGGATTGCGGCAAAAGTACTGCATATATCCGATGGGAAAGATCCGGACGAGTTTATTACAAAAAACGGTCCGCAGGCATTTCGGGCACTGGTGGACCGGGCTCTTCCTTATGCGGAATACAGGATTGCCGCCGCCAGAAGCAGATACGATATCACGACTTCCGAAGGAAGTATCGGATTTCTGAAGGAAGCTCGCGATATGCTGTCCGGTATGAGTCCGGTGGAGGCGGATATTTACATAAAAAAGATCGCAGAAGACACCCGGATTTCCGAAAGTGCTATTCGCAGGGAAGTCAACGAAGCGCAGGAGAGCGGCCGGCAGAGACAGCCGGCACCGGCGCGCCGCGATTACCGGAGAGAAAAAGAGCGTGTCAGAGATACGGACGGGGATAAAGTTCTCCAGATGCATCTGATTAAGCTGACGTCGGTCAATCCGGACTATCTTCCGCAGATCGGACAATATGAGTTCGTATTTGAAGATCCCGCTTATTACAGGATTTATCAGATGATAAAAAATGTTTATCTCGAAGATTCTGAGGTAGATATCAATAAGGTGTCTGACAGTCTTCTTCCGGAAGACGACGTTCTGTTTCGGGAAGCTCTGGAGAAAATCATTTTCCCGGAAAACAGCGATCAGGTGCTTCAGGAGTGCATTGCGACGATCCGAACGCAGCAGCTGAAGAAGCGCCAGGAAGAAATTCTGGATGTCTTGGCATTTCTCGGCGAAGAAGACGAAGACAGAGAGAGAGCTGACGCTCTGACAAAAGAGCTGATGGAACTGCAGATGACAATGTAAAATGAGAAAACTATGATATGGAGTGGCTGACGATGGAAAACGAAGTAAACAATATGGAACAGCGTAAGGCGGAGTGTCTGTCTGTTCTCCTGGAAAAGGGAAAGACAAAGGGGAATCTGACATATAAGGATATCTCTGATCAGGTGGATCATATCGAATTCGACAAGGATCAGATGGATGAGATCTATGATACTCTGATATCCAACGGAATCGAAATCGTTTCCGAAGCAGATCCTGAAGATTTTGAATTAAAAAAATTGGAAGAAGATAAAGATATAGATCACGATATCGGCGAAGAGAGCGAGGAGGATCTGGAAGCGTCCCTTTCGAAGGGGATCGCGGTAGACGATCCGGTGAGAATGTATCTGAAGGAGATCGGCAAAGTTCCTCTTCTGACGGCAGAAGAAGAGATCGAGCTGGCGAAGAGAATGGAACTCGGAGATGAGGAAGCCAAGAAAAAACTCTGCGAAGCCAATTTGCGCCTGGTCGTCAGCATTGCAAAGAGATATGTGGGAAGAGGCATGCTCTTTTTGGATCTGATCCAAGAAGGAAATCTCGGTCTTATCAAAGCGGTGGACAAGTTCGATTGGAGAAAAGGATATAAGTTCAGCACCTATGCAACCTGGTGGATTCGCCAGGCGATCACGAGATCTATCGCCGATCAGGCGAGAACGATCCGAATTCCCGTGCATATGGTGGAGACGATCAATAAACTGATCCGTATTTCCCGCCAGCTTCTGCAGGAACTGGGAAGAGAGCCGACGCCGGAGGAAATCGCGGCGGAGATGGAAATCTCCGTAGAAAAGGTGAGAGAAATTCTCAAGATCGCGCAGGAGCCGGTATCGCTGGAAACACCGATCGGAGAAGAAGAAGACAGCCATCTGGGCGACTTTATTCCGGACGACGATGTGCCTGCTCCGGCAGACGCCGCAGCTTTCTCGATGCTGAAAGAACAACTGGTGGAAGTGCTGGATACATTGACCGAGAGAGAACAGAAAGTTCTGAAGTTGCGATTCGGTCTGGAAGACGGACGCGCACGCACTCTCGAGGAAGTAGGACGGCGATTTGAAGTGACGAGAGAACGCATCCGTCAGATCGAGGCGAAAGCGCTGCGCAAACTTCGCCATCCGAGCCGCAGCAAGAAGTTGAAGGATTATCTTGAGTAAAAATATGGAGCTGAAGTTATCAGAAAGACTGCAGATGATGGCAGACGCTGTTGCAGAAGGCGCCGCTGCAGCCGATATCGGTACGGATCACGGTTACCTGCCTATCTGGCTCGCCTGCAATAAAAGATGCCGCAGGGTGATTCTCTCAGATATCAACCGCGGGCCTCTGAGGAAAGCTCAGGAAAATATACAGAACTATCTGCCGGATTTTCCTTTTGATCTCCGGCAGGGCAGCGGTATTTCCGTCCTGGATCCGGGGGATGCGGATACGGTTATCATCGCGGGAATGGGCGGTAATCTGATTTTGAATATTCTTCTGGATAATCCTGAAAAGACGTTCTCCATCTCCCGTTTTATCCTTCAGCCGAGAAATCATCCGGAGCTTTTGCGGCGGTGGGCGGCGCAGACGCCGGAATTCGTGATAAGCAGAGAACTGCTGGCGGAAGAGGATGGGCGTCTGTGCGAGATTATCGTTGTGGAAAATGCGTTAGCCGGCGGAGACAAAGCAGCAGATCTGTTTTTTCAAGACGGTGAATCGTCGGAGGAATGCGATTCAGAAGAGTCGCCGCGCGTTTCTGTCGCCGGTGACCGCGGGACTCTCTTGGGCATCCGGCAGGATCGGATCGATGCTGCGGAAGAACTGCGGCGCAGAGCGGATGTGTCGGAAGCTGTCGCATACGAACTGCCGCTTTCGTATTTTACGGATGGCGTTCCTTATGCGATGAGGTTTCTGCAGAAAAAAATCCGTTCCGAAGAACAGATCATCCGCAGAATTGAGGACAGTGGAATCTCTGCGGCTTCCTTAAAACGGCTGAAGGAGAGCAGAGAGCGACTCGGCGCTTTCCGGCGCATCGAAGACTGCGTCGGAGAGATGTTTCAGAAAGGAGATAAAAATGGCAGATATCGGCAGGATTGAAGAGGCAATCCGGCAGATCGCTCCGCCGCATCTGGCGGAGGAATGGGATAACTGCGGTTTTCAGATCCGCTGTTCGGCAGATCAGCAGATCCGAAAGATCCTCGTAAGTCTCGAAGTCTCCGACGAACTCGTCACCGAGGCGATTTCCGCAGGAGCTGACCTGATTGTGACACATCATCCGATGATTTTCGGGAAGATTGATTCAGTAGACGATAATCATATTACGGGACACTATATTCTTCGTCTGATTCAGGCGGGAATCTCGGTGTATTCCGCTCACACGTCCTTTGATTCCGCGAAGAGAGGAACGAATCAGTATCTGGCGGAACAGCTTGGACTGACGAAAATCGTTCCGATGAAACCGGCAGCTGAAGAGGGCTGCGGTATGGGCCGCACGGGAATTTTTCCCGAACCTCTTTCCTTCGGGAGATTTGCCGAGTGTCTGAAAGAAGTCTGTGATGAAAATATCTTTCGGGTTTCCGGCAGATGTCCGGAATTTATTTCGAGAGTCTCCCTTTGTACAGGAGCTGGTGCGGAATTTGCCGCGCAGGCGAAAGAAAACGGCTCCGATGTTTACATCACCGGAGATGTGAAGTATCATGATGCAAGGACAGCTTGCGAAACAGGGCTGTGTGTGGTCGACGCAGGTCATTTCGGAACGGAAAATATTTTTACGCCGAATTTTGCCGGCCAGCTGAGAGATCTGTGTCCTCCGGAAGTGGAGATCTTGGAGGCGAAGACGGATCTCAATCCTTTTAAACTATTTTGAGTGTTTTATTTGTAAAAGAGATGGAAATTCCCGCGGTCTGCACCGTTCCGTGAAGATAAGCGGCGGTGAAGAAGGCTGGGATCTTCAGAAAAAATACAGAGATCAGAATGTGAGTAAGCCAGACAATCGCATCCGTATCGAAACAGAGATTGCCCGGCGTCTGCCGGCTGCAATTCGCGGTATAAGATGAGGAAAGTCCGAGCTCCGCAGGGCAGAGGTGCCGGATAACGTCCGGTGAAGGTGACTTCAAGGAAAGTGCAACAGAAAATTACCGCCGCTGAATCAGCGGTAAGGGTGAAAAGGCGAGGTAAGAGCTCACCGGCGCGCCGGTAACGGCGCGCGTCCGTGTAAACCCCACCTGGAGCAAGACCAAGAAAGGGCATAAAAAGCGGCTGCCCGTCGCTGCCCGGTAGGTAGGTCGCTCGAACGCGCCGGCGACGGCGCGTCTAGAAAGATGATTGTTTAATACAGAACTCGGCTTACAGGTTTGCTCACATTGATTTTTTTGATGAATATAGTAGTATATTATATATGATGCGGCGCCGATACCTTCCGTTTCCGGAGGCGGCGGATTTCATCCGCGAGTCTCGATGAAAATCGCAGGTCTCATACGGAGATTCGGAGGAGCAGATGTGTCTGCGCGCTGTGTTGAAATCATTCGTGCGCCCGGCAGGGGAAACTGCCGGAGTTTTTGTCCGATTTGAAGAAGAGATCCCTTGCGGGACCGGAATGCGCCGTATCTTTTCAGCGGCAGATTCCTCTGAATTATGAAAAGACATCAAAGGAGGTTGGCTCATGGCATTTTTAGACAAATTAAGCGATATCGGCAAGTCTGTCGCCCAGAAATCCGGAGAACTGGTTGAGACGGGAAAAATTTCCATGGATATCAAGAAGAAAGAAAGAGATGCGAAAACTCTGAAATTCGAACTTGGAAAATATATTTATCAGCAGTTCAAGAGCGGTCAGGAAATCGACGATAAGGTAAGGACGATTTGTTCGGAAATTGATGTGGTCTATGCGGAAATCGCGTCTCTCGAAAAGGAAAAAGACGCTGTAGGCGCGGCGAACGTCGATGATATTGAAGTAGTAGATGCGGGCGTTTCTGACAGCGATGATATCGAGGCGATTCTCGACGATATCGATCTCGACTGACGGCATGTGCAAGAGCGGACGAACCTCGCGGAGGTGTCCGTTCTTTTTGTTTGATTTTATAACATAGCGGTGATGCCGCTGATTCAGTCAGACAGCGGGTTTCCGTTGAAAACGCGAAGTAGGCGGGAAGGAATCTGTCTCCGCGGGATTTATGAAAAGATAGATAAAATGGTTTTGGAACATGGTTTTAAAATGGTAGGGTCAGATATTTTCGGGTATTTTCTATTAGATAAGATATTTTTTCAGATGAGGAGTAGCATTTGTTCTTTCCGGTAAGCAGAGTGCAGGCGGGCGATCTATTGCGGAACTTTCAGGTTTTCTTTACGGCTTACATTGTCAGGAATGTCCCGAAGCGCACTGCCGCAGACTGAAGAGATTATGAAAACGGCAAGCTGCGACGGAGACTTTATCCGCGCCGCGGCGGGCTGTGGATGTATGAGTACGCAGATGAAAAGCCGGAGACCGTGATGGAATAATTCCGTATGCTGCGGGTGAGATGACGGAACTTGTGACAGCGGCGCTCGAAGGGGATCCGGACGGAATCATCATGGATACCGGTGCGGTGTACGTCATGGAAAATTCGAAGACGCTTCTTTCACGGAACATGTGGACAGCGAGGCGGCAAAGAGAGCGGCGGATCTGCCGGGCTGGAGCGCAGAACGGATCGCTGAGCTGACTGTGACCGGTCTTCACACCGTTCTTTTTGAAGCGAGACTTATGGGGGAAGAATAGGATGATGAGGAATTTCCCTAAAATGTCATCTTCTTTCAGGAGGACTTATAGAGAATGAAATTAGGAATCGATGTAGGGTCTACGACAGTAAAACTGGTATTGCTCGATGATGAAAATAAGATATTGTATAAGCGTTACGAACGCCATATGTCCAGCGTATTTGACAAGGTGGCGGAACTGCTGACGGATTTCAGGAAAGAATATGAAGGTGAATTTCATGTGACGATCACCGGTTCCGGCGGCCTTTCTCTGTCCAATAAGCTGCAGATTCCTTTCGAACAGGAAGTGGTGACATGTTCGGCCGCTGTGACGGAGATGATTCCTCAGACCGACGTCGTTATCGAACTGGGCGGGGAGGATGCCAAGATTACATTTTATGAAGGAACGATCGAACAGAGGATGAACGGTACCTGTGCCGGAGGAACCGGCGCGTTTATCGATCAGATGGCTGTGCTGCTCAATACGGATGCTTCCGGTCTTAATGAGCTGGCGAAATCATATCAGACGATCTATCCCATCGCGGCGCGCTGCGGCGTGTTCGCAAAGACCGATATTCAGCCGCTGATCAACGAAGGCGCGTCTCATGAAGATCTGGCGGTATCGATCTTTCAGGCGGTGGTGAACCAGACGATCAGCGGTCTGGCGTGCGGCAGGGTGATCCGCGGCAATGTGGCTTTCCTGGGGGGACCTCTGTCCTTCCTGTCGGAACTTCGCCGGCGTTTTATCGAAACTCTGGGTCTGGCGGAGGATCAGGTGATCTTTCCAGAGGATTCTCAGTACTACGTAGCGGTGGGAGCAGCGCTGATGTCGGAGAAATATCCTGCTGCGGATCTGGATACGCTGATTCAGAGGATCAATGAACCCGGAGGGACTGAGAGCACGGATACGAAATATCTTCCGGCTCTGTTTGAAGACGACGGAGACTACAGGGAATTCTCTCGGCGTCACAGTCAGCACCGCGTTCCGAGAAAAGATTTTTCTCAGGTTTCCGGTCCGGTGTTTCTCGGTATCGATGCAGGTTCTACGACGACCAAGGCGGCGCTGACAGACATAGAAGGAAATCTGATCTATACTTTTTACAGAAACAACGAAGGCAGCCCGGTGGAGACGTCGAAAATTCTTTTGAAGGACATTTACTCAAAAATGCATGAGGATATGTTTATCGCCTATACCGTCACCACGGGCTACGGCGAACATCTCATCAAGGCGGCTTTCGGCGCCGACTACGGTGAGATTGAGACCATCGCTCATTATAAGGCGGCCAGATCCTTCCTGCCGGATGTGGATTTTATCCTGGACATCGGCGGACAGGACATGAAATGTATCAAGATCAAAGACGGTGCGATCTATAATATTATGCTCAACGAAGCATGCTCTTCCGGCTGCGGATCTTTTATCGAGACTTACGCCAAGTCGGTGGATATGAGCGTTTCGGATTTTGCAGAGGAAGCGATCCACTCCCGGGAACCGGTGGATCTGGGCACCCGCTGTACCGTCTTTATGAATTCCAAGGTAAAACAGGCGCAGAAAGAAGGGGCGACCATCGGAGATATCTCCGCAGGGCTGTCGTATTCTGTCATTAAAAATGCCCTCTATAAGGTGATAAAGCTCCGCGACGTATCCGAGGCGGGAGAACATATCGTCGTTCAGGGCGGTACGTTTCTCAACGACGCGATTCTCCGGAGCATCGAGATGATTCTCGGCAAGGATGTGATCCGTCCGGATATCGCCGGCAATATGGGCGCATACGGCGCCGCGCTGATCGGTATTGAAAGATTTGACGGAAAGACGCCTTCCGGCATCGTCAGCCGGGAAGGTCTGGATCATTTCTCCATGACCAATATGCATACCCGCTGCGGTCTGTGTGAAAATAACTGTCAGCTGACCATCAGCCGGTTTAACGACGGCAGCCGCTTCATTACGGGAAACCGCTGTGAGCGGGGCGCCGGTCACAGCAGGAGCGCCGGAGACGAACTGAATCTCTTCCGTTATAAATATGAAAGATTATTCAGCTACGTGCCCCTCAGCGAGGCGGAAGCGCACCGGGGCGTCATCGGTATGCCGAGAGTTCTGAATATGTACGAAAATTACCCGTTCTGGTTTACTTTTTTTACGAAACTGGGATTCCGGGTGGAGCTTTCTCCGGCGTCCTCAAAAGAAATATATGAGAAGGGGATGGATACGATTTCCTCCGATACGGCGTGTTATCCGGCGAAACTGGTGCACGGCCATATCAAAGCGCTCATCGAATCCGGCGTAAAGCGGATTTTCTATCCGAGCATTAATTATGAGCTCGTCGAGGACGAGGGGGCAAACAATCATTATAACTGCCCGATCGTAGCCATGTATCCGGAGGTTATCGCCGGCAATATGGACGATGAACTGGAAGCCGGGGGAGTGGAGCTGATCCATCCGTTTCTGCCGTATTATGATGACAAGCGTCTGGTGCAGCGTCTGACCGAAGAGCTGGCGGGCATGGGTGTCCGGGCTTCTGAAGTGAAGACCGCCGTGGCGGCCGCCAGAGCGGAAGATGAGGCATTTAAAGAAGATATTCGGAAAAAAGCGGATGAAATCATCGATTATATCGAACAAAATGACAAGAATGCCATCATTCTGGCGGGAAGACCTTACCATCTGGATCCGGAGATCAACCACGGCATCGACCAGGTGATTTCTTCTTTCGGTTTTGCAGTGCTGACGGAGTCCTCTGTAGCTCACAGAGATCACATCAACCGGCCGATCCGCGTGCTGGATCAGTGGATGTACCATACGAGACTGTATCGGGCTGCTGATTTCGCGGGGACGCGGGACGACATTGATCTGATTCAGCTCAATTCTTTCGGCTGCGGTCTCGACGCTGTAACCACCGATCAGGTGGAAGAGATTCTGTCGGCGCATAATAAATTATATACCGTTCTGAAGATCGACGAAGGCTCTAATCTGGGGGCGACGCGCATCCGTATCCGCTCGCTGAAAGCGGCCATCGACGAGAGAAAAGAGCACGAAATCGAACATAAAGGTGAAATCGATAATTTTGAGCGTGTCATCTTTACGGAACAGATGGCGAAAGATTATACTATTATTATCCCGCAGATGGCGCCGATGCAGTTCGATCTCCTGGAGACGGCTTTCCGGGAAGGCGGTTATAACGCGGTCGTCCTGCCCGCGGTCGATAAAAATGCGGTGGATCTGGGTCTTCGGTACATAAATAACGACGCCTGCTATCCGACCATCGTTTCTCTGGGGCAGATCATCAGCGCCCTTCAGTCCGGAGACTTCGATCCGGACCGTACGGCGGTCATCATGTCGCAGACCGGCGGCGGATGCAGAGCAAGCAACTACATCGCTCTGCTCCGGAAAGCTCTGAAGGAGATGGGAATGGAACAGATTCCAGTGGTCTCAGTCAACTATGTGGGACTGGAAAAAAACCCGGGACTGAAATTTACGCCGAAGCTGATCTTCGGGGTGCTGTACGCTGTGCTGTACGGGGATCTTTTCATGCGCGTCACCAACGCCACCCGGCCGTATGAAGCGGAACCGGGCAGCGTGGAAAAGCTGTATCGGAAATGGAATGAAATCGCCCGGAAAAATGTGATCGACCGCAGTTTTTCGCAGTTTAAAAAGAATGTGAAACAGATCGTTAAGGAGTTTGATGAGATTCCTCTGTTAAACGTCGAAAAACCGAAAGTCGGCGTAGTGGGCGAGATTCTCGTGAAATACCATCCCAATGCCAACAACGACATCGTGGGTATCATCGAAAGTGAAGGCGGAGAAGCTGTCGTGCCGGATCTGCTGGATTTCTTCATGTACTGCCTGAAAAATAACGACTTCAATTACGAAAAGATGGCGGGAAGTTATTCCATGCACATGATTTCCAGAATCGGAATGAAACTGATCTATCGGTACCGCGACGTGATTTCGAAAGAATTAATCGCCAGCAGGCGTTTCGAGCCGCCCATGCATATCGATAAGATCGCGGAAAAGGCGGAAACCGTCACATCTCTGGGAACCCAGTGCGGCGAAGGCTGGCTGCTGGCCGGCGAGATGACAGAACTGCTGGACAGCGGCGTGGAAAATATCGTGTGTCTTCAGCCTTTCGCCTGCCTGCCGAACCACGTCACCGGCAAGGGTATGATAAAACCGCTGAGAAAACACAACCCACTTTCCAACATCGCGGCGATCGACTATGATCCCGGCGCCAGCGACGTCAATCAGCTGAACCGGATCAAACTGATGATGGCTACCGCTCATGCCAATCTGGAAAAAAAGAAAAAAGGAGAAAAATGAATATGAAAGCAGTGATTACCGTAATCGGTCAGGACAAAATCGGCATCATCCATCAGGTGACATCCGTTTTGACGGAGTATGATGTCAATATCCTGGATATCAACCAGACGATTATGCAGGATGTGTTTACCATGATGATGGTGGTGGATACTTCCAAAACGCCGGTATCCTTTGAGGAACTTCAGAAGAAGCTTGAAGAAAAGGGAAAAGAAATCGGCATGTCCATCAAAATCCAGCACGAGGGCATTTTCAATGCCATGAATGAAATTTAGGAGGGCTTCTGTGATAAACGTAGACAAGATACTCAGCACTCTGAACATGTTCGAGAAGGAAAAGCTGGACTGCAGAACCATAACCATGGGAATTTCTCTTCTCGACTGCGCTCACTCCAACGGTGAGATCGCGAGACAGAGAATGTACGATAAAATCACTCAGAAGGCGGAGAACTTGGTCTCCGTAGGGGAGAGCATCGAAAAGGAGTACGGTATTCCCATCATTCACAAGAGAATTTCCGTGACTCCGATGTCTATCGCGGCCGGTTCCAGTACGGATGACAGCTATGTAGAATTCGCCAAAATGATGGATCGCGCCGCAAGAGAGACCGGTGTAAATTTCATCGGCGGATTTTCCGCTCTGGTGCAGAAAGGTTTCACCAAGGGAGACCGGATTCTGATCGAATCGATTCCGGAAGCCCTGAAAGAGACAGAATTCGTCTGCTCTTCGGTAAATGTCGGTTCCACGAAGAGCGGCATCAATATGGACGCGGTGAAACTGATGGGCGAGACTATCGTTAAGACGGCGGAACTGACGGCGGATCAGGACAGCATCGGCTGTGCCAAACTGGTAGTATTTGCTAATGCGGTGGAAGACAATCCGTTTATGGCGGGAGCTTTTCACGGAGTGGGCGAGCCAGATACTGTCATCAACGTGGGCGTCAGCGGTCCCGGCGTCGTAAAAGTGGCGCTGGAAGCCTGTAAGGGTCAGCCTTTCGATGTGGTTGCCGATACGATCAAAAAAGCTGCTTTCAAAGTTACGAGGATGGGCATGCTGGTCGCCAGCGAAGCTTCCAGAAGACTGGACATGCCTTTCGGTATCGTAGATCTTTCTCTGGCTCCGACGCCGGCGGTGGGCGACAGCATCGCCAGAGTGCTGGAAGAAATCGGCTTGGAGGTCTGCGGCGCTCCGGGCACCACCGCGGCCCTGGCCATGCTCAACGACGCGGTGAAAAAGGGCGGCGTTATGGCGTCTTCTCATGTGGGCGGTCTCAGCGGCGCGTTTATTCCTGTCAGTGAGGATGAAGGCATGATCGCCGCGGTAAATTCCGGCGCACTCTCCATCGAAAAACTGGAAGCCATGACATGTGTCTGCTCCGTAGGTCTGGATATGATCGCCGTTCCGGGAACGACGACTCCTGCGACGATCTCCGGAATCATCGCGGATGAAGCTGCCATCGGCGTGATCAACAATAAGACCACGGCGGTGAGAATCATTCCTGTCATCGGAAAAGACGTGGGCGACAGCATCGAAATGGGCGGTCTGCTGGGTACGGCGCCGGTGATGCCGGTGAGCAGGTACAGCTGTGAGGACTTTGTCGCCAGAGGCGGCAGAATCCCTGCGCCGATCCACTCCATGAAAAATTAGCGACAAAATATGACGATAAAAATTTGAAGTTTCGGAAATATTCAGCCGATTTACGGCGATATCATTTATATTTTTCGAAGTTTTTCGGAACTTTCCCGGTATTTTTACGGCGGCAGATCGTAAAATCAGAGAATATATGAGCTGACAAACGATTCACACATTGAACTCAGACAGCAAATGTGCTATACTTCTTCCGGGAATTATAATAAAACGAAAGTCTGAAGCATCTCTTTTCAGGGCTGAAAAGAGATGCGCGGTTTTTCGTTGGTATTTTCAAATATATTGATTGAAGGAGATGGAAGACAGAATGGGCAGACATGGTACGATTGCCGGCAGAAAGGCTGCACAGGATGCAAAGAGAGCAGCTAACTTTACGAAATACGCCCGTGTAATCACGATCGCCGCCAAGGCAGGCGGAGATCCCGACTATAACGTGGCTCTCAAGCATGCGATTGACCGGGCAAAAGGCATCAATATGCCGAACGACAAGATTCAGAAAGCGATCAAAAAAGGAACCGGCGAACTGGACGGTGAACTTCTTGTGGAAGGTTCTTTCGAAGGTTACGGAGCCGGCGGTGTAGCTGTTATCGTCGATGTGCTCACGGATAACAATAACAGAACCACAGCTTTTGTGAAGCATGCTTTTGACAAATATAACGGAAATCTCGGCAAACCGGGATGTGTATCCTACATGTTCGAGAGAAAAGGTCTGATTATCATCGAAAAAACAGATGCGGTGGATGAAGACGCTCTCATGGAAGTCGGTATGGAAGCGGGAATGGAAGACATGCAGGTCCTCGAGGATTCCTACGAAATATACACTTCGGTAGAAGATTTTAACGCGGTGAGCAGCGCTCTCAGAGAAGCGGGATATGAATTTGTGGAGGCGGATATCGAATATCTCCCTTCGATGGAATCCACACCGACGGAGGAATCCGACATCAAAGCGCTGAAGAAAATGATCGCAGATCTGGAAGATAACGACGACGTTCAGAAAGTCACGACAAACTGCAGTCTCGATCTGGAGGATTGATGAAAAAGACCGGCGCTGTATAAAAGGGGAGTATACTCTTTAAACAGGCCAGTCTGCCGGAGTTTGCACCGATTTGAATTTTCAGTCGGGAGCTGCCTGCAGCAAGCTGCAGCGCGCAACAGACGGCAGAAGCCGTCTTCCTCCGCTCATATTATGAGCTTCGCTGCCGTATTTTGCGATACAGCTGAAGCTGTGTAAAATACGCAGTTCCCATACAGAAATTGCCCGGCTTTAGCCGGATTGCAATTTTTCAGTTGTCAACGGCTCATATAAATTGTATTATAAGAGTAGAATAAAAGAAGTATCCTAGGATGTGCGTTATGGTCATGTAATTTAACCTACAATACGTTCACGGGAATTCGCGTTCCGTCATTCAGAGCCATGCCCTCCGCTTCGGCCGGGGGAAGATTCGATGTGCCGGACAGAATACCCACCTATCATATGATAGGGAGTGAATTAGTGGCCGGACGGCATTTTGGGATACTTTTTTTATTATAAATTCAAACCGAAAAGGCAGGGAATTCGCTGCGCCTGTACGGGCGGCGAAAGGAACTGCCGGGGAAAGATTTGACAGCAGTGAGGGGCGGAGAGGCACCGGTATCCCTTCACGGGCAGAAAACAATACGCGCATATGAAGTCGCGGTCAGCGAAGTCATACTCTGTGAAATACCAGGCGCGGATTGGAAAACACAGATGATGTTGACGTGACCCCGTCTTCGGGGCAGGGAAACATGATAATTTCACTCTATTTTTTATGAAGCAAAGGAGAAAGCCAATGGGATTTAAATCAGACATCGAAATCGCTCAGGAAGCAGAACTTATGCACATCAACGAGATAGCGAAGATTGCGGGTGTGAGTGAAGACTACCTCGAATTATACGGAAAGTATAAAGCGAAGGTGGATTACAACATCCTGAACGACATGAAAGACAGAGAAAACGGAAAGCTTATTCTCGTTACAGCCATCAATCCGACACCTGCAGGCGAAGGCAAGACAACCGTCTCAGTAGGTCTGGGAGACGCGCTGAAAAAGATCGGAAAAAACACGGTAATCGCGCTGAGAGAGCCTTCTCTGGGTCCGGTATTCGGAGTAAAGGGCGGCGCTGCAGGCGGCGGCTACGCGCAGCTGATTCCTATGGAAGACATCAACCTGCATTTTACCGGTGACATACATGCGGTAACTACCGCAAACAATCTCATCGCCGCTATGCTGGACAATCATATTCAGCAGGGCAATCGACTGAATGTAGACGTAAGAAGAGTCGTGTGGAAGAGATGTCTCGATATGAACGACAGACAGCTTCGTTTTATCGTAAACGGGCTGGGCGGCAAGGCAAACGGCGTGCCGAGAGAAGACGGATTCGATATCAGCGTGGCTTCGGAAATCATGGCAATTTTATGTCTGGCCAGCGATATCGATGATCTGAAGGCGAGAGTGGGCAGAATTATCGTAGCTTACGACCGGGAGGGTCAGCCGGTCACCGCGGCGGATATCAAAGCTCAGGGTGCTGTGGCGGCTCTCATGAAAGACGCTCTGAAGCCGAATCTGGTACAGACGCTGGAGCATACCCCGGCGTTCGTTCACGGCGGACCTTTCGCTAATATCGCTCACGGATGCAACAGTGTGATGGCGACGAAGATCGCTCTGAAGTTAGGCGATTATGTGGTGACGGAAGCCGGTTTCGGTGCGGATCTGGGTGCGGAGAAGTTCCTGGATATCAAATGCAGACAGAGCGGATTAAAGCCGGACGCTGTCGTCGTAGTGGCTACCGCAAGAGCTCTGAAGCTCCACGGCGGCGTTCCTAAGACAGATTTAAATAATGAAAATGTTCCTGCTATCGAAAAGGGAATCGAAAACCTGCTGAAGCATGTGGAAAATATGCAGAATGTATACGGCATGTCGACGGTGGTAGCTATCAATCGTTTCCCTACCGATACTGAAGCGGAACTGAAGTTTATCGAAGATAAGTGCAAAGAGATCGGCGTAAACGTAAAACTGACGGAAGTCTGGGGCAAAGGCGGCGAAGGCGGCGTGGCTCTGGCGGAAGAAGTCGTGCGTCTCATCGAAGAAGATAAGAGCGACTTCACATTCTCCTATGACGATTCTCTCTCCATCAGAGAAAAGATCGAAGCGATTGCAAAGAAAATATACGGCGCTGACGGCGTGGATTTCATCGGCAAATCCGCGGCGGAAATCGATACGATCGAATCTCTCGGATTCAGGAATCTGCCGGTATGTATCGCTAAGACGCAGTATTCTCTCTCCGACGATGCGAAGAAACTGGGCAGACCGTCCGGATTTAGAATCAGCATCCGCAGCGCGAAGGTGTCAGCGGGTGCGGGCTTCGTCGTAGCTCTGGCAGGAGATATCATGACTATGCCGGGTCTGCCGAAGATTCCGGCTGCGGAGAATATCGACGTGGACAGTACCGGAAAGATCAGCGGATTATTTTAACCGGTCGGGAAATCTTAAGGAGAGAAACGATTATGCTTAACCGGACATGCAGAGAATTCATCGACGTTCTGGCTTCCAGAGAACCGGTGCCCGGCGGCGGCGGCGCGTCCGCGCTGGCCGGCGCCGTAGGGATCGCGCTGGGTGCGATGGTGGGCGAACTGACCGTCGGAAAGAAGAAATACGCCGAGCATGAGGCGGAAATTTCAAACCTGATTTTTCGTTCTCAGGAGCTGATTCAGAAATTTGACGAGCTGGTGACGAAAGATGCGGAGGCGTTTCTGCCGCTGGCGGCGGCCTATCGGATGCCGAAATCTACGCCGGAAGAAGCGCGGGCTCAGGAACAGGCAGTGCAGGAGGCTCTGATCGCTGCGGCGCAGGCTCCTCTTGAGATCGCGGAGACCTGTCTGAAGGCTCTGCGGATCTTGGACAGTTTTTCACTGATCGGAAGCAGGCTGGCTGTCAGCGATGCCGGCACGGGAGCGGCGATCTGCCTCGCAGCGCTGAAGGGCGCCAGATTAAATGTGCTCATCAATCTCAAACTTATGAAGGATGAAGAAAAGAGAAAGGAATTGTCCGATAAACTCGACGCGATTACAGATTCCGGCGTTCATCTTGCGGAGATCACTTATGCGAGAGTGGAGAAAGCCTGTTCTCAGTAGGCCTGCGGGCTCAAATCTGTAAAGAACGAGTGAGGATATCTGATAAGTATGACAGAAATTTTGAAGGGAAAACCGGTAGCCGATGCGGTCAAAGCCGACGTGGCGGACAGAGCTCTGAAATTGAAAGAGAAAGGAATTTTGCCGCTTCTCATGATCCTGCGGGCGGGGGAGCGGGAAGACGATATCGCTTACGAAAAAAGAGTGATCAAAAACTGCGGGGAAGTTCACATCGGTGTAAAGACGGCTGTCTTTCCTCAGGATGTGTCCCACGATGTATTTTTGCGGGCTCTTCGCGGATTTTCAGAGGATTCCGCGGTGCACGGCATTCTGGTGCTCCGGCCGCTGCCGGAGCAGATCGGCGACGGGGAGGCGGGTTCGGCGGTAAATCCCCGCAAAGATATCGACTGTATGAACCCGGAAAATCTCAGGAAAATTTTTACGGGAGATACTTCCGCGGTAGCTCCCTGTACGCCGGAGGCGGTGATTGAGACTCTGAAATTCTACGGATACGAGATCCGGGGAAAAAATGTGACGATCGTCAACCGCAGTCTCGTTCTCGGCAAACCGCTGTCCATGCTGTTTCTGAACGAACATGCAACGGTAACCGTCTGCCATTCCCGTTCGGAGAATCTGCCGGAGATTACGTCTAAGGCGGATATTCTGGTGGCGGGCGTGGGAAGACCGAAATATTTCGGCAGGGAATATGTCTCTTCTGACATGACTGTCATAGATGTAGGCATTAATTTCACGGAAGAAGGAATGTGCGGCGATATGGACTTCGATGAGGTCAGAGATACCGTCTCAGCCATCACTCCGGTTCCGGGAGGAATCGGAACGGTGACTTCCGCCATTCTCCTCCGCCATCTGGTGGAGTCCGCGGAATTGAGCATAAAGGGCTGATTTCAGTTCAGCAGATATAGGAATTATTATTGATGACAGCCGGAGAGCCGGCGTCATACCATGGAGGTAACACAAATGGCGAAAAAAACAACTCTCTCATTGAAGTCGATGAAAGAAAACGGTGAAAAGATTACGATGATCACGGCGTATGATTATTCGTCGGCGACTCTCGCGCAGAAAGCGGGCATCGATACGATACTGGTAGGAGATTCCCTTCAGATGGTAATGCTCGGGGACAGTTCGACGATCGCTGCGACGACCGACGTCATGATTCACCATACCAAAGCGGTTATCGCAGGCGCGCCGGATACTTTTGTCGTGACAGATATGCCTTTCGGCTCCTGTTCTTCCGCGGCGACTGCCATCGAGCACGCTACGAGAATCATGAAGGAAGGCCGGTGCGACGCAGTGAAGATCGAAGGCGGCGTCAGCATGGCGCCGATCATCAGGGCGGTGGTCGATGCGGGGATTCCTGTCGTGGGACATATCGGCCTGACGCCGCAGACGACATCTAAGCTGGGCGGATTCAAAGTGCAGGGCAAAGGTGAAGCTGCGGGAGAGGTTTTGGCGGACGCACTGGCAGTTCAGAAAGCCGGCGCTTTTATGATCGTACTGGAATGTGTTCCTGCGGAACTTTCCGCACTGATCAGCCAGAGGCTTGATGTTCCTACCATCGGTATCGGCGCAGGCAGCGGGACGGACGGACAGGTGCTGGTATATCACGATTTGCTGGGTCTGTTTGATAAATTCGTTCCGAAATTTGTCAAGGTATATAAAGAGATCGGCAGCGAGATCGCTGCAGGCATCGGCCAATATATCGCTGAAGTCAAGTCGGGAGCGTTTCCGGAAGAAGCGCACGCTTTCGGCGGCGTGACGAAAGAAGATCTCAAGGATCTGTAAAAGACGGTCCGGCGGATGATAACGGCATGAAACTGCGGTGATCGGCCAAGCGGGACGAGGCGCGGGCAGCGGCAGATCGGCCGTTCTGCCTGCAGGACGCGGAGAGAAAAGAATCTCCGCGTCTTTTTTATTTTTCGGCCAAAAGATTGGGAATTGTTTAGGAAAAGTTTAAATCCTTTGTCTCTGTGATTTAGAGTTCCGTTTTATCCTGTAGAAATCAAAGGTAAATCTTACGATACGGAATGGTTTGAGAATATTCGGGTCTGTGATGATTTTGCATGGGAGAACAGAAACCGTGTTTTTGCGGATCTCATAGGAGGAAAATTTATGACAGACAGCCGGACCGTATTGATCGACAAACAGGAGGATAGAGATATGCAATTGAGAGATCACAGGATACTTGCCGTTTTTCTGATTGACAAGATGGGACAAAGTATGTCATTTTTTTGTCGGAGGATGTTTATCCTGGGCAGTCTGGAGCCCGACAGAAATCCTTTTACTTATTTGCACGGTATCACGAAGGGAGAAAAATTTCACGGACATAACTATGAGAATATTTTGCCGGTGATGAGAAAACTTTTCGAATCCCTACGGTCGAAAGATAAGCTGAGGATCAGAGATTACTATCGGCTCGGAAAACTGACGCATTATGTAGCCGACGCGTTTACCTACCCGCACAACAGAATTTTTCAGGGCAGTCTTCTGCAGCACTGCAGATATGAACAAGAGCTTCACTGCGAATTTGTTTCCGCATTGCGAAGACAGGGGACGGATAGCGGAGATCTGCAGCGGATCCGAAGATTTCAGGATATAGAAAATCTGCACGAGGAATACCTGCGCCATGCCGGCGGCTGTGAGGCGGACTGCGGATATATTCTGAAGGTTTCCGGCATGTTGCTTAAAGGAGAGCTTCAGAGAAGTCCAAAGGCAAGTTTTGTCCAAAAAGAAAGACTGGCAGGATAGATGCCGCTTCTTTCGAAAAACAGGAAAGAGAACAGGTGAAATGAAAAAGAGAACAGTGAAGAGGAGAATCTTTATTTCGAATACTCTGATGATCGTGGTCACGCTGATTTTATTTTTCGTGATCAATCTGGGTGTGGTAAAAATATACTGGGAATCCATCGAACACGAATGGGAAGCTTCTCTGCAGACCATAGCCGGAGCAAAGAGCGTGGAACACATGATAGAACAGTGGACCGTTCATCAGCATTCCTTTTTTCTTCTGCTTCTGGCGGACGTCATTTTCTGCATCGGGGTATGGATCTTTGTCAGTTCCGTTTTCACGGGAAATCTCGTACGGCATATCATGAAGCCGCTGAGCGCTCTGGAAGCGGGAGCGGAGCGGATTCAAAGCGACGTATTGACTGAGGATATCATCTATGCGGGCGATACGGAGTTTGAGACGATCTGCGGCGCGTTTAACGGAATGCAGGCGCATATCCTCAGGGAACAGGAAAAAAACCGAAAATATGAAGAGGCGAGGCGGGACATGATCGCGGGTATTTCTCATGATCTGAGAACGCCGCTGACTGCCGTCAGAGGGACGATAAAGGGGCTGATCGACGGCGTCGTGACAGAACCCGAACTCCGGGACAAGTTCCTCAGGACGGCTTATCGCAGAACGAGCGAGATGAACGTGTTGCTGGATCAGCTGTTTTATGTCTCAAAGCTGGAAACCGGAAATATGCCGCTGCATATTGAGAATATCGATCCGGTCTCATTTATCAAAAGCTACGCTGCGGCCAAACAGGAGATTCTGGAAGAGGAAGGAATCGAAATCTCCGCAGAAACCGGCGGCTGTGCAGGAGCTGCGGCAGCGGATCCGCAGCAGCTTCAGAGAGTGTTTGACAATCTTCTGGAAAACAGCAGAAAATATGCAGAAACCGTGCCTCTGAAAATTAAGCTCGCTCTGAGTATGACAGAAAAGGGATATTGCATTCGTTTTTCCGATAACGGCGTCGGCGTGCCGGAGGAGAAACTGGACGCTGTCTTTGACGAGTTTTACCGGGCGGATGAATCGAGAAACAAGCAGGAAGGAAACGGACTGGGTCTGTATATCGTCAGGTATCTGATCGAAGCGATGGGAGGCCGCGTGCGGGCGGAGAATGCCGGCGGCTTTGTGGTCTCCATGGAACTCAGGAAAGGAGAATCGTGAGATGGCGGAAGGAAAAAAAGTGCTGATCGTAGAAGATGATGAAGACATCAGTATGATAGAAGAGGCTTATCTTGAGGCGGCGGGGTTTCATACGGAGATTCTTTCGGACGGGAAAGCGGTTTTAAGCCGGCTGAAACAGGAATCTTTTGACCTGATTTTGCTGGATCTGATGCTTCCGGGCAAAAACGGCTATGAGGTATGCAGAGAAATACGGGAGGAAGTGGATATTCCCATTCTCATGGTCACGGCGAGGACAGAGTCTGTAGACAAAATACGGGGGCTGGGGCTGGGCGCTGACGATTATATCGCAAAACCGTTTGATCCGGCGGAACTGGTGGCGAGGGTCCACGCGAACCTCAGGCTGTACGAACGGGTCATGGCCAGACATCCCGCAAAGAAAGAGGAGGCGGCGGAGGAAATTCGGATCGGAGATTTGAGGATTCTCGTAAACAGCTGGAAAGTTTACAAAGGAGACAGAGAGATCAAATTTCCGAATCGCGAATTCGAACTTTTGAGATTTTTCGCGATGAATCCTAATATCGTGTTTTCGAAAGAGCAGCTTTTTGAGAAGATCTGGGGGTATGATTATGTGAGCGACAGCGCTACTGTCATGGTGCACATCAACCGCATCCGGGAAAAAATCGAAGATGACAGCAAAAATCCCAAAATTCTCGAGACCGTATGGGGTGCGGGATATCGATTAAATATTGTTTAGGACTTGTTTAGAAAATTACCTTCTGTCTGTTTAGCGCGGGTTGTTAAGATAACCTCAGAAAACGGACAGGAGGTTTTTTCTATGTTGAAAGAAGGTATCAACGGATTTTGTATGGCGCTGGCAGACAGCGTGCCGGGAGTATCCGGCGGAACGGTAGCTTTTATCATGGGCTTTTACGATAAGTTTATCGGTGCGGTCCACAATATTGCATTTGGAAAAGTGAGAGAGAAAAAAACAGCGGCCGGTTATCTGGCAAAATTGGGCGTCGGCTGGGCGGCGGGAATGATTCTGGCGGTTCTGGCCTTATCCGCGCTTTTCGAGAACCACATTTACACAGTCAGCTCGCTGTTTATCGGATTTATCGCCGGGTCCATTCCTCTGATTGTGAAAGAGGAAAAGGAGAGTCTGCGGGAAGTAAAAAAGGGAATGTTCTTTTTCATTCTGGGAACCGCGGCCGTCGTGTGGATTGTATGGCTGAACGGGCATACTGCGGCATCGGCTATGGATTTAAGCCAGTTTTCCGTCGGACTGGGAATCAGACTGTTCTTTACCGGTATGATTGCCATATCCGCCATGTTTCTCCCGGGGATTTCCGGTTCGACACTTCTTCTGATCTTCGGGGCATATATGCCGGTGATCACGGCGGTTAGAGGATTTCTGGGATTCGAATTTTCTTATGTCCCGTGTTTGATGTTCTTCGGCTGCGGCGTTCTGACGGGGGCGGCCACCGTGGTCAGGGGAATTAAAGTCTGCCTTGAGAGATTTCGTCCTCAGTCGGTATATGCCATTCTCGGTATGATGCTCGGCTCTTTTTACGCCATCGTCCTGGGACCGACCACCCTGCAGGTTCCCCAGGCGGCGCTGAGTTTGGGAAATTTCAGTGTCGCCGCCTGCCTTGCGGGAGCGGGACTTGTCGTCGGGATGCAGATGCTCAGAGAAAGAGAGGAAAAGTATGGGAGTTGAAATCGGTATTTTAAACTGGATACAGAACCTGCACACGCCGGCGGCAGATGCGGCCATGTGTTTTGTCACGCGGCTGGGAGACGGCGGAATACTTTGGATTTTGCTGACTGTCCTGCTGTTTTTGATTCCAAAAACCCGAAAAAGCGGGATCATTCTGGCCGCCGCATTATGTGTGGATCTCGTCTTGTGCAACGGTGTTTTAAAACATCTGTTCTGCCGGATACGTCCCTGTGATGTCAATACCGCAGTGCAGCTTCTGATTCCGAGACCGGGGGATTTCTCTTTTCCGTCGGGACATACGGCGGCTTCTTTTGCGGCGGTAGCGGCGCTTTATTTGTCCGGAGAGAGAAGATTATGGAAATCCGCACTTGTGCTGGCGGTGTTTATCGCTTTTTCCAGGCTGTATCTGTACGTTCATTATCCTACGGATATTCTGGGCGGTATTGCCGTCGGACTGTTATCCGGATATATGGGTTACCGGATGGTGAAAAAAGTATATGAGCTGAGAGAAAAGAACATTCATATGAGGAGGCAGATATGATGTCAGTTGTGATTATTCCGGCTTATCGGCCGGACGAGACGCTGGCGCAGCTCGCCGGCAGACTCTGGCTGTACGGCTGCCGGATCGTCGTGGTTGACGACGGGAGCGGTGAAGCGTACCGGAGTATATTCAGCGAAATCGGGGAGCTCTGCACGGTCCTGCGTCACTCGGAAAACAGAGGAAAAGGCGCGGCGATCAAGACCGCGCTGTCGTATATCCGGGAGAACCTTCCGGACTGCGATGTGATCGGAATCATGGATGCGGACGGACAGCATCTTCCTGAAGATATGATGAGGCTGATAAAATGGGCCTTCGAACGAAAAAATACTCTAATGCTGGGCGTACGGGCGGTAGGGAGCCGAATGCCTCTCCGGTCCAGACTGGGGAACCGGATTACGAGAACTGTTTTCCGTCTTCTCAGCGGGGTGAAAATTTCGGATACGCAGAGCGGATTGAGAGCGTTTCGCCGGGAACTGCTGGAAAAGATTCTGGCGGTAGGAGGAGAGCGCTATGAATATGAGATGAACATGCTGATGTCTCTTGCCAAAGACGGTGTTCCCATCGAAGAGGTTTGCGTCGATACGATTTACAGAGATAGAAAAAATTCCACCTCACATTTTCGAACCGTTCGGGATTCTGTGAGGATCTACAGAGGACTTTTTAAGTTTTCGCTGTCCTCTCTTTCCAGTTTTGTGCTGGATTATCTGCTGTTTTCCGCATTTCTGTTCTTTGTACCCCGCACGGGGATTTCGGTAGTTTTGGCAAATGTGGCCGCACGGTTTATCAGTGCGTTTTATAATTACAGCATGAACTGCCGTTTTGTATTTCACACGCACAGACGTTTCCGCACGGCTGCGCATTATTTTGCTTTGGCGGGATTTCTGCTGATAGTAAATAACGCCATCCTGACGACGTTTGTGCAGAGCTTTCACATGTCTGTATATCCTGCCAAATTGCTGACAGAAGGTGTGTTGTTTCTGCTCAGCTGGATCGTTCAGAAACAGATGATTTTCCGGAAAAGAGATTTCCCCGTATAAATATCATGCCGACGCCTCCCTTTGTCTGCGGGAGGCGTTTTTTCTGGCCCGGCGGAGAGGAAGGGGATCTCCGGCAAAACACAGGAGCAGGTGTCCCGGCACATATTCTGTTCCGCCGCGGCGGGCGGGAGCTCCCGTACAGAACAATATCTTATTTTTTTGAAAAGTATAAAAGCAGTTCTCCTATCGAAGAATATTCCTAAGAGGGAGTCAGACGGATGCCGGTCATGATATTTTGAAAGCGGAACATTTAGACCGGCCGGCGACGGAATGCTTCATTCCCTGAAAGTGGAAGGGGCCCACATCCTGCGGCGGATGAAAATATAACACAGTCAGCTCTTTTTGTCTGATTCCGCCGCATTGCGTCGCAAGAAGACGGCGGCCGGTCTTTCTCCTATCTTTTACAAAATGCTAATATCTATAGGGTAGAAGAATTAACATTGTATATGTAAAATATAGCATAGTGCCGATATTCCTCATTTCCGCAGACCAGCGGGGTCCGTTTCCGGGATGATGCGAAAGCCGCAGTCTCTTTACGGGAAAAGCCCAAAGGAGCGGCGCTGTGAAAGAGACCGCGCCGCCGGAGAAAAGAGCGGCGCAGTCGTCGTGTTGTCCGGGTTCAGGAAGGAAAGGCAGGCTTATGAAATGTGCGGTAATCGATATCGGTTCTAATTCTATGCGTCTGACAGTATACGATGCACAGAAGGATTCGTTTAAAATTCTCTTTAAAGAAAAGATTATGACGGCTCTGGCCGGATATGTGGAGAAGGGAAAACTGACGCAGGAAGGCATCGACTCTGCCTGCAGCGCTCTGATGGAGTTCCGGCATCGGCTGGACGTACTGGAGATCCGGGATGTCTATGTCTTTGCCACGGCGTCCCTGCGAAACATTTCCAATACCGGGGAAGCTGTGGAAAAGATCAGAAAGGCGGCCGGATTTCCTATCGAAGTTGTCTCAGGAGAAGAGGAAGCGATGTACGGATTTATCGGCGCTGCGACGGATGTTCCTCTGAAGGAAGGCGTCTTTGTGGATATCGGAGGCGCCAGCACGGAAATTTCCGTGTTCTGCGGGGGAAAAATGCAGAAGGCATTCAGCTTTCCCATCGGTTCGCTGAAATTGTACCGGGAATGTGTCAAAGGTATCGTGCCCGGCAGAGGGGCGCTTCGCCGCATGGAAAAGCGAATCGGGGAAGAAATCGGCGATCAGGTGTTTTCCTGCAGTCCTGACGGCGGACGGATCGTCTGTATCGGAGGAACTTCGAGAGCTGTGCTGAAACTGGCCCGCAGAGTATTTTCTCTCGAAGAAGGGCAGAACCACATCCGCACCCGTCAGCTGAACGAGCTGTGCGATCTTATCTTTAAAGCGGATAAGGAAAGCTGTGATCTCATTTTGAAATCCGTTCCGGAGCGGATTCATACGCTGATTCCGGGAATGATGATTCTGCGGTATATCACGGATCGGTTTCACGCATCGGAGATTACGATCAGCGATTACAGCGTGAGGGAGGGATATCTGTGTCAAAAAATTCAGCAGAACCGGCAGACAAAGTAGAAAAATACCTTTACACACAAAACAGAGAGCTCAGCTGGCTTCGTTTTAACAATCGGGTTTTGGAAGAAGCGGCCGATGAAACGGTTCCTCTTCTGGAACGCCTGAAATTTATCTCGATTTTTTCCAGCAATCTGGACGAATTCTTTATGGTGAGAGTCGGAAGTCTCTTTGATCTCTCGCTGATTTCCCCGGAGCAGATCGATAATAAGACGGGAATGACGCCGGCGCAGCAATTGGAAAAAATCTACCGGATGGTGCCGGGGCTTATTGAAAAGAAGGACCTTTTGTATCGGCTCGTCTCCGAGAAACTGGAAAATATGGGAATCTGCGACCTCAGTGAAAAATCGCTGACGGAGAGCGAAAAAAAGTATATCGCCCGCTATTTTAAGACACAGATACAGCCTGTGCTGTCTCCTCAAATCGTGGACAGTCATCATCCGTTTCCTCATCTCGTCAGTAAATCCCTTTACATCGCTGCGCTGCTGCGCGATAAGAAAAACAATACATCTCTGGGACTGATCCCCGTCCCTTCTTTTCTGAGGCCTTTTGTTCCGATGCCGGGGGATGAGAGACGGTTTGTCCGCATCGAACGCATCATCCGAGGACGCATCGACCAGTTGTTTGGAGAGTTCAGGGCGGAAGACTGCTGTATTCTCAGCGTTACACGAAATGCGGACATCAGTTTTGACGAAGAGAAATTTGACGATTTTGACGGAGAGGATTTCCGAAGTCACATGAGCAAGCTTCTGAAAAAGCGCAGGCGGCTGTCGATTATTCGTCTGGAACTCAGCAACGAACTCAGTGAGGAATTTCTTAAATTGCTGAAAAAGCGCATTCGCGTGGAAGATTACCAGATCTGCGTCGATCGGGCACCGCTCAACATGAAATATGTCTTTGCGCTGGAGGAACTGCTTCCGAAAGAACTCCATCCGGAGCTGTGTTATACTCCTTTCCAGCCTCGCTGGCCTGAGGATCTGGATGAGAAGAGAAGTCTCATACGGCAGATTCAGGAAAAGGACCGGCTGCTCTTTTTTCCTTTCGATAAAGTAAGTCCGTTTTTGCGTCTGCTGGAAGAGGCGGCGGAAGATCCGGACGTCATTTCGGTGAAAATAACGATCTATCGTCTGGCTTCTACGTCCAAAGTCGCTCATGCGCTCTGCCGCGCCGCGGAAAACGGCAAGGAAGTGACGGTGCTCATGGAACTGCGGGCGCGTTTTGACGAGGAGAATAACATCAGCTGGTCTAAGGTCCTGGAAGATTCCGGCTGTCAGATTATTTACGGCGTGGAAGGATACAAATGCCACAGCAAAATCTGCCTGATCACCGTGAAAAAAGGAGAGACGCTCAGCTATATCACCCAGATCGGCACCGGAAATTACAATGAAAAGACAAATCGAATGTATACGGATCTGAGCATGATGACAGCCGATCCTCAGATCGGCCTGGACGGCACGGTATTTTTTCAGAATATGCTGCTGGGAAACCTGGGAGGAAACTACAAAAAACTGCTGACAGCGCCTTCCGGCATTCGTCCGAAACTCCTGGAGCTCATCGATCGGGAGATCCAGAAGGGAAGCGACGGATACATTTTCATAAAAGCAAACGCGATGACAGAGCGGAGTATCATCGATAAACTGGCGGAAGCCTCCCGGGCAGGGGTCCGGGTGGATCTGATGCTCCGCGGTATCTGCTGTCTGCTGCCGGGAATTCCAGGACATACTGAGAACGTGCACGTCACCAGTATCGTAGGACGATATCTGGAGCATGCCCGTATCTACTGGTTCGGAAAGGGCGAAGAAGCTCGGATTTTTCTTTCCTCTGCGGATATGATGTCGAGAAATCTGAAACGGAGAGTGGAGATCGCGTGCCCGGTACAGGATCCGGAACTTCGAAAAATGGTGAGAAAAATCGTCGAAACGCAGCAGAAAGATAATGTAAAAGCCAGCTTTATGCTTTCCGACGGAACTTATCAGCGCAAGGCCGGCGGCGGACTTCCGGTGGACAGTCAGACGGTCTTTATGGAAAAAAGTCTGCACACCGGTTCGCAAATCGAGGAATCGCCGGAAGATATACTGGTGCGGCGCGCCCGGCTGATGAAAGCATTTCAAAAATTATTTGTTCACAGAAAATGATATAGTTTACTATAATATATTATAGAATATATCCGGACGGAGGAAGAAGTATTTTACGGAACCTTTGGTCCGGATCTCTTTTTGTCCTCTGCGTCCGCTGTACCCCGAAAACAGAAGAATTGTTCTTTCAGCCGCTGACGGTACTCCGCTGTCTGTCATTTCTAAAATTCATAAGATGTAAAATTTATGTAAAGAAAAAGAATGACAGAGACCTCTGTTCCCTTTATAATATTTTAATGTATTTTACATGATAGGAAACGGTGCGGTGTTTTTCTGTTCCGCATGCAGAGAGAAAGAGCGGCAGCGGTCTTATCAGCTGAATTTATATTAGTTATAGGAGGAGTTTTATGAAAAAACGCAGAAAATTGTCTCTTGCGGCCCAGATTTTTATCGGACTCGGACTCGGTATTATCGCGGGGCTGCTTTTTATGGCCGGAGGTCAGACGGAATGGACGGTAAATTATATCAAACCGTTCGGTACGATTTTCCTGAACCTGATCAAATTTATCGTCGTGCCCATCGTGCTGACGTCGATTATCTCCGGCGTTATCTCTATGAGAGATATCCGGAAGGTGGGGTCTATCGGCTGGAAGACTATCGTCTTCTACATGGCGACGACGGCCTGTGCCGTAGTTATCGGTCTCATATTCGCCAATATCTTTAAAGGTTCTTTCAGTGTTCTGCAGACCAGCGGACTGGAATATGAAGCGGCGGATCCTGTCAATTTCATGGATACTCTGGTGAATATTTTCCCTTCGAATATCATTCAGCCTATGGCGGAAGCGACGATGCTGCAGGTTATTGTCATCGCTCTTTTCTTCGGCTTCGGCATCATTCTGGCCGGTGAAAAAGCTGCGCCGCTGGCCAGTGTGGTGACGAGTCTGGCGGACGTCAGCATGGTGGTTATGGAGCTCATTCTCAAATTGTCTCCGATCGGCGTATTCTGTCTGATCACGCCGGTGGTGGCAGAAAACGGCTCTGCGGTTTTAGGGTCTCTGGCGATGGTACTGCTGGCCGCTTATATCTGTTATGTCATACATATGGCGGTGGTCTATTCCCTCTCTGTCAAAACACTGGCGAAGATTAGCCCGATCGCTTTCTTTAAAGGTATGGCGCCTGCTATGGCGATGGCGTTCTCCAGCGCTTCTTCTGTGGGAACTCTTCCGCTGAATCTGGAGTGTACGGAAAAATTGGGGGCGAAGAGAGATATCGCCAGTTTCGTCCTGCCTCTGGGTGCGACGATCAATATGGACGGTACCGCGATTTACCAGGGCGTCTGTTCGGTGTTTATCGCATCCTGTTTCGGCGTGGATCTGACGGTGCCGCAGATGCTCACGATCGTTCTCACAGCTACGCTGGCATCCATCGGCACCGCGGGAGTTCCGGGCTCCGGCATGATCATGCTGGCGATGGTGCTTCAGAGCGTCGGCCTTCCGGTGGAGGGAATCGCGCTGGTAGCCGGTGTAGATCGGATCTTCGATATGGGAAGGACGACGGTAAACATTACGGGCGACGCGGCCTGTACTCTGGCGGTCAGCAGAATGGAAGAACGCAAAGAGCAGAGAAAGCGGAACAGGCAGAAAGCGGAATCCTCTCCGGAAGAAAAGTGATACCTGCTTTTATATCCTTTTCTTTCAGGCGGAGACCCGCGGCGCAGGGAGCATCTGAGCTTCTCTGAAGGCAGAAGGGGAGTGGATTGTTTCCAGTCGTCCGTTTTTTGCATAGAGAAAGAATGCTCTGCATCCAATCGTTGTAGCAGTTTGTAAAAGATGTTTTGAAAGAGAGTAAGCATTCGAGATGGAATTAGGTTTTGAAACATTTCTTCTGGTGTGTCCGCTGCTGTTTCTGGCAGGTCTGGTGGACGCTATCGGAGGCGGAGGAGGTCTGATCTCCCTTCCGGCGTATCTTCTTGCGGGGCTGCCTCCTCATACGGCGATCGCCACAAATAAAATGTCGTCTACCTGCGGTACGGCAGTGGCTGCCTTTCGTCTGATCCGAAATCGTTTTGTGGATTTTCGTCTGGCGGCGCCTTCGATTGCGGCCGGAGTTGCCGGTTCTGCGGCGGGAGCCCGGCTCTCCCTGCTCATCAGTGAGAAGATAATGATGTCGCTCATGGTGATCATTTTGCCGGTCTGTGCTTTTCTCGTTCTCAATAAGAATCTGTTTCGCGACAGACCTTCCGAAAAGGCGGTGAGCCGGCGGCGTCTGTACGCGGTTTCCATCGCGGCGGCGCTGATCATCGGCGTGTATGATGGATTTTACGGCCCGGGTACGGGAACATTTCTGATCATAGCTTTCAATATCTTTGCGGGGATGGATGTTCGAAAAGCCAACGGGCAGACGAAAATCATCAATCTGACTACAAATGTCACATCTCTCGTAATATTTCTCGTCAGCGGCCAGGTGGCCGTGTATCTAGGGCTGGCCGCCGCTGTATGCAATATGCTGGGCGGCTATATCGGGGCCGGAATGATGATGGAAAAGGGGACGAAAATCGTCCGTCCGAGCATCATTCTGGTATTGCTCCTGCTTTTGATAAAAATTATTTCCGGTCTTTTTTCTTTTGGATGAAACAAACCGGCCGGGCTGCGTGTCGAATACGCAGCCCGGCCGGTTTGTTTTTTGTTCGCTGCAGCCGGCAGCAGATAAAAAGAGTAGTTATTATCCATCAGGATTTAGCGAGTAAGCTGCCGGCTACAACAAAAACATTATATTACAAGAAAGAATCAGGTGAAAGATATTTATGGAAAAAAACCAAAAATAAGGAAGAATTTCCTTATTTTGTATATTGTGGATTTTATCACAATACGGGGCGTTTGATGTTATTTAAGAAAAATAAAAAACGGCGGAGATCCGCCGTTTTTGTATGTTTTTGTCGCTCCGTCAGCCGCTGGGACAGTGCGGATTCCGTCGGATGATTTTATTTCCGTCCGGAAGAACTGTTTCTGGATTATTCGTCGATCCGGTGAAAAGACGGTTTTCGCTGAGAGAAAGAAGTGATGTAGTCGAATCCCAGCGATTTCAGATAGGCGTAGGCATACTTGAAGTGATATGCTACATGTTCCGGACAGTGCGCATCCGAACCGGTAGTGATAATTTCTCCGCCGAGCGTTCGATAGAGCCGCAGGATCGCTTCGGAAGGACAGGTTTCTTTCATGTCATATCGGAAAGAAGAGGTGTTCAGTTCGATACCGTGTCCCGTTTCGATCAGATGCTTTAAAATGGCCTCAATGATATCGCTGTACGTGTCAAAAGGAGCGATTTCAGGCGCGTAGCGGTCGATGATGTTCAGATGGCCCAGATTGCAGAAGTCGTCGTATTTTTTCAGATTATTGTAGACATAAGTATAGTAATCTTCGTAGACTCTGCGGGGAGATTTTCCGTCGAAAAAATTACCGTTGTAAAGGGGTTCCGCACATGCACAGTGAAAGGAACCTATGATATAATCATAATCATATGCCCGCGCTGCTTCGCGGCAGCGGTCGAGCTGATCGTGCTGAATACCGATTTCGATGCCTTTGACGACTTTTAGCCGATTCCGGTACTGTTCCTGCTTTTTTTCGAGTTCTTCGTGATAAAGCGGGAAATTCAGTTCAAAAGGATAGTCCGGATCGGGATAGCCGGGATCGAAATGATCGGTCACCGCCATCTGGATCAGGCCGTTTTTTACGCCGGCGTCCAGCATCAGAGTCAGAGGTGTTTCGGAGTCGTCGGAGAAAAAAGAATGCGTATGATAATCGTAAAACATGTTGTCTGTACCTCCATGTGTCGAGTATAGCACAGGAAACGGGATATTGCATACGCAAATCTGTTGACATCGTCCTTTCTGATGTTATAATATTTACTATGATAAAGCGATAAAGTGATAGCGTGATAAAGTAAAGAGACAAAAGTGTTATCGTGCTGTCGCTAAAAAACCGCAGCGCCGCTGTCCTGCCCCCCCGATGCAGGAGGAGATCCCTCCGGATGGCGAGAGACGGAGAAAAACAGGCGAAACAGCGCGTCTTGAGAAGACAGGAGAACGAAAATATGATGAATCATTTTATACCGGAAGGTGTTTCCGATCTTAATTACGATGAATTCGAAAAGATGAAAGCGGTGGAGGAGTCGCTGCTTTCCGTCTTTCGGGAGAACGGTTACCGTCAGATCATGACGCCGACTTTCGAGTATTATGACCTCTTTGCCGACGATTCCATCTTTGCCGGCACGGAGGATATGTATAAACTTGTGGATAAAAACGGTCAGCTGATGGTCCTTCGTCCTGACGCTACAATTCCGATCGCCAGAATGGCGGCGACCCATTATAAAGACAGCGATGCGCAGATGAAGCTGATGTATGTGACAAATGTGTTTCGTACGGCGGATTTCCGAAAGGGCGAAAAGAGAGAATTCACTCAGGCGGGCATCGAGTTTTTCGGTTCGGACTGTGCGGATGCCGACGCCGGCGTGATCGAGACAGCCATTTCCGCTCTGAAAAAGACCGCGGGCGACGATATGAAGACGGAGATCGGCGATGCGGGTTATTTTAACGGTCTGCTCGAAGCGTTGTCCGTCTGCCCGGGATTCGATTCGAGGGATGTGCAGTCTGAAGTGAGAAAGCTGGTCGAAAGCAAGAATATCCCGGGACTCCACCTCTTTGCAAAAGAGCATCAGATTCCGCAGGATATCAGAGAAGCTCTGCTGTCGCTGCCTCTGCTCTTCGGGGCGCCGGAGGAAACCCTTGCAAAAGCGGAACGGCTGACGCTCAACGATACGATGAGAGCCGCCGTGGCAAATGTCCGGGAGATCTACGGACGGATCGGTGAGAAAGACTGTGTCTCCATCGATATGGGGCTGATCAACACGCTGGAATATTATTCCGGTATGATCTTTCAAGTCTATCTGAAAAAGACCGGCGTCATCGTGGGAAGCGGCGGCCGTTATGACAAACTGATGAAAAAGTTCGGCAGAGATATTCCTGCGGTGGGCTTCGGCCTCAATGTCAATACTCTGATGGAAGCGCAGGCGACGATGGAAAGCGAACGGGGCAGTGATGTTCTCACCATCGCACTGGGCAAGGGTCGTCTGGCGGATATCACATTCCAGAAGTTCGAAGAGGCGGGAATCCATTTTCCTGATTATTCCAAAGAAAGTCGGAAGCTGATCTTCGACGATGAAACTGGCAGATTCCGCATTATTTTCGTCAAGGCGGTAGACGTGGGCATTTACGTGGAAAAAGGAGCCTGCGACGTGGGCGTCATCGGCAAGGATACGCTGCTGGAGAGCGGCTCGGATGTATTTGAGATGATGGATCTGGGCTACGGAAAATGTATTTTCGCCGTAGCCGGGCTGAAGGGTTTCCGTTACGATCCGAAGAAAAAACTGCGGGTGGCTTCGAAATATCCGAATGTGGCGAAAAATTACTTTGCGAAATTCGGCCGTTCCATCGAGGTGACGAAGATCAACGGTTCTGTGGAACTGGCTCCTATCGTGGGTCTTTCCGACGTCATCGTGGATATCGTGGAAACGGGTAATACTCTGAGAGAAAACGGTCTTGAGGTCATAGAAAAAATCGCGGACATCAGCGCCCGGTTTATCGTAAACAGAGCCAGTCTGAAGACGAAACAGGACAGCGTAGCGGAGATTGTCCGGGCGCTGGAACAATAGAAAAAGGAAAGAATCATGAAGACATTAATCGTAAAAAAAGGTGAAGAATTAAAAGCGGCCCGCATTCTCAGCAACCGAACGGACGACGATTTCGACGCGGTGGACGCTACGGTAAAAGAGGTGATCGCCAGAGTCCGGGCGGAGGGGGACGACGCGCTCTATTATTACAGCGAAAAGTTCGGCGGTCCGGGAAAGACGGAAACCGGTCCTCTGAGAGTCACGGAGGAAGAGCTGGAGGAGGCTTACCGCAGCGTGGAACCGGAGGTCACCGCGGCACTGGAGTTAGCGGCGGAAAATATCCGTTCTTTCCACGAAAAACAGCTTCAGAAGACCTGGAGTTATACGAAGGGTGATAATATCATGCTGGGTCAGCTGATCGTGCCGATTCAAAACGTGGGCGTCTATGTGCCCGGCGGTACGGCGGCCTATCCTTCGTCTGTGCTGATGAACGTCATTCCGGCGAAAATCGCAGGATGTCCGCGGATCGTCATGTGCTCTCCCGCGGGAAAAGACGGCAAGATCAGCAAATATATTCTCGCCGCGGCGAAGATCACCGGCGCTGACGAAATCTACAAGACGGGAGGCGCTCAGGGGATCGCGGCGCTGGCCTACGGCACGGAGAGCATCCGTCCGGTCAATAAGATTACCGGCCCGGGCAGCGCTTTCGTAGCCAGAGCAAAAAAGTATGTCTACGGCACGGTGGACATCGATATGATCGCCGGCCCCAGCGAAATCTGTATCGTGGCCGACGCTTCCGGAGATCCGGCGTTTATCGCGGCGGATATGCTCTCTCAGGCGGAACACGACAAAATGGCTTCTTCCATACTGATCACCGATTCGAAGGAGATCGCGGAGAAGACAGCGAAAGAGCTGAAAAGACAGTTAGCCGCACTGGACCGCGTAGAAATCGCGTCAGAAGCCATCGCCAATAATGCGGCGATTTTTATCACGGAAGATATCGACAGCGCTATGATCATCGCAAACGACATCGCGCCGGAGCATCTGGAACTGATGGTGGAAGAACCGGAATCCTATCTGGACCAGGTGAAGAGCGCCGGTGCGGTATTCCTCGGAAAATACGCGCCGGAACCGCTGGGCGATTATGTGGCGGGACCTAACCATACGCTGCCTACCAGCGGAGCGGCGAAATTCGCTTCTCCTCTCGGCGTCTATGATTTTCTGACGAGAACCAGCATCATCCGCTATTCTTATGAAGATCTGAAAGGCGTCAAAGATGAAATCGTACGGATTTCCGATAAAGAGGGACTGACTGCTCACGGAAACGCCATTAAAATCCGTTTCGGAGAACTGTAAAAAGCGGAGAGAGGGCTGTGCGCAAACCGCGGTATGTCATACCGGAATCCGGAAGGCGGAGACGTCTGCCGGTCCGGCAGAAAAAGCGGTAAGGCGCAGGAAAGGCGTTTTTTTGTAAAATTCCGTGAGCGGTAAACGGTTCAAATGCAGAACGGAAATCAGAAGATCTGAACCATAGGGAAAGAGATATGGCCGAAGGGCGGCTTTTCTGAGGCGGAAGGAGATTCCGCAGGGACGGAACAGGCGCGGGACATGAGAAAAGAAAAGGAAATACAAAAAATGGTAGGAGTAATCGATTACGACGCAGGCAATGTGAAGAGCGTCATGAAAGTCGTGGAAAAACTGGGCGGTGAAGCTGTTCTCACCGCCGATCCGGCGGTGCTGGATCAGTGTTCTTCTCTGATCCTTCCGGGGGTAGGTTCTTTCGGTAAGGTTGCGGAGAATCTGAGAAAGACGGGTCTGGACCGGTATCTTTTAAAGGCCGTAGCGGAAGGCAGACGGCTGCTGGGTATCTGTCTGGGAATGCAGATGCTTTTCGACAGGAGTTTTGAAGATGGAGAGTGGGAAGGTCTCGGCCTGATCAAAGGCCGGGTGGTCCGTTTCGGAAAAGAGAACGACGAGGATTGGGATGAGAGAAGTAAGATCCCTCATATGGGCTGGAATCTGCTGATAAAAAACAGAGAGGATTCCATCGGAGCAGGGATCGGTTCTGACGACTATGCTTATTTCGTCCATTCTTACTATGCGGTTCCCGAAGACTGGAGCGACGTAGTGTACTATGCCGACTATAATGTAAAAGTTCCCGGCGTAGTGAGAAAGGGCAGTGTCATCGGAATGCAGTTTCATCCGGAAAAGAGTTCTGAGACGGGGATGCGTCTGCTGACGAATTTCCTGAAAGAAGGTGAAGAGATTGCTGACTAAGAGAATCGTGCCGTGTCTCGATGTGGATCACGGCCGTGTGGTGAAAGGTGTAAAATTTCAGGGTCTGCAGGACGTAGATGATCCGGTGGAACTGGCGAAGCATTACAGCGATATCGGCGCCGACGAGCTGGTATTTTACGATATCACCGCTTCCAATGAAGAACGGGAGATTTTTCTGGATGTGGTGGAAAAGACAGCTTACAATGTATATATTCCTTTTACGGTGGGAGGCGGGATCCGTACCATCGACGATTTCAATAAAGTGCTGAGAGCCGGTGCGGACAAGGTTTCTGTCAATTCGGCGGCGGTGAAAAATCCGCAGCTGATCACGGAAGCGGCGCTGAAATTCGGCAGCCAGTGCGTCGTCTTATCCATTGATGCAAAGCGCAGCGGGGATTCCTGGGAGGTCTATGTCAACGGCGGAAGAACTCCTACCGGCATCGACGCAGTGGAGTGGGCTGTCCGCGGAGAAAAGGCGGGAGCCGGCGAGCTGGTTCTCAATTCTATCGACGCCGACGGAGTAAAGACGGGATTTGATCTGGAACTGAACCGGGTGATTTCCGAATCTGTCACTCTGCCGGTTATCGCTTCCGGAGGGGCCGGCACGAAAGAACATTTTCTCGAAGTATTCCGGGAGGGAAAGGCTGACGCGGGGCTGGCCGCCAGTGTATTCCACTTCGGGGAAATCGACATCCGGGAACTGAAAAAATATCTGAAAGAAAACGGCGTAAACATGAGGATTTAAAATTCTCATGAGCGCTGTTCTGTGATAAACTGAATCAGGGACAATCGGCGGACGGCATCGAACCGTCCGTCTGTTTCTGTTGCAAAAGATTTTTCGATCGCCGGGTGAAAAACGCGCGGTCAAAGAAAAAAGGAGCCGGAAAAGCCGGACGGAGGATAAAATGAATGAAGAAATTCTGAGCCAGATCCGTTACGACAGCCGGGGGTTGGTACCCGCTGTCGTTCAGGATGCGGAGACAAAAGAGGTTCTCATGCTGGCGTACATGAATGAAGAGGCGCTGAAGCGCACGCTGACTTCCGGAACGACCTGGTTTTACAGCAGAAGCCGTCAGGCGATGTGGAACAAAGGAGAGACCTCCGGACATTTTCAGATGGTAAAAAGAGTCAGCTACGACTGCGACTGCGATACGATTCTGGTGGTGGCGCAGCAGATCGGAGCGGCGTGTCATACCGGAAATTTCACCTGTTTTTACCGGAATTTTGAACTGGAAAATACAGAGGAATAAAGAGGACGGCCGGAGTGAAAGAAAATACGGATTTTTCAGAACGCAGAGAAGGAAAACGAGACTTTTTCGAAAGATATCGATGGAAGAAATGAGTATAACGGGCGCAGAGCGGTAAAAAAGCGGAGAAAGGACGGGAAGAGAGATGCATTTAGAAGATATGATGAAATTCAACCGAGAATTTGTCGACAAAAAAGAATACGAAAAATATCAGGCGGACAAATATCCTGCAAAGAAGACGGCCATATTAACCTGTATGGACACCCGGCTCACAGAATTGCTTCCCGCGGCGCTGGGCATCAGAAACGGAGACGTAAAGCTGATTAAAAATGCGGGAGGCATTATTTCCCACCCTTACGGCAGTGTGATGCACAGTCTGGTGATCGCGGTGTACGAACTGGGCGTGGAAGAAGTCTGGGTCATCGGTCACGATGACTGCGGCATGCAGAATGTGGACTGTGAAGCGCTGATCGGACATATGCACCAGCGCGGCATCACCGATGTGGATATCGCCAGAAGCGACGGCGCTACCGGCGGAATCGAAGAATGGCTCCGGGGATTTGGAGATGTAAACGAAGCCGTACTGGAGACGGCCCGGATCATACGGAATCATCCGCTGATGCCGAGGGAGCTGAGAGTTTTCTCTCTGATTATGGATCCGGTGACGGGAGAGGTTCGTCCGGCGGAAGAAACAGAACAGAAATAAAAGGAGATCCTATGGAAAAAGCACTTGTCATCATAGACGGCAACAGTCTCATGAATCGGGCGTATTATGCCATCCAGCGGCCGATGATTACGGGAGACGGCATGTATACCCAGGGAATTTTCGGATTTCTCAACATGCTGAATAAAATACTGACCGATTATGAACCGGAGTATATCTCCGTGGCTTTCGACCGGAAAGCGCCCACTTTCCGGCATTTAGAGTATAAAGAGTATAAAGCCGGCCGGAAAAAAATGCCGCCGGAACTGGCGATGCAGTTTCCTGTGCTGAAGGAGATCCTGTCGGCGATGAAAATCGACAGGATCGAAATCGATGGATTTGAGGCGGATGATATTATCGGGACTGTAGCGGTAACGGCGGAGCGAGAGGGACTTTTTCCGCTGATTATCACAGGAGACCGGGACGCTCTGCAGCTGGCCACCGACGTGACGAAGATCATCTTTACGAAGCGCGGGATCACGGAATTCGAAGTATATGACCGTCAGGCCATGATCGACAGATACGGTCTGACTCCGCAGCAATTTATCGATCTCAAGGGCCTGATGGGAGACGCTTCCGACAATATTCCGGGCATCCCCGGCGTCGGAGAGAAGACGGCCACGAAATTGCTGCTGGAATACGGCTCCGTGGAAAATATCATCGCTTCCGTAGGTTCTATGAAAAAGAGTAAGCTGAAAGAAAAAATCGAGGAAAATGCACAGATGGCGGTGATGAGCAAGCGTCTTGCCACGATCAATACCAATGTGCCTCTGAATATCGATTTCGAGGAGCTCAGATACGAGGAACCGGACAGTCAGCGCCTCATCGAGCTGTACAAACGGCTGGAATTCAATTCTTTCCTCCGGAAGATGGCGAAGTCTTCCAGCGGCGCTTCCATAAGGACAGAAAATTCTTCGGAGGAGGAAGGTGTTTTCGCAGAACCGGGTTCGCCAAAACTGTCCGCCGGTTTTTCCGGGGCTTTGGAGGGAACCCCGGCAGCGGAGCAGTTCGCTTTTTTATACGCCGTATCTCCTTCTGCGGATATCGTCAGAGCCGATACCAGGGAGAAGCGCGGAGAGATGAAAGACGACCTGTCACGGACGGAATCCCTCTGGCTGAAGATTTTTCACGACAATGCGCACGTCACCCTTCCTGAGATTTCTTCTGTCTGCATCGCTTCTTCCGATACGGTGTATTACATTCCATGGACGGAAGAAGCTGCTGCCGATGTGACGGAATGGATGGCCTCTTATGAAGGGAAAATCTGCGGACACGATCTGAAACCGGATTATTACGCTCTTTTCTGCAGCGGTATCGCCGGGCTTTCCGCAGCGGCACACAGAGAGAGAGTCTTTCATACCGGGTTTGACACGGCGGTGGCGGAATATGTTCTCGACCCGCAGAAGCGTTCCTATGAATTGTCTCAGCTCTCACTGGAATACTTTCACGAAGAATTTCCCACCGACAGAGAGATTCTCGAAGAGGCTTCTGTCATCGATATGTTCGGGGAAACCGATCAGAAACAGGCAAATCTCGGCCGTAAAATTCTCGCGCTGTCGTCGCGGCTGGCTCTGGTGCAGGCGCAGCGTATGCAGGCGGAGGAGCTTTCTCCGGTATATCAGGAGATCGAACTGCCGTTGATCGAAGTGCTGGCCAGTATGGAAAAGACGGGTATCCGTGCGGACGGCGAAGAACTGGAAGAGATCGGAGTCAGTCTGAAAGAGCAGATCGATAAGATCACCTCGGCTGTCTATGAAAGCGCGGGAGAGGAATTCAACATCAATTCCCCGAAACAGCTGGGAAGTATTCTTTTCGATAAATTAAAGCTTCCTCCGGGGAAAAAGACGAAGTCAGGCTACTCCACCAATGCTGAAGTTCTGGAGCATCTTGCGCGGGATTATGAGATCGCCGCTCAGGTGCTGGAATTCCGCATGCTGACAAAACTCAACGGAACTTATGTAGAGGGTATGCTGCCGCTGATCGACAGCGACAGCCGGATTCACGCCCACTTTCAGCAGACGGTGACCACTACGGGACGTCTCAGCTGCACGGAACCGAATCTTCAGAATATCCCGGTGCGCCAGGAGCTCGGAAGGCTTCTGAGAAAGGTGTTCACCGCTTCCGGCGAGGGCAGAATTCTGGTAGGGGCGGACTATTCCCAGATCGAACTGAGGATCATGGCTCATCTTTCTCAGGATCCGGCGCTCATCGAAGCTTTTGAAAAAAATCTTGACATTCACCGCAGTACGGCGGCCAGAGTCTTCGACATTCCCGCTGGAGATGTGACGCCGCTGCAGCGCAGCAGAGCAAAAGCGGTAAACTTCGGCGTGATTTACGGGATCAGCGCTTTCGGTCTTTCCTCGGATCTGAAAATTTCGAGAAACGAGGCGCAGCAGTATATCGACGACTATTTCCGCAAACATCCCCGGGTGAAGGAATACATGGACCGTATGGTGGCCGAATGCAGAGAAAAGGGATACGTCACCACCATGCACGGCCGCAGGAGGAAAATCGGCGAAATCCACGCGTCGAATTATATGACGCGTCAGCTGGGAGAACGTTTGGCTATGAATACGCCGGTACAGGGTACAGCGGCGGATATCATGAAGCTCGCTATGATCGAGACTTACCGCAGGCTGCGGACGGAGATCCCGGAAGCTTCCGTCGTTCTTCAGGTACACGATGAACTGATTATCGACGCGCCGACGGAGAAAGCGGAGGCTGCGGGACGGATTCTCACAGAATCCATGTGCGGCGCCGCCAAACTCAGCGTACCTCTGATCGCAGAAGTCAATACGGGAAACGATTGGTACAGTATAAAATAGAGGCGGAGACCGGAAAGAGCGACGTCTGTGCCGGTTTTCGCACACCGCCGGGTCAGCTGTAAAGACGGACGGAGCGGGTGGGGAAGCCGCAGGCGGATTTCCTGAACTTTGCACTGATTTAAACGTGTTTTTGTGAATTTGTAATTGCTATTTATCTGTTTTAAAGGTATAAATAATATAGATAAACAGCTTCAGCACGTCAACGAAAATAAGGAATCGACATATTATGTATATAATTGGACTGACCGGAGGAAGCGGCTCCGGCAAGACGACTGTTTCAAATTATCTCAGAAAAAAAGGCTTCGAAATTATCGATTTCGACCTGACGACGAGAGAACTTCAAAAGCCGGGAGAACCGGCGCTGGCGGAAATCGTAGAGGCGTTCGGTCCCGAGTCGCTGCTGCCGGACGGTACGATGAACCGCAAGTATGTGGGAAAAGTCGTGTTTTCCGATCCGAAAGAAAAGAAAAAGATGGACAGTATCATACAGAAATACGTAGATGTCCTGATCACAGCCCGCACGGACGCGTTTCGGGAGGCGGGCCGGGACGTGACGCGGCAGACAAATCCAAAGGATTATCTGCAGAAAAAAGTCATCTTTTACGATCATCCTCTCCTGTTTGAGGTACCGTACAACATCGAGCCGGCAAATGAGGCGTGGGTGGTGGATGTGGATGATGAGACCCGAATACAGCGCATTCTGAAGCGCGACTGCATCTGCAGAGACGACATTATCAAGCGTATGAATTCTCAGACTTCGAGGCAGTATAAACTGGAAAGAGCGGATTATGTCATCGACAACAGCGGTACGAAAGAAGAACTGTTCCGCAACGTAGACGCACAGATCGAAGCCCTCGACCGCAGACTTCCGTAGGATAACAGAGGTATGTTTTATCATGACGAAAAAGGCAAAAACAGCATACATAATCATTGCACTGGTGCTAACGGCCGCTTTGACTGCATGTCAGCAAAGCGGTTTATTTACAGACAGCGAAGGGCAGGAGGGCACGTATGTGACTTCACATGAGATCAGCATTCCCGTGATGAAAATCCGGAATTTAAACCCGGCCACGTCTTCGGATGAGGACATCTATCAGATGACCAAGCTGGTGTACAATTCCCTGATCGGTCTGGGAGATACCATGGAACCGACGGCAGAACTGGCGGAATCCTGGACATATAACGATTCCGGAGATCTGGAATTCCGCCTGAAAAAAGGCGTTCGCTTCAGCGACGGTTCGGAACTGACGGCGGATGATGTGGATTTTTCGGTGGATGTCCTGAAGAGTGCGGGAGAAACTTCCGCGTATGCTTCCAAGGTATCCAACATCTCCGGTGTTTCCGTTCACAGCGATTATGAGTTCACCGTGAACCTCAGAGACAGTTCCGATACATCCATCGCTGATTTTGACTTTCCTATCTTCAGTTCTTCACAATACTCCGGCGTCAGAGAATTTCTCAGCGTCGAGGACGAGCCTCTGATCGGGTCAGGAGCTTATAAGATCGATTCCGCGTCGGGACAGGAAATCAGACTCAGCGCCAATGAACACACTTTTGAAGTGAAGCCTTCCAATACGATCACGCTGAAAGTGATGCCGGCGGCGGATCTCTATCCGGGACTCGTTTCCGCGGGAGAATTGAGTATCATGGTGATGGACCAGTTCAACCGCGAAAATATAGCGGGCAATAAACGGCTTAAAGTCACGCCGTTTACCAGCAATGAATTTGAGACGCTGGGATTTCATATCCGGGAGAGCGGCGCCTGCGCCAGCAAGTATGTGCGTCAGGCTGTCGCCATGACGGTGGACAGAGATGAGATCATTTCCTCATGTTATTACAGCAGCGGTATCAAGAGCGACGATCTGTATTTTCCGGGGTATCTGGGAATCGAGACGACCAATGACTTCACCTCTGACCGGGAAACCGCCCTGGAATTGCTGAAGGAAGCCGGGTACAGCGATTCCGATGAGGACGGCGTAATGGAAGACAGCGAAGGCGGCGAACTGGAAATGAAACTGGTGACCAGTTCCGAGAACGAATCCCGCAGAATGGCGGCTCAGATGATCGCGCGCCAGCTGGGAGAAATCGGTATCCGGGTTTCGATTACCGAAGTGGCGTCGGAATCTCTGATCAGCGCGGCGTCTTCCGGCTCTTACGATCTGTTTATCGCGGGCTGGAAAGTCGATGAGCGTTTTGATCTGCGGCAGTTTTACCACAGCGGATACGGAAATCCGGCGGGTTATGCGAACACAACGCTGGACAGTCTGCTCGACCATATGTTTTCCGGCGTCAGCGCAGAGCAGATGAAACAGGATCTGACCGACGCCAAGAAGATCATCGCGGATGAAGTGCCGTATCTGTGTCTTTGCTACAAGACATACGCGGCTGTGACATCCGCCGATTTTGAAGGGCTGATCGTATCACAGTTCAATGACTATTATGCGTCCTGTCAGGACTGGAGTGTCAGGTTCCTGCAGCCGGAAGAGGAAAAAGCCGCAGAGGACGACGGCGGGACGGCGCAGAGCGAGTAGGACAAACGCCTGCTTCGCGCGGCGTTTGTCAGAGACCGAAGAATATGTTATCATTTTTTCAGAAGCAGGAGGTAATGAAAGATGGAAGACAACAATAGGATAAATGAAGAAAATCCGGTGATGATCCACGGAAAACCGGTACAGATCGGTTCTTTTGATGAGTATCATTTCTGCATGCCGGACACCAGATATTTCGACGTCGCCGATGTCCTCGTGCTGGAGCTCTCTTTCGCCTGTGTGGTCATCAAGAATGTGGGCATGCGGGGAGAAGACAAGCTCTACAAGATGATCGACGGCAAGAAAGTTCCTATCTCCGAACTGGATTTTATGGAGGCCGGCGTGAAGACCTGCAATCTCCAGATGGCTCTGGATCAGAAGTACACAGGCAAGCCGATTTTGTTCGACGCCAGGGAAAGAGAGCGGATGCTGTTCGGTCATATCGGCATGTAAGAATGCACGCAGACAGAAGCGGAGGACACAAAAAGTGGACGACAAAAAGAAGGAAGAATTAGAGAGAGAATTTGACGAAGCGTATCGTCTCGCTATGGAGATGGTTATCGAAAAGAGAGGCGGCGACCGTTCTATCGTCTATAAGAAGCTGATGGATAACGCGCCGAATATCGGCATGATCGTCGTGGAAAGAGACGCTGTTTATGAAGGAGAACCGGGTACTCTCGTCTGGGATTACGGTCTCTGCAATGAGATCACGTTTATCTATGACGACGACCCGGAGCACATCGCCGTGTTATATACCGCCAAAAACGAGTATGATGCGGAGCGCGCTTTTAACGAATATTATAATAAGATGAGACCGGAAGGCGTGCCGGAAGAAAAGATCTATCCCCTCACCGGCGGCGACGGATTCCCGGGGACGGGAGATTTCGACGGATTTGATGGAAATGGATTCGGCGGTGGTTTCCGCCTGTAAAAGATTTCGAAATCAGTCAATTCTGCAGAGGGACAGCGTCAGAAAGTCTGAAGATCCGCAGGTTGCCCGGGCGCTGCGACGGTTCGAATACGAGGATGCTTTTTGAAACCGCGGCATGTCGTGCAGAAGCGGCAACCGGGGAAAAGCATCCTCTTTTTTTGAGTTCTCAGACGCAGAGAACGCAAAAGGGCGTTTCCTTTGAGGACAGGAATCGGTGAAACAGTTAGTCTGGCGGGGAAACAGATGGCGTAATTAAAGGATAAGCAGATATTTAGAAAATATATATAAACCGAAAGGGGAGGTACTGCGATGGAATACAGAGTGAAAGTGACCGTTATAGATAAGAAACTGTACCCGGAATTGCAGGCGCAGTATTGCGCCGTGCCGGACAGCGGGAAATGTCCGTGTTATAACGTGGGGGATGAGTTTCTGTTCTGCCGTAATGATGAACGGGATGATTATTGGCACATGGGTGCGGGTACGCTGATCAGGAGCGGCACGCCGGATGAGGGAGTATTGCTGTCTCCGGGAACCATGCACTGCGGAGAGGCAGGCGTGCCGTTCTGCTCTGAAGCATGGGATTGTATCAGCAGATATATCTACGCCGCGCTCCAGGGCGGTGCGATTATGCACGGCTGGACAAACGACGATAAGGTTATGATCGCCTGCTGCAATGACGGTACCAGACCGGTGATTTTTAAAATCGAAAGAGTAGACGTGGAAGATTGACAATTGAAAATATCTCTTCGAATGTGTGAGGAGACGGCCTGGAGGCGTACGGCATCGGCTGTCTGTTCTTTCCAGACAGATTCCTTTTGCGTCATAAAATTGCGGCTCGGAAGGAGTTTTTTTATTTCGAGTCATTCCGCCGGTCTCATCTGTGTATTGCGGTACTGTACAAGGAAATGAAAAAAATTACTTTCAAACATTGACAAAAGTATGAGATTCGTGTAATATATCTATTGTTACTGCGAACGAGGCGCGAAATAGAATATCTGCGGTCGTGCTGGAATAGGCAGACAGGCACGTTTGAGGGGCGTGTGTCAGCAGACGTATGGGTTCAAGTCCCATCGACCGCACCAAACCGATATCATCCGGACTCATTTCCTATGGGAGATGGGTCCGGATGATTTATTTTTCGGAGAATTCCGGCCGCTCGTGTTTCCGGCGAAGGAAAATGCCGGTCTGCATTTCAGCAGGGGGCGGATCTTCCGGAAGATGATTGTTTGGATACAAAAACAGCGGGCTGTAGTATAATGAGTTCAGAAATGGGTTCATCAGAAAGCGGGATGGATCAGAGTGAAGAAAACGAGGATAAAAAAGCAGAAGAGGATTTGAAGAATGAGATATACGTGTGTTGTTTTATCGGTTGCGGATATCGATGCCGCGAGAAAATTTTATGAGGATTTGTTTGGACTGGAGTTGTACCAGGATTACGGTATCAATATTTCTTTCACCTGCGGTTTGGCTCTGCAGCAGAATTTTCACTGGCTCGTCGGTCTGCCGAAAGAACAGATTCTGAAAAAAACAAATAATGCGGAGATCTGTTTTGAAGAACAGGATTTTGACGGGTTTCTGGATAAGCTGGCACAATATCCCGAGATTGAACAGCTGGGCGGGATTGTCGAGCACAGCTGGGGTCAGCGGGTTGTCCGATTTTACGATCTGGACGGACATATGATCGAAGTCGGAGAAGAGATGAAGACAGTCGTCGAACGTTTTCTTCATTCTGGAATGACTTTGGAAGAGGTGTCAGTGAGGATGGATGTTTCCGTCGGGGATTTGACGAAGCTGCTGACAGGCTGTTGAGCTCAGACCGCAGCGAAGGGAACGCGAAACCTGTAACGCTGCGGCAGCTGAAAGATCTCCTTTTTGTCCGGAGAAAAGAGGTCAGCATTTTTTACGGTATTCAGCCGGTTCGTTCAGCCGATTCAGCGGTTTCTGCGTCAGAGCCACGACTCTTCCGGTGAAGATCATAGCAAGAATCGTTCCGACGCCGATTCCGATGAGCTGCCGGCGAAATATGAGTCCGATGGCGGCGGAGATCGCGAGACTGATGAGATCGAAGAGATTTTTTCCGAATCCGAACGTTTTTCCGCACTTCCTGCCGATGACTTCCGCCAGCCCGTCCGCCGGATTAGGACAGATCTGCATAGCTACTGTCATCGCCGCACCGATACCGGTCAGAAGAATCGCGGCGGTTAGCAGCAGCAGGCGGAAAGGCAGCGGTTCCGGCACAGGCAGTATCGTATCGAAAACCTGGATAAACAGACTCGTGACAAAGCTCATGAAGATCTGGCAGAGGCGGATCGGTTCAAATTCTCTTCTCAGCAGAAGAAACTGAAGCAAAATGCAGAAGCCGTAAAATAGAAACGTCAGAATTCCCAGAGGAAATTGGGCGAGAACGCTGATGCAGTAAGGCACCGAAACGATGGGCGAGACGCCCAGACAGGTTTTTGTATTCAGTGTAATACCGAGAGCGAGAATGATTCCGCCGGCGATATAAATCGCAAGTCTCAGAGGGAAAGAAATGGACGGAGCGTGTTGTGGAGATGTCATGGATCTGTTCCTTTCTCAATAGATATGGTTGAAAATCTGTCTTTCTGTATCTTCGATGGATCTGTGAAAATAATAGGGCGGGAAAAGTTTCATGTCAAGACCGTATCCATAGAAAAGCCGGTGATATCCAGAAATATGAAACGGATCTTTCACCAAAGTTTTGGAAAAAGTATTGACAGATTTTTCATAATCATCTACAATAGCTATTGTTGTTTGCGGTCGTGCTGGAATAGGCAGACAGGCACGTTTGAGGGGCGTGTGTCAGCAGACGTATGGGTTCAAGTCCCATCGACCGCACCATGATGACAAAGGATAAACTTTGATACAAAAACAGTTTTCTTTTTCGGAAAGCTGTTTTTGTATTTTAGGGGGAAAGCATACCGCGTGACTTCCCGTGCGGCCCGGAAATGGCGCCGCGGCAAGGCCGGACAATCGGATGCTGTACCAGCCGTGAGTTTCGCGCCTTTCGCCCGGCGATCAATTTACTGTCTATAAATGCTCGTTGAATAGATCGAATATTTGATATCTGCATAAGCAAAAAATACCAGTCGTGATTCGGCTGGTATTTCTTTTTGTCACGATTGAATTTTCTTTATTCTGCTGCCCGGATTAAATTACTGACATAAGGCCGCGCTCCCGAAAGCACTTCATCGTAGAAATTTTGTTTCCAGTCGATATACGCAACGCTGTCTTCCAACTCCTGAATGGAGGATTTCAGCGCTTTCCGCTTCTCAGTTAGCATTTGTTTCCGCCGAAGAATAGTGGACTCTCCCTGTAAACACAATTCCAAATACTCTTTCATTTCCTGAATACTCAAACCGCATTTTTTCAGACAAGTCAAGTCCTTGATCCATTTCACATCTTTCTCATCAAAAATCCGGCGGTTGTTTCCATCGCGTTTTACGTTGGGAATGAGTCCCTCATTGCAGTAATATTTTAAAGTCTGATAAGTCATATCCACTTCCCGGCAGACCTGCATCATCGTATACATTATAATCGCCTCCTATTGCGTTCACAAATAAATTGAAATTTTTTTAAGAAGCCTATTGACCGATAGTTACTACCGCAAATTATAATCGGTTGCAGCAAGCGGTTGAAACAATCGGATTATAGCATGAAAAACAGAACATAACAAGAGTGGAAGGAGGATCTCTCGAATGAAGGTATTGCTTATCAACGGAAGCTCGCGGAACAATGGATGTACAGGTGCAGCTTTGCAGGAAGTCGAACGCTCCTTACAGGAAGAAGGGATCGAAACAGAACGATTTTTCATCGGAAATGCTGCGCTGCCGGATTGCATTGCCTGTCGCAGATGCAAGGAGACGGGCCGCTGCGTATACCACGATATTGTGAATGAGTTTGTAGAGAAGGCAGAAAAAGCCGACGGTTTTGTCTTCGGTTCTCCGGTCTATTTCGCTCACCCGAGCGGCAGACTGATGACTTTTATGGACAGAGCCTTTTATTCCGGCGGAACAGCTTTTCAATACAAGCCGGCGGCGGCTGTTCTCTCGGCAAGGCGAGCGGGCACGACAGCCTCATTTGATGTCATCAATAAATACTTTACAATCTGTTCCATGCCAGTGGTTTCTTCGACTTACTGGAATCATGTCTACGGAGCGCAGCCGGAGCAGGTCGCCGAGGACAGAGAGGGGCTGATGACGATGTATAATCTTGGAAAGAACATGGCGTGGATGCTGAAATGTTTCGCTTTGGGAAAAGAAAATGGTATCGGTCATCCGGAAAACGAAAAAGTATTGACAAATTTTGTGAGATGAAACGAGGAGGTGTCACAATGAATAAGTTCACATATTCTTATCCGACAAAAGTCTATTTCGGCGAAGGGAGTGCAAAGGAAGCGCTTCCGGCGGAGCTTGCCCATACCGGTAATACGGTTATGCTGGCATATGGGGGAGGTTCTGTAAAAAAGAACGGTATCTACGATGAAATCCGTGGGCTGCTTGTGCAGGCAGGAAAAAACATTGTGGAGTTTTCCGGTATCGCGTCGAATCCAACTTACGCAAAAGTGCAGGAAGGTGCAGCGCTTGTCCGGGAACAGCAGGTGGATTTCATTTTGGCCGCCGGCGGAGGAAGCGTGATTGACTGCTGCAAAGCGGTTTCCGCCCAAGCCGTGCTGGCGGAAGATCTGTGGGAGCTGGAATATGTGAAAGGAAAATTCCCGGTACAGGGAATCCCGCTCGGAGCGGTTGTTACCGTTTCCGGTACGGGTGCGGAGATGAACAGCGGCGCAGTTATCACCCTTGAAGAAAGAAAATGGAAAGGGGGGATTTTCGCCGCCGCTCCATCCTTTGCGGTACTCGATCCGGCATACACAAAGTCGGTTCCGCCCATGCAGGTGCTCTCCGGCGCCTTTGATACGTTCAGCCATGCGATGGAAACCTTTCTTGGGCATTCCGATCAGGATAATGTGTCGGACGACCTTGCGCTGGCCGTTATGAGAAATACTGTGGTTAATATGAGGAGACTGCTTGCAGATATGAGTGATATGCAGGCAAGAAGCAATCTGATGTGGGATTCGGCTATGGCGGAAAACGGAATTTTGAAATGCGGAAGGCTCACAGATTTTCAGGCGCACCAGATCGAACACCAGCTTGGAGCTTACACAGATTGCAATCATGGACAGGGGCTGGCAGTGATTCAGCCGGTATACTGCCGACATATCCTGAAAGACGCTCCGGAAAAATTCACCCGACTGACCCGCATGGTTTTTGACGAAGACAGTGCGGAAGCCGGATTGTCAGCATTAGAGGCCTTTATTAAAAAATGCGGGCTTCCGACTACAATGAGGGAATTGAAATCTGCGGTTGAAATTACACCCGATCTGCTGCGCCAGGTGGCGGATACCGTAAATATTATAAAATGCGGCCCCAGAGAGTTAAGCAAAGATGAAATTTATGAAGTTTTGATGGAATGTGTGTGAGGGAGCAAGCGGATGAAATACAGGAGGTGCGGTATTTTGATATTTGTGATTATGTTAATCGCTGTTCTGCTTTTTGCAGGATACAATGTCTATCGCCACCCGGCCATTGTTTACCGCAGTCCTACTCGGAAGTCAGAAGAAATGAGAGATCAGAGCTTAATAAGACGGTTTCGGATATGGATTCCTATGACATTATTTTTGTAAGGTTCCCGGTATGGTGGCACGCGACACCTGCCCAAGCAACACCTTTTTAGAAAGCTGTACTCTGGACGGAAAGCTGATTATCCCTTTTTGCACCAGCGGAGGAAATGATATTGGTGAAGCGATGCCAACGTTTCTAAATTCCTGTGAAGGGCTGGCGATCTGTGGAGAACGGAGAATCAGCAGTACGAGCCGGATTGATATATGGTTGTCAGAATTAAATTTAAACTTTGAGTAAATAGAAAGCGAGGAATTTACGATGTTCAAAAAGACACTTGGCCTTTGGATGGCCTTCATGATGATCTTTTCTCTTGCAGCCTGCGGTCAGGCTGCACCAAGCAGCAGCGAAAGCACACCTTCCAATGAATCCGCCCCAGGAGTGAAGCGCCGGAATCACAGGCAACAAAAACTTCCGAAGCGGAAACATCCTCGGATGACGGAAAAACGCTGGTCGTCTACTTTTCCTGGTCTGGAAATACGGAGGAAATGGCAAATCACATTGCGGAGCAGACCGGCGGCGATCTTTTTGAAATAGAGCCGAAAACGCCATATCCGGATGATTACAATGAAACCGGAGATATTGCGGAAAAAGAAAGAGATGAAAACGCCCGCCCGGAGATTGCAGACCTGCCGGATTCTATAGAGGAATACGACACAATTTTAGTAGGCTATCCGATCTGGTGGCATACGGCCCCGATGATTATCGGAACATTTTTGGAGAACTATGACTTGACGGGAAAAGAAATCTATCCCTTTACACAGTCGGCTTCGATGGATACCGAACAGTTTAAGAACTCGATGGATTTTGTGAGGGAAAATGCCGCAAACGCAAATGTTCATGACGGTTTATTTGTGAGTGAATCCGATACAGACGGCATTGATGCTTACTTGCTTGAAAATGGATTGCTGACGAACTGATTTTGTAATATAGAATGGACGGCCTGTTTTTAGAAAGGAGTAATTTTCATGAAAAAATTAAGATCAATTCTGTCAATGATTTTAGTTGTAGCGGCTATGCTGACGTATTCTGTAACGGCTCTGGCCGCAAGTGGATTTTCGGATGTGTCAGAAGGTGCCTACTATGCAGAAGCTGTCACATATGCATCAGAAAATGGATTGATCTCCGGCACGGCACCGGAACAGTTTTCCCCCGATATGACTTTAAGTCGTGGGATGTTGGCAACGATGCTCTGGCGAAATGAAGGACAGCCGCAAGTTGCACCTTCTACATTTTCAGATGTAAAATCAGATTCCTATTATGCAAACGCCATCGGTTGGGCTGCCGAAAACGGCATTGTTTCCGGTTATGGAGAAAACCGATTCGGGCCAGATGATCCGGTTGAGCGTCAGCAGTTTGTTACCATGCTTTACCGCTATGCCGATTATAAAGGCGATAGCATAGATACAGCAAATAATATCTCGTTTACCGATTCTTCTGAAATTGCGGATTACGCAAAGAGTGCGGTTACATGGGCACAGGAAAATGATATTGTTTCCGGAAAAAGTGAAAATCGCTTTGATCCGGCGGGACAATCAACTCGTGCAGAAGCAGTAACCATGTTGTACCGTTATCTCACAAAAACAGCACCGGAAACGCCGGATATTCCAGAGCAAAGTGGAAAAAGCCTTGTTGTATATTTTTCTTGGTCTGGAACTACAGAAGAAATGGCTTCTTACATTGCGGAGCAGACCGGCGCTGATTTGTTGGAAATTGAGCCTTCCAATCCATACCCGGATGATTATACGGAAACTGGAAATGTTGCAAGAGAAGAACGGGATACAAACGCTCGTCCAGCTATTGCAAACCTGCCGGATTCCATTGAAGAATATGATTCGATTTTTATCGGTTATCCAATCTGGTGGCACACAGCCCCGATGATTATCGGAACATTTCTGGAAAGCTATGACCTTTCTGGCGTAGACATTTATCCGTTTACACAGTCGGCGTCAATGGACACGGAACAATTCGACAATTCGATGGAATTCGTGCGGAACAGTGCCGCGAATGCTGCTGTCCATGAAGGGCTATTTACAAGAGCATCAAATACAGAAAGCATTTCCAGGTATCTGTCTGATAATGGATTTATGGAATAAACAGGAGAATATGATGAAACGACCATACATTATCTGTCACATTTTAAGTATGCTGGATGGCAAGATCGCGGGCCGCTCCTTTGGAACGCCTCAGGCACAGGCCGTCAGCGAGGAATACGCCCGGATGCCTCGTCAGTATTTACACGGACAGCTTTTCTTCCTGAAAGTGCGCCGGTGGGGTTTCATCTGAAAAAAGCGGAGCCGCTGAAAGAGGACGGAATCCGGCTGCTTTATACAGTAGACAGATCAGAATAGAAAGAAGGTGCGGTATGTGAAAGAGGATGCTTACACTTTCTCTGACAGCAGTAATGGGCTGTGCCGTTATTTTAGCGGCTGTACAGCGGGAGGAACAGAAAATATGCACAATACTCCCGGCGCTGTAACATTAGAACTGGTGCCGGAAGAAATGGAGGAAAACTTAAATGAGTAAACAAGTGCTGATTATTTCATCCAGCCCCCGTAAGGGCGGCAATTCAGATACCCTATGCGATCAGTTTCTAAAAGGCGCGGCGGAGGCAGGAAACCGGGTGGAAAAAATCCGGCTTGCTGATTTGAAAATTGATTATTGCTCGGCCTGTTATGCCTGCAAGACAACAGGGCGCTGTGTAAAGCGGGACGAGATGGAGCAGATAATCGAAAAAATGCGGGATGCCAATGTGATCGTGCTGGCTACGCCCGTATATTTCTATACGATGTGCGCGCAGATGAAAACTATGATTGACCGCACGTTGGGCGGAGCGCAAACACCGGGGCTTGAAAACAAGGAATTTTATCTGATCGCTACTGCCGCTGACGGGAAAGCAGCAATGGAACGGACGGTGGACGGTCTGCGCGGTTACTTGGAATGTCTGCCCGGAGCAAAAGAAATGGGCGTTGTCTATGGCGCAGGAGTCTGGAAGATCGGCGATGTACAAAAAAATGCAGCATTTGATGAAGCCTATCAGATAGGGCAAAACGTCTTTTAACATATAAAAATCAAACAAAAAGGAATATATTCTCATGAAACGATTTGCAGCTACCCTTCTTTCTGTCACAATGATTCTTTCTCTGGCTGCTTGTAGCAGCAATCCGGAGCCGGAAAGCACCACGCTTCCCGCATCTGTACAAACAGATCCTTCTCCGGAAGCGGCATCTTCTGCGGAGAGCAACCCTTCCGGCAACATTCTAATTGCCTATTTCTCCGTCCCTGAAACAGACGGTGTAGATACCGTGGTGGGAGCCAGCCGGGTTGTGGCAGACGGTGAAATGCTGGGAAATAACCAGTATATTACTCAGCTTATCCAGCAACAAAGCGGCGGAGATTTATTCCGCATCGAAACGGAGCAGGAATATCCGGGCAGCCATGATACGCTTTTGGATTTTGCCTATGATGAGAAGGCAGACAATGCAAGACCGGCACTTTCCTCAAAGATTGAGAATCTGGACGAATATGATGTGATTTTTTTAGGCTATCCCAACTGGAACAGCGATCTTCCTATGCCGCTGTATTCTTTCTTAGAGGAATATGATTTCAGCGGGAAAACCATTATCCCCTTTACCACGCATGGAGGAAGCGGTTTTTCCGGAACAATCCGCACGATTGCGGAAATACAGCCGGGCGCGACGGTCATTGAGGATGGTTTGTCCCTATCCAGAAACAGCGTTCCCGATGCACAGCGGGATGTAGAGGAATGGGTCGCCGGGCTGGGCCTGTGAGAAAAAGAAAACCGGGAGGCTTTGCAGCAGCAAGGATACCGCGTAAAACTGAAAACTGCAAAGCCGGTCCAAATTGTATTGCGGACCGCCGGCGCGGGCATTGCTGTATATGGATTATATGCGTTCTTTAAGAATCAATTTCTTTCCTATATGTTCCTGACATCTTCTTTTGTGTTTTTCGACTTTGAACGGCCAGCCCTTCTGTTTTTTACAGAATACGCTGCAATTATGGGCCTGTTTGTGTTTCTGGCTTACGATGCAACGAAGGCGATGCAAAGACGGAATGGAAAGAAAAAGGCGGCTGAGAGAAGATGAAAAAGAGGTCTTTCCTCAATAGTGGGGCCTGGGGACTTGCAGTAATGTGCTCGTGTGTCAAAGCGCTCGCCTTATAGGGGTATGCATTTTTGCTATAACCGACGATGCCATATAAGTATTAGGTATTTTTCTGCTTTCGCATATATAATTAAAACCGGGCGGAAATAAAAGATTCCACGATAGGAAAAAAAGCGGCGGTCGTCTGGCTTGTCCGGGAAATCCAAGATACATGATCAGAAGGCAGCTGTGCTATATATTTACATTTTAGAAAAACAGGAGGAAAAGAGATTTATGAAAATTGCAGATAAGACGGAATTTGAAAGACAAAACATATTCGGTACGGGGGATCCCAATGTGGCTTTCGCCCAGTATTTTCACGGGCAATCCTATTTAAATCCTCTGACGGATCCCAGCCGGTGTTCTGTATTTCTGGCCAATGTGACTTTTGAGCCGGGATGCAGAAATAACTGGCATATCCATCATGCGAAGAGCGGCGGCGGACAGTTGCTGATCTGTACCGCAGGCAGCGGATGGTACCAGGAGGAGGGGAAGAAGGCAGTCAGTCTGGAGCCCGGCATGGTCGTCACGATTCCTCCGGAGGTGAAGCACTGGCACGGAGCAAAGGCGGACAGCTATTTCAGTCATATCGCGGCTGAAATTCCCGGAGAGGACTGCGGCAACGAGTGGCTGGAACCGGTGACGGATGAAGAATACAGCGTTCTGTAGCCTTTCAAGGGGTCTTCGGAGTATTTATCCGGTTCTTCGGAATGCAGCGGAGGACGAGACAAAACAAAAATAGTCTGTAATGAAGGAGAAGATATGATTTATAAGAAATTTAAGGATATTGAGATTTCTGCTCTCGGCATGGGAGCGATGCGTCTGCCGGTAATCGGCGGCAGAGACGCGGAGATTGACGAAAAAAAGACGGCGGAAATGGTGGCCTATGCCATGGAAAACGGCGTAAACTATTACGATACCGCATGGGGATATCACGAAGGCAATTCGGAAATCGTCATGGGGCGCATCCTGGGAAATTACCCGAGAGAATCTTTTTATCTGGCGTCCAAGTTCCCGGGCTACGATCTCTCAAACATGGACAAAGTGGAGGAGATTTTCGAAAAACAGCTGAAAAAATGCGGCGTACAATATTTTGATTTCTATATGTTTCACAATGTCTGTGAGATGAATATCGACGCTTATCTGGATCCGAAGTACGGGATTTATGAGTATCTGGTGAAACAGAAAGAAAACGGACGAATCCGCCATCTGGGTTTTTCCGCTCACGGAAATTACGATGTGATGAAGCGTTTTCTCGAAGCTTACGGTGAGGATATGGAGTTTTGCCAGCTTCAGCTCAACTATCTGGACTGGACTTTCCAGGGCGCCAAAGAAAAAGCGGAGCTGGCGGAGGAGTACGGGATTCCGGTATGGGTGATGGAACCTCTGCGGGGCGGCAGTCTGGCGTCTCTCAGTGAAGAAGACAGCGCTGCGCTGCACCGGCTGCGTCCGGAGGAAGGCATTCCGGCCTGGGCGTTTCGTTTCCTTCAGAGTCTTCCGAATGTCGTCGTCACGTTGTCCGGCATGTCGAATTTTGACCAGATGCGGGATAATATCCGTACCTTTGCGGAGGAAAAGCCGCTGTCTGCCGAAGAGACGGATGCTCTGCTGTCGATTGCGGAGGAGATGGTCAAAAAGATCGCCCTGCCTTGTACGGCATGCCGTTATTGTACGTCTCACTGTCCGCAGAATCTGGATATTCCTATGCTGCTGGACTTATATAACGAGCACGCATTTACCGGCGGCGGTTTTATCGCGCCGATGGCCCTGATGGCTGTGCCGGAGGAGAAACAGCCGGGGGCATGTATCGGATGCGGAAGCTGCGAACAAGTCTGTCCGCAGCAGATTAAGATCTCAAAAGCGATGGCGGATTTTTCCGCTATGCTCGGATAATGGTGATAAAAGATGACGGTACCGCCGGAATGTGATAAGATATCAGCATAACATTTCTGCCGTAATCGTTTGCTTAAAATCGGAGCAGTGTCCGAAGCGAAATCGCTTGAAAAAGTATGAGAACGATTGATTTCAATACAGCGCGGTAGCGCTGATCTCTGTCTGTTTTCTTCAGAATGCTCCTGCTGCCGGGCGAGAGACCGGAAAAAGGCGGCGAGCCTGATTAGAGTTTTCAGTGATTGAAATGCGGCTGATTCTGCGGATCCGGCCGCATTATTTTAGTTATCCGTAAATTTTCATGGAGGTATCGATGACGCTGAACGAGTTTTTTTCAATTCATCCGAAAGCTGCTCTCGGATTTTCCGGCGGAGTGGATTCCGCTTATCTGCTGTACGCGGCGGTGAGAAACGGAGCGCAGGTTCAGCCGTATTTTGTAAAGACGCCTTTTCAGCCGGAATTTGAACTGAGAGACGCCCGGCGTCTCGCCGCAGAGCTGAAGGTCCGCCTGATTGTGCTGGAATACGATATTTTATCTCATCCCCAGGTGTCGTCCAATCCTTCTGACCGCTGTTATCACTGTAAGACAGCGATTTTCCGCCATCTGAAGCAGAGAGCTCTTTCCGACGGTTTTTCTCTGTTTTTAGATGGAACGAATGCGTCTGATGATTGGGGAGACCGGCCGGGAATGAAGGCTCTCAAAGAGCTGGAGATCCGTTCCCCTCTGCGGGAATGCGGTCTGATAAAAGAGGAGATTCGCCGCCTTTCGAAGGAAGCGGGGCTTTTCACCTGGAATAAGCCGTCTTATGCCTGTCTCGCAACTCGTTTTCCCACGGGAACCGGACTGACAGAAGAGAACCTTCAGAAAGTGGAACAGGCGGAAAGCGCGCTGGCAGAGATGGGGTTTTCGGATTATCGGGTCAGGGTCTGCCAAGGGGCGGCGCGGCTGCAGTTTCCGGAGAAACAATGGCTTCGCGCCGCAGAGAACCGCGAAAAAATCTGTGAAGCTGTGAAGCCGTTTTTTTATACAATATTACTGGATATGGAGGTTCGCTAATGGAACAAAAAGAATTGATTCATCTGCTGCAGATGGTTGCAGACGGAGATGCTTCGGTAAACGATGCGCTGCTGAGATTAAGGCAGGAGCCTTTTGAGGATCTCGGTTTTGCGAAACCGGATCTTCACCGGGCGGTACGCCAGGGAACCGCGGAAGTGATTTACGGCGCGTCAAAGACCCCGGAGCAGATCGCCCGGATCGCCGCCGCTATGAGAAAACGGGGGCAGAGGACCGTTCTCATCACGCGGATGAGCCGGGAAGCTGCGGATTATGCGGCGGAACGGCTGCCTCTTCAGTACGATGAGGTCAGCTGTGTAGGCATCGTCGGAGAAATTCCCGAACCTGACGGCTGCGGAAAAATCGTCATCGCGACAGGAGGCACCAGCGATATGCCTGTAGCGGAAGAAGCGGCTCTGACGGCAGAGGCTTTTGGAAATGAAACGGTTCGTCTTTACGATGTAGGCGTAGCGGGGCTCCACCGCCTTGTGGCTCATATGGACGATATCATGTCCGCCAGTGTCGTCATCGCGATCGCCGGAATGGAAGGAGCTCTCGCCAGCGTCATCGGGGGTCTTGCAGACTGCCCGGTAATCGCTGTGCCTACCAGCGTGGGTTACGGTGCTTCCTTCGGAGGGCTTTCGGCGCTTCTTTCGATGCTGAATTCCTGCGCCAGCGGCGTCAGTGTGGTAAATATTGATAACGGGTTCGGAGCGGCCTATCAGGCGAGTATGATAAATCATATGGGAGGCGGGCGATGAGAACTATCTATCTGGAATGCGGCATGGGCGCCGCGGGGGATATGCTGACCGCAGCCCTTTTGGAACTTCACCCCGATTCCCGGGATTTTTTGAGGCGTCTCAATGACATTGGCCTTCCCGGAGTTGCGGTGACAGCGGAGAAGATGATGAAATGCGGAATTGCCGGAACTCATGTCTCTGTGACGGTTCACGGACAGAGAGAGGAAAGTGAGGACGTCCTCGGATTCGAAGAGCATCACGAACATATACACGGCCATTATCACGCACATGATGATGATCACCGTCACGGTCATACACCGCATGACGGCTCCGGTCACGTACACAATCCTATGCATCGCAATTCTGCTGCTGAGCATGACTGTCACAGTCATGCTCACACACATGCAGATCCTGACCATGCACACGATCATGCACATCACGATTCCGCCGGCGGTCATCATCACGCCGGTCTTCCTGAGATCGAGCATATCGTCTCTCATCTCAAAATTCCTGAAGCGGTACAGAGAGATGTACTGGCGGTGTACCGTCTGATTGCGGAAGCGGAGAGCGCCGCTCACGACAAACCGGTGACGGAAGTCCATTTTCACGAGGTGGGAGCTATGGATGCAGTGGCCGATGTGACGGCGGTATGTATGCTCCTGCACGAACTGGCGCCGGAACGGATTGCAGCTTCACCTGTCAATGTGGGCAGCGGTCACGTGCACTGCGCCCATGGAATCCTTCCGGTGCCGGCTCCTGCGGCGGCTTATCTGCTGAAAGGAGTGCCGACTTACGGAAGCGAAATCCGGGGAGAACTCTGCACTCCTACCGGAGCGGCTCTCTTGAAATACTTTGTGAAAGAGTTCGGTCCTCAGCCGGTGATGAGGGTGGAAAAGATCGGATACGGCTGCGGAACGAAAGATTTCGCCCGGACGAACTGTGTGCGGGCCAGTCTTGGGCAGACGCAGGAGCAGCAGGAGAGTGTCGTGGAACTCTGCTGCAATCTGGACGATATGTCTCCCGAAGCCGCGGGCTTCGCTATGGAGCGGCTGTTTGAAGCGGGGGCGCTGGATGTATATACTGTACCGGCGGGGATGAAAAAGAATCGTCCGGGAATTCTCTTCACCTGTGTTTGCAGAAGCGAGCAGAGAGACGAAATGATTCGTCTGCTGTTTCAGCATACCACTACGCTGGGCGTCCGGGAAAATATCTGCGGCCGCTACGCGTTGGATCGTTCGGTAAAAAATGTGCAGACTTCCTACGGTTCCGTGCGGGTAAAATATGCCGAGGGCTGGGGGATCCGGCGCAAAAAAGCGGAGTACGACGATCTGGCGCGGATTGCCGCAAAAGAGGGAATATCGCTGCAGCAGGCGCGTGATGCGGCGGAGGAGATTTCAGAGAAGTAAAATTTCACAGTGCGGTTCTATGAGATCCGTGCGGCTGCCGGGGCGTATCCGTGACGGACAAACAGCGGATTTCTTTCCGGACAGAGATGTGCCGGATATCGGTTTCGTGCTGTATAAATGCCGCCGGAGGCGGAGATGACCTGACATCTGGGAGAGTGCAGAGTATGATTTCGATCGCTTCCGAATGGGATGGTTCTCCGATGCCGGGCGGCATTTTTCTTTTTATCGAAGAAGGGCTGTGCCGTTCTGCTTTCGCGGCAAGGATCCGTTTCAGCTTCCTTTCATCCGATGTAAGTGTTTTTCGGATTTGATCTGTGCTATGCTGGGATCATCAAAAAGGGAGGTGTTTTTTATGGAACGAAAAATTTTAGAGGTCGGGAATCTGTGCAAGTATTACGGCAGATCCGAAAATCAGACGAAAGCACTGGACGGTATCTCGTTTCAGGTTTTTTCGGGGGAGTTTCTCGGTATTATGGGGAGCAGCGGGTCTGGAAAGTCTACACTGCTGAATTGCATCGCAGCGGTGATCCGGCCGGACAGCGGTTTCGTGGCTGTGGAAGGCACGCCGCTGCATCTGCTGAAGGGGGCGGAGCTTGCCGAATACCGCGGGAAGAAAATCGGATATCTATTTCAGAACTTCGAACTTCTGGATAATCTAACGGGACGGGAAAATATCCTTTTGCCTCTCGCCCTTCACGGAGTTTCAGCGCAGGCGGGCAGAGAGAGACTGGAGGAGCTGACGTCGTATCTGGAGATTCCGGATGTTTTGGATAAGTTTCCCGCACAGATGTCCGGCGGACAGAAACAGCGAGTCGCCGCTGCAAGAGCGCTCATTCTGAACCCGGCGGTGATTTTGGCGGATGAGCCCACCGGAGCGCTGGATTCGAAGAATGCGAAAGCTCTGATGAAGAAATTGTCGGGACTTTCCCGGAAGCAGAACGCGACGATTCTGATGGTCACCCACGATTCCGCCGCGGCCAGTTACTGCCGGCGGATTCTGTTTATCCGGGACGGCGTCATCTTTCACGAACTCCGCAGGAATTTCCCCGAGGAGACGCAGGAAGCGTTTTACGAACGGATTCTGAAGGTGACGGCTCAGCTGGGAGGAGGAAGCGCCCATGTTCTTTGATCTGGTCAGGCGGAACAGCAGACGGAGCCGAAAAGAAAACGGACTGTTTTTTCTCTCTCTGCTGATTTCGATTATCGCTTTTTATATCATCCTTTCTTTGTCGCAGCAGGATGTCATGCGATTTCTGAAGCAGATGGAAAGCGACGCGGTGAACCGGCTGCTGACGATTGTCCCGGTATTTTACTGCCTGACGCTTCTGATTGTCTTTTTTCTGGTCTATTATGCCAGCAAATATCAGCTGGAACGACGTCGTCATGAATTCGGCGTCTATCTGATGATGGGAATGAGCAGAAAGAAACTCTTTTTCCTGCTTTTGTCCGAGGATCTGCGAAGCAGTCTCGCGGCTCTCGCTGTCGGACTTCCTACAGCGTTCTTCTTATCGGAGCTCACAAGTCTGATCACCGCGAGGTTTGTGGGGATCGGAATTCTGTCTCATCAGATCAGCCTTTCCTGGGAAGCGGTTCTGTGGACGGCTGTCGGGTTTGTGGCGGTCAAGCTGACGGCGTTTGTCATCCTCAGCGGAAAAATTGCACATCAGGAGATCGGAGATCTGCTGCAGCCCGCGCCGGAGGGAATCAAAACGCGGAGAACGCCTGCCATCTGCCTTTTGGTTCTGCTGTCGGGCGTTCTGCTGCTAACCGCGGCGTATATTCTGGCGATCCGGGGATTTTCCTGGCAGTCGGTCTTCCGAATGGGTCTGACGCTGATTTCCGGAGTCTGCGGAACATTTCTGCTTTTTTACGGACTGCGGACTGTGATGGATTTTTTTGCGCGGCGTGCAGGAAGATCGGACCGGCTTCATATATTTACTTTCCGTCAGCTGGAAGAAAACGTGATGCGCCAGTCCGGTGCGCTGGCGGTGAGCTCTCTTCTAATCCTCGCGGCGCTGTGCTGTTTCAGCTGCGGTGCGGCGATGTCGCACAATTACGGAACTTCGGAAGAACACGTTTTGGACTATACGTTTCCTCAGAATGAAGTGCCGGTCTCCGTGGAGCAGCAGCTTCAGCAGAAAAATCTGAACCGGCTGTTTGACGAGGTATTTGAAATAAAAACCGGCTACGTATACCGGGAAGAAGGTGATCTTCGGGGAGTATTTTCTATGGAGAGCGTGATGGATGCTATACGGCAGGAACCGGATTCGGAGGAAAAGGAGATTGTTCTGAATAATCTCAGCTATACTGAATATCCCCGCCTGATCTCTCTGTCCGGATACAACCGCCTTCTCACGGCCGCGGGAAGACAGCCTCTGAAACTGGAAGAGAGGGAAGCGGCGGTTTATATCGACTCAGAGATGACAGAACCGGAGTACAATACCATATTAAACCGGGCGCTCGCGGGCAGTCCGGCAGTAGAACTGGCGGGAGAAAAATGGCGGCTGAAAGGATCCGTGCAGAATACCGATATCGTGGTGGACCGTTCGATCACACTGTCCTTCGCTCTGATCCTCAGCGATGAGGCATTTGACCGGCTGACGGAGGGGCGGCACAGTGTTTACTGGGACGGTATACTGAGTTCGGAAATAAAGGAAGACCGGAGTCTGATGCAGTCCATTTCTCTTGTGAATGAAAAACTGGACGCGGCGGGGATTCAATACGAAAGTTATCTTCAAAATATGGGACGTCAGTTATTTTACATGGTAGCGATCAGCTATCTCACCATCTATCTGGCGGTTATTTTTCTGATCACAGCCAACACAGTGATCGGCGTGCAGTTCCTGACGTTGCAGCAGAGAGCGCAGCGGCGTTACCGCACTTTGATCCGGCTGGGTGCGGGTTATGAGGTGCTGTGCCGTTCGGCAAAGCGGCAGATCCGCTATTTTTTCGGGATTCCATGTGCGGTTGCTGCGGTCAGCAGTATCTTCGGCGTACGAGCGCTGTTTGCCGGTCTGCTCTTTTCAAGAGTTCAGGACAATATGTCTTCTCTGCTTCTGACGGCTGCCGCTGTTATTCTGCTCCTCTGTCTGATAGAATTTGCTTATGTCGCGGCGGTTGCCAGAAACAGCAATCGCTATCTGCTGTCGCTGATGGTGCCGGAGCGGGAAGAATAGAGAAAAAACACATTCTGCGGACGATTTTTTCGATACAGTCTGACGATGCGGCGCGCGGAGGTCTGCGGGCGCATAGAAAAAAGACCGCAGATCTGCGGGTATGCCTTATTATGCTTTGAAAAAGAAAGACGATGATACGACAGGAGAAGATCGGAGACGATGGGAAGGGAGGAAATCCGGATGAAGCGGATCGCTGTGGTAGAAGATGATATTTTTATGAGAGAGGAACTGACGGAAATTCTGCGCAGAGCGGGATATGATGCAGAATCTGTGATTTCTTTTGAAAATGCGGCGCGGGAATTGATCTCATCCGCTCCCGATCTGGTCCTGCTGGATCTGAATCTGCCCTTTGCCGGCGGTTTTCAGATCTGCCGGGAACTGAAACAGAAGAGTGGTATTCCCGTGCTGATTCTCACTTCGAGAGATCAGATGCAGGACGAACTTCATGCGCTGGATCTGGGCGCGGATGAATATCTGACCAAACCCTGCAGAAAAGAACGGCTGCTGGCACGGATCTCAAATCTGCTGCGCCGCTATGAAGGCCGCGGTCATCTCCTCGCGGGAGCGGATTTTCTTTTGGATCGGCATACCTATACTCTGTATATTCACAATCAGTCTGTCGTCCTCCCGAAAAATCAGGGGCGTCTGCTGGAGGTCTTCCTCCTGCACGGGAGAGAAGCGGCGGAAAAAGAAGAACTCTGCCGGGCTCTGTGGGGAACCTCTGAATTTATCGACGAAAACGCTCTGCAGGTAAATCTGACCCGGCTGAAGAAGACGATGAAGAAACTGGAAATGCGCCAGAGGGTCGTTTCCGTCCGGGGCGTCGGGTATCGGCTTGCCGGGGCCGAAGAATGCGGGAATCTTGCAGACGGGGAAAATGACCGGGAGGCAGATGCAGATGGCCTGCGGTGAGAAAGGAGAAAAGTGAGATGAAAATCCTCGGAAAATATGTTCCATGGATAACGCTTTTGCTGTGTGTCGATGGATTTGCGGCGCTGATGCTGTGGATCGCTGATGTCCAGGCGTTTTTTTCTCTTCTGATCGTCATTATTCTCGCTTCTGCGCTGCTGTTTTCTGCGACGGCGGGATTTCTTCTCTTTCAGGAAAAGAAAAGAAGGAGGGCCTTTGTGAGATTTCTGCAAAATCCGGATGAATACAATGAGGAGAGGATCTGCCGCCTTTTAAGCGCATCGGAGCGGGAGCTGATCCGCATGACGGGAGAGGTCATGCGGAAACAGCGGGACGTACAGAACCGGCTTTCCGACCGGGTGGCGGACTATGAGGAATACGTGGAAGCCTGGGCGCATGAAATCAAAACGCCGATTTCTCTTCTCACTTTTCTGCTGGATAATCGCGGAGGAGAGCTGCCGCCACAGGTGAGTCATAAGCTGGATTATATCCGAAACGGTCTGCAGGAATCCGTAAGCCAGATGCTCTTTTACGCCCGGCTGAAGTCGGCCCGTCGGGATTATCTGTTTGAACTGATAGATCTGAAGGAATGTGTAGAGGGAGTCCTGCAGGATTATGCTCCTCTGCTGAAAGAGAAAAAATTTAACGTGGTGAACGACCTGCCGAAAATCAGCGTATACAGCGACCGGCGCGGCTGCAGCTATCTGCTGCGTCAGATCATCAGCAATGCGGTGAAATATGGAGGCGCGTGTGATCTGACAAACATTGAAGCGGATCGGCCGCGGCTGGAGATCCAACTGAAGCGGGAGACCGTGCCAATACAGCGGCCTGAGGAAAAACGGGCTCCTGAGGTTGCCCCGGTCGAAATGTCGTCGGCGGAAGCCAACGGTTATACGCTCTGTATCCGTGATCACGGCATTGGAGTCAGAAGCGGAGATCTCCCTTATATCTTTGAAAAAGGATTCACGGGAAACAGTGGAGAAATGCGGCAGAAGGCCACAGGCATGGGTCTTTATCTGGCGAAACAGATCGCGGCAGATCTGAATTTGACGTTGGAGGCGCATTCCGAATGGGGAAACGGTTTTGAAATGCGGATTTTCTTTCCGATTGTGGATTAGGCGAAATATGACGAATTCGATAAAATTAAGAATTATTTAATTGATCTTTGTCTCGCCCCGTAAGATACTTAATATAAAAATAATTCATTTTGTTTTTATTTTCACAAGGGGCAAGAGAGATGTTAAAACATGCAAAACATTTTTTTGGATTTGCAGCAGCGCTGGTAGCGCTGCTCTTCGTCGTTTCTATTTTTGTACAGCCGGAAAGGATTACAGACGCTTCGTGGATCGACAACCGGGACCGCAACGCGCTGAGTGTCCTGAACGAGCCGGAGAATTCCATCGACGTTCTGGTGCTGGGGGACAGTGAGAGCTTTACCTCGATCTCACCGTACCGTCTGTGGGAAAAACAGAAAATCACATCTTATGTCTGCGGTCAGACAGGTCAGCAGATCAGCGAGGCATATTACCTCATGAAGCGCGCATTTCAAAAACAACGGCCGGATCTGGTTATCCTGGAGACCAATGAACTTTTTACCCACGCAAATCTGGTGGAAGAGCTGCGGATGGCCGTTACGGAGACCGGAAAATATTATGTTCCGGTGTTTTCCTATCACAACCGTTGGAAAGACCTGTTCTTTTCTCCAAAGACGGCTGTGATTCTGCCGGACGAAGTCTCCTGGAGGGGTTTTGAGATCAGGAAAGGCTGCCGGCCGTGTGAGCGCACCGACTGTATGGAAGCAGGGGAGCCGCAGCCCCTCGTCTTTTCCATTCGCCATTATCTGAAAAAAATACAATCGTTTTGTAGAAAAGAGGGCAGTCAGCTTCTCCTTTTGAGTGTGCCTTCCCCGAAAAACTGGAATGCGGCCAAGCATCAGATTGTATCGGAATACGCGCGGGAGGAGGGGATTGACTTTCTGGACCTGAATCCGCTGACACAGGATTTGAAGATCGACTGGAAGACCGACAGTTATGACGGAGGAGATCATCTGAATCTTTCGGGTGCGGAAAAAGTGACGGATTATCTGGGCGAGTATCTGAAACAGAGATATCATTTTTCCGCTCCCTCTGCCGGCGCCGATGTGCGGGATTCCTGGAAGGCGGGTCTGAAAGAATATCTGGAACAGGTATAGCGGGCGCCAGGAGGTGAAAGTTTTGCAGGACTCTATCGTTTTGGAGGATCTGCATGCCTGCGGATTTTGAGAGGTTCTGTGCGAGCGGGAGGTATTACAGAAGAAACGGACAGCGATTTTAGGAACGGAGAAAAAGAAAAGGGACGGAGAATATCAGTCCCTTTTTTCAGTTTCTCGTTCTGTATTTTTATTTTATCGTACAGCTGACCGCTTTGCCGGTATCGTTGTCGATCTCGACGGTAAAGGAGCGGATATAACTTCCGGAACCGTCGGAATAGCCGGTAGTCGATTTTCCGTACTTATCGTAGAGGTACAGCTTTCCGTACAGGACCGTGTCGTTTCCCTTTTTCTCTGTTTTGTTGATCTTGTACTTTGTGCTGCCGGGATCTGCAGCGCTGTATTTGCTCTGTATTTCTTCGTAAAGCGCGCGAGTTGCGATGAGCTCATAGTAGTCGTCGGACCGGCTGCCGGATCCTGTACCCGACGCCGAATAGGATGAACTGCCGCCGGCAGAAGATGTTGGAGCAGGAGAATTACCGCCGGTGAGGCTGCTGACGATTATGAGCAGAACGATGACGGCGGCTGCCGCCGCGGCGATGATTGCGGACCGCTTCGGTTTTTCTTTGATCTTTTCTATGACTTTCTCTGTGAAAACCCGGATTTGATCGACAGAAAACCGGGAGCTTTTATCGGATTTCCGCACGGGAGACTGGCCGGCTGCCGGGGTTCCGCAGTGACTGCAGAACTTGGCTTCCGGGTTCAGCTCCGCACCGCAGCCGGAGCATTTCCGCATTTCTTCTCCGGGTTCTTCCGCAGGCGATTCTCCGGTTTTTGCGCCGCATTCGTGGCAAAATAACGCATCGTCTTCTAATTCTGTGTTACAAAACTGACATTTCATAATAAACCTCCCTTTTCATTTTGATACGATCGAAAGCAGGATCCGAATCGAAAAATCCTACTTTTTCGCGGAGCTCTTTCGGAGGGGCGGTACCGTTTCGGAAAGCGTTTTTTTGAACGGAGTTATTCTCCGGCTAAAAAAATACCGTCGGCAATTATCGGAGCGAGAGGTTGGAACCAGCTTATTTCAGCGTTATTTCAAGAAAGTGATTGGAATTGTAAAAGACATATAATATAATGACAATGATATAAATTTTAATTTTACAGAAAAGTAGAGATTTTTGCAAAATGATGGGTATCCTTCAGGATGAAATATAATACAAATGAAAGTAAAAAACACCTTGCAGAAAAATACAGGGTGTTTTCTTTTACCGCGGAATCGTCTGAATGTATTTCATCGGCGGAAAGAGGAGGGAGCGGCGAACGGGACGGAAATTTTGCTGCGTGGAACAGATACACGCAGGTGTTTTTATCGTTTAAGGTAAGAAGGGTCGGAATTTATGGAATATATTTTTTTAAATCAATTTTCGTCGGGAGAGAGTTTTGAAATTACAGCAAGCGACGGGATCGTGACGATTCGAACTCTGTCGGGAGAGCGGAAGCTGGGCCGGCAGATGTCTCTCGAATTTCTCTATCAGATCAGAAGGCTTTCTATCGAAGGCTGGGACGATGTATATTATCCGTCGGAAGTTTCTGGTACGGAAGCGAATGCCTTCCTTTTCGATGACACCGGCTGGGAACTGATCTATAAAGCGGAGGGAAAGATGGAACATCATATCTCTGGACGGGGCGGATATCCGAAGGAGTGGCATTTTTTTCTCAGTCTTCTGGATTTTTTCAGAGGAGAACATCCGCAGGAATTTTCATCTGAGATGAATTCCGGTTTGCCTGCTGTTTTCAATAAAATGGAAACGGCGGAAATTGAAGAGATGGTAAAATATGCGAAGAAGGAAAAGGATGCAGGACTGGCGATGGAGGATGCGGACGACGATACGAAACATCAAATGCTGGTAAATCTTCTGATGCAGCTGCAGAGACTGGATTTCCAGCTGAGCAGCGAACTGGATGCGGCGGGCGGCGGAAAAAGGCTGCGGCTTGAGGATGTGAAATCTGCTTCGATCCAGTACAATGCCGCTTTGGACTGGCTGGACTGTTTTCTCACGGATGCCGCAGACAGGGATCTTTACCGTACAGCGACGGATATCTATAAGAAAGTTTTTGTGATGTATTATCTCAATTCTGAGCGGGGCTGCCTTGTTCAGCGTGCCGCAGGCACAGAGGCTCATGTGATGCGGCGCAGTTCGGCGCAGTGGCGCTCTTTTGAGGAAGCCGGAATCGGTGAGGCCGAAGGCAGGCGGATTTTTTCAGAGGCGGAACTTATCTGCCGCAGGGATGCGGAAGAGATCGAGGATATGTGGAATTTTATCAGTATGCAGCAGAATCTGAACGCGGATGCAGCGGGGTATCTGGGACAGATTTGGATAAATTAGCTGAACGAGTCTGTGTGCTACCGCAGACCGAGCGATAGAGGAAATGGAAAACGGATGCAGACATCGTCAGGTCTGTAGTATTTGGTAAGGGGATGAAGAAAATAATAGAAGAGAGAAAATGGCGGGCCGGAAGTTTTAATCTTCCGGTCCGCCATTCGTCTGACCGCCTGTTTTGCTTCCTTTTTCAGACTGTCTCCGAAAATACATTTTGAAGTACTTCACCTGACAGAATGCGAAAAGGTATCACAAGGATCAGATTTTTGATAAAAATACCTCAAAAGTTAAATTTCCTCTCTTTTTTCAAAGATGGCTTCGATTGCCGCACATGCCGGACAGTCACAATATTTGGCACCGTTTTTCTGAATCTCTTTTGCATGGGCGGCGATGTCTGCGGCCGCTTCCGCGCCGAAATATTCTCTGCCGGCGTCGGAATCGGAAAAGGCGATGAGATTTTCAATCGGCATGATATCTTCTTCCAGTTCAGCAAAATAACGTTCTGTCTCTGCCGCCTGGTTTTCCGTACCTACTGCGTCCAGCCATGCCTGAGCCGCTGCCTTCGCTTCGTCGCAGCAGGTCGGAGCGCCGATTAATTCCTTTGTTTTTTCGACGATATAATCTAAAGCTTTTTTATTTGCCATGACAAATCCTCTCTTTCTCAATATCTTTTTCCCGGTAAGTTTTTTCTTTATTTTACCATAAACGCGAAACGCTGTCTGCGATTTTATAGAGCGGCGGGACTCAAAAACTTTCAGGAGAAAGGTGAGATCTTTCCTCTGTCTTTCCCGACGGTCAGAGTTCTTTTATCAGAAAAATCTGTTGTGAATGATTATAATTTATTACATAATAAATATAGAAACGTCTGAAATAGACGTAAAGTTCTGAGAAGTTCGTTTGATCGGGGCGCAGGAATAGGGGCAGCATGCAGTTGGGCGTGTACCGATGTCATGCGATATATTTCGGCGTTCGGTACCCGCAGTCTTTCAGCGGCGGTTTTGTCGGAACCTCAGACGGAGAAGCAATCTTTACGGAAAAGAAAAATGCTGAAAAAACAGGAGTTTTAAAATGATAACAGGAATTATTAAAAATAAAATAGATAAGATCTGGACGGATATCTGGGCGGGAGGGATTACAAATCCGCTGACGGTCATCGAACAGCTGACGTATCTGATGTTTATCCGTTCTTTGGATGAAAAAGAATTGGAACAGGAGGAATTTGATCATATGACAGGCGGGACGGGACAGAGGATTTTCCCGCAGTCGGCCGAAGGGCAGTCCATGCGCTGGAGCAGATTTAAGGATCGGGATTCCCGCGAGATTTATGAGATCATTTCGATGAGAGTGTTTCCGGCGATAAAGAAGATGAAATACGGAAGGCTTCCCGATTTTGACGAAGCGGGAGAACTGGTGGAGATTGCGGATGAGCCGGCAAAGACAGCGGAAAGCCGGACTGCTTTTTCCAGATATATGGATGATGCGATGTTTCTGATTCCCACGCCGCAGGTTCTGCAGAAAATCATCACCGGATTGGAAGATCTGTATGAAAATGATATTTCAGATTTGGACATGCAGGGAGATCTGTACGAATATATGCTGGGTAAGCTGGCAACCGCCGGACAGAACGGCCAGTTTCGTACACCGAAGCATATCCGGGAAATGATGGTGGAACTCATCGCGCCGACGCCGGAGGATCTGATCTGTGATCCAGCCTGCGGAACCGCGGGTTTTCTGGTATCGGCATCGGAATATATACGGAATAAGTATGAAGATACGATGACGCCGGAGCAGTGGGATCATTTCGGCGGAGAAATGTTCACGGGGTTTGATACCGACCGCACCATGCTGCGTATCTCCGCTATGAATCTCATGCTTCATTCGATCGGCAATCCAGATGTGGATTACAGGGACAGTGTGTCAAAGCAGAATCAGATCAGGGGAAAATATACCGTCTGCCTGGCAAACCCTCCTTTTAAGGGAACGGTGGATGCGGGATCCATCAACGATGATCTGAAGGCGGTGACCGATACGAAGAAGACGGAGCTTCTCTTTTTGGCATTGTTTCTGCGGATGATGAAGACAGGAGGCCGCTGTGCCTGCATCGTTCCGGACGGAGTTTTGTTCGGCAGCAGCAAAGCTCATAAATCACTGCGAAAGGAGCTGGTGGAAAATCATCAGCTCCGTGCGGTAATCTCTATGCCTTCCGGCGTATTTAAACCTTATGCGGGAGTATCCACCGCTGTGCTGATCTTCACGAAAACCGGCGCCGGCGGTACGGAAAATGTGTGGTTTTACGATATGAAGGCCGACGGTTTCAGCCTCGACGATAAGCGTTCGGAAATCGAGGAGAATGATATTCCCGATATCATCGAAAGGTTTCACAATCTGGAGCGGGAATCCACCCGGCAGCGCACGGAACAGAGTTTTTTTGTACCGAAACAGGAGATCGCGGATAATAATTATGATCTGTCGATCAATAAGTACAAGGAAGTGGAATATATTCCGGTAGAATACCCGCCGACATCGGAGATTCTGGCGGATATCGAACGGCTGAACCGGGAAATTGAGACGGAAGTACAGGAGCTGAAAAAGCTGCTGGAGATGGGAAAGTCGGATTTGTAGGGGGAAATTATGAAAGTAAAATTGGAAGATGTGTGTAAACGTGGTTCTTCAAATTTGAAACAATCTGATATAATAGGTAAAATGGGAGAATATCCCGTGTTCGGCGCATCAGGGCATATTGGAAATATTGATTTTTATCATCAGGAACAGTCATATGTGGCTGTCGTAAAAGATGGTGCAGGTATTGGAAGGACTAATTTATACCCTGCCAAATCATCAGTTATTGGAACCATGCAATATCTTCTTCCAAAAAATAATGTATTGCCGGAATATCTTTGTTATGTGGTTCGTTATATGCATTTGGAAAAGTATTTTTCAGGTGCAACAATTCCGCACATTTATTTTCGTGATTACAAAAATGAAGTTTTTAACCTTGATTCGCTCGACAAGCAGGCCGATGTAATTGAAATACTTAAAAGAGTGGAAGTTGTTATATCATTGCGACAACAACAGCTCCAAAAACTGGACAACCTCATCAAAGCCCGATTTGTTGAACTGTTTGGTAATCCGGTACATAATAGGAATAAGTTTCCAACTAAGAAACTACGAGAACTTGGAGCGATAGAGCGAGGTAGGTCGAAGCATCGCCCTCGTAATGCGCCAGAACTCTTAAATGGACCGTATCCTTTGATTCAAACTGGAGAGATAACAAGTGCAGGATTATATATTACAGAGTATCAGAATACTTATTCGGAGCTGGGATTACGACAAAGTAAGATGTGGAACTCCGGTACTCTTTGCATAACGATCGCTGCCAATATTGCACAGACGGCTATTCTGACTTTTGATGCATGTTTTCCAGATAGTGTTGTTGGTTTCGTTCCAAATGATGCTATAAACGTAATTTACATGCACTATTGGTTTAGTTTTTTCCAAAGGATATTAGAGGATCAGGCACCGCAGGTCGCACAAAAGAATATTAATCTAAAAATTCTATCAGATTTGGATGTGATGGTGCCTGATCATACACTCCAAAAACAATTTTCCGCCTTCGTCACCCAAGTTGACAAATCGAAATCCGTCATCCAAAAGTCTCTGAAGGAGACGCAGCTTCTCTTTGATTCTCTGATGCAGGAGTATTTCGGATGATCATTGCAGAGGAGCGGAGTCATCGATAAATTTTCACTTCAATTTGAACTGGGATGGAAAGTTTTAAAAGAACTTTTGAAATACGAAGGATGAAATGAAGTAAATACCAGTTCAACAAGGGAAATTATCAAAAGCGCATAACAGTATATGATTTTCTTGATGAAAGGATCTGATTATCGATGCTGCGGGACCGAAATGATATGGCGTATATCTATGATGGCGCCGCGGCGGAAAGACTGGTGGGAAAAATTCTCAATGAGTACATTCCGGAATTAATGAAACTTCAGAAAGAAGTAGAGATTCGTTATCGGGACGTATTAGAGACACTGTAGGATTATTTTTCGTAAAATCAATGGGCAGAATGATTTTTGAACTGCAATCCAAAGTATAGATACTATAAATTAACGGAGTTTAGCTATGACCAACTTTGAATATTTGTATGAAAAAAAAGAATACGAGCTGTTTTCCGCCGCAGCTGCCGAGGCCGAAAAAGTCTATGCGTCGTCTCCTGCCATGTGTGCCGTCGGATGCAGAAAGGCTTTGGAACTGGCCGTCAAATGGGTGTATTCTGCGGATGATGAGATTAAAATGCCGTATCGTGAGAATCTGCAGTCGCTGATACACGAACATTCGTTTCGTTTTGCGGTAGATCAGGACACCTGGAGTAAGCTCCCATACATCGTAAATCTTGGAAATCTGGCGGTGCATACCGGCAAAAATATAAAGAAGAGCGATGCCCTCGCTTCACTGAAGGGGCTGTTTGAATTTATTCAGTGGATCGATTACTGTTACGGAAGAGATTACGAAGAACGCTCTTTTAAAGAGGAAAAAATTCCCGTACAGCAGGTGATCCTCGACGTCAAAAAGATCAGAGAACAGGAAAGTCTGATTGAGGAGAAAGATGCAGAAATCGAAGCTTTGCGCCGCCGGATCGCGGCTATGTCAGCGGCGTACACAGCGGAGAAAGGACAGCATCAGCAGCAGCGCGAATTTAATGCAGAAGATCCCAGTGAATATGAGACCCGCAAACGGTATATCGATCTCGGCCTGAAATTGATCGGCTGGGAATTTGACGGTGAAAATGCGGACGTTCGGGAGGAATATCCTATCGATGATATGAACGGCGTACCGGGAAAGAAAGGTGCGGCGGATTATGTACTGTTCGGAAAAGACGGACTGCCCCTCGCGGTCATCGAAGCGAAACGCACCAGCAAAGACCCCAATGACGGGAAGCGGCAGGCGTTTCTCTATGCGGACGCTCTGGAAAGAAAATTCGGCCGCCGGCCGATGATGTTTACGTCCAACGGATTCGAACATTATTTTTGGGACGACCAGGCAGGACCTCAGAGAAAAGTCAGCGGATTTTTTTCAAAAGGAGATCTGCAGAAATTGATAAATCGCAGAGCAGAGCGCAGGACTCTGTCGGAGATACCGATCAGCGACCGGATCACCGACCGGTATTATCAGAAAGAGGCGATCCGCGCCGTCTGTGACCATGTGGAGCAGGGCATTCGAAAAAATCTTCTCGTAATGGCTACAGGCACCGGAAAAACGCGGACTGCATCCAGTCTGACCGACGTGCTGAGCCGCGGGCGGCACATTACAAATGTCTTGTTTCTCGCAGACCGGACCGCTCTGGTAAAACAGGCGAAAGATGATTTTAAAAATCATCTTCCCGATATGTCTCTGTGCAATCTGTGTGAGAGCAAAGACGACAGAAATGCCCGTGTCGTTTTCTCTACTTACCCTACGATGCTCAACGCCATCGATAATGTCAGGACGAAAGACGGCTTTCCTCTTTACTCACCGGCGCATTTCGATCTGATTATCATCGATGAGAGTCACCGCAGTATTTTTAAGAAGTATAAAGCCATATTTGAATATTTTGACGCTGTCTTAGTGGGACTGACGGCGACGCCGAAGATGGATGTGGATCGTAATACTTACGATTTCTTCGAGATGGAAAACGGCGTACCGACCTACGTCTATGATTACGATACCGCTGTGGAAAAAGATCATGTGCTCGTTCCATATTTTACTTATGAAGTCAAGACGAAATTTGAAGCGGACGGTATTCTCTACAGAGATCTTTCCGAAGAGGACAAGCGGCGTTACGAAGATGACTTTGCAGAAGACGGAACGATGCCGGAGGAAATTCCTTCCCATGCGCTGAATAAATTTATTTTCAATGAAAAAACAGTCGATACTGTACTGCAGGATCTGATGGAACGGGGGATCAAAGTCGCGGGAGGGGACCGCATCGGCAAAACGATCATTTTCGCTCAGAACAAAACTCATGCGCAGTTTATCGTAGAACGCTTTGACAAACTGTATCCGCAGTATAGGGGACTTTGGGCGCAGAGAGTCGTCTACACGGACAGTTATGCGCAGAGCATCATAGATGATTTTAAAAATCCGCAGAAAGAGCCTCATATCGCCGTATCGGTGGATATGCTGGATACGGGAATCGACGTGCCGGAGTGTGTCAATCTCGTATTTTTTAAGAAAGTCAGATCAAAGACAAAATTCTGGCAGATGATAGGACGCGGCACCCGATTGGCGCCCGAACTGATGTGTATGGATTCCCTGGATGGAGAATATCAGGGAAAGCGCCGGTTTCTCATTTTCGATTACTGCCGCAATTTCGAATTTTTTGAGGAAAAGCCGAATGGAATCGAAAGCAGGGAGACGAAGACTCTGACAGAAAATATTTTCATGAAACGGATTCGTCTCATAAAGGCGCTGCAGGAAGCCGCCTTTGCCGATGGGGTTTATCAGAATTACAGAAAGTCCTTAATCGCAGTCTGCGCGGATCAGATTCACAATCTGAATACCAGTCTGATTTCGGTACGGCTGAATCTTCGTTACGTGGAAAAGTTTAAAACGGAGGGTGCATTTGACTTTATCGGAGACGGAGATGAAAAAGAGCTGGAACGGTATATCGCACCGCTGGTCTATATGGAAGAAAAAGACGAAGCGGCCAAGAGATTTGACAGCTTCATGTATCGGTTGATTCTGGAGGATATCGAGTCGGCGCCGTCTTTTGAAAATACGAAAAACAGCCTCTGCTATACTGCAGAGTTGTTGGGGCAGAGAGCGAATATTCCTCAGGTAAAAGAGAAAATAAAGATAATCCGGCAAATTCTTTCGGAAGAATTCTGGGAATCGGAAGATATCCTCAGATATGAGTCTGTCAGAAGCGATCTGCGCGGTCTGATGCGTTTTCTCGAAGAGGAACGGTCAGGACACCGGCCGGTGATCTATACAAAGCTGGACGATCCGGTGATCGAAGCGCGAGAAGGGGCGCAGCTGCCGCCAGCATATGATTTCGAGAATTACAGGAGAAAAGTCAGCCGTTATGTGGAGGAAAACGGAAATACGCTTGCGATCTATAAACTGAAGCACAATATCGCGCTGAGTCCGGGAGATTTTAATGAGCTGGAGAGGATTCTCACCAGTGAATTAGGAACGAGAGAGGACTACGTCAGAGAATACGGCGATACGCCGTTCGGACTGATGATACGAAGAATTGCAAAGTTGGATCACGATGCTGCGATGCAGGCTTTTTCACAATTTATCAATGACGAATCTCTGAATCAGAAACAGATCGCTTTCGTCCATAAAATCATCAATCATATCGAACAAAACGGCTATATGGAAAATGTATCCGATCTGCAGAAGCCTCCTTTCGACAAGCCGGTAGGCTTTATTAAGATGTTTGATCCCAAGACTCGTGCAGCTCTGGTACAGACGATTCAAAAGATCACGGAAAATGCGGTGAATATCGAAGAAATGAAGGGATGACGATCCGATGGAACGGGAGAGAATGGATTACGTTTCTCTTTTTGTCGGAGACTGCCCTTTATCGCAAACTGTACGTATAGAGGAGAGAATACTGATGCTCGCATACACATACATAGAAAAAGGAAAATTTCAGCTGACACAAAAACCGAAGCCGGTTTTACAGGGAGAGCGGGACGCTGTGGTCAGAGTTACGCTGAGCAGTATCTGCACCAGTGACCTGCATATCAGGCACGGCTCCGTACCCCGGGCGGTACCGGGAATCACTGTGGGACATGAGATGGTTGGCGTAGTGGAATCTGTAGGTGCAGAAGTCACAGATCTGAAGCCCGGCGACCGGGTGACGGTAAATGTGGAAACTTTCTGCGGGGAGTGCTTTTTCTGTCAGAACGGCTGGGTGAACAACTGCACCGATCCTCAGGGGGGCTGGGCGCTGGGATGCCGCATCGACGGAGGGCAGGCCGAGTACGTTCGTGTTCCTTATGCGGACAGGTGTCTCGATAAAATTCCTGACGGGGTCACAGATCTGCAGGCGCTTCTCGTGGGAGATGTGCTGGCTACCGGCTATTGGGCGGCGCAGATTGCGGAAGTAAAGGAGGGAGATACCGTACTGATCATCGGCGCAGGTCCTGCGGGTATCTGTACACTGCAGTGCGTCCGGCTGAAGAATCCGAGACATATTATCGTCTGCGAGAGGGAAGAGCAGCGGCGGGAGTTTGTGAAAAAACATTATCCCGAAGTTCTGGTGACGGATCCGCAGCAGGCGGCGGAAACCGTGAGAAAATACAGCCGGTACGGAGGAGCGGACGCGGTGCTGGAGGTAGCGGGGAGCGAAGAGACTTTCCGCATGGCCTGGGAATGTGCCCGGCCCAATGCCGTGGTTACCGTGGTGGCGCTGTACGACGGTCCTCAGATCCTGCCTCTTCCCGACATGTACGGCAAAAATCTGACCTTTAAAACCGGAGGTGTGGACGGCTGCAGCTGTGCGGAGATATTGGAACTGATCCGGGAAGGGAAAATCGATACCGTGCCGCTGATCACCCATACCTATCCTCTGCGCGAAATCGAAAAGGCCTACGATCTTTTTGAAAGCCACAGAGACGGTGTGATGAAGATCGCTTTGAAGACGGAAGGATAGACCGAATGAAAGAGAAATTATCGAAAAAGACGGCGCTGATTTTACTGATGGGAATGTTTTTTGTGATATTCGCCGCAGGATGCGGCGCAGAGCCGGAACAGGAGGATGAAAGCGGCGGGCAGAATACAGCGATGTCTTCCGTCGAGGACGGATATCACCGGATCAGCGCAGAGGAAGCGAAGTCTGTCATGGACGAAAATACCGACGCTGTGATTCTGGATGTGCGGGAGCAGGACGAATATGACAGCGGCCATATACCCGGGGCGGTGCTGCTGCCGGTGAACTCTATCGATGAGACGCGCGCAGCGCAGGTGATTCCCACAAAAGATACGACAGTTCTGGTATACTGCCGCAGCGGAAATCGCAGCCGCACAGCTTCCGCCAGACTGGCCGGACTGGGCTATACACAGGTGTACGAGTTCGGAGGTATCCGGGACTGGCCGTATGAAACAGAATGAGTCTGGAACAGCGCAGCAATATCTGAAGTAACATCTTAGAAGTAACAAAATCAAAAGGAGTAAAAATGGAATTCAGAAGATTGACGGAGGGCGGCAGCGACCTGTATCAAAGAGCTATGGAACTGTATGAAATCAGTTTCCCGGTCTTTGAACAGAGGGAGCCGGAATCCCAGATCGAAATCATGGGACATGAGGAATATCGTTTTCACCTGATTTACGATGAGGAAACCTGGGTAGGGATGATCCTCTGTTGGGAAACAGAAGACTTTATATACATAGAACATTTCTGCACCCGGCCGCAGCTGCGAAACCGGGGATACGGACAGCGGACGCTGGAACTTCTCAGAGAAGCGAAAAAGACTGTCATTCTCGAGATCGATCCGCCGGTGGATGAGATCTCCGTCAGCAGAAAAGCGTTTTACGAGGCGGCGGGATACAAAGTGAATCCTTATACTCATATTCCTCCCCGCTACCGGAAGGAGTTGGAAGAGCACAGCTTTGTAGTGATGTCCTGGCCCCGGGAATTGCCGGAAGAGACCTACCGGAAATTCGACCGGTATCTGCGGGATGTGGTGATGAGTCGCTGAGGGAGCAGATCGAATCACTCCTGTATTTCTTCTCTGAACTGCAGGCACATTTTTTCGAGTTCCCGCGCGGCGATACCGATGGAACGGCTTTTATCGCGAATCAGACAGATATGACGCAGGGGAAGTTTTTCTTTGAGATCGATGGAGAAAACTTCTCCTTTTTTTATCGCTTCATCCGCGAATTTTTCCGGCAGAAATCCCAGTCCCAGATCATTTTTTACCATGGGAAGAATCTGCTCCGTGGTGGAAGCGATGATGTCCGGCTGCAGACTCTGGCCGTGAGCGGTAAAGAAATCGTTTAGAAGGTGATAGGTCTTCGTCTGAGGACCGAGACAGATCAGCGGAAATGCGGCGAGATCTTTCAGGCTTTGCGGACCGGCGGTCAGCCTGCGGAAATGGGGGCCGGCGATCAGCACATCCCGAAATTCCGTCAGGCGAAATTCCTTCAGCGGTTTTGTCGCTCCGGTGGGCGAAGAGACGAGAGCGAGTTCGACGAGACCGGATTTCAGAGATGTGACCGCCTGTGCGGTGGAATGGTTGGTGATGCGGAAGCGGACGCCGGGATAGCGCCGGCGGAATCGCTGCAGCACGGGCAGCAGGACTGCCTGAAGGGCCGTTTCACTGACGCCGATGGAAATACTTCCGGTCTGAAGATTTTTTTCACTGGCAAGTTCAAGTTCTCCATTCTGCAGCTGCTCATGAGCGATTTCCACATGCGCGAACAGTTTTTTCCCTTCCGGAGTCAGTGTGACGCCGCGGTTGGTGCGCAGAAAAAGGCGGCAGTCCAGTTCTTTCTCCAAATTTGCGATGGTTCGCGTAATATTCGGCTGGCTATTCATCAGGATCGATGCGGCACGGGTGAAACTTCCGTATTTGGCCACATAGTAGAAGATGCGGTAATAATCGTAACTGACTGACATGGGAAACCTCCTGAAGGGTGAAAGAAAAGGCGTGTTTGTCATCTGGGGAACTTCTTGAGTTTTCGGATGACAAAGTAATTAATCATCAGCGGACATAGTTACATTACTTTTATCAGCTTTCATGCAATTAGTATTCATCATTTACAAAATATCATATGTTTTTGATATAGTAAATATAACTAATATATATTTTACATATTCCTGAAGGGTGATTATAATACTTAAATGAAAAAATACAATACAGAATGGACTTTGATACAGCGCAGGAAACGGCTTTTTGCTTCTTGTCTGCGCCGGATGTCTTAAAATCGAGCGCAGGAGGGCGGCAGATTATGAGCAGTAATAAGAGTGTTTTATTTATCATCATTACGGCTGTATGTTTCGGGACGATGGAGATCGCACTGAAATTTGGAGCTGAAGATTTTACAGCGCTTCAGATGACATTTCTGAGGTTTTTTATCGGAGGATTGTTTCTCCTGCCTTTCGCGCTGCATGATATCAGGAAGCGGAAGATCAGAATCACAAAAGGTGACATGCTCTATCTTGCGGCTCTGGGGCTGATCGGTGTCTGTCTCAGCATGACCTGTTTTCAGCTGGGCGTTATGAATTCCAATGCGAATACAGCGGCGGTCATCATCTCCGCAAATCCGGTGTTTACGATGATCTTCGCTTATTTCATCATCCACGAGGCTTTTACGAAGAGAAAAGCTCTCGTGCTTCTGGTCAGTATCGCGGGATTGATCTTTGTGGCTAATCCGGCGAATATGGCGGAGGGCAATACCGCGAAAGGGCTGATTTTTTCCGCCGTTTCCGCGGTGACTTTTTCTCTTTACACTACGCTGGGAAAGCTGCGGGTAGAGCGTCTGGGCGGCATGGTGCAGAACAGCTTCAGCTTTCTGATCGCTTCAGCCGCAGAACTGGTCTTTCTTCTCGTCCGGGGCGAACCGGTGGTGGAAGGCATCAGTACGGCAACGCTTCCGGTAGTTCTTTATGCCGGCATTATCGTCACGGGCATCGGTTACTTCTCTTACATGAAAGCGATTGAACAGGCGGGGCCTTCCAATGCTTCCATCGCATTTTTTATCAAACCGGTGATCGCCGTTCTTCTGGCCGCCGTCATTCTGAAAGAGCAGATCACGTGGAATATCATCCTGGGCGTCGTTCTGATTCTTGCCGGCTCTGTGATCAACCTTTGCGGCGGAAGAAAAGGAACGCGATAGCTCCGAATTCCGGATCTGTGAACTCTCTGATTTTGGGAGACGGACAGCGGTCTGTCTCCCGGCGGCAGTCGGGTCATTTTGAAAAAAGACGAAGACTGAGCCGCAGTGGACATGTTACAATAAAAGCATTGTTCGACAGAGAGGAGATTATGATATGAAAAAGAACGAAATGAGGCAGACGACAGAACGGATCGATATGCTCAGCGGAAGTCTGCTGAATAAAATTTTTCTGTTTGCCGTTCCTCTGGCGCTCAGCAGTATTCTGCAGCAGCTGTTTAATTCCGTAGATGTAGCGGTGGTAGGACATTTTGCCAACAGCCAGGCTCAGGCTGCGGTAGGCTGCAACGGTCCGATTATCAATCTGATTATCAACCTGTTTATCGGCATTTCCGTGGGTACTAATGTAGTCATCGCCAATTATATCGGAGGACGGGAAAAAGAGAAAATAAAGGATGCGGTTCATACTTCCATGGTAGTAGCGGCGATCAGCGGAATGATTCTGCTCGTGCTGGGCGTCGTTATCGCGCGTCCGGTGCTAATTCTGATGGATACCCCGGAAGATGTGCTGGAGTATGCGGTTCTTTATCTCCGCATTTTTTCCCTGGGAATGCCTTTTATCATGATTTATAATTTCGGTGCGGCGATCCTGCGAAGCGTCGGAGATACGAAGCGGCCGCTGTACTGTCTGATCTTATCCGGACTGATCAATGCGGGACTGAACCTGTTTCTCGTCATCGTATTTCATCTGGATGTGGCCGGTGTGGCTATCGCTACGGTGATATCCAATGTCATCAGCGCATCTATGGTCTGGTACTTTCTTATGAAGGAGAACGGTCCGATTCGTCTCTCTTTCAGAAAACTGAAAATATCGAAAACCGAACTGAAGAAGACCCTGCGGATCGGTATGCCGGCAGGACTGCAGGGAATGGTGTTTTCGATAGCCAACGTCTGTATTCAGACGGCTCTCAACGGTTACGGCTCCGATGCGGTAGCGGGGTCGGCGGTGGCGCTCAACTTTGAATATTTTACTTATTTCGTTATCGGCGCCTTTAATCAGACAGCTGTGACTTTTACCAGTCAGAATTTCGGCGCGGCTCAGTATGAGCGCTGCCGCAAAGTATACCGGTGCTGCATAGCATCCAGTATACTGATCACAGGAGGAATGAGTCTGATTTTCCTCTTGGGCAGAGGGTTCTTTGTATCGCTGTTTACTACCGATCCGGATGTGACGGGCTTCGCGGTGATTCGTATGCTTTATGTGCTGTCGTTCATCCCTCTCGCCAGCACCTATGAGATCGGAGGGGCGTCGCTGCGGGGCATAGGATATTCTATGACGCCGGCTGTGCTTACCGTATTTGGAACCTGTCTCTTTCGTCTGGTCTGGATCTATACCGTCTGCAGAATATTTACGGATTTCAGAATCCTGATGATCGTCTATCCGATTTCCTGGCTGATCACCGGAGCGTCTGTACTGGCAGCGTATTATATAATAAGAAAGAAAGTGTTTTCCCGAAGAGATTTTCTGCGGATTTCTGAAGATCCTCAGCTCTGATAATATCTGAAAAAGGCGGCTCGTCTCAGAATGTGCTTCGTTTTCCCGATCTAAAATCATGGTACAAAAAATTGATGTGCTGACAGTTGTGTGCTAAAATAAATATAAAGCGGGACGGTTATACGGGAGGTTTCATTATGAAAGACATCAAGATAATCGACATGCGAGTGCAGCCCGGCGACAGCGCATTTTTGATCGATGATTCCGAGACGGCGATTTTGTATGACTCGGGTTTCGGGTTTACCGGATTTGCTCTCGCGGAAAAAGTGAAAAACTATCTGGGACGGCGTCCGCTAAATTATATTTTTCTCACACATTCGCATTACGACCACGCTTTGGGCAGCGCGTATGTTCTTGTATCTTATCCGGAGGCAAAGGTCACAGCCGGCGTGTATGCGGCGGCCGCGCTTGCGAGAGAAAAGGTCAGGCAGTCCATGAAGCAATTAGACAATAGTGTGGCGAGAGAACGGGGAATAGAGGATTATGAATTCCTTGGAGAAAAACTTCGAACGGATATTGCGGTGGAAGACGGCGATGTGATCGAAGCGGGATCGATGCGCTTTCGGACGGTGGCTCTTCCGGGACATACCAAATGTTCTGTCGCATTTTACGAGGAGAACCGGGGTCTCCTTTTGTCCTGCGAATCCTTGGGGCTGTATGACGCGGAAAAAACAATTATCCCGGCGTTTCTCACCGGCGTACAGATGACGTTTGATTCTATTGATAAAGCAAAAAGGCTCAGCGTAAACCGGCTGCTGCTTCCTCATGAAGGGATTTTATCTGAAAGACAGACAGCTTTTTATATGGAGAATATCAGGCCGCAGACGGAAGAAGCGGTGAGATTTATTGCTGATCATTTGGAAAGAGGCGTGTCTGATCCGGATATCACAGAAAGTTTCCGGCTGAAATACCGCTGTGGCGGTTTCGTAAAGACTTATCCGAAAGAGGCTATGGATCTCAATACTTCGATTATGATTAAACTGATAAAAAAAGAAATCCTTCGCTGGTAAGATCCGAGACGATAGCCCGTCTTTCCAATCGTTTTTCCTGAATACAGCGATACCGGTATTTTTCTTCACGGAATTCTTTTTGTTCCGCGGATTTCAGTTTCAGAATGATTGACAATACTCATAAATCTTTAGTATAATAATCGGGTAATTTTGATAGAAAACGATAAGCGCGAAAGACTTTGACGAAGAGAAGTAGAGAGACACGGCGCCATGAACAGAGAGGAAGGGACGGTGGAAGCCTTCCGGTGGCGGTTCTTTCGAAGCAGCTTCCGAGTTCTTCGGGTAAAGCGCGGTTTTATATCTCAAATCGGAGCGAGAAGGCTGTAGTGGAGCTCCGGGGATTGGATATAAACGCTGCGTGTGTAGTCCGAAGCGGCTGGCAGCGTTATATGCCGAGAGATACCGGATAATTCCGGCATTTTCCTTTCGATTTTGCATCTGCGGTATGCCGACTGTTCGGCGTACTTCGCTGTGTCGAAGGCAGAATGACGGTTCCCGGTAATCAGGGTGGTACCGCGGCATTGACTCGTCCCTGTTTGGGGGCGGGTTTTTCTATTTTGGGGAAGATGCCGCAATATTTTGCTGCTGACTCATCGGCGCCGGATCTTTCGCGGAGGCATAGAAAAAATTCGTAATTTTTAACAGGAGGATATAAAAAATGGAAAAGTTAGGTCTGAACGAAATCAGAAAAATGTTTCTCGAATTTTTCGAGAGTAAGGGTCATATCGTTCATGAGAGTTTTTCTCTCGTACCGGAAAAGGACAAGAGTCTGCTGCTCATCAACTCCGGCATGGCGCCGCTGAAGCCGTACTTCTCCGGTCTGGAAACGCCGCCGGGAAAGAGAATGACCACCTGTCAGAAGTGTATCCGGACGGGAGATATCGAAAATATCGGTTATACCGACCGTCACGGTACCTTCTTCGAAATGCTGGGCAATTTCTCTTTCGGCGACTATTTTAAAGAACAGTCACTGGAGTGGGGATGGGAATTTATTACAAAATGGCTCAAGCTTCCGGAAGAACGGGTTTGGGCGACCGTCTATCAGGACGACGATGAAGCGTACGCTCTGTGGAGAGATAAGATTGGAATGCCGGAAGAGCGCATCGTGAGGCTGGGAAAAGACGACAATTTCTGGGAAATCGGTATCGGGCCGTGCGGACCGTGCTCCGAGATCTACTTCGACAGAGGGCCGGAGTACGGCTGCGGAAGCCCGGACTGTAAGCCCGGCTGCGACTGCGACAGATATATCGAATTCTGGAATCATGTGTTTACACAGTTCGACCGTGACGAAGAGGGCAATTACAATCCTCTGGAACATCCGAATATCGATACCGGCATGGGACTGGAGAGAATGGCCTGCATCATGCAGGAGACAGACTCCATTTTTGCCATCGATACGATCAAATACATTCTGGACGGCGTGACAGAGCTCTCCGGTGTCCCTTACAAAGGCGGCAGAACGAAGGAAGATATTTCTATCCGTATCATCACGGATCATATCCGTTCGGTGACATTTATGATCAGCGACGGTATCATTCCGAGCAACGAGGGCCGGGGCTACGTGCTCAGAAGACTGCTGAGAAGAGCCGCAAGACACGGAAGACTGCTGGGAATCCAGGGGAAATTCATGGCCAGACTGGCGGAGCGCGTCATCGAAGTGTCCGGCGAAGCGTATCCTGCGCTGGAAGAACGAAAAGACTATATCTTTAAAATCCTCTCCATTGAAGAAGACAAATTCTGCGAGACGATCGATCAGGGTACGTGTATCATCTGTGACTGCATTGAAGAGCTGAAAAAAGAAGGAAAGACGACCCTCGAAGGAGAAAAAGTATTCAAACTTTACGATACTTACGGTTTTCCTCTGGAACTCACGGTGGAAATTCTGGAGGAGAGCGGAATCAAAGCAGATGAAGAAGGATTCCTGGCGTGTATGGAACAGCAGAAAGAAAAAGCGAGAGCGGCCAGAAAATCCGACGATGAAATCGCGTGGCAGGATGAGGAACTGGGGTTCTTCACCTCGGAGGAAGCGACAGTCTTTACCGGATACGATACTCTGACGGACGAAGGTACAGTCATCGCTCTTCTCAAAGACAGAAAACCGGCGGACAGCATCTCGGCGGGAGATGAAGCTACGGTAATTCTCGACCGTACGCCATTTTATGCGGAGATGGGCGGACAGGCCGGCGACAGGGGCGTGATCGAAACCGCAGACTGCAGAATGATCGTAAACGATACCAGAAAGGCAAAGAACCTGTACGTTCATAAAGTTACGGTGGAATCCGGCAGTGTGTCGAAAGGGGCATCCGTTTCTGCAAAAGTCGATGAGATTAACCGGAATAATATCGCCAGAAACCATACGGCGACGCATATTCTCCACGCGGCTCTGAAAGAAATTCTGGGAGACCACGTGGCGCAGGCGGGTTCCAGTGTTACGGCGGACAGTCTGAGATTCGACTTCAATCACTTTGAGGCTGTTTCCGCAGAAGATCTTCAGAAGATCGAACAGCGTACCAATGAAATCATCAGCCGTTTTGAAGACGTTTCCACGGAAGTCCTCAGTTTCGAAGATGCGAAAAAGACAGGTGCCACAGCGCTCTTCGGTGAAAAATACGGAGACGAGGTTCGTGTCGTATCGATAGGCGGCGACTTCAGCAAGGAATTCTGCGGCGGCACACATCTTCAGAATGCCGGTCAGGTGGGCGCGGTGAAGATCATCAGTGAAACGGGCATCGCGGCGGGCGTTCGCCGGATCGAAGCGATTACGGGCATCGGTCTGTACGATTACATCGCAGAAGACGACGCCCTTATTAGCGAAGTCTCCGAAAAGCTCAAGACACCGGCGGCAAATATCGTCAACCGTGTATCGGCTCTTACAGAAGAAGTAAAAGCCCTCAAAAAAGAACTGGAAGAACTCAAGCGTCAGTCTATGGGCGATTCCGCAGGAGATCTGGTGAAGAATGCGAAAGAAATCAACGGCGTGAAGCTGATTACAGCCAAGTTTGAAAATACGGATATTGCGGATCTCAGATCTCTGTCCGATCAGCTGAAAGCGGAGGCAAAAGACGTCGTCAATGTCCTGGCGGCGGAAAACGGCGGCAAGGTGACATTCCTCGTTTCGGTGTCCGACTCCCTCCTGGAAAAAGGATATCACGCCGGAAATATGATTAAACAGATTGCAAAGGTCGCCGGCGGCGGCGGCGGCGGAAAAGCGGATATGGCGCAGGCGGGCGCAAAGGATCCTTCAAAGATCGAAGAAGCCCTTGCATTTGCCGAAAGTTTGATTTAAGATAAAATAGTCATCGCGATTTCATACGCTTTTGTACTTCTTCTCAAATGCCATGGGAGGTGATAGGCATGGATAGGGACACGATTATGTTCACCAGTCCTGAAAAAGTTCAGGATAAAACGATAGAAATGATTCTTCAGCAGGTGTACCATGCGCTGGAAGAAAAAGGATATCAGCCTCTCGATCAGATGGTCGGCTATATACTGTCGGGTGATCCTTCTTATATTACGGGTCATAATAATGCGAGAAACCTCGTCAGACAGGTAGAGAGAGACGATCTCGTTGAGGCATTGCTTAAGAATTTTTTAAACAAATGATATATCCTGGTGCCCGGGCCTGCGCCCGGGCATTCATTTTAATATACGATTGACAGAAAGGACTAATATGCGCGCTATTTCTTTAGATGTAGGCGATAAGACGATCGGCGTGGCGCTCAGCGATATGCTGGGAATTACAGCCAACGGACTGATGACCATCGATCGGATCGGGATCCGGAAGGATGCGGATAAGGTGCTGAACCTCGTAAAAGAACACGGATGTGACACCATCGTCATCGGACTTCCGTTGAATCTGGACGGCAGTGACAGCGTTCAGACGCAGAAAGTCCGGGATTTCAGAAAAATGCTGGAGAACAAGATGATGAGCACCGGTATAAAAGATATCCGCGTAGTATTTCAGGATGAGCGGTTTACGACGAAAATCGCGGAAAACGTTCTGATCGAAGCGGACGTATCCCGAAAAAAACGCAGGCAGGTGATCGATAAGCAGGCGGCGGTGATCATACTGCAGAGCTTTCTGGACAGCATGTAAAGGCGGTTCGGAATTTTCGGCTGACAGGAGCGGCGAAGAAAATAAAAAGTGCATGTAAATTCAGGTCTGCGGTTTCAGCGCAGGTTCGAGCGGAGGATTTTAATGAGACTGGGAAGAAATGATCCCTGCTGGTGCGGCAGCGGGAAAAAATACAAGAATTGTCACAGTGAATTCGACCGGAAAATCCGGGAATTCGAAGACCGGGGACATCTGGTTCCTTCCGGGTATATGATCAAGACACCTGCGCAGATCGAGGGGATTCGGGAAGCCGGTCGTCTCAACACCATGGTTCTCGACTATGCGGAGCAGTTTATCCGCGAGGGTATCAGCACGGAGGAACTGAATGTCCTCATCGACCGGTACACCAGAGAACTGGGCGGGATTCCCGCGCCTCTCAACTATGAGGGATATCCTAAGAGTGTCTGCATCTCCGTCGATGATGTCGTCTGTCACGGTATTCCCAGCGAAGATACGATTCTGAAGAGCGGGCAGATCGTCAATGTGGACTGTACGACAATCTTCAACGGTTACTATGGAGACGCATCGAGAATGTACTGTATCGGCGAAGTCAGCGAGGCCGCAGAGAAACTGGTACGGGTGACGAAAGAATGTCTCGATCTCGGACTGCAGGAGGTGAAACCCTGGGGATTTCTGGGCGATGTGGGCTACGTCATCAATAAACATGCCAAAGACAACGGGTACTCCGTAGTCCGTGAAATCGGCGGACACGGAATAGGGGAGGACTTTCACGAAGAACCGTGGGTCAGCCATATCGGAGAGAGAGGTCATGATATCCTTCTGGTGCCGGGCATGGTATTCACCATCGAACCTATGATCAACATGGGAAAACCGGATGTATTTGAAGATGAGGATGACGGCTGGACGATTTATACATATGACGGGCAGCCATCGGCGCAGTTCGAATATACGATCGCGGTTACGGATGACGGTGCGGAAATCCTTTCCCGTTAAAATCTTCCGCGTCTCTTTTCATCTGCGGGTTATCTTCCCTTTTCGGTGTTTTTTCACTTTTCCAGACGGCCGTTTTTGTCCTGAAACTGTGTCATTAAAGTTATCGGAAGATGCGCGATCGCAGCTGCATCATTGGAGAAGATGTCGGATGCGCCCGGTTTTGCAGCCGGGCGTTTTTTATGAATATGCGGTGATATTTTCAGCAATTTTATGAATATCATATCCGGCGGAGAAGACGGCGTTTGAAATCGTCCGATGCCGCCGGTGAATACGGGAGAAGAGAAATGAAAATACAACTTTCAGACCATTTTAACTACAAAAAACTTCTGCGATTTACACTGCCGTCTATCGTGATGATGATTTTTACATCGATTTACGGTGTGGTAGACGGCTTCTTTATCTCTAATTTTGCAGGCAAGACGGAATTTGCCGCGGTGAATTTCATCATGCCGGTGATCATGATTGTGGGCGGTCTCGGGTTTATGATCGGAACCGGAGGCAGCGCTATCGTAGCCAGAACTCTGGGAGAAGGGCGCAGAGAAAAGGCAAATGAATATTTTTCCATGATGATCTATGTGACCGTGGTCCTGGGATTGGTAGTAGCTGTCCTGGGTGAAATACTCCTGCGTCCGGTGACTTATGCTCTGGGAGCCGAGGGCGATATGGCGGAATACTGCATCCTGTACGGCAGAATCAGCTTTCTTTCGATTATGCAGTTCATGCTGCAGAATGTATTTCAGAGTTTTTTCGTCACAGCGCAGAAGCCTCAGCTGGGCCTGGCCGTCATCATTGCGGCGGGCGTGACCAATATGGTATTGGACTATCTCTTCGTTGGCGTTTTCCAATGGAGCGTAGCCGGCGCGGCAGCGGCGACAGCGATAAGTGAAACCATCGGAGCGGCGATACCGCTGACTTATTTCGCGTTCAAAAACAGCAGTCTGCTGCGTCTCACCAAATGCCGGATTCAGGGAAAAATACTGCTGAAGGCCTGTACCAACGGATCTTCCGAGCTGATGACGAATATCTCCACCTCTCTGGTCAATATGCTGTATAATCTTCAGCTGATGCGGATTGCCGGAGAAGACGGCGTAGCGGCTTATGGTGTCATCATGTATGTAAACTTTATTTTTATCGCCGTATTTATCGGTTATTCCATCGGCAGCGCGCCGATTGTAGGATATCACTACGGCGCGGGACATCACGACGAACTGAAGAATCTGCTGCGGCGCAGCCTGCGTATCGTGGGACTTTTCGGGATTTCCATGCTGATACTGGCGGAGACCTGCGCCGGACCTCTGACGCAGTTTTTCGTGGGATATGACGCGGAACTCCAGGCCATGACAAATCACGGGTTCCGTCTCTACTGTCTGGCGTTCCTGGTAAACGGCTTCAATATTTACGGCTCCGCTTTCTTTACGGCGCTGAACAACGGTGCGGTCTCCGCAGCGATCTCTTTCCTGCGGACGCTGCTGTTTCAGATCGCGGCGCTCTTTCTGCTGCCGCTGTTTCTCGGTCTCAACGGAATCTGGCTGTCCATCTTTACGGCGGAAATTTTGGCTCTCTGTGTGACGATTACTTTCTTCATCAAGATGAGAGATAAATATCACTATGCATAGGCCGGAAATTGCAGTTAGCGCTGTCTAAATTAGACAGACTGCTGTTTCATGGGACAGGAAACAGAAAAAAGTCCTCTTCAGAGTGTTCTGCAGCTTTGGCAGTTACACGTCGGAGAGGACTTTTTCTTTTGAGAAAAGCGGCCCGGCAAGAGAAACTCGGATGAATTGTGAACTGTCGGACGAATGCAGAATGAAATGAAAATAGAAATTTATTTGTGTTGACGAACAAAAAAATATATAGCATAATTACATTAGTTTAAAATTGAACAAAAGGAGCTGACGTGACCATGGAGATGTTTAATTACGGTAATTTTATAAAGAAAATCGTGGAAAAGGCATACCTCGAAATGACCCGAAAATATAATCTTACAAATAATGAAATTGCTGTCGTCTCATATCTCAGTATCAGCGAAAAGGATACCGCTTCTGATATCGTGAACGAATTGCTTTTTTCCAAATCTCATGTATCTCTGTCTGTGGATTCTCTGGTAAAAAAAGGACTCATAGAGAAGGTGCAGGATCAGCAGGATAAGAAGATTTCTCACTTGCTGCTGACGGAAAAAGCCGATCCCATGATAAATGATCTGTGTTTGCGAAAAAAAGAGATCGAAGAGATTTTTTTTAAAGGCTTTACCCGGGAGGAAAAAACGCAGTTTCAGATGCTGATCGAGAAAATGGTATCGAATATTACGGAAATGCTGCCGAAACAGGGAGGAGGAAGTGACGGAATACGAAAATCATAATTTATGAGCGAATGCATCGCAGAATTGCGAACAGGAGATAAAAGTATGTTAGAATGGGAAAGAAGTTTTCCCCGATGAAATCAGAGGTTAAAAACGGAATGGATGCCGTTCATCGGGCAAAACCAATCGATATATGCGCAAAAATAGGGATAAGGAGAAAATAATGACGGAAGAACAGAAAGAAGAAAACAATAACGATGCCCTGGAAGTGAGAAATCTCGCAGCCGAATCCGACGCAGAAAGTGCAGAAGAAATGATTCCGGAAATTGAGGAAAAAATCACGGAAGCGAAAGAGTCCGTTCCAAAGCGCGGAAAGGCGGGAAAGGTTTTCCTCATTATCCTCGCTTTGCTCGTAATCTTCGGGATAGTACGCGCCGTTCAGATTCAGATGACGGACGAGACTGCGGAAGAGGAGGAAGCTCTTACCAACGTTCAGATTCAGACGGTGGAAAGAGGAAATATTTCCGTGGTGTCTCCGGTTTCCGGAAGAATCGCTTCATCTAACGCGGTAAATGTCATTCCGCTTGTAGCGGGAGAAGTCAAGGAAGTGAATGTGAAAGAAGGACAGTATGTCACCGCGGGACAGACGCTGTTTACCATCGACAGCGAACAGGCGCAGATCCAGTCGGAACAGGCACAGCTGGGCATAAAATCGGCGCAGGACGGGGTGGACGCTCTGAAAGTGTCTCTCGACAGGATGCAGGCTCTCTATGACGCGGGCGCGATTTCTCTGTCGGATCTGGAATCCGTGCAGACACAGTACAATTCCGCACTCAACTCTTTGGAACAGGCGAAGATCAGCGCGAAAGCAGCCTCTTCCTCTTTGGGATATTATACGGTGACGGCGCCTGTCAGCGGATGCGCCACCGCGGTAAATGTAGTGGCCGGCGGCGCTGCCGGACAGACTTCCGCGGCGGTGGTCATCTCGGATACCGATGCGCTGGAGCTGGAAGCGAAAGTCTCCGAATATCTGGTGAACAGTATTACAGAAGGGCAGAAAGTCGACGTGTATATAAAATCGGTCTCGGACCAGCCTTTTACAGGCACGGTGATGACTGTGGCGGATGCTCCGGCTCAGGGAACTTTTACATATGAGGTAAAAATAGCACTCAACAGCTATAAAGATCTGAAAGCGGGCATGTTCGCGGAAGTATCTCTCGTGACCAGCAGTAAATCCGGCGTTGTCGCCGTCCCTTCCGACGCGGTAGTGAAGAAGAGGGGCGAGGATTATGTCGCTCTGCTGACAGAGGAAAATAAGATCGAGCTCCGCAAAGTGACTGTGGGTCTCGACAACGGTACGCTGACGGAGATCACTTCAGGACTCCGCCCCAGCGAAAAACTTGTAGTCAAAGGACAGAATTATGTCAGTGACGGCGAACTGGTCAACGTCGTAGAATAGGAGCCGGCTTATGTTATCCAAATTAGCGGTAAAACGGCCGGTGACGATGATCATGGCTCTTTTTGCTGTATTTATCCTCGGTACCGTATCACTCATCAAAACGCCGCAGGCGTTGATGCCGGATATCGATTATCCGTACGCTCTGGCGATGGTCACTTATCCGGGCGCCGGCCCGGAAGAGATCGACTCTCTCATCACCGAACCGATGGAAGAATCTTTTGCCTCGGTAGAAGGTGTAAAAAATATGATTTCTATGACATCGGAAGGCGCGGCGATGGTCATGCTGGAATTCGACATGGATATCGACATGAATTTCGCTACTCTCGATATGAGGGAAAAGCTGTCGCTCGTTCAGAATTCTTTTCCGGACGACGCATCCTCTCCGACGATCATGAAAGTCAATATGGACGCTGTGCCGGTGATGCAGATTTACGCATACTCCGACAAGGACACGGCGGAGCTGGCACAGTATCTCGAAGATAATATCATACCGCGCTTCGAGCGTATCTCCGGTGTAGGTTCCGTATCTATGACGGGAAATACGGAGTCGCAGGTGACGATCGATTTCGATCAGGATAAGCTCACGGGGTACGGCCTGACTATGTCTACGATCACTTCTCTTCTGCAGGCGGAAAATGTCAGCCTGCCGAGCGGAACGGCAAAAAACGGCTCCCAGGAGGTTATCGTCCGGACTTACGGAGAATTCGAGGCGGTGTCCGAGATTTCAGATATGCCGGTTACTTTGAATGACGGCAGTGTCATAACTTTGAAAGATATCGCAACCGTCGCCGAAGGCGAATCTGACGCTCAGTCTGTCAGCCGGCTTGACGGCAACGATACCATAGCTCTGGGGATTACGCAGGCTTCCGGCGCAAATATCGTAGAGCTGTCCGACGATGTACAGTCCGCTATGGAATCCATCGAAAAAGAATTCGGCGATGAAGTTCGTTTTGTCGTCGGTTTCGATCAGTCAGATTATGTGAGAGATTCCATCCGTTCCGTAGGCCAGTCGGCGGTAGAGGGCGCGCTGCTTGCGATCATCATCATTTTCTTATTTCTGAGAAACGTGCGTTCTACGATGATTATCGGTATCTCGATTCCCGCTTCCGTTTTCGCGACGTTCTGTGTGATGAAGGTTCTGGATATGTCTCTGAATATCATCACACTGGGCGCTCTCACGCTGGCGGTGGGAATGCTGGTAGATAACTCTGTCGTCGTTTTGGAAAATATTTTCCGCAGAAACAGAATGGGACTCGGAGCCAAAGACGCTGCGGTTCAGGGAAGTAAGGAAGTAGGACTGGCGGTCATGGCGTCCACTGTCACAAGTGTGGTCGTGTATCTTCCGATCGCAGTTTCCGGCGGCATGACGGGAATGCTCTTTAAGGATTTCTGTTTTACGATTATCGGCGCTCTGATCGTCTCTCTGATCGTCTCTCTTACTGTCGTGCCGATGCTCTCGTCGAAGCTTCTGGACAGTTCGATTTCCCAGGAATACATAAAAATCGGACCGTTTTTCTATAAATATAAGATCGTAAACCGTTTTGCAGCGATGATCGAAGCGCTTCAGGAGAGCTATAAGTATGGATGCCGGTGGGTTTTAAAGCGCAGAAAACGCGTGCTGGCCATTCTTCTGATCGTCTTTATCGCTTCGGTTTCTCTCGTCTCTTTCGTAGGATGGGAATTGCTTCCTGAGACAGACGAAGGAACCTTCACCATCACCGCTGAAATGCCTTACGGTACTTCTCTGGAAGATAAAGATGCATTTTTGACGCCGATCGAAGAATACTGTCTGACGCTTCCCGAGGTGGAGCATGTCGCATTCAGCGCAGGCTCTTCCTCTTCACCGCTGACGTCGTCGGATTCCAATACGATTTCTGTCACTCTGAAGGGAATTGAGGAACGCTCCCGAAGCTCGGAAGAAGTCATGAAGGATGTAAAAGAACACTTCAAAGACCTGGCCGGTGCCGAGATCACCTATCAGGTGACATCCAGCATGAGTATGAGTCTGTCCGGTTCGGATATCACAGTGCAGGTGATGGGTGAAGATGTGGACAGTGTCAGCGAAGCAGCCCTGGGGCTGGCGGAAGAGCTGAGCGCCAGCGATGCTGTCAGTGAAACGATTACAGATGTAGAGGAGGGAACCCCGGAGATCAAGGTGGTTCTCAACCGCGCCAATGCGGCAAACTACGGTATCACCGCCTATCAGCTGGCTTCTGCACTGTCCGGATCGCTTTCCGGAACGACGGCCACCAGTGTGACAGTCGACGGTGAGACCATCGACGTGGTTCTGTCTCTTTCGGACCAGTATTCCGATTCTGTGGAAGGTCTGAAAAATATCATGGTGACTGGATCTACCGGAATGTCTGTACCGGTCTATCAGATCGCTGACTTTGAGTCGGACAATTCGCCGGTAACCATCAGCAAGATGAACCAGAAAGTGATTCAGAATGTAGAGGTTACCCTGAAAGACGGAGTAGATCTGAATACCGCTTCGGAAGAAATCTATGATGTGGTAGACCATTATGATTTCCCGAATGGAACTTACTACGCGGAAAGCGGTATGCAGCAGGAGATGATGGATGCTTTCGGAGATCTTCTCATCGCTCTCATCGTAGCGCTTCTGCTGGTATATATCGTTTTAGCGGCTCAGTTTGAGTCCTTTATTTTACCGGTGATGGTCATGATGTCGATTCCTTTCGCCATGTCGGGAGCATTTCTGTCACTGTTCCTGGCGGGGATGAAACTATCGATGCCGTCCTTTATCGGTCTGATCATGCTCATCGGTATCGTAGTAAACAACGCGATTCTTCTGGTGGAATTCATCGGCCAGAACAGAGAAACCATGGGACGTGATGAGGCGATCGCCGAAGCGGGAAGTACCCGTATGAGGCCGATCCTGATGACCACGCTGACGACGATCATCAGTATGGTACCGATGGCGCTGGGCATCGGCGAGGGACTGGAGCTCATGGCTCCGATGGCGGTTTCCGTCATGGGCGGTCTTATCGCTTCCACTCTCCTCACTCTCTTTATCATACCTGTACTGTATGCGATTGTGGATGATATTGAGACGAAGAGGGGCAGCAGACGTCTGGCAAAGAAGAAGGTCAGACTTTACAGAGAGGCTCTGTGGCTGGCGAAGCGAAATGCCAGGAAAGAAAAGAAAGAGAGGTAAATATCGATATGGGATTATACAGATCGCTGTGTCAAAGGAAGGCGAGCGCCTGGATTCGTTTGGCGAGTCTGGCGCTGTCAGCCTTTCTTCTGAGCCAGCTGATATTTTCTCCCGGCGCATGGGCGGCCGAGAGTTCCTATTCGGATACCAGAGGAGAAGAGTGCGAAGACGCAGTGGCGCTTCTGTCCGAAAAGGGTGTGATCAACGGCTATGAGGACGGAACGTTCCGCCCGGATCATCAGATTACGAGAGCGGAGGTGGCGAAAATATTTTCATCTCTGATCGTGGGGGAAGACACCGAGATCGTTCTGTCGGAGGATGCGGATCTATCCGGTTTGGTTTTCCCTTCGGAGGAAGAAGGAAAATCACCGCAGGAAGATCAGGAAAAATCTTCCGAGGAGAAGCTGTCGGACACGGAAGAGCAAACGGATGCAGAAGCTCTGGCGAAAAAGCTCTCGCAGGATCTCCACGACAGCGATCGTCTGACAGAGATCGCACTGACTCTTTACAATGACCTGGACAGCTGTGTCTGGGCGCAGCCTTACATAGCGGCAGCGTCCCTGTGCGGAATAGTCAATGGTTACGGCAACGGAATTTTCAAACCTTCCGGAAATATCACATACAATGAGCTGGCAGCGATGTGCGTACGCGCCGCCGGAACAGATACGTCAGAACTGGCGGGCAGCTGGCCTGACAGCTATATCGCCGCGGCGCAGGAACTGGGGATGTATAAAGGGATGAAGGAATTCGATCCAAAGGAAGATGACGGTTCGGCCGCGGCTACCCGGGGCAATACCGCAATAGCGGTGAGCAATATATATCATGCGGCAGAGGAACAGTCCGCAAAAGGCTATCTGTTTCCGGATGAACTGATCTCTGTCGTCTTCGCTCAGGACGCCGCAGAGCTCTCCTTGGAGAAAGCCGTGGAGATCATGCAGACAGAGGGACTGCAGGCGGAGAGCGCTCAGCTCGCCAGAGAATCGGATAAAGCGATAGCCCAGGGATATAAGGAGACGGCAAAGACGATCTCTGATTCTCTCGATATCGCAGATCTCCTTCCGCTGGATCAGCAGTATCAGCTGCAGGAGAGCGGCGTAACCCAATCAAATCTGAAGATTACACAGCTTCAGAGGGACTTTGTAAAAGAAAATATCGACAACAATTATCAGGCGGATATGAATAAGATCGAGCAGACGACAGAACAGTTGTATTTCGGTCTCCTGCAGGCGCAGGAAAATGTGAAAGTCTGCGAGGAAACGCTGATTTCTGAAGAGAATACTCTGAATCTGCTGAAGAAAAAGTATGAGCTGGGAGCCGCTTCGAAGCTGGAAGTACAAAGTCAGGAGAATAATGTACTGACGGCGCAGGATTCACTGACTCAGGCACAAAATACATTTCAGTCTACGCAGTCGAATTTTCTGATGCTCATGGGTATGGATGCCGGCCGCAAATTGAATCTGACGACAGAACTGACCAAAGCCGTAAACGATCTGCCGTCCCTGAATGACGCACAGGAATATATGCTGAAAAACAGCCTGGAGCTGAAATATTATGAATATCTGACAGAACTGACCAAAATACAGTTCGAATCTCTGCGAAGTTCCACAAACAGCAATTCCTCGAAATATCTAAAAGCGAAATCCGCTTACGATCAGGCGCAGATGGGTATCGAGCAGATGAAGCTCAATAAGAAAAACAGCCTGCAGACGGCCTACGAGAAAATTCCGGCTCTGGAAAGTCAGATTACCCGCTACGATTCTATGATTCGTCTAGCAGAGGATTCTTTGGAACTGGCAAAGACACGTTATGAAATCGGTATGGGAACTCTGTCCGACATTGAAAGTGCACAGCTGTCGGTAACACAGGCTAAGCTGGGACGTATTAGCGCCGTCGTCGCTTATAATCAGGCGATCTCTGACGCCTGGTACGAAATCGGAATCGGAACGACGAGGATTTCTTTCAGCTGATAATCTGAGAAAGATTCATGGTTATCTCAGAAAAAACTGAAATGAAAAGACAACAGAGCAAAAGAAAGAAAAAGACATACAGCGGGTAAAATAAAACCGAGCAGCAGAATAGCGGGAAGTTACAGGACGCCGGGCATCAGTGACGGCGTCCTGCTGTGTTTTTGGAGCTATTTTTTCTGCCGGGTGAAGGAGGAAGATGGAAAGATCCCTCAGCGGCAGAGGAGTCTTGGCAGAAGTAGAAGCCGAAAATTTTTATTTCAGCAATTTTAGAAATGCTCTTGACTTGAAGTCAGCTCTAAGTTGTACAATAGTGTTGTCTCAGAAAGGACGGTGTAAAGATATGGGTTTGACGATTAGAGAAGTCAGTAAAAAATACGCCATTCCCGCCGATACTTTACGGTATTATGAAAAAATAGGCGTGATTCCTCCGGTGACACGAACTGCAGGAGGAATAAGAGATTACAGCGAGGATGATATCTCCTGGGTTGAAAACGCGAAGTGCATGAGAGCGGCAGGGCTTTCGATTGAATTTCTAATCGAATATCAGAAGCTGTACAGCGGCGGAGATTCCACTTTTCAGGCAAGGCTCGACTTGCTGAACGAACAGAGGAAGCTTCTGCAGACACAAAAAAAGCAGATAGAAGAAACGCTCGCTAAGCTTGATTTTAAAATTTCAAAATACGAAGAAGCCATAGAAACAGGAATATTGGTCTGGAATTGCCACAGTGATACGGAGGAATAATTATGAGTAAAAAGGTACTGATCCTTTCATCGAGTTTGCGCAGAGGCAGCAATTCAGAGGCGCTTGCCGACGAATTGCGCCGCGGGGCAGAAGACGCGGGTCACAGTGCAGAGAAAATCAGCCTTGCAGAGAAGACGATAAGTTTCTGCAGGGGATGTCTGACTTGTCTGAAAACGGGAAAATGCATCATAAATGATGACAGCAGGGAAATCACCGAGAAAATGTTTCGTGCTGAGGTGATTGTTTTTGCGACGCCCGTCTATTATTACAGCATTTGCGGCCAGCTGAAGACTTTGTTTGACAGAGCCAATGCTCTTTTTGCATCGGATTATAGCTTCCGTGATATTTATCTTCTTGCGGCGGCCGCGGAGGATGAAGATGAAACGGTAAAAGGAGCCGTGACCGCGGTTCAGGGCTGGGTAGACTGTTTTGAGAAAGCGGCGCTGAAAAAGACGATCTTTGCGGGAGGAGTCAGTGATGCGGGCGATATCAAGGGACATCGGGCTCTGAGAGAGGCCTATGAAACAGGAATGAAATTGTAAAATTCTGTTAAATAAAGGAGGCAAGAAGGAAGAATGAATGATTTTATATTTCACAATCCCGACAGAGTATATTTCGGCAGAAATCAGTTAGAATATTTGCCCGGAGAGCTTCTGCAATTCGGCAGAAAGGTTTTACTTGTTTACGGCGGCGGCTCTATAAAAAGGAACGGACTTTATGATAAGGTCGTCGAATTGCTGAAAGCAAACGAGATAGAGATATTCGAACTTTCGGGCGTTGAACCGAACCCTCGTCATACAACGGCAAACAGAGGCGCAGAAATCTGCAAAAAAGAAAATATCGATGTCGTTTTAGCAGTGGGAGGGGGATCGACGATCGACTGCGCAAAAGGGGTCGCGGCAGCGGCTGTGACTGAGGACGGCGATGTTTGGCCTCTTGTTGCAGACGGAATATGGATAACGGAGGCTCTGCCCGTCGTCGCAATTCTGACAAATGCCGCAACAGGCTCGGAAATGGATGCCTGGTCGGTTATTTCAAACATGGACACGAACGAAAAGATCGGTCTGGGCGGCAGTGCGCTGATTCCCAGAGCCGCTTTTGAAAATCCGGAACTGAGTTTTTCACTTCCGACTTACCAGACAGCCTGCGGCGCTTTTGATATCTTCAATCACGTTTTAGATAATTACTACTTCGCAGGTGACGCAACCTTTGATATGATCTTGGAATTCCAGGAAGCGGTTATGCGCGCTGTTGTGAAATGGACGCCTGCCGCGATGAAAGAACCTGACAATTACGAGGCGAGAGCTAATCTCATGTGGGCTTCTTCTATGGCGCTCAACACCGTACTTGACGCGGGAACGGTTCACGACTGTGCCTGCCACATTATGGAACACGAACTGTCCGCATACTATGATATCACCCATGGCCATGGCCTGGCGATATTAACTCCTCGCTGGCTGAAATATATTTTAGATGAAACAACCGCGCCAGCTGTTTCCCGTCTCGGCACAAAGGTGTTCGGCATTTCCGAGAATCTCGATGTAATGGATGGAGCGAAAAAAACGATAGAAGCGGTTGAAGATTTCTGTTTTAATACGCTCGGCCTGAAATCCGGTCTTTCCGATCTGGGAATTGATGAGAAGCACTTTAAGGAGATGGCCGAACACGCCTGTGCAGGCGGTATAATTTCGGGTCCGAGAAATCTTACATCTGCTGATGTGGAAAAGATTTATGAAATGTGTCTGCGGTGATAATAAAAAATAGTATTGATTTTGCGCTGTCGAAAAGTCTTGAGCTGTGAAAACCATTGTAAACACTGACTTTTTTACACATTGAAGCATATTAAAGAACGATGATTTTTGACGCTTTGGTGCCCGGATTTCCTGTGGTGGTATAAAACGATACGAACAGATATAAGAAAAAAACATACTATGTGAGGGCGAAAGCAACGAGTGCTTTCGCCCTCTTGTCTGTTATATAAGCAGGGGCAGACGAACTCGTCAGCGGCGGGCGAAGCCCGTTCATCTTGACGTCGGCGAAGGCGATTGGCTCTGCTTATTAATGAACAAGCGAAAATAATAGAAGAATTCATATACAGGTGATATAATGCAGACATGTAAATTTTGATTGGCAGGCGGGATGGATTGATGAATAAACAACAAATATACGATTATTTAAGACAAGAAAATATTTGGCATGAGATAACAGAACACGAAGCAGTTTATAATATGGCTGAACTTTCAAATATTGAAATACCTTATCCTGAATATGACGCGAAAAATCTCTTTGTTCGTGATGATAAGAAAAGAAATTATTATCTTATTACCGTTAAAGGAGATAAGCGAGTAGATTTGAAAGAGTTTCGTAAAAACAATAACACAAGAGCATTATCTTTTGCATCGGCTGATGATTTAATGGATATTATGGGATTGATACCTGGAGCAGTAACACCTCTTGGGCTGTTGAATGATTCCGAATGTAAGGTGACACTATTTTTAGATAATGACTTTATGGACGATTCGGATTTGATAGGTGTTCACCCAAATGATAACACTGCAACAGTTTGGCTTAAAGCAAAAGACTTAGTGAAACTTATTCAGAAACACGGAAATACGGTAAATACCATTCAGATATAAGCCACAGACAAATTCATATTTGCACGAGGGCTTGGGCCCGGCACGCAAAAGGGAAAACCATTGGAAACACAGGTTTTTCCTCATTTTAATGACACTTGTAAAAAGTTATAAGACGATTTTCGTCAATAAAATAAATTTATTTTTTATTATTTTTGCGCGTGGCTTGAGATTCCGTTTTTTAGAGGAATTCAGCGAATTCCCAAAAGTCTTTCGTTTTATAGTTCATGTTACCGGAAAAACTGCGCGGACGGAGAAACGGTTATGAGAGGAATTGAAAAAGGTAAGGGAAAGCAGTTCTGAACGAGACTCGGGCGGCAAATCAAATAGGGATAGGAGAAAAGATAATCCCATGATTAATTAAATTAAAAGAAAAGAGATATAAAGGGATATCAGGAAAATTGGAGAAGTTCGAAATCTAACTATTCCTAAAATATAAATTTTGGGAATAGTTGAGTAAACTCTTCTCGCAACTTCCTGATTTTTCGGATTTTGCATTATCAATAATCATAACGGTCTGCGCCCTGTATCTGTTCTTACAGGAATTTAAATATAGATGCGCGCTCCCGTAGCATTGAGCATATTTGTCTGACAGGTGGCGATCAGGTGACCGGCGGCGTTTCTCGCTTCACCGGACATGGACAATATCCGCTTGCCTGCGGAGGTTACACGAGTCGTAATCCAGAGTTTGTCTGTATCTTCCAGTACGGCTTTATGAAAATTGAGGGTCATATTTACTGTGGGAAGCGGCTGTGCTCCTGTAGATACATAACCGAAAAGTCCGAAATTATTATCGAAAAATACGGAGATATAACCTCCTTGAAGAAGCTGATAGCCGTTACGCTGCTCAGGCTTCAGAGGATATGCCAGAGTAAGTTCTCCGTTCTCCGTATAATCTACAAATTCCGTACCGATGTCATCTACGGTAGGATGTTTGAATTTCAACTCTTCATGAGGGATGGCGATTTCTCTCTTTAATGCTTCGCGTAATTCTGCGTTTGTCATTTTCTGCTCCTTCTCCGCTCCGCCGACTGCCTGCCTGCTGTAAATTACACTGCTGCCGGTGTATTCCTGCAGTATCGGCCAGCGATCATAAAGTCTGTCGTTTCAATATCGATTGTTCGATATTGAATAAGATAAGATGATGAATTAATTATATCATAATCTTATATAGACCGAAAAGATCGCCGGAAAAATCAGAGGATCGGATCATCCTTCATGATCCGATCCTCTGATTGTGTATTGATGGTATAATGGTATATTAGTATAAGAATCGCCTGCCGCAGAGCGGCAGGTTCCGTTTTCGGGCTTCTGTGAAAATGGTAATTTTCACAGAAGCCCGTCGGAAATGTTAAAATTTGAAGGCGTAAATCAGTGATTACGGGAAAATGATCCGTCAGCTGAATTCGTTTCAGTCGATAACGTCGATAACAATAAAACTTCTTTTCTCAGAAAAACGATATTGCATCTTTTTCATCTGCAGTAAATCATAGCTTTCGATATTCATATCATAGAAGGAATCAGAAGTATATCTCCCTCCCGGATGCTGCCTGCTTCCACATCGTTAAGCGTACAAATCGCATGAACCGTCTTCCGGATATCATTATCCGAAGGACCGTATTCCGCAGCGAGTTCCCACAGAGTATCACCGCAGCGGACCTCTACTTGCTGATACTGCACAGCGGCGCTTTCGTCCGAAAGACCTTCTGCATTATTTATCCCAGTAACAGAGATGAAAGCAAAGATCACAGTGAGAGTGCAGATTGTAATAAAAGTGATAAAACGCGGTGCGGATTTAATTCTATAATGTTTCAGCATAGTTATTTCCTCCCTATCGAACATTTGTTTGATAAAAATAATATATCAGAACAAAAGTTTGCAGTCAAGAAAAATATGAACATTTGTTCTGTTTTTTGTTTTCAGCGGAATACGGTGCAGCTGCAGAGAAGAAATTGTCACATCATGTAAACCTGTACGCCGGCAGTATAAAAATTCATGATATAATAAATTATTAAACTTCTGTCTGTCGGCGTGAAGTTCCGGATAATGAGGGCTTCGGTAAACGATACAATGCGGACTTGATGGACAAACAGCGGAGAGAAAAGAATAATTGCAAGCGGAAATACGAATACGGAGGCGTCAGTATGAAATTGAACTATATTACGATGTTGGTCAGGGATATCGAGAAGAGTATTGATTTTTATCAGCGTGCAGTGGAAATGCATGTAGTGAGAAGGTTTCATCCTGAAATCGGCCGCATTGTTTTTATGTCGGATGCGGAAGAAAGCATAACTTTGGAATTTATTCAGCCCGAAAAGAACATAGAAACGGTAGAGACAAAAGGAATCGTGATGAGTTATTCCGCAAAGGGACGATTAGAAGAAAAACACGGCCAGTTGGCTGAGATGGGTCTCTCCCCTTCGGATATCAGCGATACTCCCCCAAAACCGAGACATTTTACCGTCGCGGATCCGGATGGCATGCGTATTGAATTTACAGAATGAGATTAAAACAGAGAAATCCGCCGGAGCAAAACAGAAGCATCGACGGGTGCAGTCTGACAGCGGTAAATAAAAAAACTCCATGGGATTCAAAACGTAATCCCGCGGAGTTTTTTTATTTTTGTCATTTTTCGTGTTCACGCTGCCTTTTTGTTTGTATCTCTTTACCTCATTACGAGATAGATAAAGTAAACCGCATACAGCAGCAGCATGATCAGCCCGTGTTTTCTTGTGAGCATTTGCTTTTTCGCACAGAAGAGGTACAGCAGCACGGCGGAGGCAACACAGACGATGCCGTCGATAATAAATTTCTGACTGAATACGATAGGAGTCAGAAGGCTGGAAGTGCCGAGAACAAAAAGGATATTGAAGATATTGCTGCCGACGATGTTGCCTACAGCGATATCCGCACTGCCTCGCAGCGCGGCTTTTGTGCTGGTGACCAGCTCAGGAAGACTGGTTCCGAACGCCACGACGGTAAGACCGATCACCCTGTCGCTAACACCGATGTATTTGGCGATGACTGTAGCGCTGTCTACGGCTACGTCACTGCCTAAGACGATGGCCGTGAGTCCTATGATGACACAGAACAGCGAACGGCCGGTGCTGAGCGGTGCCTGCCCGGCGCCTGCTCCGGGATTTCCGTCGCCCTTTTTCGTCAGGCAGAAGAGATAGACAAGAAATGCGATAAAGAGTATCCATAGCAAGATGCCGCAGAAGAAAGTAAGTTCTCCCAAAAGAGCTCCTGCGCCGGTGAGCAGTACGCTGATGCCGATCACCAGAGGAATTTCGATCCGAATCGTATTTTTTCTCACTGTCAGCGGCGTGATACAGGCTGAGAGTCCGAGAATCAGCAGGATATTCAGGATATTGCTTCCGATGACATTCCCGACGGAAATACCGGCATTTTCCTTAAACGCCGCATTGATACTGATGGCAGCTTCCGGAAGAGATGTTCCGAATGCCGCTACGGTGAGACCGATGACGATCATCGGTATGTGGAATTTCAAAGCTATGCTGGTAGCGCCGTCGATAAAATAATCAGCGCCTTTTACAAGCAGCAGAAATCCCACTGCCAGCAAGAATAAATTAAGTAATATCGCCTGCATGAATTCTCCTTATCAATTGATAGACTTGTATCGTCCGCAAGTTGTCGTCTGAATAAAAAAACGAAACAGAGCACGGATAAACAGCAAACCCGTCATCCTGTTTCTCTTGTATAATAAATCGCCGCCGCTCAGCTGTCGCGGCGGCGGTGCGACTTTGAACGATAAATTTCAGATGTTTTCGATTCCGCCTTTTCGATAAAGTCTGTCAGAGCTTTTCTCTTGATAAAACAGATCAGAAGAACGACCGCCATCGCCGCCGCAATCAGAACTGCGCTGAGATAATTGTCAGAATACAGACTCACGCCGAAGAGAATGGAAACTGTCATCGCGGGAATCCTTCCCATGATCGACAAAAATGTAAATTCCAGCGCGTTGATACCGGACACGCCTGCAGCGTACGCCAAAAGGTCTTTCGGAAGCCCCGGTATCAGATAGATGAGAAATATGATTTTTCTGGCGCGCTGTGTGGACATAATGCGCTGGTATTTGTGGAACCGCTGTTCTCCGCAGATGAGCATGATTGCGTTTCTTCCCAGCAGTTTTGCCAGATAAAACGTGATCACTGTACCGATGACGGCTCCGATGATAGAGATAAAAAAGGTCACCACAAATCCGAAAAGATATCCTCCCGCAATCTGAATTACCTGCCCCGGCAGTACACAGATGACAATCTGAGCGATCTGACAGATGAGATAGATGATAAGGCCGATTCCCTTATAATCCGCAATCCACGCGTTGAACTTATCGATCGATTTAAAATTTTCGATGATCTCCGGATTGCAGAAATAAAGCGCCGCAGGAATTCCGATGATGATCCCCAGCAGTAACGCAAACTGAAGCAGCGACAAGATCTTTTTGGATCGGCTCATATTCGTTCTTTTCATCTTATATTCCGGTTCTTCCGCCGCCGTTTTTGTTTTGTTTTTTTTCATGTCTTATAATCCCCTGAATCGAATAGTTATTTCCCCTTTTGCTTTAGTTTGTCCCAGGCCGAATGCCGAAAACAAAATCCGGTATTCCGGAAGTATTCGTTTCGGCTTCACGTCTGATCCGCGGCCAACGGCGGCAGACAGAATTAAAGATCGATGAGTTTTTCGTCGCAGAGCGCCTGAAGCGCTTTGATCACGCCGAATTTCGAATGTTCGTATGTAATTCCCCCCTGGAAGTATACGATATATGGTTCACGAATGGGAGCATCGGCGGAGAGCTCTATCGAGGACCCCTGTACAAAGGCTCCCGCCGCCATGATCACAGGATCACTGTAGCCGGGCATGTCCCACGGTTCCGGCGTAACGTAGGAATCGATGGGAGCAGCGCTCTGTATTCCCCTGCAGAATGCGATGACGGCTTCCGGAGAACCGAGTTTTACCGCTTCGATGATATCACTGCGATCCTCGGCTGAGGTCGGACAGACTTCGAAACCCAGTTCTTCAAAAGCCGCGGCGCAGAGCATTGCCCCTTTCACTGCTCCGTTTACCACATTGGGCGCCATGAAGAATCCCTGAAACATATTTCTTGTCTGACCGAACATCAGGCCGCACTCCTTACCGATTCCCGGAGAGGTCATCCGATAGGAGATCAGCTCGATCAGATCCTGCCGGCCCGCGATATATCCGCCGGCCAGAGCGATGCCGCCGCCGGGATTTTTGATCAGCGAGCCTGCCATGACGTCGACGCCGACATCGGTAGGCTCTTTGATGTCGAGAAATTCGCCGTAACAGTTATCCGCCATACATATTATATCCGATCTCACAGATTTTACCACTGCGACCCATTCTTCGATTTCGTCGATGGTAATAGCTCTGCGCCAGCCGTAACCGGTAGCTCTCTGGACACACATCATCCGCGTCTTGTCATTGATGACTTGTTTGACGCCTTCAAGATCGATTCTGCCGTTTTTTAGCAGATCTACCTGACGGTAAGTGATGCCGAATTCTTTCAGCGATCCTCTTCCTTCGCCGCGGATGCCGATGACTTCTTCCAGCGTATCGTAAGGCGCTCCGGTACAGTAGACGATTTCATCTCCCGGCCGCAGAATTCCTGTCAGCGTCAGCGTCAGGGCATGAGTGCCGTTGACGATCAATGGGCGAACGATAGCGCTCTCCGCCCCGAAGACACCGGCGTACACGCTCTCAAGCGCTTCTCTGCCCGCGTCGTCATATCCGTAGCCCGTATTCCAGGCGAAATGACGGTCGCTGATTTTATTCTTTCGAAAGATATCCAGTACCTTATACTGGTTGTATGCGCGGATATCGTCCAGTTCGGCGAATTTTCCCGCTGCCTTTTCCTCTGCTCTGCCGATCAGTTCCAGAACTTTCTCGGAAATACCGAATTTTTCTGTCAGCAGCCGGTATGTATTTTTCTGCATTATTTTTCCTTCATTTTTGTCTTTCTGTGTATTATTCATTATTTATTATTTGTCAAAATCGTCATCCCATTCGAAACTGCCCACCAGATCGCGCTTTGTACTGAGTTTATGTCCGGCGTAAAGCTGTGTAGTGGTCACGTGCTCGTGATCCAGCAATTTCTGCACATCGAAGATGGAATTTCCTCGTCCGATGAGGGATGTCGCCGCGGTAGCTCTCAGTTTATGGGGACTGTAACCCGCTGAACGGGAAGTTGACAGGGCGATGGACGTGTATTTTTTTACCAGTTCGCGGATCTGCCGCTCGGTCATCCGTCTGCCCTGCAGAGAGAGAAACAGCGCGTCCTCGCTGCCCGGTCTGATTTTCTCTTCGCTCATTCGCTCTTCGTCGATATATTCGTGGAGCGCTTTCAGAACAGTGCGGTTGTTCAGCGGCATGGCCGACTCTTTTCCTCTCTTCCGGTAGATGATGAATTCTCCTCTTTGAAAATTAAAAGAAGAGACATTGAGCTGCTGAAGTTCGGAGAGCCGGAGACCGTAAGTCAAAAACAGGATGAGAATCGCTTTGTCTCTTTTTTTTGTCTTTTTCCAGTATTGTTTCTCTTTTTCCGTGAGATGTTCTCCGGTGGAAACCGCATCCAGCATGATCATCACTTCGTTGTCCTGAAGCGCCTTGATTTCCCGGTCGGAAACCTTCTGAATCCGGATGGGATCAAACTGATCTGTAATATTTACGGGGATGATTTCTTCCCGGTAGAGAAATTTGAACAGTACGGAAAGAGAAGATTTTTTCCGCGCCAGCGTCTTATTATTGTTTTCATAGACCAGAATCTCACCTTCCTCGTTTTCCACACGGTATCTGCGGCAGTAATCGATGAAAATATTGATGTCCGCGCCTTTGATGGCGGCGAATTCCGAAGCTTTGATCTTTCTAATCTCCGAGGCTTCGGTGAGATCGGTGTGATCGATGAGATACTGGCAGAAAAACCGGATATCGTGAAGATACGCCAGCCTGGACATCGAAAGCAGAGACTGGCGCATATAGGCGAAGAAACCGCGCATAAAAGAGGGCAGTTCCGACTGGAGTCTGGCGCATTCGTCTTCGATCTGCATCTCTTTCAGCACCACATTGTCAGGCTTTCCTCCTTTATTCTGCAGGCGGATCTTCTCTTTTTCCGCAGAAACTGCTTTTTTTGTCGTCTTTTCTTTCGGGCCGCCTGTTTTTCTTTCTGCGCCCCTGTTTTTCTCTTCGTTTTTTTCTTCCATCCTTCCGCTTTCTTTCCATATTCCGGCTGATTCTTTGACAGAGGTCCCCTGTCTGCCGGAATTTTGCGATCTGCATGCAACGCATTCCCCTCTGTTTCGGCATAAATCAGAGCAGAGCTCCGACCAGTAAGGGGTAAAATTGAAACCCGTTTGATTGTATAATGTTGCTTCGGCGGTCCCGGTTATTTCAAAAGCGGGACTGTCGTCAACGGAAGGATTCCGATTGTTCTCTGATATAGGAGAGAATCAGAGACAGTATTTCTTCCTCACTTCCACCCCGCTCCGCGGAACAAGCGGCGCCTGCATCGCAGGTCATCTCGGAATTCTCCGAGAGATCAAACCAGCGAATATCCGGATATCTCCGGAACCAGGTCATCTGCCTCTTGGCATATCGCCGGCTGTTTCTCTTGATCAGTTCCGCTGCTTCTTCCATGGTGATCCGTCCGTTCATAGCGTCGATCATCTCTTTATAGCCGATTCCTTTCATGGAAATGTCGCTGGAGGACAGGCCCATGGACATGAGAGACCGAATCTCGTCTTCCAGACCGTCGCTGATCATCTGATCGACTCTGCGGTTGATGCGGTCATATAATTCAGCCCGATCTCTCTGAAGCCCTATGAGAATACATCGGTAATCCGGCGTACTGCGGAAAGACGTTTCGAAAGAGGGAATTTTCTCTCCGGATTTCGCAGCCTCGATGGCCCGTATCACTTTCCTGACATTGTTCGGATGAATCCGCGCGGCAGCATCCGGATCGATGTCATTGAGGATATCGTGCAGATATTGCGGACCTTTTTCTTCCGCTGTCCTCCGGTATTTCTCCCTCTGCTCCAAGTCGGCGGGGGGCGCGGAAAAGTCCATGTCATAGATCAGAGCGTTGACGTAGAGTCCTGTTCCTCCGGAAATCACGGGAAGCTTATCCCGCTGGAAGATATCTTCGATGCATTCTTTGGCCATGTGACGGTACTGCGCTACGCTGAAAGGTTCTCGGGGATCCACTGCGTCCACCAGATGATGGCGCGCAGCGGCCTGTTCTTCTTCCGTAGGCTTCGCGCTTCCGATATCCATAAATCGATAGATCTGCATGGAATCGGCGGATACGATCTCCCCGTTCAATTTCCGGGCGATCTGTACGGCGTATTTTGTCTTTCCTACCGCGGTGGGACCGACGATGACCGGGATGATTCTATTCTTCATTTTATCAAACCCTTTGCTTTTGTAAAAGTCTGTTTTCTTAAGGTTTTCTTACAGTTTTCTGAATATTTCGGTATCGCATCTGTTTCACTTACCCGTGGAGGGCAGATCCCGTTTTCTGTTTATGAAAAAGATCACTGCTGCGGAGGCAGAAACGTATACCAAAATCTTTTCTCGATATGTGGAAAGATTTGAATGTATTCAGCGTTTGAAAAGCGCCTCAATCTCTCTCTTTGTCATCTTAATGATCGTAGGCCGGCCATGCGGACAGGAGAAAGGATTTTCCGCCGCCGCAAGATCCCGCAGCAGCTGATCGATTTCCGCAGCGTCAAGACGGTCGTTTGCCTTTACCGCTGCTTTGCAGGCTCTCATAATGATTTTTTCCGCCGTGCGCCGGTCACGGAACGCACCCGGTTCATCGAGACTGTCAAAGAAATCGGTGAGAAATACCTCCGCCTCTTCGAAATCCATGTACATAGGAAATGCTTTTACCGCATAATTTTTCGGACCGAACTCCTCGATCTCAAAACCGATCTTTTGCAGAAACTTCAGCCATTCCGCCTCTTTATTTTTGACGCTGTGGCTCACGTCGATTTTCAGCGGAAGGGCGACTGTCTGAGAAGCGGTTTGTTGACCATAAAATTCTCTGGTTAACTTTTCATAAAAGATCCTTTCATGAGCCGCATGCTGGTCGATCATATAAAAAGTATCATCGCTGACACCCAGTATGTAAGCTGCAAAAATAGCCCCTACCGGACGAATTTCCGAAATCTGAAAAGGAATGTGTTCTGGAGGCGTGATATGAGGAGCGAAAATACTCTTTTCGGATTCTGCACGGATAACGTCTGCAGATTCCTGAGCTTTATACATACCTGAAGCTTCCGAACGCTCAGACGGGATCTGATAAGAAACTTCTTCCTCCGACGCAGATTCGGCAGATGACAAGAATCTGCTCCGGTCCTGCACATAGTTTCTGTCAGACGGATCGAAGCGTTCCGGACCGGAGATTCTTTTGTCTGTGAGATCTGCGCCATACTCCTGCTCCGCGCGCTTTTCTCTCAGAATGGCGCGGATATCGATCTGCTGCTCATCGTTTCTGCTGCCTGACAGAGTCTTTTTCTTCATCTCTGCCGTTTTTTCCGGACTTTCTTCCGAAGCGTCCTTTCGAAAGGTAATTTCTCCCACCGCATCTTTCTGATTGAGTCCTTTTTTGATGGCTACAGTGACAAAATCGCTGACCCGATCTTCGTCGTCGAATCGTATTTCTTTTTTGTTCGGATGAATATTGACATCCAGGAGTTCCGGACGCACACTGAGAAACAGAAAGACGACCGGATAGCGGCCTTCGAACAATCTCTGCCTGTAAGCGTCAGAGACGGCTCTTTCGATAACTTTGCTCTGAACATACCTTCCGTTTACAAAGAAAATCTGATTTTTCCGATTGATTCTCGTATGCTCCGGCGGGGAAATGTATCCTTCCAGATGAAAAATATCGTCTTCCGCGTCGTTGATGCGAATCATCTTCTCCGCCGTATGAGGATCATAGACCGTAGCGATGGCGAGAAATCGGTCTCCCCTGCCCGGCGTGGTAAAAAGCGTATTTCCGTTATTAATCAGACGAACCCGTATCTGCGGATATGCCAATGCGATCTTTGAGATAAAGTCGATGATCAGTGAACTCTCTGTGTTGTCTTTTTTCAGGAATTTCAGACGGGCCGGCGTGTTGTAAAAGAGATCACGCACCACGATGGTCATACCGTCGGGACAGCCGGTGTCGGAAACGGAAAGGATGTTTCCGCCTTCGTTGATCACCGACGTCCCCACCGGTTCCTCCGGGGATTTTGTGATAAGCTCCGTCCTCGAGACGGCGGCGATGCTGGACAGCGCTTCTCCGCGAAATCCCAGAGTTTCGATGGAATCCAGATCGCGTATTTTTTCGATCTTGCTGGTGGCATGGCGTTTAAACGCCAGTTCCACCTCTTCCTTCGGAATGCCGCAGCCGTTGTCCGTCACCCGGATATACGACTTCCCGCCGTTTTTGATTTCCACGGTAATAAAATCGGAACCCGCATCTATGGAATTTTCTACCAGTTCTTTTACGATGGAGAGCGGCCGCTCTACGACTTCGCCGGCCGCGATTTTATCCGCCAACTGTTTCGGCAGTTCCGCGATCTTTTTTCTTATAAAATCTGCCATCTGCATGCCTCCCTCTGCCCCCGTACTTTTGGCTGAAAGCAATCCGTGTGATTTCAGCTGAGGGTCATATTTTCCGGTAATGTTCAGACCTGTAGAATCCCCCGTGTCCGGACGGAGTTAACAATACGCCGCCGGCAGGCGGAAAACTATCTGTGTCTTTTATCTTAACATAAATTCTCAGCTATTACATCGTCTCTTCCGCCGCCTCTTTCAGCTGCTCCAGGATGGCGATGGCCCCGGAAGGCGTGATATTCATCAGATCGAGAGATTTCAGCATCTCCACAGCCGGATGACTCATAAAAGTGAGAAACGAAAGCTGCTGTGTCTCCGCAGCGTTTTCCGCTGCGGGTGTGTCTCCCCGCGCAGATGCGGCGGCAGTTTCCGCATCGGAATCCCGTCCGTCCGATAAAGGATGTAGCATTCTCTGATGCACCGATTCCTGATGTGACGCGGAGGCGGTTTCCAATTCCTGCAGTTTGATCTGGGCAGCTTTCAGCAGAGACTGCGGTACACCGGCCAGTTTCGCTACATGAATGCCGTAACTCTTGCTGGCGCTTCCTTCTGTGATTTTGTGCAGAAACACCACATCGCCGTCTTTTTCACTGACGGATACATTCAGATTTTTAAAACCTTCCAGAGACTCCTCCAGCACTGTGAGCTCGTGATAGTGAGAGGCGAACAGCGTACGGATACGGCGTTTTCTGCTGCAGAGATGATCGACCACCGCCCAGGCGATGGAAAGACCGTCGTAGGTGCTGGTCCCGCGGCCGATTTCATCCAGGATGACGAGACTTCGCTCGGTAGCGGTATTGAGAATATAAGCTAACTCGCTCATCTCCACAAAGAAGGTACTCTGCCCTTGGGTCAGGTTATCGGAAGCGCCGATTCTGGTATATATCCGGTCTACGATTCCGATTTTAGCGCTTTCCGCCGGTACGAAACAGCCCATCTGCGCCATGAGTACAATCAGAGCTGTCTGGCGCATATAGGTGGATTTTCCGGCCATATTAGGGCCGGTAATCAGGAGCAGACTCTGGCGGTCCCGGTCTACATATGTATTATTTGAGACAAAAATACCGTTGGTGATCGTCTGCTCGATGACGGGATGCCGGCCGCCGATGATGCGAATCACGTCGCCGTCGTCTACCGCAGGCTTGATATAACCGTTTTTACTGCTGACTTCAGCGAAGGAAATCAGCACGTCCAGATCGGAGACGCCATCTGCCGTCTCCTGGACGGTCTTTGTAAAAGTCTTCAGATATTCTCTCAGTTCTGTGAATAACTCGTATTCGAGAGAGTTGATGCGGCTTTCTGCGTTGAGGACGACAGATTCCATCTCCTTCAGTTTCGGCGTCACATAACGCTCGCAGTTGACGAGGGTCTGCTTGCGGATATAGTCTTCCGGTACATTTTCCGCCTGTGCTTTGGAAACTTCGATATAGTAACCGAAAACTTTGTTGAAGCCTACTTTCAGTTTTTTGATGCCTGTACGCTGCCGCTCGGCGGATTCCAGATTCATAATCCAGGAAAGGCTTCCGCTGGAAGCTTCTTTAATTTCATCCAATTTCTCTGAGTATCCTCTGCGGATCAGACCTCCTTCTTTGATCGTGACCGGAGGATCTTCTGTGATAGCGGCGTCTATTTTTTCATAGATTTCTTCCAGCGTATCGATTTTTTCCGCGATCATCTGAAGCATCTCGCTGCCGCAGGAAAGAAGATCGGATTTCAGTTCCGGCAGAACGGCTACGGAATTTTTCAGCGCCAGCATATCTCTGCCGTTGGCGTTTCCTCCGGCAATTCTGCCGGAAAGGCGTTCCAGATCATATACGGATTTCAGCGCTTCTCTCAGATTATTGCGCAAAATGATATCGCCGATCAGAAATTCCACCGCATTCAGTCTGAGGTTCACGTCCTGAGAACGGTTCAGAGGCTCTCTGATCCATCTTTTTAACTTTCTGGATCCCATCGCGGTCTGGGTCTTATCCAGTACGCCCAGAAGCGATCCTTTGACCTTTTTTTCAAACAGTGTCTCCGTAAGTTCCAGATTTTTGATCGCAGATTTGTCCAGCGACATGTGACCTTCACTGTCCAGAAGATTTATCTGAGTCAGCTGCGCTACGCTGTTTTTTTGCGTCTCCTGCAGATAGGAAAGCAGACCGCCCAGCGATTTAACGATCAGAGGGCTTTCCCCGAGCCCGATTCCCGTCAGCGAGCTTACGCCGAACTGGCGCTTTATCGAAGCCTCCGACTGCTGTCCGTCGAAGTAAGCGTCCGGCAGGATGGACAGATAAGCATCGGTCAGATCCGATACGTTTCTGTAAAATTCAGTGTCCCGAAGGTATTCGTCGGTGATGAGTTCTCTCACATCGATGCGGATCAGTTCGTTGAGCAGATCTCCCCAGATATCTCCGGACGTGAATTCTCCGGACATCAGCTCGCCGGTGGATATGTCGCAGTAAGTCAGAGCCGCTCCATCCTTCGAAGCATAGACACTGGCCAGATAATTATTCTCCTTTTCATCCAGCATTCCCTGATTCACTACGGTTCCCGGCGTGACGATCCGGATAACTTCGCGCTTTACGATTCCTTTTGCCGCGGCGGGATCTTCCGTCTGCTCGCACACGGCGACTTTATAGCCCTTTTCGATGAGTTTTGCGATATATGTGTCCGCAGCGTGGTACGGAACGCCGCACATAGGAGCTTTTTCTTCCATACCGCAGTTTTTTCCGGTCAGGGTAACCTCCATCGCCTTTGATGCGGTGACGGCGTCGTCGAAAAACATCTCATAAAAGTCTCCCAGACGGAAAAACAGGATACAGTCCCGGTACTGCTGCTTGATGTCGAGATACTGTTGCATCATCGGTGTCAGCTTATTTGCCATTTATTTTTCTCCATACTGTGAAAAGGGGTTGTCTGAAAAGACAGCCCCTTGGTGGTTTTTCGTTGGATATCGGATCGCGTACAGTCCTGTCGTTTCAGATCAGAAACGGCGGCTTCCGCTTTCGCGTTTTTAAAAGAAAAATTAAAGATCATCTCCGTCGATTTCACAGGAATCATGATCGTGATCTTCCGCATCGGGATCGAAATCCTTGAGGCCTTCAAACTCCAGTCCGTTTTTCTGCGCATAATCGTAGATCGCCGCTTTGATGGACTGTTCGGACAGAATCGAACAGTGAATCTTGACGGAAGGAAGACCTCCCAGGGCTTTCAGGACATCGGCGTTGGTCACCTTCAGCGCTTCTTCACAGGTCTTTCCGATGATCATATCGGTAGCGATGCTGGAAGAGGCGATAGCGGAGCCGCATCCGTAAGTCTTGAACTTCGCATCGGTGATCACGCCTTTATCGTCCACCTTGATGGACATCTGCATCATATCCCCGCAGACCGGGCTTCCAAAGGTACCTACGCCGGAGGCGTCTTCGATTTCGCCTACATTGTGAGGATTCATGAAATGATCGATTACCGTATCATTGTACATTGCCATTTTATCTACCAACCTTTCTTCTCAGAGATGGATGAGATTTCTCTGAGTCTTTCTGTAATCTTTTTTATCTGATCTACTGCATAGTCTGTGTCTTCCATCGTAGTGAAGTCCCCGAAAGTGAAGCGGATCGATCCATGGATCAGCTCCACCGGAATCCCCAGCGCCGTGAGCACATGAGACGGCTGAAGGGATTTTGAAGAGCACGCGGAACCGGAAGAAGCGCTGATGCCGGCGAAGTCCAGATAGAGAAGAATCGCTTCGCCTTCGATATATTCGAAGGTGATGTTGGCATTGCCGGGATGACGGCGGTCTCTGCTTCCGTTGTAATAGGTATGAGGAATTTCCTCTGTCACTCTTTTTACAAAATGGTCTCTCAGACGGCTGACATGAGCGACATGCTGATCGAAATCTCTTTTTGCGATTTCAGCGGCTTTGCCGAAACCGACGATAGCGGGGATGTTTTCCGTACCCGCTCTCTTCTTGTTCTCCTGCGCTCCGCCGTGTATATATGTAGGCAGAATAACGCCGGTACGGATATAGAGCGCGCCTGCACCCTTTGGTCCGTAGATCTTATGCGAAGAGAGAGACAGCATATCGATATTCATCTCTTTCACGTCGATCGGAACATTTCCGGCCGCCTGAACCGCGTCCGTGTGAAAGAAGATACCGCGGGCTCTGGCGATGGCGCCGATCTCTTTCACCGGCTGCACGCTTCCCACTTCGTTGTTTACATGCATGATGCTGATGAGAATCGTATCGGGACGGATCGCTGCTTCGACTTCCGCAGGGTCCACAATTCCCTCTGGATTCACTCCGACATAGGTGATTTCAAACCCTTCTTTTCGTGCCAGGTATTCGCAGGTATGAAGAACCGCATGATGCTCGATATTGGATGTGATAATATGACAACCTTTATTTTTCAGCTTCTTCGCCATGGCGATCAGCGCCCAGTTGTCGGATTCCGTACCGCCGGAGGTAAATACGATCTCTCTCGGTTCTGCGTTGATCAGCGCAGCTACCCGGGCTCTGGCATTTTCCAGAGCGTCCTTCGCCTCCGCGCCTGCGGAATAAATTGCCGAAGCATTGCCGAATTTCTCTGTAAAATATGGAATCATCTCATCCACTACCTCCTGCTTTACAGGCGTGGTAGCGGAATAATCGAGATAGACCCGTCTCTTTTCTTCCATCTTTTTTTATAATCCTTCCTCAAATATTGATCTGATAGTAACTTTATATTTTACTATTCGATAATTTGTAATTGTATATTTTATCGCAACCCCGAAGTTTTGCTGGGTATATTATACCTTTTTTGCAAAGAAGATAAACCGTTTTTTTTGCAAAACCGAGGATTTTTATATACTTTGGTATATTTTTGCATCATTTTTTAAAATAACAAATTATATTTTATTATTTCTAATTTATTTTCGGCCTGTTTCACAATTTTTTATACCTATTTAGTAGATAGGTATCGTCATACCGGCTGCATATCGGACAGATACATTTTTCTCCCCTGGGTGACCGTACGAATCCGGTAGGTCTGCTCTTCCGAATAATAACCGTCGTACCCCAGGAGGTACCACTTGACCGAAATATCAAAAAAGCGCGTATTAGCCGTTTTTTCTTTCATTTCGCAGCGAATCACTTTCATATTGATCACTTTATCCGCATCGCTTTCCCTGAAATCGCTGATGGATTCCATATCCTCTTTGAGAAGGGGATGGGCCTCTACCGCCGCCAGATGGGAGTAGATGTCAGCGTCGCTTCCTCCGTGAAACATAGCTCGCTGCATAGCCTCCGTCCTTCGCAACATCAGATCCGCCGCTTCTTTTTCCAGCCGGGTGCCTCCGGCTGTGGTAAAACCTGAGAAAAGCAGTGCGGCCGCCACGATAAATATGAGTGCTTTCGCGGATCGGGCGATTCTTTTTTTCATCATAATTGCCTCCTTTTCTTACCGATTTTATGATAAAAAAAAGAAAGCGCAGAATTTGTAGATTCTGCGCACAGGAAACGAGCCTTTTTTAATTCTTTTTGTCGTTTGCCGTCCGGCTCCGAACCGGTGTGACGCTGCCGTCCGGCTCGAGGATCTGGATCTGCTCCAGCTGACTGCGGAATTTCTGACGGAAATTCCTGAGATATTCCTGTCTCAGCAGGTCTCTTTCCGCGATTTCCTCTTCTGTCAGACCAACAGTCTTGGCTTTTTTCGCGAGTTCGTTGATCCTCGCCAGAGTTGTATCGGATACTACCATATCTTCCCTCTCCTTTTCTTCGCTGTTCAGTATAACTTTAGCGTTCATGTCTCCGCTTCTCCGGACGGCGGATCCCGTCCCCCGGCTTTCGGCGGGGAGCCGTGCTCTTTCCGCTGAAAATGAAAGAGACGAGCTGGCGGCGCATGCTGCAGCCGTTCATACATTCTAAGCAAGCGAATTTACAAGAGCTGTGCTCGATATAATTACGGATTATTATATGACAGAATTTTTTTTCAGGCAAGGAGATTATGCGAAATCCTGCCGATCGGCAAAGCGATTTCCGGCGGATATTTCGCTGAGAGCAATGAATTCAAAAGAATTTTCTAAAATATATGGATATTTCACAACAAAACGCAGCAAAGAGGATAAATCCGTATATTTCCTGCTGAAAATGGTTTTATAAGGAAAGATATTTATGCTGAGAGCACAAATAGTGGTATAATAATTTCAAATCACAGCTGTGTTCTGACAGATTGACTTCATCGGAAAACGCGGGGGATTTCAGCGCAGTACAAGGTAATATCTGCTCCGCAGATTTCCCGCCGGAACCTGGAAATGAGACCCGTTGCCTGGGAACCGCGGTACTGTGTCATGGTTGGAAAAAGGACGGAATAAAGACAGAAGGAGGCTTTTAACATTGGAACTGATGGTTGAATCGTTGTATGACAGAATAAAAGATAAGATTTCTCTCACTCCACTGGCGGGATCGGACGGATTTTACCGTATGGTACGTTGGATCCAGCAGGATGAACGGGCTTCGAATCTCCATCTGCTGCGCAGCGGGGATCTGGTGATCAGTACCGAGCATACCGATGTCAGCACGGACGAACTGCTCGATTATATCCGCAGCCTCAATGATATGAATGCCAGCGGTCTGATTCTTTACGCTCATGTGACCGACAGTGAAGATCATATGATCGCTCCGGAAGTGGAGGAACTCTGCAGAGAACTTCAGTTCCCTCTGCTCTGCGTCCCGGAAAGTATTCACATCGGAGACATCACCCGGGAAGCCTGTTCCGCTCTGTTCGACTTTGACCACGCTTACGATACGGTAAACGATATTCTCAGCGGTCTTTTATACGATCCTCACATGAGCAGCCGAAATGAAGAATACATCGTCCGTTTCGGATTCCCTCTCGATGCGGATTATGTCATTCTCGCTTTTCGCGATGACGAAAAGGTATTCTTTCAGTCGGCAAATGACGATAATTATAAATATCTCAATCGCTTTTTCTATACGCTGGGAGAAAAATTCTTTTATTTCAGAGAAGCGGGATATGGCGTCATATTACTTCAGGACGTACCGTATGGAAGAGCTTATGCATATGCGAAAAAAATCGTAAAAGATCTGAGCGAGATTCATCATTCCCGTACGCTGCGCTGCGGCGTCGGCACTATAGTGTCGAATCTCACCAATATCAAACTGAGTTTCCGCAACGCCCGGGCTGCCGTCAGTTATGCGAAATTTAAAGATAGTAAATGCATTTCTTTCGATGAAATGGGATTTTACAAAATGCTGTTTTCTTCCGAAGATCAGAAGATTCTCAGAGAATATACGACTTGTCTGGAACCTATCCTCAGCTATGACCGGAAGCATAATTCCGAACTGGTAAAGACGCTGGCCGTCTATCTGAAATCCGGCAGAAGCATACAGCGGGTAGCTTCGGAGCTCTCCTGCCACAGAAATACGATAAACTACAGAATGGGCCGGATCGAAGAACTCCTCTATCTGGATATTAACGACTATGAAAATGCTTTTATTCTGGAGCTGGCTTTCCGGGTGCTGGAGTATCTCCAGCAGCTGAAGCTGGAAGATCTCATTCACGAATAATGCAGTTCCAGGCTTTCAGCAGACGCTCCAGATTCCAGGCCGCATTAGCGGGGCTGGTAGACGGCAGTCCGATAATTTCTCTGCCTGTCTGCTCTCTCTGATAACGGTCGTAGAGACGTTTCGCCGCAGTTCCGTTAGCGTAGATATTCTCGATCTGCGGTACACAGAGGACCCGTTCCAGCTTTGCAGGGACGACGTTGCGGATACTGCTGTCGCTGGAGCCTGTAATCTCACAGCTTTCGATCACATCCCAAAGGGCGATCCGATTGCGCAGAAGCAGCTCGATCTTCTCTTCTTTCGTGACGGGAAGAGGTTCCTGCGTCAGTTTTGAAAGGATATTCCAAAAACGATTGCGGGGATGGGCGTAATAAAAATCTTGTTCTCTGGATTTTACGGAAGGAAAAGTTCCCAGAATCAGAATTCTGGAATTTTCATCAAAGATAGGTTCAAATTTATGAAACAGGCGGCTCTGGCCGCTTTTTTCGTCGTTTTTTTCATTTATTTTGGCTTTGTTTGTTTTGTCTCTGCCGGGAACGCCGGCCGCCTTCTTTTTCTCACTCATTTTTCTGTTCCATCCTCTTGTTCGTCTGCAATGTAAAGCGGTGTCATTTTCGGAGGATATCGGCAGGGATCACCCTTTTCCCGTATCGCTCGGTGAAGATGAAAAGAGAGTAACTTTAAACCGCCCGCTCCAGGCGCAGCTTGTCCGCTACGATAGCGATGAACTCCGAATTCGTCGGCTTGCCTTTTCCGTTGTGAACAGTATAGCCGAACAGACTGTCGATGGTTTCCAGTTTTCCTCTGTTCCAGGCCACTTCGATTGCATGCCGGATCGCTCTCTCCACACGGCTCGGCGTAGTATTGTAGGCCTTGGCGATCATCGGATAGAGTTCTTTGGTAACCGCACTGATCAGATCCATATTTTCCACACACAGTGCGATGCCCATTCTCAGATATTGATATCCTTTGATATGTGCAGGAACACCGATTTCATGAATCATATTCGTGATATCGATTTCCAGATTGGACATCTCTTCGCTGTCTTCCTTGCGGATGAGCTTTCTGGCAGATTTCGGCGCCGCAGGAGTATCTTCCTCCTTATGAATACCGGAAAGACTGTAGATTCGCTTGAGCAGAATCTGAAGGTCAAAAGGTTTTACTATGTAGTAACTTGCGCCCAGAGAGATCGCTTTTTTGGTAAAAGTCTCGTTGCCCATAGCGGTAAGCATGATGATCTTGGGAGATTTGCTCAGTTCCATCTTGTTGATCTGCTCCAACACTTCAAAACCGTCGATATACGGCATGATGTTGTCGAGAATCAGCACATCCGGCGTTTCCTTCTGAATTTCTTCTAAAACCTTTCTGCCGTCGTTGGCGGTCCAGCTGATTTCGATATCTTTCTCCTCACCGAGAACTTCATATAGTATATCGCAGAAGTCTTTATTATCATCAGCGATAGCTAGTTTGATCTTTGACATTATTTCTGCCCTCCTGTAAAATAATAACTACCATTTGATTTTAAATAATTTTGATACTGATAACAATCCCTTTAACAATCAATATTTATCATTCTTCGACAAAATTCGATATTTAATCTTTTATTATCAGTCTTTCGGTCGGCATGCATTCCCGCATTTTAAAAAATATGGGGATAATTGGATGATCTTCTGAGAAATGGATTTTCCCTTTCTATGATATACTAATTGTCGAAAAAATGATAATAAAAATATTACAGGATATCAGAAAAGATACCGCCGGGAGGTAATTATGAATCGAAAAGCAATTGCAGAACGAAATACAAGCGAAACAAATATCCGTGTCTCTATCGATCTGGATGGTTCCGGAAAACAGAAGATCGATACTGGGGTAAAGTTTTTTGACCACATGCTGAGCGGTTTTGCCCGCCACGGACTCTTCGACCTTGAGGTGAGCTGCCAGGGGGATCTGGAGATCGACTGCCATCACACCATCGAAGATATCGGTATCGTCATGGGAGAAGCGATCGCGAAAGCCCTGGGTGAAAAAACGGGCATTGCAAGATACGGACACTTTCTGCTGCCGATGGATGAAGCTCTGATTCTGTGCGCCGTCGATCTGGGAGGCCGCCCTTATCTGATCTTCGATGCGGATTTCCGCAGTCCTGCCTGCGGCGATATGGATACACAGATGGTCCGGGAATTCTTTTATGCCGTCAGTTATTCCGCACGGATGAATATTCACATCAAAGAGCTGTACGGTTCTAACGACCATCATGTGATGGAAGCGATCTTTAAGGCTTTTGCCCGTTCTCTGCGGACTGCCTGTGAAAAAGATCTCAGAATGACGGGGATCCCGTCTACGAAAGGCGTACTCTAAAGACAGTAAAATCGTTCGGCAAAAACCGGAGAGTGGATCTTTCCGGTTTTTCTGTGAGAATTGGAAACTGTTTTTCTTTTCGGCGGGAAAATAAGCCGTATAAGGACAAAGATCCTGCACATAAAGTGAAATTAGGTCATGTGTTATGACGTAATTATAAGGAAAGAAAACAGCAGATCTCATTCTGCAGATATTTTAAGGAGGACACAGAATTATGTCGTTTAATCCGTTTCTCGAACGATCGATTGCGCCGGACCGGCTGTTTATGAACTGGGATAAAATGCAGCCGCGGCCTTATGACAAGGAGGACGTAGATCCCTATACCAGATGCCGCGTGATTCTGATGAACGGTGCGGAATTTGAGGCCCAGTGGTTTTCGCGGAATTTTTCGCGTCACTGTCCTGACAATGAGCTACGGCGCGAGCTGGCGCTGTCCAGACGTTCCGAACAGCAGCAGCAGAAACGGATCAGCGCTCTTAAACCGAAAGAGGAATCGATTCTCGAACACACCATCGGCTATGAACAGTTAGCGGTGGATCTCACCTGCGCTCTGGCCAGACAGGAAACCGACTGCAATGTGATCAACGCCCTGCATCTGGCGCTTCTGGAGGATTTCGACCACCTTTACCGCTACTCCAATCTGCTGAATCTGGAATACGGTGTCTATCCGGAAAAAATCACCGGAGGCTACACGGAAATTACACCCGGCCGCCCTACCATCAGCGAACACCGGTTTCCGACGGACAGCATCTGTCATTACGCGGATAACCGCAGCGCGGATCTGAAGACAAAACTGAATATCGGCATTATCACTGCCGCAGAGCAGCAGACGATGAATTATTACATGAATACCGCGAATCTCTATCCGGGCCGTGAGGAAGGACGGAGAATGTATCAGGAAATCGCCATGATCGAAGAGCAGCATGTAAGCCAATATGAAAGTCTCGCCGATCCCCGGGCCACCTGGCTGGAAAATCTTCTTCTCCACGAATACACGGAGTGTTATCTTTATTACTCCTGTATGCTTACCGAGACCGATGAATACATCCGGCGGATCTGGGAGGAATCTCTCGCACAGGAACTCGCACATCTCCAGAAAGCCAATGAATTGCTGCAGCGGTACGAACAGAAAGACTATCAGCAGGTCGTCGGAGAGGGAACGTTCCCTGAGATTCTCAGTCTGGGACCGAATGTGGAATATGTGCGCCGTGTACTGAATACGACTGTGGGAAATACACAGAAAATGGAACACGTGGTACCCCTGAACGCTCTTTCACATGACGATCCATTCTTTCTCTATCAGTACGCGGTCAATACGCCGGAAGAAATAGTGGCCACTCACGACATCATTCAGCAGCGCATTCACTGCGAGGGCTCGGACTACCGGTATGAAACTGCGGAAAATCCGGTGGAGGAACTTCGCGACCGCAACTGCGACAATACTTCTCTGGGACGCATTCCTGACGAGACGCCTGCGCAGTACAGTGTCTGCGGCACGACGCAGGATAACTGCCGCTGTGATTTCACGGAAGACGGCTGCGTCTGATTCGCTTCCGGACACAGTCCAGAGAAAAATGTTCTGAAATAAAGAATTGATAAAATAAAAAGAAAAGACCGGATCTGCCGCAGTATCCGGTCTTTTCTTTTCGCTTCTGTTCGTTTTTCTTTCTTTGTCCAAGTAGGTTGTTCCGCACTGCGGAAAAAACGCTATCTGGTGCCGAAAATCCGGTCTCCGGCATCACCCAGCCCCGGGCAGATATATGCGTTTTCATTGAGGCAGCGATCCACCTGACCTACGTAAATCTGAACGTCCGGATGTGCTTCTGTAAATCGCCGCAGTCCTTCAGGCGCTGCAATAATGGCCATGAATTTGATATTGACTCCGCCCTTTTTCTTGATCAGGCTGACAGCATCCGCAGCGGAGCCTCCGGTGGCCAGCATCGGATCCACGACGACGACGATCCGCTCCCCGATATTTTCAGGAAGTTTGCAGTAATATTCGTGCGGTTCATGGGTCTCTTCATCGCGGTACATACCGATGTGTCCCACTTTTGCGGAAGGCACCAGCGCCAACATTCCGCTGACCATTCCCAGACCCGCTCTCAGAATTGGAATGATCGCCATCTTTTTTCCGGAAATCATCGGCGCGGTACACGTCTCGATCGGAGTTTCGATCTCCACATCTTCTGTGGGGAGATCTCTCAGAGCTTCATAGCCCATGAGCATTGCGATCTCTTCTACGATCGCACGGAATTCATTTGTGCCCGTGGCCTTGTTCCGGAGAATGGAAATCTTGTGTTTCAGAAGAGGATGCTCTAAAATAGTGACGTTTTTCATGGATTTGATATGATCGTTTGCTGCCATACTTCTTCTCCTGTCTTGTTATCTGGTGTTGGTCCAATATCTTTTGAAATCGAGCCGAGTTTCTCAAAAACACTGAAATCGAACGCTCTCTGAAAAATTTTTTCGTCTTCCGATTATTTCAGGAAGCCGTTGACGATCTGTTCTTCCGCCTCTTCTTCTGACAGTCCGAGAGTCATCAGTTTTATGATCTGTTCGCCGGCGATTTTTCCGATGGCTGCTTCGTGAATCAGTGCGGCGTCGATGTCGTTTGCCTCCAATTGCGGAATCGCCAGGATCTTAGCATTATCCATAATGATAGCGTCACATTCGGTATGGCCGGTGCAGGGTGCATTTCCGCAGATACGAGAATCAAATTTCTGATAAGAGGAGTCCTTCGCTACCGATCTTGAGATGACGTCTGCACTGGATCCTTCTCCGTTTAATTTCACCTCATAGAAACTGACAGCGCTCTGGCTACCGTGAGTCATCAGACGTTCCCGGACCACGAGAGAGGCTCCTGCCGCCAGTTCCGCTTCCGTTCTCCGGTCGGTGGAATCTACTCCCTTGATCTGTACCATCTCCATTTCCATGAGGCTGTTCTCTTCCATAAATACTTCGGTCACCGGATTGAGAATTCGCTTTCCTTCCCCCTCGCCGGAACCGTAGTGCTTTTCCACATACCTGACTTTCGCGTTCTTTCCTACGAAAAACCGGTGGACACCGTCGTGTTCCGAATCTTGGGTACCGCAGTTGTCGATGCCGCAGCCCGCGACGATCAGCACATCGCAGTCATCACCCACGTGAAAATCATTGTAGACCGTCTCTTTGATTCCACTCTTGCTCAGCACTACCGGAATATGAATACTTTCGTTTTTTGTGCCCGGTCTGATGAAAATATCGATGCCGCTGACGTCCTCCTTCGACACGATATCCACGTTTGCCGTGGTGTTTCTCTGCGCCATTTCGCCGTTGGCGCGGATATTGTACGCGCCTTCCGGCACCCCGTGAAGGTCAGCGATTTCCTCAAGCAATTTTAACTGTACGTCATTTAACATCTCTTTGTACCTCCCTGACAGAATGCACCGCAGATATCCGCAGCGGAAGCCGTACCCAAAAGTCCCGGAAGAATCTCCGCTCTTCTTCCGTGCTGCGCGATCTGTCCTTCTGAAATGACGATGATTTCATCGGCGATATTCATGATGCGCTCCTGATGAGAGATGATGAGAATCGAACCGTCCCGATTTTTCTCCTGCATGCGCTCAAAGACCTGAATCAGATTCTGGAAACTCCAGAGATCGATGCCCGCTTCCGGTTCGTCGAAAATGGAAAGCTTTGTCCCTCTCGCCAGCACTGTGGCGATTTCGATCCGCTTCAGCTCGCCGCCGGACAGACTGCTGTTGACTTCTCTGCTGATATATTCATTGGCGCACAGTCCTACCTCGGAGAGATATTCGCAGGCATCGGAAATGGCGATTCTTCTGCCCGCCGCCATACGCAGCAGATCCAGCACCTGAATTCCCTTGAAGCGGACGGGCTGCTGAAATGCGAAACTGATGCCCAGCCTTGCCCGTTTTGCGATATCCAGATCTGTGATATCCGTTCCGTCAAAGAAGATCTTTCCGGAAGTGGGCTTTTCTATGCCGGCGATCAATTTTGCGAGAGTTGATTTGCCGCCGCCGTTGGGACCGGTTATGACGATAAACTTGCTGTCGCCGATAACCGCGCTGACATCTCGGATAATTTCTTTTCTGTTATTTTCTTCTGTCACTTCAAATGACACATTTTTTAATTCAAGCATATTCTTACCTCAGCTTTTATTTCATTTTACCTCTATAGGTATCGTAACCATTATACAGGAATCACACTCAGGATTCAGCCTGTTTCTGTCCATTATGTCCGTTCAGACCGCTGTAAAGCCCCGGCAGTTCCGCCTGATAAAGCGATAAGATAAATAGAGCGTCACGCGCATCTTCTCCGTTTTCCTCGAAAGACTGCGGCTCTTGCGAAAGGCCGGCACTATCCTCCGCCTGCAACGGCGAAGGATATCAAGTACTATGTTATACTATCACTGTTTTTCAGGAGAATCAAGAAAGCCGCTGTGATGGAACAGAGAAAAGGAAATTTTCGGCATCTTTCTTCCTGCTCTGAAAACGTCTTTCCGAGGCCCGCGAAACGAGACGAAGTTGAAAGAGACACATTCTGATGGTAAAATAAAATAGTTTTGTACTGTAAGGAACTTTTATAATAAGAAAAAAAGGGACGGAGATTATGAAAGAGGAAAAAGAAACACAGTTTCGAAAAGATTCTGAACTTGAATTGTCGAAAGAGAGAAAAGAAGTGAGAGACGGCCGGATCGGTTTGTCAAAAGATGCGGAAAATAAGCGCAGACTGTCAAAAGCGGAAGAAAAGCGAAGAACTGTCTTTGAAATGAAAAAGAAAGAGTTTCTGTCGCAGGGATGGCATACCGCAGATCTTACGGTAGGCATGGTTTATGCGAATGTCATGGCGATTCTGCTCGGACTGCCGATCATTCTCTTTCTGCTCATCCTTTATCTGCTCCGCCTGTTTTACGGACCGGAATCCGCCGCTGCGAGCTGGCGCGGCGCCGATTTTGTCTTGATCTTCCTGTTCTGTCTGCTGCTGATTTTTGTTCATGAACTGATTCACGGCATTACCTGGGCTGTTTTTGCAAAAAAGGGCCGGAAGGCGATTTCTTTCGGTTTTATCCCACAGTATCTCACCCCGTACTGCACCTGTAACGAGCCTCTTAAAAAAGGGGAGTATATCACCGGCGCTCTGATGCCCACGCTGTTGCTGGGCTTTCTGCCTGCCGCCGGGGCTATCGTCACGGGGTCAGCCGTCCTGTTCTGTATCAGCGCTGTCATGATCTTCGCCGGAGGCGGAGATCTGACCATTGTCCTGAAACTGCTGCGATACAAAACCGAATCTTCAGAGGCGCTCTACCTCGATCATCCTTACCAGGCGGGTCTCGTAGTTTTCCTGAGGCCGTAACCACCTGAAAAAGAGGAAAGACATCTTTCACGCTTCTCTGCGCAGATCCTTTCCTCTTTTTTGTTTACATTTATAAAAAATTTCTATAAATAAATTCAACTGTCAGCTCAAAACCGGATTTTCGTTTTCGCCGGACATCCAGCCTTTGCATACGTCCACCCAGCCTTTTGCCCGGGCGTACCGTTCCAGCTCCGGTATCGTCAGACGTACGGTAGCCGTATCTTTTCCTGCCGCCGTATAGATAACGGAAAACCGCCTGAGAGATATGTCCAGATAGACTTCCACCCCTTCCTTGACAGCAAAAGGACAGACGCCGCCGGGAGCGTGTCCGATCAGTATCTCCACCTGCTCTGCTGGAATCATCACAGGTTTCTGATGAAAATAGGATTTGAATTTAGAACTGTTTATCCTGGAATCGCCGGCGGCGACGATGACGATCGGCTTTCCGCCGGCAGAAAACGACAGCGATTTTGCGATTTCCGCCGGAGAACAGCCGACGGTCCGGGCTGCATGTTCCACCGTATCCGCAGTGCTGTCGTGTTCTGTGATATGATCGGCGATACCTTCCCGTTCAAAATAGGCTCTGACATTTTGGTAAGACATTTTGAAATTCTCCTTTTTTCTCCGGTATTCTTTTCTGCAATACTCGTCTGCTTTAAATTTGATTTTACTATACAACGCCAAGCCGGAAGATGTAAAACGATAAATCGTCCGCGGTTTTGCCCGGCGGCAATATGCAGTAAAACCACGGGCAAAAGGCAGAAAAAGAGCGGCGCCATTGAAAACGGCGTCGCTCTTTTTCTTCGCTCATTATATTTCATTCAGCTTTTCATTCATCCTGCGCTGCCGGAATCATCATTTTCACTTTCCCTTAAATGCGGTGAAAAACAGCCTGTGCCGCCATTTTTTCCTTCCGCCGTATCGGATAGATCAGACGGAAATCTTTCTATTCCGTCGTAAAATTATCGAAATATCCCTGAATGAGAATAATCGGCGTACCTTTGTCTCCGGAACCGGAAGTCAGATCGCATAAAGAACCGATAAGATCGGTAAGCTGTCTCGGCGTCGTTCCCTGAGACGCCATTTTTCCCACCAGATTGTCTTCTTTGGAACGAATGCTCTCTGCGATAGCCTCTTTCAGTTCTGCACCGCTGAGGTTTGCAAAGTCGTTGTCCGCCAGGTATTTGAGCTTCAGCTCGTTGGGCGTGCCCACGAGTCCGTCTGTAAACCCCGGTGATACGACAGGATCCGCCAGCTCCCAGATCTTTCCCTGAGGATCCTTAAACGCACCGTCGCCGTATACCATGACTTCCACATGTTTTCCCGTCTTTTCCAGGATGGAATCCTGAATCTCACGAACCAGACCATTGCATTTTTCCGGGAACAGCTTGATTTTATCTTCCGTGGATTTGTTGGAACCGAGTAAGCCGTATTTGGAATTATATCCGCTTCCGTTGACCGGAGCGTTGAGAATATCATCCAGACCGCACACGATCTTGGCTCCAGCCTTCTTTAAGAGACGCTTAGTGCGCGCTCTCGTATGAATATCACAGGTGAGAATACAGTCCGTATAGTCCAGAATCGTCTTGGCTTGGTTGGCAAAGACGATTTCCACCTCTGCGCCGGCTTCTCTGATGATGTCGGAGTAATATGCCACATAATCGATGCCTGTAAATTCGTGCTTTACTTCGCCGAATAATTTACGGTATTCTTCCAGTGTCAGAACATCGGAATACGGGTTGATTCCCGCCTCATCCACCTGATCGTAGGTGAGAAGAGCGTTTCCGACCTCGTCGCTCGGATAGCTGAGCATCAGTACGACTTTCTTACAGCCCATAGCGATGCCTCTGAGATTGATCGCAAAACGATTTCTCGAAAGGATCGGGAAAATGACGCCCACCGTTTCTCCGCCCAGCTTTGTTCTTACATCAGAAGCGATATCCTCGACAGAAGCGTAATTTCCCTGAGCGCGGGCTACGATGGATTCCGTAAGAGCGATAACATCGCGGTCTCTGAGTTCAAACCCTTCGCTTTCCGCAGCCCCCAACACGCTGTCTACTGTAATTTCTACGAGATTGTCTCCCTCGCGGATAATGGGACCGCGAATACCTCTGGAGACGGTGCCGACTCTTCTTTCCATGTTTTTATACCTCATTTATGTTTATTTTTTTTCTGCCTGTAATAACCACACATTATTATACATGGATGAAGCTTCGTTCTCAAGCATTCTTTTGCAGCCTCTGTTTACTCCGACATCCTCAGCATGTTGCTGATGAATATCCCGTAACCTCTTCGCGGATCGTTGACAAAGACATGAGTGACTGCTCCGATGATTTTCCCGTTCTGAAGGATCGGACTTCCGCTCATTCCCTGAATGATACCCCCGCTTTTTTCAATGAGATCCTTGTCTGTGACCCGGATTACCATATTTTTTACAGAATCCGGATCGTTTTTGTTGATTTTTTCGATTTTTATCTTAAATTTTTCCACGTGATCTTTTTCTAAAGTGGTCAGTATCCAAGCATCCCCTTTTTTCACTTCGTCGGGATCCGCTGTATGTACCGGAGTGGCGTATTCTTCCGACGAAAGATCGGTGTATGCCTTTCCGAAAATGCCGTATTCCGTATTTTTGGACAATTCGCCCAGCGGCTTATCCGCTTCATAAAAGATTCCTTTGATTTCGCCGGGCTGACCTTTTCTGCCCTCTTTCAGCGACATCACCTGCGCATCCAGAAGCTGACCTTCCGCAACCTTCAGAACGCTTCCCGTCTCCGCGTCGGTGATACCGTGACCCAGTGCGCCGAACGTTCCGTCATAAGGACGGTAATAGGTCAGCGTACCGATGCCCGCGGTCTTTTCCTTTACCCAGACGCCGAGACGATATTTACCGTCTTCCGCCGATTTTACCGGTTCCACATCCAGATAGCGGATTTCGTTTTTTCTTGCGATTTTCAGGCGGACGCTCTCTTTTTCTGTATTTTCCACGATCGCCATCACGTCGGAAGCGCTGTGAACTTCACTTCCGTCGATCGCCAGTATGATATCCCCGATCTGAAGACCTGCTTTAAGGCCGGGATTGGTCTCCTCCCCGTCAGCGGTTTTGATCTCTTCCAGACCCACGACCAGGACATCTTCCACATCCATCTTGACGCCGATGGATCTTCCTCCGGGGATCACCAGATCGGGACTTATCGTCCCGTCAGATGCTGTCTCATAATTACCGCTGCCAGCCGCCACACTTTTGGAAAAAGGCAGACCGGAAGCGAACATTCGAAATACCGCCATTCCCACCAGCACGGCGAGAATGGCGAAAAAAATCAGTCGGATCAATGTGACAGATATCCTGTCCATGCGGTTTCATCACCCCTCAAAATCCTGAAGCAGCTCTGACAGTTCGGAGTCGTCGTTTAGTGCAATCCCTTTCTCAAAGAGTTTCTGATCTGTTTCCGTCAGCATAGACAAATCGATGGTAGTCTTTTCCCTCGAGGTTACGCTACCATTTTTATCATACCGGAGAACTGAGATGCTGCCTTCGGTATCGGCGATGACGAGAATTTTGCCGGCATATTTTTTATCGCTGTCATTTCCTGCGGACGAAGGATTTTCCTTCTCCTGTCCGCCGGTCGTACTCTTTTCGCCGTCCTCGTATCTGCCGTTTCCGTTTAAGCTGCCGCTGCTGTAATCGCTGCCGACGTCATCCGGAAAATCATCGGAATCCGAGTCATATCTGCTGTCATCTGCCGTCTCTGATCCTGCGCCGTTCTGCCCGTCCGCCTGAGCGGATGAATCCGGATCGGACGAAGTATCCGACAGACCGGCAAGATCTGATATATCTTCTTCATATTGGTCTGAACCGGCCGGTATACTCTCTTCTCCGGTATTGTCCTTCAATCCGGCATTCAGCCAAAGACCCACACCCAGAGCGAGGATGACAGGAACCGCGATCCAAATTTTTGATTTCTTTTTCTTTTGTGCAAACATGATATCACCTGCATTCTTAATGAATTCTCTTCGCTGAGCCCGGAACGAACGCTGCCGGACTTTTTTGCGCGTCTTCTATCATGCAGTCTTGTCATCTTTGCGGCCTTTTATTCACACCACTTTCAATATATGCGGAAGCTTTGACTTTGGTGATATTTTTATACGCAAATTTTTGAAATAAATTTCTCCAAGGTTTTGTCTCCGATGCCGCTGACATCCGTCAAATCCTCTACCGATTGAAAGCTGCCGTTGGCCTGACGGTACTCGATAATGCGCTGCGCCATAGACGGGCCGATTCCGCTCAAAGTCTGCAGTTCTTCAGATGTAGCGGTATTGATATTCACCTTCGTTTCTCCTCCGCCTTCTGAACTCTGTGACGAAATCGCTGACGGATCTGCGGAAAATAAACCGCTGCTCTGAACGCCGCTGCCCGCTGCGTCTTCGACTTCTGAAACCGTAGGGATATAGAGTTTCTGCCCGTCGCTGCATTCCGATGCCATATTGAGATATTTCGTCTCTGCTTCCGATGTGGTTCCTCCGACGGCTTCGATGACTTCAAATACACGGGAACCTTCCGCGACACTTACCACGCCTGGATGAACCACAGCCCCGCCTACATCCACATAGATCACCGTTTCCTTTTCCGGTTCTGTATTCGCCCCATCCTCTCCTCTTTCTGCCGTTTCTCCTTCTTTACGCTCTGTCGAGACCTCCTCCTGAGAATCTTCTCCGAGAGACACGCTGATGTCCTGTTCCGAGGAACGCGAAGCCGTGCCGTAGACCGCTGCGGCGGCAAGCAATACCGCGATGAGCAGAATTTTTCTGAATTTTCTCCGTTTTCTTTCCTCTTCCATATATTTCCAATCCTCCCGTGTAAAGAATAAATCATTTTACAAAAAATGTCAATCCTTCCTGTTCAAAAAAGAAAAGAGTCCGCGGCAGATTTCTCCGCGGCGGACTCTTTTGTAAACAGATGCCTGCTTTTTGCACACTGACTCAGATCATCGAAAACTGCTTCCGGTTCAGAGGAATGTCAGGGAAATCGATCTATTCGACAACGGATACCGCATCGCCTTTTACGATTTTTCCCGGTGTGACGACACGGCAGAAAAGCCCTTCCTTTGGCAGCAGTGAGGTGCCGAAAGTCTTCGTTACGATGCTCGGATGGTCGGGTTTGCCGATCTGAGAAACTTCGATGACCGCTTCCTCGCCCAGACGAATTTTTGTACCTGCCTTCACCGGAGCGAAATCCAGCCCTTCGATGAGAATATTTTCCGCCATATCTCCCGGCCCCATTTGCAGACCGTGTTTCGCATTGGAAGCTGCGAGACTCTCGTAACGAAGACAAGTGATCTGACGGCTCCAGTCTCCTGCGTGGCCGTCGCCTTCCAGTCCCTGAGGGGTAACTATGCATTCTTCCACTTCTCTTTTCAGCGTTCCTCTCTCTTCGCTGACAGAAATCGCGTAAATCTTACCGTTTTCCATTATCACAAACCTCCTGATAGATTTTTTTTTACAATCGGACAGAACCGGTCCGAGCATATCATTTTTTATTATAACAGATAAAATGTCCGCGGAAAAACATTTTGACAAAATCAACAGAAATACGGATATGAGCGAGAGAAATTGAAGGACGCAGCGACAAATTGCCGAAGTATACACATTGTTTTTTTGTAATATCATGAAATATTCCACTCCGTAAATCCGATGATAATTTTACGTTTTCACAAAATTATGTTAAGATGCTGAGCGTCGCTGTAGTAAATTTTCCGGAAACCAAAAGCTGAAATTTATGTTACAGCAGCGATGCGGTCAAAGAGAAAAAGAAAAGGAGAACTTTTCATGTTGGAATTTATCACACAAATCAACGCTGCTGTCAATAATTTTGTCTGGGGCGTTCCCGCCATGATCTGCATCATCGGCGTAGGGCTTTATCTGAGCGTCCGCACCGGATTTCTTCAGTTCCGAAAATTCGGCTACAGCATAAAGATGACCCTTGGCAGGCTGTTTCACAAAAAAGAAGCCGCAGAGGGATCGATCACTCCCTTTCAGGCGGTCTGCACCGCGCTGGCGGCGACGGTAGGCACGGGAAATATCGCAGGAGTGGCCGGAGCGATCGCGATCGGCGGTCCCGGCGCGGTCTTCTGGATGTGGATCTCCGCCCTTCTGGGAATGTGTACGAAGTTCTCAGAAGTCACTCTCGCCGTCCATTACCGCGAGAAAAATGCTCACGGCGACTGGGTCGGCGGCCCGATGTATTACATCAAAAACGGTCTGGGCAAAAAATGGCAGTGGCTTGCGGTCATTTACGCTGTCCTCGGTGTTCTCACCGTATTCGGAACGGGAAATGCCACCCAGGTAAATACGATCACGGCCGCTATCGATTCGGCGCTGCTGAACTATAATGTCATCTCTGAGGACAGTGTCTTTTCTCTGAATCTCGTACTCGGTATCGTCATCATGTGCATCGTGGCTCTCGTCCTCCTGGGAGGTATCAAACGGATCGGAAAAGTGACGGAAAAGCTTGTGCCGTTTATGGCGCTGCTGTATATTCTTCTGGCTCTGGGCGTCATCGTTATCCATATCGACAGCGTACCGGAAGTCTTCCGCTCCATCGTAGAAGGCGCTTTTTCTCCGGCCTCCGTCACGGGCGGCGTCGTAGGAAGTTTCTTCCTCAGTATGAAAAAAGGCGTAGCCCGCGGTATCTTCTCGAATGAGGCCGGCCTGGGTACGGGTTCCATCGCGCACGCTTCCTCTGATGTGAAGGATCCGGTTCAGCAGGGACTCTTCGGAATCTTCGAAGTATTTATCGATACCATCGTGGTATGCACCATGACGGCTCTCGTCATTTTATGCAGCGGCACGGATTTTACTTATGGCGTGGACGCGGGTGCAGAACTGACGATCAGCGGATTTACCGCAGCTTACGGAAACTGGGTGTCCATCTTTACCGCCGTAGCGCTTTGCTGTTTTGCCTTTTCCACGATCATCGGATGGGGTCTCTACGGTTCCCGCTGTATCGAATTTATTTTCGGACCGAAAGTGATCAGACCTTTTATGATCGTCTACGCGCTGGTGGCCATTCTGGGAGCTACGATGGACCTGGGACTTCTCTGGAGTATCGCGGAGACATTTAACGGTCTCATGTCCATTCCAAACCTCATCGCTCTCTTCCTTCTATCAGGCACTGTAGTTAAGCTGGTAAAGAGACATTTCGGAGGCGAGATCCGCAAGAGGAGATAAGAGACAGATATTTTGAAAAAATCAGATAAAAGAATACAGCCGTCAGGATAATCTCCCTGACGGCTGTATTTGTATCAACAGAACGCGGCACCCTCTTCCGCCTCTAATGGCGGAATTCATCTTCAGTTTTCAAAAAAACCATAATCTGCCTGTGAAAATCCGAAGAACAGTTACTGGAGGCACATGCCGCACCGTTTCCGCGACTCTGATCAGACCGGCTTGCCAGAATTTGACTCCGGCGCGGAATCCGGCTGTATATTTTTCAATTGGTGCATACCTGAACGTGTCTGTATTCCGCAGAAGGTACGAAAACTGCGGCGGCCATACAGAGCGTCTGCAAAATGATGTCGCAGTCTCTTTCAGGATTCGACGCCTGCTTTCGATAATCGCGGTGAAGGCGGTTGAGTTCTTCCACAATGCCCGCTCTCGAACCGATGACCGGCACAGCCTGCGCAGCGGTATCTTTCAGCTTTTCCAGAAATATCGGCTGCATTTCCAGCTCATATCTCACATGATCCGCCAGTGTTCCTTCGTAGTGACTGTTATGCGGAAACGTAAAGGCATCCGCCAGATAATGGAGCATCCGGCCAAACTGATAATAATCCCAGAGATTCCAGGTATGTTTTTCAGACAGATACCTGGCGTTTTTTCGGATGTAATGGCAGGCGCACTCATAATTGTGTCCTTTTACCCGGTTTCCCGTCCCCCAGCCTTTCAGATACGACGCATAATTATAATCCGGCTCTACACAGCCGAAGACAAAAGCCTTTCGGCACGCTTTCGTAGCATCGTCCATGTAGCGTTCCGCAAGATAAATTCCCAATAACTTGTGACTTCTTTTTTTCATCCATTCCTCCCGACGAAATAAAAACCGACAGATCGATATCTGACGTCTTTGCCCCATTGGATTCCATTATAAAATATACCGTTAAAATTCTCCTTAAAAGAACATCAACAGTACATAAAGATTGCGATAAAATTATGATTTCCCGCTTCATACAAATTATTCTGCAGCGCGTTTTCCGTTGCAGAATATTTATCGGAATTTTATTTTTCTTTTATTCTACCAGAGAAAATCAGGCTGTAAAGCGAAACAGCAAAAAAAATAAAGGAAATATTATTCTTTTTTTCCAAATTTATATCATTTTAAATTCAGACGACTGCTGAAGATCCCCCAAAAGGATGACTAAAAAACAAGTTGACCGCTGTAACATATTTTCTATATTCTGTCTTTTTTCGGATATTTTCTTGTCTGTAATTTACGGGAAATTACGTTCGCCATAGTACGGTATCCTTTTTCAGAAAGCAAAACGCCCGCAGCAATGCGGGCGGGATTTCCGACAGATGATTATACTTTATATGCCTCATAGTGATCTAAATCGATTCTCTCAATGTAATCCGACAGTTCGCATGGCCTCAGCAAGATGACGAAAACGGTTAAAGAGGTTTCCGCCCCTCTACTTTCGGAGTGACGAGAAACAGCGACGGAGCCGTCTTTTTCTGATTAATCATGTGGACATATGCTACATGATACTTTTTAGACGGAAGTGTCTTCAAAAATTCGTAAATCGCAGCACACTCCGCCTCTCCTTCCTTATGGCCGCTGTAGGCCATGACAGAAACGATGCCTCCGGTCTTCACCAGATTGATCGCTTTTTTTATCGCGGGCAGCGAGGTATCTTCTGTCGTCATAATCGTCTTGTCGCGTCCCGGCATAAATCCGAGATTAAAGACGAAAGCGGAAATTTCTCCGGGAACCTCGGCCAGATAACGGTCGATCTCTGTATGAGAATCGCAGATCAGACGAATGTTTGTCCGCTCAGGATCAGCGATGCCGTGTTCCGACAGATAAATTCTCGTAGCATCGAGAGCTTCCTGCTGAATATCAAAGGCATACACTGCGCCCCGGCCGTCTGCGCATCCGACCGCTTCCGCCAGGGAAAGGGTATCGTATCCGTTTCCCATGGTACAGTCCACCACCGTATCCCCCGGCGAAATATATTCACTGACGATATGCATCGTTAGCGATGTCGTCTTGACGATGAGATTTGTCTTTTCGCTCTTGATTTCCATAATTTTACAATCATCCTTAACTTTAACTTCACAACTGTTCTCTACCACAAACGATTTGTCATACTATAATCTTCTCAGATATTCGAGCTCGTGAACCGTCATCTTGCGATACATTCCCTCTCTGAGATGGGCCATTTTCAGATCACCTATTGCGGTACGCTGCAGTTTCAGCACTTTATGCCCTACCGCCTCAAACATTTTTCTCACCTGCCGGTTTTTACCTTCTGAAATACGGATCTGCACCACAGTGGTATCGGCTCCCTGACGCAGGATCTCCACCTCTGCGGGCTTCGTCACGTAGCCGCCGATATCGACGCCCTTCTGAAGCCTTGCGGCGTCTTTGCGGAGAAACAGGCCGGAAACCTCAGCTAAATATGTTTTAAATATATTTTTATGCGGACTGGTCAGCTTGTGAGCCAGATCTCCGTCATTGGTCATGATCAGCATGCCGGACGTATTGAAATCCAACCTCCCTACGGGATAAATTCTCTCGCTGATATCCGGCATCAGATCGAGTACCGTCGGCCGTCCCTGTTCGTCCTCCGAGGTAGTGATGTATCCCGCCGGTTTATTCAGAATATAATAGACAAGCCTTTTTTCCGGGGTGATCGTCCGACCTGCGACAGAGACCACATCCCCCTCTGTTACATCGTATCCGCACTCAGCCTGCAGACCGTTGACCGTCACCTCTCCCTGCTGAATCAGCTCGTCAGCCTTTCGTCTGGAACAGACCCCGCTGTGTGCGATATATTTATTGAGACGCATAATTTTCCTTTCTGTGCCAATCCGCAAATCTTCTCCAAAACTCGACTTTATCGTAATTCCGTAATTTTCCGTCCGATTTTCTCTTTGCGGAGTCTGTCCGAAAATCCGGCGGAATCTCTGTATAAAAACAGTGAAAAAAAGACCGGCCCTTTCTTTCAGAATCGCCGCAAATGCCGCAACTGCGGCGATTCCCGCTCTTCGTCTGAATCATTTTATCATAAAAGAGAACAGAAAAGAAGAAAAATGTCGCCGAATATGTTCAAAATGACAATTTAACGGCCTAACAACTTTTCATTATAGATATTTCTCAATCCGTATTTTTCCAGACGTTTTTGAACCGTCTCTTTATCTGTTGTATAAAGACCGCGGTTCTTCATTCTCTCGAAAAATTCCGCTCCTGCGAAAGTATAGCGTGTTTTCAGTCCGTCTTCCTTTTCACTTTGTGCATTTGCATAAGAAATCAGATCTCCGACTGCCAGCCCGTCGGGAAGTTCCAGCAGAGGAATCCCTTTCAGATAGCGACATGCGTTGTAGCCGGCGAGGCTTCCCGTGGTGATCGCCTCCGTATGCCCTACGAAAAGTCCGGACTTTTCACCTCCGCAGAACATATTCTCCGCACCCTGAACCATCATTCCATCGGTACGCCGCGCTACAGAGAGATAGCGGATGGAATTGCCTTTTCCGCCGGCATAAGGATCCGCATAACGGGCATTTTCAAACCCTTCAATCTCTCTCAGCTGTGACAGAGGCATAAACGGTGTCATGAGTTTGGCATAACCCGTATCCAAAAGTACGATATTTTCCGCGAATTCTTTCAGCGCGTATTGCTGGCAGACCTTCAGGCTGAGCTTTTCTTCGTGTATCTGTTCTTTTTTCAGTCCGACGATCACAACACCCTTTCTGTCCAGTTCGTCGCGAATTTCCTTAGAAAGAGAGTGTTTCTCCAGTTTGCACGAACCGCTGAACGCTCCGAACGCTCCGTCTTCTCTCTGTCCCATCACATCTGTGAGACCGATTTTGTTCGTTATGCTGACCCGCGGACCGAAAGCGGGGCAGCGGAGAATACACATCAAACACCCGATGATATCCGTAAAATCAGCGTAGCCGCCGTGTCGGCTGTCAGAATTGCCGCCAGTCCCCAGCTCACTGCTCTGAGCGCTCCGCGCGGAATCCGGGCCGTCAGCCTATCAAAGAAAGGCTGAAAAAGATAGAGAATGATCATACCGCCCGCGCCGAAACGAAGACTCGGGTTCAGCGCGATTCTGCCCTGAAAATCGAAGGAGAATCTCCGGTAATCCCACATCCAGCCGCCGGTCAGCCATTCCATGAGATAACTGCCGATCAATTCCGTCACTGTAGTTACGGCGACAATTCCGAGGAACACGAGAAACGGCGTAATGAGAATTTTTCCGGCATAAATCCGCTTTTTCTTCAGTCCCGTCAGTGTAAAAAGCAGAAGCAGCGCTCCAAATCCGTAGATGATACAGTAAGGTCCAAACAAGATTCCCCGGTTGGAAAAGCCCCACCGGTAAACGACCACCTCCAAAAAGACTTCATACAGCCATCCGAAGACCGAATACATCATAAAATACAAAAAATACCGCTGCAGTTTCTCCGTTTTCTTCATCATTTCCTTGTCCTGTTCCTGCGTTCTTCCTACCTTCAGCATTTCTATCTTGTCTGTCAGAATCCATGATTTCCTGACCCGTAAACATATTAACAGACGAAAGCCTGTTTGTCTTCCCCTTTGCCGACCGATTTGGCACTCTTTAAGTTTCAGTCAGCAGCATTTCTTCCATCAGAAGATTCCTGCGTTCTTCTTCCGACAGCTTTTCCCACATTTTCAGAATTATTTCGTTCAGCGGTCTTTGCTGCTCTTTTGTCATTTTTGCCGGCGATCTCATGGATGCCACGTCGCCGGTACGAAAGACCGTCACGTAACCGTCACCGGAAAACCCCCGAATTTTCAGCTCTTCCGGGATTTTCTGCACCGGTCCTTGCCAGATGATTTGATTATTCAAACAGATCACCTCCCTTTTCATTTTATGATTTTTGCACTTCGTCCTATTACAGCAAATTTCGCCATCATTCTGTGATATACTGAATCAGGAAAAAAGCAAACAAAAACACCAAAAGAGAGATCTGTTTCGGCAGATATTCTGAACATACAGCTATGGAGAGAATACGATGAAATTTAAGACAAAAATTCAGATTCTGCTGGCTTTTGCCGCAGCAGCAGTCGGCTTTGCCGCAGGCCGAACCTCCGCTTCTCTGCGGATCTGTCCCGCTTCCTGTCCTGTAAAAACTCCGCAGGATGCGGTTTCGCCGCGGGAATCCTCAGCATCCGGGGAACCGGCGGAAGAGAAAATTTCCGCTCAGACTTCCCGCCCCGAACCGCCCGACAGGAGTTCCGAGATTCCGGCATCTGCGGAAATCGAAAAGCCTTCTCCGAAATATATCGGAAACCGTCTGAGCAAAGTCTTTCACGATGCTTCCTGCCGATACTGTTCCGGCGCATCCGGCAAATACCGGATGGAATTCGATTCGGAAAATGACGCCAGATCCCAGGGATACAAACCCTGCAGAAGATGTCTGCCGGAAGAGAAAAAAGAAGAGACGGATGCTTCATAAAGAAAAACTTGCTGCATTATGACGCGGACGCCGGCATTGTGTCGGAATTATTCCCACTGTTAGGATCAGATCGACTTGATGCAGCGTTGCTCCGATTTAAACCCGGAAAGTATGACTTTCCGGGTATTTTACTGTCTGTAAAACAATAGAATAGGTCGAAGGATGGAAATTCAACTCCAAAAAAGAAGTCATTCCCGTGAAGAAGATGAAATTTCGGGAGGTATACGATGAACACGTGCATTTATCTCAGGAAGTCGCGCAAAGGCGACGACCCCGACGAGACGGCGGCAGAGACGCTGCGCAGGCACAGAGAACAGCTGCTCGCACTGGCGCAGGAGCGAGGTCTTAACGTCGTAGAAATTAAAGAAGAAATCGTCTCCGGCGGCAGTATCGCGGCCCGTCCGCAGATGCGGGCTCTTCTGTCTGAAGTAGAAGAAGGCCGCTATGATGCTGTTTTAGTGATGGATATCGATCGGCTGGGCAGAGGCAGTATGATCGATCAGGGAATTATCGGCCAGACTTTCCGGGAGTCAGAGACCCTGGTAATCACCCCGGATAAGACTTACGATCTGTCGGATGATCTGGACGAAGATTATTATGATTTTTACGCTTTTTTTGCCAGAAAGGAACTGAAGCAGATCAAAAAACGTCTGCAGCGAGGCAAGATGAAATCCTTTCGAGAGGGAAATTTCGTCTGGGCCCGTCCGCCTTACGGCTATTTAAAATCCGGCCGAAACGAGATATCTCCTGATCCGGAGACGGCGGAAGTGGTGCGCCGGATTTTCCGCCGGTATCTGGAGGGCTTGAGTATGGGAAAAATCGCCGGACAGCTGAATGAGGAAAGAATTCTGACCGCGTCCGGATGCCAGTGGTCCCACAAGACAGTCTCCGCCATTCTGAGAAACAGAGAATATGTCGGAGACGTCGTCTGCGGCAAGACGAAGCTAATCCGCGGAAAAGCGGTAAAACAGCCCCCGGAAAACTGGCTGATTCTGCCCGGCCGGCACGAAGGAATCATCTCTGAAGAACAATTTGAGCGAGTGCAGCAGAAATTAACGACATGTCCCTCGCGCAGCGTCCGAAAAGATTTGAAACTGAAAAATCCGCTGTCCGGCGTTCTGCGCTGCGGTGTCTGCGGCGGCAGTATGACGAGAAAATCCGGCGGCAGGGGAAAAGACCGCCTTCGATGCGCCCGCTCTTGTCCTCAGACCTGTTCTTCGGCTCTGAATGCGGTGGAAACGCGGCTTCTCAGCGAAGCCGCCGCATGTATGCTTCCGCGAATGCGTCCTGTTCCGCTTCCTTCTTCGGATAAAGAAAAACAACATTGCAAAACGTATCAGCTCGACGCAGAATTTCTGACACGTCTTCTGCAGCAGGCCGATCCCTCCGATCGAAATGCTTTTTACAAAAGCTTCCTCCATCAGGTAGACTACTTCCGGAACCGGGACAGCGACAAAGATTCTTTCCTTCTCCATTTTATATTCTGTCTCTGAACCGCTCCGGTAATGATCCTGCGGATTTCACAGAAGTACCGCTGCGGATTGAGTAAAAAATGAAGCCGGAGATATGGAAACATCTGCAGCGGAAAAATGCGGGCATCACCGGGCATCCGATACATAGAGCACCCGTTGCCGTAAGTCAGGCAGTTACCCATAGGTCCGGTGGAACCTGTCGTTTCGATAAATACGTCTCCGGAGAGCTTTGTTCCGTCAAAAAGCGTAATACTGCTGATATACTTTCCAGAGGCGCCGTTTTCATATTCTGCGTCTACCGCCCGTGCCGTCGTTCGAACGTCGATGCCCATCTCTTTCAGCAGACGGCGGACGGCGGGTTCCACCTTGACGACGTCATACAGGCTGGCATGACTGTGTCCCGGAAAATCGATATTTCTGTGACGCGAATATTTATCGGTGAGCTCGAAGAGCTCCGAAGCCCCCAGAGCGATATTTTCCTCCGCCGCAGTAAATCTTCCGTTGTTGCGCATGATGCCGCCCACGTTTCCCAGGCCCAGCATGAGATCCGTCTTTTCCACGATAGTAACGTCTGCGCCGCATTTTTTTGCGGCTACGGCGGCGGCGATTCCGGACCAGCCGCCGCCGATTACGATCACCTTTTTTTCCATAATAAAAAATCCTCCCGTTCATCCTATGAGACGAGAGGATTTTCTGCTACTTTTCGGGGTTATTTTCCAGAAGAATCTTTTCAAAATATCTGAGTTCTTCGAGCCGTTCCATCTTTTCCGGACGGATTTCACTGCCGATGCGCATCACCTGAGGGGAAGAGGAATCGTAGCGCGGCCAGCGCTCCGCCGGTTTGCCGGTTTTGATAAAACTGCACCACGCATCATTCATAAAAGATGCGATCTCTTCTCCCTTTTCATCGTCCCCGCCTACATATTTCAGATCTTTGCGGAAGACAAAATTCAATTCAGCGATATGACGGCAGCCGAATCCTTCCCTGCGAAGACGTTCCGTCAGATAATCAAAATGATAGCCGTATACCGCTCTGCCGCTTTCGGAGAGACGGTCCGCGTAAGGCAGCATGCTCGCTTTAAATGCCGACAGGCCGATGATTTCAGCACACTGCACAAAAGGCGGGTGCTCCTGATCCACAGGATATCTTTCCATGAGTTCTCCGGCCAGCTCCGGATAGACTTTGCGAAGATAATTCTCATAGTCTTTTGGCGTCAGATTTTTATCAGCAAAAATCGTGCCTTCGTCGGTGTTGAATCCGAAGAGCAGATCCACATCGTTGATATATTGAGAACGCGGATCCACCGCGTAATCTTCGTCGAAGAGAAAGCCCTTCAGCACGGGATCCGTACGCGTTCCACGATAGGAACCGTCCTCACGGAAAAACCACGCTTTCAATAAATCCTGCGCCGGAAGTCTGCGGAGCACTTCCACGCCTTCCGCCGAATCGGATGCTCCCAGATCTTTTGCGACACGCCGGGAATTTTCCAGATAAATCTCCGGATTTCCAGCGCCGTAACGGGCTACCGAATTGAGTCCTACAATGCTGCCGCTTTCGAGAATGCACCTCTGAAACAGTCCCTGCGCTTCTCTCAGTCCCATGAGCGCCGAAGTGATGAAAGCTCCGGCGGATTCACCGCCCACGGTGATATTTTCCGGATCCCCTCCAAACGCAGAGATATTTTCTTTTACCCATTTCAGCGCCTGCAGCGCGTCCTGAATACCGAAACAGCCGGTGACTGAGGACTCGTTTCTGAATTCCTCAAGAGCCATGAAGCCGAAAATACTCATCCGGTAATTTATATTTACATACACAATCCCCTGATTGACAAAATTTTCTCCCCGATACAGCGGCATATTGCTTCCGCCCGTCTCAAAGGCGCCTCCGTGAAGAAAGACATAGACGGGAAGTGCCGCCGTATCATCCGGCACGAGATCCTGCGAGTTATTTGAGACTTTTTTTATCGCCGGCGTATTGACGTTCAGGTAAAGGCAGTCTTCCGATGAGATTTCCAGAATATTAGGCTGAAGCACGTGGCTGGCGGCAAACAGCTGCAGAGCCGGCGCGCCGAATTTCGTGCAGTCCCGTATCCCCTCCCAGGGCTCCGGTTCCTGAGGCGGACGAAAACGCAGCCGGCCGACCGGAGGCTTCGCATAGGGAATCCCCCGGAAAGCGAGATATTCTTCTTTTTTCTTTCCCCGGATCTCTCCGTAATTTGTAACAGCTCTTATCATAATACCGATACTCCTTCTCTGTTATTAAAAAACACTGATTTTGTTCTGAGATTCTGAAACATATAGATATTGTAACATCATTTCTCTTTGATGGAATCACTCAATTTCAGGGATACGGATAAAGTGCCGTTCATCTTCATATTGTATACATCTATATTTTTACTTTTTTAATAATTCTTCAGAACTCAATTTACACAGAAAGAGTTATGATAAAAAAAGAAAGGGGAAAGCTTCGTTCGGCACATCGGAAGCAGTACAGGAAGATGAAATCGATTCTTTCTAAAAAATATTCTATTTTTGTCGCGTGCATCGCAGTCATCGCCGCTGCGGCGCTGTTCGGCAGCGCTCTGACGCTCTCTGTCAGCGGAAAGGGCACGATACCTGACCAAAATTCTCTCCCGGAAAAATCAGCACCGGACGCTGTCCGATCTTCAGAAAATGGGGAAACCGGAGATCGAGCCGCAACAGTACAGACCTCTCCTCCGGAAAAAGAAGAACCGTTCTCCGACAGCGATCCTTCTTCCAGCGAAACGTCTTCTTCGGATGGGCAGAAAAGCATATCGGAAACGCAGGAGACCGAGAAAACGGTCCGCGCTCAGACGCCTCCTGCGGCTGCGGCGGCCGACGCTTCTGCCGGCGATAATCTTCTGCATTCTTCAGAGGCACAAGACACACAGAATACGGAACAGATACGTTACGCTTATCTCACCTTTGACGACGGTCCCAGCAAAAACACAGACGCGATACTGAAAATTCTGGCAGAAAACGACATCAAAGCGACTTTTTTTGTCACAGCGCGAAATACCGATGAAATCAGTATGCAGCGTTATCGCAGAATCGCAGAGGCCGGCCACACCTTGGCTATGCACAGCGGAACTCATGACTATAAAGAAATCTACGCCTCCAGAGACGCGTTTTTGAAAGACTATTCGCGGGTCAGCGATCTTCTCTATGAAGTCACCGGAACGCGTTCGGTAATCTATCGCTTTCCGGGAGGAAGCAGCAATACACTATCCTGCCGTAAAGTGACGATGACCGAATTGATCGGCGAACTGCACAAAAGAAGCGTGGAATACTTTGACTGGAATGTCAACTCCACCGATGCTTCCGGCAGAAATCCCGATCCGTCGGTCCTCGTAAAGAGCGTAGCTGCCGGACTGAAATATCGGCACAATATCATTCTGATGCATGACGCTTCCGGTCATGAGACGACAGTGGAAGCTCTGCCCGATATCATACAGGCATGCCGCGACCGCCATCTGACTTTTGCGGCGATTACACCGCAGACGCCTGCGGTCCATCATCATCGAAAAGACTAAATCCGCCGAGACTGAGACCTGAATCCGTACAAAAACGAGAGAGCGCGGCGCCGGTCAATTCAACTGACCGGCGCCGCGCTCTCTCATTTGTATCTTTTATTTTTAATATCCTGTTCTTCCTTTTTCTCTTCCTCTTTTGGCGGCAATATGCTGTCTTTGCCTCCGAAAAGAACATCGGAAACATCATCATCCGTCTTCGCGTCTATGGAAAGAAGCCTGCTGAAAATATAATCGCGCATCTTTTTGAAATCCTTTCTCTTTTGATTTGCCTTATCTTATGGAACTGCCTTTAACAAGACGCAGGACTTCCAATTTTGATACACCGATTTACCAGTTTTTTCAGATTTTTCTTTCTCTCCCCTCACGTTCATATATCCTGGAATATTTTTATTCCGCTTCCCACTTTGCGATCGGGATTCCTAAAACTTTAAACTCTCCGCAGACAAACAAGTCTCCGGCGGACAAATAGTACGTCTGCGAAAATCCCCCTCCTTTCTTTTACCGCATCTTTTTGATCCGTCCGAACAGCGGAAATCAGTATTCCGTAAACACTCTCAGGAATCAGAAAAGGGATCACATGATTCAAATCTCGCTGAAAAAGGAAATCAACAACAGAATCATAAATTGTTTTAAGTACTTCAGCACTCCTCCTCTGCATTTTGATCAGAAAGATTCTCCATTTCACAATTGATTTCCGTACGCCGGGAGCCACCGGCATGATAAGGGCATCGCAGGCGGATACACTGCCCGTTTTGAGAAGAAAACGTGCAGGAGATCCGTTCCGGCTTTTCCAAAGATATGCCCAGATGTTCCTGTATAAAATCAATCGAGACAGATACCGCAGTAAAAGAATCCCGCTTACAGCACCTCGGTCCGCCCAAACTGCCGATTGCATCCAGACACCGGGAGGTCAGCTGATTTCCGAGTCCCCATGTCTTCGATGACATAGGACTGGATGAGGTAACAATACTGAAAAAAATCCCGGCGCTCACCGCAGCGCCGCAGGTTCCCCAAAGACCGCAAATACCGCCGGGAATCTGACTTCCTCTCTTTTTCATCTCTTCCAGTGCCGCAGGGAAATCGATCTGGCCGCCTCCGTTATGCCAAGCGGTCAGCAGAGCCGCGCCTACCATAACGTGATGTTCCGGTCCATGCATATAGATGTATGGACATTCCATTATTTTCTGAAGGATTTCCAAAGGATTTTTTGACTCCGAACCACCGCATATATGCATCACCTCTTCCAGTCCCTTCTTCTCGTGACAGGCATCGCAGATATAATGGCCGTCCCTGCACTTTGTATTGCTTAAAAATGTCTTTCCGCAAAAACTGCACACCATTTCCTGCTGCTCCTGCAGATATTCCAATGCCTGTCCACAGATCAGACATTCCCGCGCATCTGACATATATGATCTCCTTTCCGCTTCTGCTCGGCTGCCCGGCAAACGGCAGGACGTCCGCCGCAGAACACATTGCACACGGCTGGACGCGGTCCGTTTACCGAAAATCAGACAGCGTCCGTTTCTTTGAAAAACGGTTGGCCGCCTGAAAATAAAATCATTTTACATTATAGCGCATCGCAGCGCGCGGGAGAATAAAATCCTCCGAAATCCCATGGGTTTCGGCAGATAAAAAACAGGAAAGATCAAAACAGTTTTTCTGTTCCCGGCGGATCCGGATGCAGCAGAGGACTCACTGCACGCAGCAGGCGGCTTCAGTAATCAAACAGTTCCGACGGATCCACGGATTCAGAACATTTGCAGATGCGGATACGCCGTCCGTCGCTGGTCTCAAATTCACAGGCACCGCAGACTCCTTCTCCGCAGCAGATATTAAAATCGTTCGACGTGACAAAGCGGGATGACTTGTGAAATTCCTCCAGATTCTTATACATCCCCGATGAAAAGTTCCGGCTGCCCAGCAGCAGAATATACTTCGGCTTCTCCTGCCGAATGACGCGGCGGATTTTTTCTACTTCTTCCGCGCTGTCGAAATCGCGGAAAGAAACGCTGCCTCCCGCCATCTGATGCGCCATGGCGCTCACAGTTCTGCCATCTTTTCCGGAAGACGGCAGAGCGGCCGGCCGCAGGAAATGCTGCACCAGTTTTCGCTCGAAAGGTGCATCGCGCACCGTCAGCAGTACTTTTGCCGAAGGACGCAGAAGATTGCAGGCAAATATTCCGGGACACAGACCCGCGCCGCTGCAGAGAATCATAACCGTTCCGTCCATTTTGCGGAATTCTCTCCCGATAAAACCGCTTCGGTAAGGACCGCGCACCAGAATTTTATCTTCCGCAGACGCCAGAGATTTCGTCTTGGCGGAAAGGACACGGATTCCTACCGTTATCGTGGAATCGTTGAGATTGACGTCCAGAATCGACACCGGAACGTCATAAAGAGAATCGAATTCGGGATTTCTCAGGAAAATATAAGTAGCTGGCCGCATACAGCGGATGGCAAATCCCTTCTGTACGCGCATCACCAGAATAAAAAAATCATCGGCCGTATAATATTTCGACACGATGGAACACTCTTTTTCCTTTCTGCGGTTGCTGGCCTTCTTTCCGTTGAAGATAAACTCGTTTAAAACACAGACCCCCTTCCAGTCGCAGTCGCAGACATCTTTGCCCCGAAGACGGCTGCAGGTCAGGCAATCTCCTGTGACGGCCAAGTCACAGGGGCAGTTTTCCGAACCCGCATCTACACATTTATATGTATTTGTATCCATGATACCTCTCCTCACTTTTTTACTGTATTCGTTCTTTCTGTTTCCGATACTGCTATATTATTCGTCTCCGGGGAAAAAAGTGTAGCGTTTGGGTTCACTATACACAAAAAACCGGGCGCTATTGCGCCCGGCTGACATCTTCGAGATAATACAGATCTTTAGAATAGACATATTCTCCTTCCGAGTAAATGTCCATTTTTCCGGCGAGTTCCCATCTTTTGACCGGCGCTTTTACCGCATCCGGGATGTCATAGACGATACTGAGCCCCGCCGTTTCGCCCTCCGTACGGACGCAGGTGATATCCTCCGCGGCGCCGATTTTCACGGCGGAAGCATCTCCTTCCATGACCGCTACGGTAGTCAGAGGTACCTCGCCTCTGGCGATCCGCACTGTTTCAAAATGATCAAAACCGTAATCCATCAGTTTATACGCGTCGTTAAACCAGTCGTGATCGTTGAGAACTACGGCGATGAGTTCCGTACCCTCCCGTTTCGCAGAAGCTACAAGACACCGGCCGGCGGCTATGGTATATCCGATTTTTACGCCGGTAGCATCCTCATATTGAAAAACAGTCTTATTTTTATTATAGAAATATTTATAGGAGTCTGTCCCCTCCCGTTCCGCCTGATAAGTTTTCGATCCTACGATTTCACGAAAAATATCGCTTTTGAAAGCTTCTCTCGTAATCATAGCCAGATCATAAGCGGAGGAATAGTGGTTTTCATCCTGAAGTCCGGAAGGATTGACAAAATGAGAATTCTGCAGTCCGAGAGCTGACGCTCTCTCGTTCATCATCACAGCGAATTCCTCCACCGACCCTCCTGCCGCTTCCGCCACCGCCACCGCGGCGTCGTTGCCGGAACGCAGCATCATACCGTAGAGCAGATCTTTCATTCTGATTTTCTCATCGGTCTTGAGGTAAATCGAAGATCCTTCCTGACGCACCGCATTCTCCGATACCGTAGTATACTCTTCCGGATCCATGGTTTCCAGCGCGATCAGCGCCGTCATGATCTTCGTCGTGCTGGCGGGATACATGTGTGCGTCCTTCCGCTTATCGTAGAGAACTTTGCCGCTGGCAGCGTCGATGAGAACCGCTGTCTCCGCCGAGACGACGGGTTCCGCCGTGAAACTGCCTTCGGACTTCTCTGAAGCAGCGCTGACGCTGATCGCTTCGGCGGCATCGGAAGCCACGCTTACCGCCGCTTCCTCACTCTGCCGGCCGCTGAACGACGTCCGGGCCCACAGGCTTCCGAAGATTAAAATAATGAAAAGACACACAGAAAGGGCTGCGATGACAGCCCTTCGTCCTTTCCGTTGTTCTCCATTGATTATCATATGTCTTCCTCCCGGGTCATCTGTAACTACACGGAATATCATTCCGAAGATATCGCTTCTTTCAAATTTTACAGTTTTCTTCCCGGGATTATGACTGCGGATTACGGATCTCCGTCTTTTCTCAACCCGCAATCCGGTTCTCTTATGAATCCTCTTTTCTTCATTTGATACCGGCCGCCGTCCGCAGACGCCTGTATTTTTTACAATATTGCCGCTGCCCGCTACTCTACCTTCATCATGCGGTAACCTACGCCGATATGCGTCTGTATATATTGAGGCGAATCGGGTTCGCTTTCGATTTTCTTTCTCAGCGTCGCCATAAATACGCGCAGTGAGGCCACGTCATTGTCCCAGCTGCTCCCCCAGATTTTCTGGGTGATAAAAGTGTGAGTCAGCACTTTTCCCGCATTTTTGCACATCAGACATAAAAGCTTAAATTCGATGGGCGTCAGGTGAAGTTCCTTTCCGCTGAGATAAGCACAGCCCGCGGCATAATCCACCTTCAGATGGCCGTTGACAAATACCGGTTCCGAAGGAACTTCATTCTGCATGAATGCCAGCCGGCGCTGCGTTACCCGCAGCCGCGCCAGCAATTCCTCTACGGAAAAGGGTTTTGTGAGATAATCGTCCGCTCCGGCATCCAGCGCTTCGATTTTATCCGTATCTTCACTTCTCGCGCTGATAACGATGATCGGGAGATTCGACCAGGTTCTCACCCGGCGGATCACTTCTACGCCATCCATATCAGGCAGTCCGAGATCCAGGAGCATGATATCCGGATTATGAGACGACGCTTCCAGGATAGCGGACTCTCCGTTGGGAGCGGTAAGAAAACGATAGTCGTGCGCCTTCAAGGTCGTAGTGATCAGATTGCGGACAGGCGCATCGTCTTCCACAACCAGTATCTGTAATTTATTCATGCAGTGTAACCTCCTCTGCCGGCAGCGTAAAGGTGAAAATCGTTCCCGTCGGACGATTGTCTTTCACCGTGATTTCGCCTCCGTGCGCCGTAACGATGGATTTGCACAGAGACAGCCCGAGTCCGAGACTTCTGCGGCTGTCTGCAATCCGATTCGCTCCGGTGTAAAACATATCGAATACATACGGCTTCGCTTCGTCCGAAATTCCGGGACCGTCATCCGCGACGCTGACAAAGATATTCTTTCCCTTTCTTCCGGAAGCGATAACGATTTTGGACCCTTCCGGCGTATACTTCACGGCATTATCCACGATATTGATGATGACCTGAACGATCAGACGGGCGTCCATTCGCGCAAGCAGAAACTCACCGCAGCTCTCCACGCGGATCTCATGGCTCGAACTTTTGCGGTTTACATGTTTCAGCGCCTCTTCGATCACCTCGTCCAAAAGCTCTGCCGAAAGACGAAGGTTCATCTGGCCGTCTTCGATCCGCGTCACCGCGAGAAGATTTTCCACAAGATTTATGAGCCACATAGAATCGTCATAAATATCAGAATACAGCCGCTGTCTCGTCTCTTCATCAAAATCCACGCTGTTCGACATCAGATTACTGGCATTTCCCGAAATCGACGTCAGAGGCGTGCGGAGATCGTGAGAGATCGAACGCAGAAGGTTTGCCCGGAGCTGTTCGTTTTTTGCCAGTACGGCTGCAGCTTCTTTTTCTCTGGCATTTTTTTCATTTTCCAGCGCCAGAGCACACTCTCCCAAGATTGAGAGAAGCAGACTGTTTTCAAAAGCGTCCAGGGGACTTTCCTGCGCATATATGCCGAGAACGCCGAAAACCTCGTCTCCGCTGCGTACCGCCAGATAGCGGCACATAGCGTTGGAAAGCGTACCGGTACCGGCGCCGGCGTGTTTGTTATTCTTCATCACCCAGGCGGCCACAGCCCTTTCATGCGCCGTCCGGTACCGTTCGGCGCCGGAATCCTGGTGAACCGTAAAAATGAGAGGCTCCGGCAGTTCGGCGCCGTCTCCGGAAAAACCGTTTTCCGGCATATGATAAAAGACTACATCCCGGTTCAGCAGCTTTTTCAGCTGCCGCGCCGCGGCGCCGACAACCTCATCTCTGTCCCGGGCGCCGCTGAACAGCTGGTTGGTATCGAAGAGTATCTTCATTCTGTATGCCATCTGCGCCGACTGCTCCGCGCTTCGTTTCAGCCGATTGGCCAGCGTCCCGCTGATAAACGCGGCGAGAAACATGACGATGAAAGTTACCGGATAGCCTTTTCCATGAGCCAGTAGCGTAAACCGCGGCTCTGTAAACAGCAGATTGAATACGATCACACTCGCCGCAGAGGAAGCGAGACTGTAGATTCTGTTTGAGGTGATCACAGAGGTGATGAGTACACCGAGAATATATATCGTGATGACATTCGCTTCGCTGAATCTCAAATACCAGAAAACCAGTCCCAGACATGTGGAAAGCAAAAGCACGCCCAGACTTTTCGCGACATCATTAACCGAAAAGACCGCCTTTTTTGCGTTCATTCTCCTCTGCCGATAAACAGAGGCCGAAGAATTGTCCGGAATGATATGAATATCCAGATCCGGCGCATAAGCGATGAGTTTATCCGTCAGCGTGGGTTTGCTGAACAGATGTCTGCGGGCTGCTGTGCTCCTCCCGATAACAATTTTGGAAATGCCGGATAATCTGGCAAATTCAGCGATCTGATAAGGAACGTCGTCGCCGAAAACCGTTTCGATTTTAGCTCCCAGCTGCTCCGCAAGCTTTGTATTTTCTCTGAGACGTTTTTTATTGTCCTCTGTCATCGCCGCATAATCGGGAGTCTCCACAAACAGAGCCGTAAAGGAACTGCGAAAGGCCTTCGCCATCCGCGCAGCCGTCCTTATAATCGTCTTGTTGGATGGAGCGGAAGAAAGACAGACGAGAATGTGCTCTTCTGTATGATATTCTCCCTGATTTTTGATCCTGGCGTTTTCCGACAGAAGATTGACCCGATCCGCACACCGGCGCAGAGCGATCTCACGCAGAGCGGTGAGATTTTCCACCGTAAAAAAGCTGCCTATCGCTCTGGATGCCTGTTCTCTGCGGTACACTTTTCCGCTTTTCAGACGGTCGATGAGATCCTGCGGTTCGATATCTACCAGTTCCACCTGATCTGCGCTGTCGAACACGGAGTCGGGAATCCGCTCTCTCACAAGGACTCCGGTGACAGACGCCACCGTGTCGTTCAGACTCTCGATATGCTGTACGTTAACTGTCGTATAGACATCGATCCCCGCTTTCAGAAGTTCCTGAACATCCTGATATCTCTTGGCGTGCCGGCATTCCTCCGCATTGGTATGCGCCAGCTCATCCACGAGAAGGAGCTGCGGTTTCCTCGCGAGCGCAGCGTCCAGATCAAACTCTCTCAGTTCGATACCGTCCTTACGTCTGACATGCAGAAACGGAAGCTGTTCCAGCCCGTCGAGGAGCGCCGACGTCTCCGGCCGCGCGTGGGGTTCCACATATCCGGCCACCACCTCCGTCCCCCGTTGTCTGGCCGCCTGTGCGGCCTGCAGCATAGCATAAGTCTTTCCGACACCCGCCGCATATCCGAAAAAAATTTTCAGACGTCCTTTTTTCTTTGCGTCTTCTTCCTGCTGAATAGCTTTCAGCAAATGATCCGGATTCCGGCGTATCGATTCCATAGGTTCACCTCCGCTGTTCCTGATCCGGGCAGTCGCTCTTCCTGCAATATAATTCTCTGTGGGAAGAAAGAAAACCGTCGAGTCTTCTCATGATAAAGTAACCGACTACCGCCATTGCGGTGATACCGCAGACGAATAAGATATCTCTCATTTTAACACATCCCCCGAAAATTTGCGCTCCCGAAGGGATGAGCCGTCAAAGCCGAAAACACTTTTGTATCGCTTTATTGCTTCCCAAAATCAGCAGCGACTCATCCTCCGAAAAACGCGTGTCCGGCGTAATCGTCAGATTGATTGTTCCCTGTTTTTTTACTGCCATGATGTTGATGTTGTATTTTTTCCGTATGTCCAGACTGCCTACGGTCTTTCCCTGCCATTCCGCAGGCACGGTAATCTCGACGACGGCGTGTTCCTCATCCAGCTCGATATAATCCAGGATATGATCCGAGCTGTATCTCATCGCGGTCCACAGCGCCATCTGTTTCTCCGGATACACGATTTCATCGGCTCCGTTTCGCAACAGAAATTTCGCGTGAACATCCCTCGCCGCTCTGGAGACCACCATTTTTGCTCCCAGTTCTTTCAAGAGAGACGTAGTCTCCAGCGAACTCTGAAAGTCGTCGCCGATAGCGACGATACACACGTCGAAATTCCCTACGCCCAATGACGCGAGAAAATCTTCGTTTGTACCGTCTCCGATCTGCGCGCTGGTCACATAAGGAAGAACCTCATTTACCCGTTCTTCCTTTAAATCGACGGCCAGCACCTGATGATGAAGTTCATCTAACTTCATCGCGATATATTTTCCAAACCTGCCTAATCCGATTAATAAAACAGACTTCATCTCTTATCTCCTTTGCATCGTCATCCCACTGTAATCTTTTCTTCCGGAAGTCTCGACGAATTTTTCGCCCGGGAAACCGCCGCGAAAATCAGTGTCAGACCTCCCACTCTGCCGAAAAACATGAGTATCATGAGTATCGTCTTCGACACCGCTCCCAGCGCCGGCGTAATCCCCAGAGACAAACCCACGGTGCCGATAGCGGAAGCTGTTTCAAATAGACAGGTGAGCAGCGGAATATTTTCCACTTTACTGATAATCATTCCTCCTCCGAGAAAAAGGACGATATACATCAGAAAAACAGCTGCCGCCTGCCGGATCACATCGTAAGAAATCCTTCTGCCGAAACAGTGAGCGTACTCTCTTCTGCTGAAAACGGCGGCTGACGACAATACGAGAACAGCGATAGTCGTCGTCTTCATTCCACCGGCAGTCGAGCCCGGAGAACCGCCGATCAGCATGAGAATTATCATGACGACTTTTCCCGTGTCGCTCAGTTCCGTGAGGTCCGTGGTATTAAATCCTGCGGTCCTCGGCGTCACCGCCTGAAACAGCGAGGCGAAAAACCGTTCCTTTCCCCCCATTTCACCGTACTCGCAAAACCAGAAATAGAAAAACGGAAGAATGACCAGTACCGCTGTAGTCGCCAGTATCATCTTGCTCTGCGCTCGATACTTTCGTAATCTCAGCTTATGTTCCTTTATATCATCCCAAGTCAGAAATCCAAGGCCTCCGATGAGAATCAGTGCCGCTATCGTCAGATTCACCGTCACCTGCACGGAATAGGACGTCAGAGAAGAGAAAGGCTGCCGAAATCCCATCAGATCGAAACCCGCATTACAGAAAGCGGAAATCGAATGAAAGAAAGACTGCCACAGTCCCAGCTCGATTCCCTGATCTCTGCAGAAAACAGGCAGGAGAATCAGCGCGCCGATCAGTTCGATAATCAGCGTCGTCTTAAAGACAAAACCGGTCAGGCGAACGATGCCTCCCACTTGGGGCGCCGCGATAGCCGTCTGCATAGTACTTCTCTGCATGAGTCCGATTTTCTTTCCTGAGACCCGAGAAATCATCACCGCTATGGTCACAATTCCCATACCGCCGATCTGTATCAGAGTTAGAATTACCGCCTGGCCGAAAAACGACCAATACGAAAAAGTATCGTGCACTACCAATCCGGTGACGCACGCAGCCGATACAGAAGTAAACAGCGCATCACTGAAAGACGCTGACTGGCCGGATGCCGACGCCCAAGGAAGCATGAGCAGCAGGCAGCCTGCAAAAATCACGGATAAAAATCCGAAGCTGATCAGCTGAAAAGATGAAATATGTCTGTTTTTAAATATAAATCCCATAAATCCCCACCTGCAAATCTTTATACGCATTTATTCCGTCTTAACTTACAGAATCTTTATATACGATTATCATGCAAGCCGTATAAAATACGCATAAATATTTTTCCACCGGTGTAAAGACTGTATAAAGACAGCGCCGGGTGATTTGCAGACAGCCGCGGCATGGTGGGGTTATGCCGCGGCCGGAGATTTTAGGAAGTCTGTTTTTTTAATCTGTTTTTTAAAGTCTTTTATTTCAGAATGCCTTCCAGCATCAGATTGACTTTCAGTACATTTACGGTCTTTTCTCCCATGACGCCAAGGAAACGGCCGTCCGTACATTTTTCGATGATATCTCTGATTTCATCTTCGCTCATATTGTTCGCCTTTGCCAGGCGGGGAACCTGATATTCCGCTGCCGCCGGTGAAATATCCGGATCGAGACCGGAGCCGGAACAAGTCACCAGATCTACCGGGATAGAGTCTTCCTCTGCGTCCGGATTGGATTCGCGGATCATTTCGACACGCTCCTGAACGAGAGCCTCATATTCATCGCTGGCAGGGCTCAGATTGGACGGAGCGGCATACATCAGCCGATTGCCGTCTTCGTCTGTGTAAGTGGACACATCCACATTCATGATACGTCCCCACATATGATCTTCATCGTTAAACTGCTGCGCCATGAGTTCGCTTCCGTATTTCTTTCCATCGACCTCGATGATACTGCCGTTTGCCTGATCGTGGAAAAACACCTGAGCCAGCCCCGTCACGACGAGCGTATAGACGATTCCGCAGAGGATGGAAAAGATCACGAAGAACACGGCTGCTTTCGGCAGAACCGATTTTAATGTTTTCATTTTATTTCGCCTCCTTATGCTAATCCCAGTAAGACGAGGATCACGTCGATGATCTTGATAAAGATAAACGGAGCGATCAGTCCTCCGAGACCGTAGATCAGCAGATTATGAGAAAGCAGCTTTCCTGCAGGCACCTCACGATATTTGACGCCTTTCAGAGCCAGAGGAATCAGCGCGATGATAATCAGTGCATTGTAGATGATCGCTGAGAGAATCGCACTCTGCGGCGAATGCAGATTCATGATATTCAGCGCTTCCAGTCCGGGATAAAGGCCGAGGAAGAGCGCCGGAATGATAGCGAAATACTTCGCCACATCGTTGGCGATAGAGAATGTCGTCAGACTTCCTCTCGTCATCAGAAGCTGCTTACCGATACGTACGATATCGATCAGCTTCGTCGGCGACGAGTCGAGATCCACCATGTTGCCGGCTTCCTTAGCCGCCTGCGTGCCGCTGTTCATAGCCACCGCTACGTCAGCCTGCGCGAGAGCCGGAGCGTCGTTTGTACCGTCGCCTGTCATCGCAACCAGATGCCCTTTGCTCTGAAAATCGCGGATCATCTGGAGCTTGCCCTCCGGCGTCGCTTCCGCCAGAAAATCGTCCACGCCTGCCTCTGCGGCGATGGCTGCTGCCGTAACAGGATTGTCGCCTGTAATCATAATCGTTTTGATTCCCATTTTTCTCAGATCGGCAAACTTCTCCTGCACTCCCTGTTTGATGATATCCTTCAGATAGATAACACCCAGAATTTTATGGTTTTTAGCTACAACCAGCGGAGTTCCGCCTTTTGAAGCGATCTCATTCACGACGGAAGCGCATTCTTCGGAGTATACTCCGCCCGCTTTCGTAACGTACTCCTGCATTGCATCAGCAGCGCCTTTGCGGATCTCATTTCCGTCAAAATCCACGCCGCTCATCCGCGTAACCGCAGTGAAAGGAATGAAACTCATCCCTTTATCCTGTACACTTCTGCCGCGGATTCCGAACTTTTCCTTCGCGAGAATAACCACGCTTCTGCCTTCCGGCGTCTCATCCGCCAGAGAAGAGAGCTGCGCCGCATCCGCCAGTTCCTGAATATCCGCGCCGTCCACAGGGATAAACGCGTCCGCCTGACGGTTACCGAGGGTAATCGTACCCGTCTTATCCAGCATAAGGATATCTACGTCCCCCGCCGCTTCTATGGCGCGGCCGCTCATCGCCAGTACATTCGCCTGATTCAGACGGCTCATGCCCGCGATACCGATCGCCGACAGCAGGGCTCCGATAGTGGTAGGCGCCAGACAAACCAGCAGCGCTACCAGTGAAGTAATCGATGTAGGATTTTCGATTCCCGCCTGTTTTGCCGAGAAAACGGAATAACAGTACAGAGATACAGTGACGAGAATAAAAATCATAGACAGCGCTATCAGAAAAATCTGAAGAGCGATTTCGTTCGGCGTCTTCTTTCTCGCAGCGCCTTCTACCATGGCGATCATCTTGTCGAGGAAACTTTCGCCGGCTTCGCTGGTGACTTTTACGACAATCCAGTCAGAAAGCACCGTAGTACCTCCGGTCACTGCGCTGCGGTCTCCGCCTGCCTCCCGGATAACCGGAGCGGATTCGCCCGTAATAGCGCTTTCATCCACAGACGCCGCACCGTCTACGATTTCACCGTCAGCGGGAATCTGTTCTCCCGCTCTGACGACGACCAGATCTCCTTTTGTCAAAGATGCGGACGGTACCACAGTAAAGTTGTCTTTCTTATCGACGGACGAAATTTTGTGGGCTTCCACATCTTTCTTTGCCGCGCGGAGGGAGTCAGCCTGAGCTTTTCCCCGTCCTTCCGCGATAGCCTCCGCAAAGTTCGCGAACAGTACGGTAAACCAGAGGATAATCGCAATCGCCAGCGTAAAGCCGGAAGATTCGTCCTTGATGCCGAACAGAGAGCATACCCATAAAAGGGATGTCAGAACGGCCGATATAAATACCAGCAGCATTACCGGATTCTGTACCTGGATCTTAGGATTCAATTTGAGAAAAGAATCCTTTACCGCTCTCCGGATCATCTTGCCGTCGGTAAAAGAATTTTTCGTTTGTGTAGACATTTGATTCGTTACCTCCTTATGCCACTACCTGGCTGAAGAATTCTGCAATAGGTCCCAGCGAAAGAGCAGGGAAGAAACTCAGAACTCCCACCAGAAGAACGACAACGATCAGCAGGAATACGAACATTGCATTTGTCGTAGAAAGCGTGCCCGCCGTCGTGGCGATTCTCTTTTTCTTAACAAGACTTCCGGCGATCGCCAGAGTTCCGATAATCGGAAGGAATCTTACGAACAGCATGACAAGGCCGATCGATACATTGAGGAAGACGGTATTCGCATTAAAACCTGCAAATGCGGAACCGTTGTTTCCTCCGGCGGACGCATATGAGTAGAGGACTTCGGAAAGTCCGTGAGCGCCGCTGTTATTCAGACTGTCCGCTACCTCAGGTACGATTGCGGCGAGTCCGCTGCCGACGAGAATGGCAATCGGCGTCGCCAGACATACCAGCACGGCCCACTTCATCTCATACGGCTCGATTTTCTTGCCGATAAATTCCGGCGTCCGGCCTACCATCAGACCAGCGATGAATACCGCGAGTATCGCGAAAGCGAGCATACCGTACAAGCCGCAGCCCGTTCCGCCGAACACGACCTCTCCCAGCATCATCAGCAGCATCGGAATCATACCGCCCAGCGGCGTATAACTGTCGTGCATGGAGTTTACAGAACCGTTGGAAGCCGCCGTCGTAAAGGCTGCCCATGTGGAAGATGTGGCGATACCGAATCGCGTTTCCTTACCTTCCATATTTCCGCCCGCCTGATCGACTGCGGTGATATTGACCGCGCCGTCCTGCGCTAACTGCGGCGTAGCCATCTGTTCATTGACAGCCACGATCCCCAGCGCCACGACGAGACACAGGAACATCGCCATGAAAATCGCCACGCCCTGTTTCTTATTCTTCACACTCTTTCCGAAGGTAAAACACAGAGCCGCAGGAATCAAGAGCAGCGAAATCATTTCCAGCAAATTCGTAAACGGATTTGGATTTTCCAGCGGGTGAGCGGAGTTTACGCCCATAAAGCCGCCGCCGTTCGTACCGGACTGCTTAATCGCAACCTGGCTGGCAGCCGGTCCCATTGGGACGAATTGTTCGGTTACGATTTCCGCACCTTCTACCGTCTGGCCGTCCACCGTCACTGTATTGTTTTCCGTATCGATGACAGCGTCTTCGATAATCTCGCCTTCTTCTGTCACCGCGATCGGCTCAAGAAGAGTTACCTTTTCACTACCGTGAAGATTCTGAATTACACCGCCGCCGGCCAGACAAAGTGCGATTACCAGGTTCAGAGGAATCAGAATGTGAATAACGATTCTGGTCATATCCACCCAGAAACTGCCCAGTCCGTCAGCTTTGACTTTCATAAAGCCCCGGATCAGCGCGAATAACACAGCGATACCCGTCGCAGCCGATACGAAGTTCTGTACCGTCAGACCCAATGCCTGAGTTAGATAACTCAGCGTCGCTTCTCCGGTATACGCCTGCCAGTTTGTATTCGTTACGAAGCTGGCTGCTGTATTAAACGACAAATCCCATTTGACACCCGGAAGGCCCTCCGGATTCCACGGAAGAAAGCCCTGCAGCATCTGCAGGAGAAATAGAAAGATCAGTCCAATGCCGGAGAAAAGGAGAACGCTGACCAGATATTTTTTCCAGTTCATCTGCTCTTCTCTATCGATATGCATTACCTTGAAAACCGCGTTTTCACACGGAGTCAGGATCCTCGAAAGAAAAGTCTTTTCTCCGTCCATTACTTTTTTGATATAAGCGCCCAGTGGAATCGCCAGTATAACCAGCACTGCCAGATAGAGCGCATATTGAAGAACGGTATTCATTTATTGTTTGTCTCCTTTCATAAGAATGTACACATAGTAAAACATTAACACAGCGGCACAGCCGCCCATCACAGCCGCAAGTATTTGCATATTTCATAAACCTCCTTACCTCGAATATGATAGTCATATGAAAATTAAAATCGGATAAGGAAAGCCTCCTCCTGTATTTAATTCATATAAAGACGTATAAAGATATTCTTTACAAAAAAAGGATATTTTACAAACACACCGGTTTATAAAATATCCTCATTTATCGCTGTTTTTCTACCTATTTTTTATATTCCGTTATTTTTTCTCTGTCCGGGCCTGTTTTCTCCGTACCTGTGCAGCACTTTACACGTCTCCCGGCGATGAGTTCTCTTTTCTTCGCTGCGGACAATCGCTTGATCGCAGCCTCGCGTTTCATCGCTTCTTCTCTGGAGGAAAAAACCTCCAGATGTACCAGATGCACCGGTCCTCTTCCCCGGGTATACTTCGCCCCCCTGCCTGCATTGTGCGCCGCGAGGCGCTTGCCGATATCGTTCGTCCATCCCGTGTAGAGACTGTTGTCCCTGCACTGGAGTATATAGACATAATTTCTGCAGGCGTCTTTTTCGTTGAAAACCGAATCGGCATTTTCTTCGATTTTTTTGAGCAAAATATCTGTCATGGCTCCCGTTCTTCCTCCCGATCCAAAAATTTTTTCTATCCCATCTTTTTCTATCATACCTCAAACACTTGACTTTTTCCTGCGATTTTTATTCTAAATTCTCTCATTTCCTAATATGCTGTAACAGATTACGCAAGGGGGAAATTTTTTATGGACACATATAACGCATATGATATTTATAACGATATCCGGACCAGAACAGGCGGCGACATCTATCTGGGCGTCGTCGGTCCGGTGAGGACGGGAAAATCCACGTTTATCCGGAAATTCGCCAATCTCATGATCCTGCCGTATGTGGAAGATTTCCATACCGCGGAAAGAATCCGCGATGAGCTTCCGCAGAGCGGCACAGGCCGCACGATTATGACCACGGAACCGAAATTCGTGCCTGCGCAGGCCGCTGAAATCCGGCTGGGCAGCAATACTTCCTGCCGCGTCCGTCTCATCGACTGTGTCGGGTATATGGTAGACGGAGCCGCAGGTTCCCACGATCCCGAAAACAGCTCGGAAATGCGCATGATCTCTACGCCGTGGAGCGAGGAACCGGTACCGTTTAACGTGGCGGCGGAAACCGGAACGAGAAAAGTGATCACAGAACACTCTACCATCGGCATTGTCGTAACTACCGACGGCAGTATCAGCAGCATTCCGAGACATCAGTATGAGGAATCAGAAGCACGGGTCGTCGCAGAACTGAAAAAGACGAAAAAGCCTTTCGTCATCCTGCTCAACAGCACAGATCCTTATTCCGAAGAGACACTGACGCTGGCGCAGAATATGGAAGAAAAATACGGAGCTCCTGTTCTGCCGGCTGACTGTCTCAATATGACAGAAGAAGATATCGCAGAGATTATCACAGATGTGCTCTATCAATTTCCGGTATCGAGAATCAGTCTCAAACTTCCGGGCTTTATCGACGGTCTGGATATTTCGCACAATATCAAACAGAAACTTATCACAGGCGTCCGGGAATGGAGCGAAAGCATCGAATCGCTGAGAGACGTCATCCAATCCTGCGAAAAACTGACTGACGGCGAAGTGATCAGCGATGCCTCTATTCTCAGCACCGATCCCGGAACGGGCAGCATCACCGTAGAACTTTCCTGTGTCAGCGGTCTTTTCTACAAGGTCATCGGCGAAATCATGGAATGCGACGTACGAAACGACCGTCATTTCTTCGAACTAATCCGCGACTTCTCACATGCGAAAAAGGCCTATGAGAAACTGCAGAGCGCTCTGGAAGATGTGGAGAAAACAGGATACGGAATCGTGCGCCCTCAGCTTTCGGAAATGCAGCTGAAAAATCCGGAGATGTTCCGGCAGGGCAACCGCTACGGAGTAAAGATCAAAGCCACGGCTCCTTCCCTTCATATGATCCGCACGGATATCACCACCGAAGTCTCACCGATCGTTGGTTCTGAAAACCAGAGCCGGGATCTCATCAGCTACCTCAGCGGACAATTCCGGGAAGATCCCCTCAATATCTGGGAGACGAATATCTTCGGCAAGACACTGTACGAAATGGTCAACGATCAGATCGACAGCAAACTCAGCAGTGTTCCGGAGGAACTTCAGCAGAAAATCCGGCGCTCCCTGCAGAAAATCAGCGACGAAGGAAAAGAATACTTTATCTGTATTATCATCTGATCCGGTTTTGCCGTTTCCGGCAGATAGGCCCTGTATTCCCGCTGTCAGACGCTTCCGTTCTTTCCATTCAGATATTTTAACCTATCCTGTTCTTTTCGGTCCCGGATGAAGATTTTCCATCCTGATTTCTGCGTGGAAATTACCGAAAACAGTGAAAAAGCGCCCGGATCCGGTGGATCGGCGCTTTTTCGCTCAGCTCATTTTTCTTTTTTCAGCGGAAAGCAGGTTTCGATCTGCGACTCACCGATGACGGGAATCCCCGCTTTTTTCAGAAGAGCCGCAAAGATCCCGTCTCCTTCGGTGAGAGTTTTCGAGAAAGTTCCGTCGTAAACCTGTCCGCTGCCGCAGGAAGGACTGCGCTCTTTTAAAATTGCCAGCCTGCATTCAAAAAACTCTGTCAGCTGCATCATCCTCCGGGCGCCTCGCTGAAATTCTTCGGTGACGTCTCTTCCCGATTTCAATAAAACCCGATCTTTACTGATTTCCGCCGGATCTCTCGGGACCGGCAGTCCGCCGTAAGATTCCGGGCAGACGGGAATCAGATGATGTTCTTCCGCAATTCGTTTCAGAGAAGGATCATAGTTGTGATCTCCGTCATAACGGCAGCTGACGCCCAGAAGACATGCGCTTACAAGTATGTTCATTTTCAATTTCCTCTCCTGCTCTGAAAAGGTCCGGCAGTCTGCCGGACCTTTTCATCTTTATTCTATATCCTCCGATGTATCGCTAATCCTCCCGCTTTCTTTCCCTGCCCATCAGGAGGTCTACGGCGGCTGCGGCCGGCACTTCCCCCCGTATCACGCGATAAATCTGTTCTGTAATAGGCATTTCCACACCGTGAGATTTCGCCAGTTCATAAGCGGCTTCTGTGGTAAACATCCCTTCCACCACCATTCCGACCTTTTTCGTCGCTTCCTCCGGCTTCAGACCTTCGCCGATCATAATGCCGCAGCGGCGGTTTCTGCTGTGCATGCTGGTGCAGGTGACGATGAGATCCCCGACTCCGGAGAGTCCCATAAAAGTACTCCGTTCCGCACCCATTTCCACGCCGAGTCTCGCGATTTCCGTGAGCCCTCTCGTCATCAGCGCCGCTTTGGCGTTGTCTCCGTACCCCATTCCGTCGGAAATGCCTGCGCCGAGCGCGATGATATTTTTCAGCGCTCCTCCGATTTCTGTGCCGGTCACATCGCCGGATGTGTAAATCCGAAGACCGTCTGTCATAAAGAGATCCTGGACAAAGACAGCCGTTTTTTCCTCTTCGGCAGCTGCCGTCAGCATTGTGGGCAGAGCTTTTGCCAGTTCCTCTGCGTGGGAGGGCCCGGATAGCACCGCATACCGCACGTCCGGACGAATCTGCGCCGCAATCTGAGAAATCAGCATGTGTGTTCCCCGCTCCACGCCTTTGGCACAGTTAATCACAGGCACATCGCCTTTGACATATCGGTTTGTAGCTTCAAAACAGCTTCGAAAAGCCTGAGCCGGCACTACGTAGACCGCCGCGCACGCCTCTGAAATCGCTTCCCGGGCGTCTGCCGTGCAGGAAATCCCGTCAGGGAGCACTGCATCGGGAAGATATTTCCGATTTTCGCGGCTTTTTTCCATCTCTGCCATGACTTCGGGGTTTCGTCCCCAAAGGCTGACTTCATGACCGCTGCGTGCCAGCGACATGGCGAGAGCTGTTCCCCAGCTTCCCGCCCCGAGAACTGCAACTTTCTTATCCCTCATTTTCCTTTCACCGATCCTTTATTTCCTGAACAGAACTGAAGACCGCAACAGTCTTTACAGCTCTGCCTTCATGCATCACGATTTTTTCCACTGAGAAAACTCAGCGGCGGCTCTTCTCTGTGAATCAGCCTGACGATATTCTTTCTGTGCCGCCAGATGATCAGCACCGCCATGCATACCGCCCAGATATATTCCCATCCCATCGCTCCGGGAGCCGCTGAGACAAATATATATGTAAATACAGGAAAAGATACCGCAGCGAATATCGATCCGCAGGACATCCGTTTCGTCAGAAGTACGCCGAGCACCGCGAAGAGCAGCGCGAGAAGCCCCACCTTCCAGTCGATGGCCAGCGCCGCGCCGAATCCGGTAGCGACCCCTTTTCCGCCCTGAAATCTAAAACAGACCGGCCACATATGCCCCAAAAGAGCCGCTGTCGCGCAGAGAATAGCCGCCAGATCGGAAACCGCAAGACCGGCGGCAAATGTCGGCAGAAATCCTTTGAGAACGTCTACGAGAAGTGTGGCGGCAGCCGCCTTTTTTCCCAGCGTTCTCAGCACATTGGTTGTTCCCGGATTTCCGCTGCCCTCTTTTCGGATATCCACGCCATACAGTCTGCCGATGAGAGTGGCAGGCGAAATATTGCCGATAAAATAGCTGATGACAGGAAGAATCACCAGACAGAGAATTTCCACGCTTCTACTCAAGTTCATTCTCTCCTTTTTCTCTGAATACAAACTTAACCGACGTTCCGGTAAATTTGAAATTGTCTCTCAGCTGATTTTCCAAGTAACGGGAATAAGAAAAATGCATCAGCTCTCTTTTGTTTACCTTAAAAGAGAAGAGCGGCGGTTTCACCCCTACCTGAGTGACATAATATATTTTCAGCTTTTTGCCTTTGTCAGACGGCGGCTGCTTCATCAGCGTCGCATCGGCGATGACCGCATTGAGCTGCCCTGTCGGGATTCGCATCGCCCGCTGCTCCGCTACTTCTCCGGCCAGTTTCAATACGTTCATCATACGCTGTCCCGTCTTAACGGAAATAAAGAGAAGCGGAGCATACGGCATGAAAGAGAACTCCTGGCGGATCTCTTTTTCAAAACGATTCATAGTATGGGTGTCTTTTTTGATGAGATCCCATTTGTTTACCACGACGATGATGCCCTTTCCGGCTTCGTGAGCCAGACCGGCGATCTTTTTATCCTGTTCTGTGATCCCTTCTTCCGCATCGATCATGACGATGCATACGTCGCTTCGCTCGATAGCGGTGATGGCGCGTATGACGCTGAAGCGCTCGATATCTTCTGTCACCTTTTTTCTTCTGCGGATTCCCGCCGTATCGATCAGCGTATATTTCTGACCTTCATGCTCAAACGGCGTATCGATGGAATCTCTCGTGGTTCCGGCGATATCGCTGACGATGACCCGCTCTTCACCGATCATAGCATTGACGAGAGATGACTTTCCAACATTCGGTTTGCCGATGACGGCGATTTTAATATCTTCGTCTTCGTCTTCCTCTCCTGTGCTTTTCGGAAACTCTCCGATCACCAGATCCAGCAGATCTCCCAGATTCAGCATATTGGCCGCGGAAATCGGCACCGGCTCACCCAGTCCCAATTCGTAAAAATCGTAGAATCCATCCGGCACATTCGGCGTATCGATCTTATTGGCCACAAGAATCACATCCCGCCCTGTCTTCCGCAGCATCTCACCTACTTCGCGGTCTGCAGCCGTAAGACCGGCCCTTCCATCTACGATAAAAATGATCACATCTGCCGTATCGATAGCGATCTGCGCCTGCTCTCTCATCTGAGAAAGGATGATATCGTCGGAATCCGGTTCGATACCGCCGGTATCGATAAGGACGAAAGGTACTCCGCTCCATTCGGCTTCCGCATAAATCCGGTCTCTCGTCACGCCCGGCGTATCCTCTACGATGGATACCCGGCTGCCGATGATTTTGTTGAAAAGCGTCGATTTGCCCACATTCGGACGACCTACGACGGCAACAATCGGTTTACTCATAAAAACTGATCTCCTTAAAATATATTTTTCACGGAACAGAGCGCTGACAGCCTTTTCTGTATCTTCCCCGCTCTCTCTGAAAACCTTCTCATATCTTCGTCTGCAGTCTGCCGATCTATTTTTCGAACAGAGCTCCGGCGAACATTTCCGGATCAAATACCTGCAGGTCTTCCATGCCTTCGCCGACGCCGATAAATTTTACGGGAACATCGAATTCATCGGCGAGAGTGATGACAATCCCGCCTTTTGCAGTACCGTCCAGCTTCGTCAACACGATACCGGTGAGATTTGCCGCAGTACCGAATTCCTTCGCCTGAGATACGGCATTTTTTCCTGTAGCGGCGTCCAGTACCAGGAGCGTCTCTCTGGCCGCTTCCGGAAACTCCCTGTCGATAATCTTGTTCATTTTTTCCAGCTCCAGCATCAGATTCTTTTTATTCTGAAGACGGCCGGCCGTATCGCAGATCAGGACGTCGATATTTTTCGCCTGCGCTGATTTGATAGCATCATAGATGACGGCGGACGGATCCGCTCCTTCCTGATGACGAACGACAGGAACGCCTGCCCGCTCGCCCCAGATCTCCAGCTGTTCGATAGCCGCTGCCCGGAAGGTATCGGCTGCTGCCAGCATGACTCTCTTACCGTCCTGTTTCAGCATATGGGCGATCTTCGCGATAGAAGTCGTCTTTCCCGAACCGTTGACGCCGATCATGAGAAGCACCAGCGGCGTCGAAGAAGACAACGCATAGCCCGCATCTTTTGCGATCAGCTCACTGATAATTTTCTTGATCTGTTCCATGACTTTTTCCGGCGTATCCAGCTTTTCCGCCTTGATATCTCTCCGGAGACGGTCGATAATCTTTCCTGTCGTCTCCATGCCGATATCGGAAAGAATCAAAGTCTCCTCCAGCTCCTCCATCATATCTTCATCGATTTCCGGCCGCTGAAAGATAACATCTTCAATCTTTCCTACCATATTATCCTTTGTCTTCGTCAGTCCCTCCTTGAGACGTCCGAAAAAAGATTTCTTCTCTCCAAATGCCATAACGCTCTATCCTCCTGCTTTTTATCTGTCTGTCAAATTATCTATAGGACATTGTCCCCGATCTGTTTTGCGTCTGAGAGCTTCAACGAGAGAACTTTCGAAATTCCCTTCTCCGGCATCGTGACACCGTAAAGTGCGTCTGCGTGTTCCATCGTAACCTTTTGGTGAGTCACCAGAACAAACTGAACGCCCCGGAAATTTTCCAGATAAGCGGAAAACCTTTCAATATTCGCCTCGTCCAGAGCCGCCTCCACCTCGTCGAGAATACAGAACGGCGCCGGCTTCGCTTTCAGAACGGCAAACATCAGGGCGATCGCTGTCATCGTCTTTTCTCCTCCCGACAGAAGATTCATATTTTGCAGCTTTTTGCCCGGCGGCTGGGCGATAATATCGATCTCCGCCTCAAGCATATCGTCGCCTCTGACAGACAACTGTGCCGTTCCGCCGCCGAAAAGTTCAGAAAACACAGTCTTAAAGTGAGTCTGTATCAGCTGAAAGGTATTCTGAAAATCACTTCTGATTTTTTTATCGGTTTCACGGATGATCCGGCCGAGGGAATCCGCCGCTTCGGTCAGATCGCTGCGCTGAGCGTCCATAAATTCATATCTCTCGCGGACCGCCTCATATTCCGCCGCTGCGCCTGTATTTACTTCCCCCAGCTCCCGGAGCCGGCGCCGGAGACTCCTCGAGCGCCGTTCCGCCTGCGCCCCGGATTCTGAAGACAGAGGACAATGTTTCACCGCCTCCGGATAAGAAATTTGAAATTCTTCCCAAAGCCTGTCCTTGAGACGCGCGGTCTGCTCCTCGTTTCCGTTCAGACGCAGATTCATCTCTCTGCGTACCGACTCCAGTTCATAAAGAGTCCGTTCTTTCTTCTGACGGATCTCATTCTGTTCCGCCGTATGACGGACATTCTGCGCTTTTCTATTTTTGATCTCCTCCAGTCGGCCGCCGCCGGACTCATCGGAAGACTCCATGGAAAAAAGCATACGCTCCGCCTCATCCCATTCCTTCTGTCTCTGAGCGATTTCTCCGGCTATCGATTCTTTTGAAGACTCTTTCTCCTGGACCTCGCCTGTAAGACGCAGGATTTCTTTCGCACTTCGCTGCACCGCTGCATCCGCTGCGGCAAATTCTCCTCTCAGAGACTCGGCTTTCAGCTTCATCTCCGTTATTCCATTTCCGAGAGATTCCAGAGATTTCCGCAGGATTTCATTCTCTGTAAGCTGCCTTTCAACCGCATCTCTTAGCGCTTTGATTTCTTCATTGCAACGCGCTTCCTCCGCTTCCATCTCTTCGATCCGCCTTTCGGCTTCTTCGATTTCTCTTCGGAGGCGCTGCATTTCCTGCTGTGTCCGCTGCCTGCGGGTACGCCGCTCATTTCTGAAATCATCCCGGGCTTTCTGTTCATCTTTTTCGCGCATCAGCTGCAGTTTCAGCCGCGCTTCTTCCCTTTCCTGTTCTTTCAGCAATTTTTCAATTTTGGAAATTTCGTCCCGCAGAGATTCCGTCAGATGCTCCTGATGCGTTTTTTCCGCACTGTGAAGACGGATTTCTTCTTCGATTTCTGCAAGCCGTTTTTTCCGGTCCAGAATTCCTCCGGTATTTTTTCGATAAGAACCGCCGGTAATCGCCCCCGCCGGACTGACAATCTCTCCTTCCAGCGTGACACAGCGGCATCCTCTGTATCTGGCTGCGATACGGGACGCACTGTCCAGCGTATCCACGATGACTACGCCGGACAGCAGATATTCCACCGCCCTGACATAGGGAGGAAGAGTCGTGACGCATTGAGATGCCGCAGCGAGAAAGCCTTTTTCCCGAAACAATTCCTCCTCGTATCTGCGGGGAGAAACCCGCAGACTGCTGACGGGAAGAAACGTCAGACGTCCGGCCTTTTTCTGCTTGAGCAGGCGGACAGCCTGATCGGCGCTGGCGTCGTCTCTGCAGATGATATTTTGCATACGCGCGCCCAAAGCTGTCTCTACAGCGATTTCATAGCCGGAGGGTACTTCGATGAGTTCGCCTACCGTACCGAAGATACCGTCGATCTTCGCCTCTTTCATGAGAAAACGAACCGCACCGCCGTAACCTTCATATGTATTTTCCATATGCAGCAGCGCATTTCTCTCTGCCTCTTTTCGGCTGAGTTCCATAACCGTCTTCTGAAGCTCCTGCGAAAGGCTAAAAAGACGGCCGGCGCACTGTTCCGCATCTCCTTTCAGTTCTTTAATCCGCGCTTCTGTATCCTGAAGCACCCCTTCGGTATGCAGAATATGACGTTCTTCTTCATTTTGAGATTCTTCGCCGTCTTCGTCTCCGCTCACTCCGACGCTCTGTTTCAACCGTTCATAACGATCCTGCAGAGAATCTCTGAGATTTCTCATGCCGGAAATTTCCGCTGATATGGAAGAAATCCCGATCCCCAGATCGTAAAGCCGGTTCCTTCCATCCTCGGCGCGGTTTTCACTTTCCTTCAGATTTCTGGAATCCTGCAGAAAAAGTTCATTTTTCTGATGCAGCATCTGCTGAACTGCGGTCAGCTCCCGCTGAAGTGCATCCGCTTTTTCCGCGGATGCCTGCCGGCTTTCCTGTTCTTCCTCCAGGCGGAAATTCAAAGCTTTCTGCTCTTCGCCGAGCGCCTGTATTCGCTCCTGCAGTGTCAGGATTCGTTCTCCCACATATTTTTTTGTATTTCTCAGCTCGCTGAGACGTCCGGCAAATTCCATCATCCGGTCGCGTTCCGCCAGATCTTCCCGATCAAGAACGGAAGCCTGCGCCGCAAGATCTGCGATCCGTGCGGAAACAGCCTCTTTTTCCCGCCGTACTTCCGCAATCTGACGCTCTGTATCGTCGATCTGATTCTTCAGCGACTCGCTTGCCTCTCCGATCGCCGCGATACTCCTGACGATGATTCCGGTCTCCGTCTCCGCGTATTCTCTGCTCAGCTGAAGGTATTCTTCCGCGCGTTCCGCTTCCGCCTTCAGCGGACCGATCCTCGTCTCCAGATCGGCGATGATGTCGTTTACCCGATCCAGATTGCGGTCAGCGGTCAGCAGCTTTTTTTCCGCTTCCGCCTTTTTGCTTCTATACTTTACAATGCCCGCAGCCTCTTCAAAAATTTCCCGGCGGCTGTCCGCCCGACCGCTGACGATTTCCGCGATTTTTCCCTGTCCGATAAAAGAATATCCGTCCACACCGATACCGGTATCCATGACCAGTTCCCGAATGTCCCGCAGACGGCACTGGGAGCGGTTGATATAGTACTCGCTTTCACCGGAACGATACATTCTCCTGGTGATCTCCACTTCGGAAAAATCCACTGGAAGACTGGCGTCACTGTTGTCGATCAGCAGCGAGACTTCCGCCATCCCCCGGGATTTTCTCGAAGCCGTTCCGGCAAAGATCACTTCGTCCATTTTTCCGCCGCGCAGCGTCTTCGGACTCTGTTCGCCCAGCACCCAGCGCAGAGCGTCGAAAATATTGCTCTTTCCGCTGCCGTTAGGCCCCACTACGCAGGTAATTCCTCTGTCAAATTCTATCGTTATCGGATCTGCAAACGACTTAAAGCCATGAATACTGATCTTTCTGAAATACAATTTAACCTCTCATCTTTTCCAAAGCCTGTTTTGCAGCGTTCTGCTGCGCCTGTTTTTTGCTGTTTCCCGAACCTCTGCCGATGATCACGCCGTTATTTCTTAAGGATACAAAAAAAGTCTTATCGTGATCCGGACCGGACTCCCGGTCCAGCCGGTATGAGATGTGTGCCGCTCCCTTGGACTGCAGAAACTCCTGTATCGCAGTTTTATAGTCGTTTTCCAGTTTTCCGCTGAGAGCGTCGTCGATCACATCGCTGAAAAGACCCAGAATCACCTTTTTTGCGTTCTCCCAGCCGCCATCGATATAGACGGCGCCGATGGAAGCTTCCAGCGCATCCGCTGTGAGAGAACGTTTTTTCCGGCTGCCTGCGGACAGCTGTTCCCCGTGTCCCAAGCGCATATAATCCGCCAGCTTCAGTTCTTCCGCCTTGCGCAGAAGAGACTGCTCGCAGACGATAGATGCCCGCAGCCGGCTCAAATCTCCTTCTTCTCTGTCGGTCAGCCGGACGTACAATTCGTCTGCGATGACCGCGTCAAATATCGCATCTCCGAGAAACTCGAGTCTTTCGTTGTTTTCTCTGTAATCCAGCCTGTGTTCATAACAGTAGGAACTATGGGTCAGCGCGTTGCGTATCACCGATTCGTCTCGAAACGCATACCCCAGCGCCCGGTAAAGGTCTGACAGATCTTTTTCGTTATTACTCACTTATCGTTATTTCCTCCAGCTCGATGACGGAATCACGAATGATTCCCACTACGTTGTTTTCCACATAAGGAATGCCCTTTATGATGGCATTTTTGACGGCGTTCGCTCCGGAAGAACCGTGAATCTTTATCACCGGCCCCCGCACGCCTAAGATCGGCGCTCCGCCGTACTCGGAATAGTCAAAGGCCTTTTTCAGTTCTTTCAGCTGACCCGACAGCATCACCGCGCCGATCTTGGAGACAGCCGACGCTGTAAGCATGTCTTTCAGAATATCCATCATCTTAGCGCTCAGTCCCTCTGTGAGTTTTAAAAGCGTATTGCCCACAAATCCGTCGCATACCAGAACATCACAAGCGCCGTACGGAATATCTCTGGCTTCCACATTTCCGATAAAATTGAGATTGCTCTTCTTCAGCAGCTGATAGGTCTCTTTCAGCATGGTGGTCCCTTTTTTCTCTTCGGAGCCGATATTGACCAGTCCAACGGTGGGAGATTCCACCCCCAGGACCTTATTCATATAGATGCTGCCCATCGTGGCGAATTCCAGCAGATTTCCCGGTTTGCACTCCGCGTTCGCGCCGGTGTCTACCAGAAAGGAGATCCCCCGTCCGATGACCGGATACGTCATGCCGATAGCCGGACGGTCGATTCCTGGAATCCGGCCTAAATTAAAAAGGGCTCCGGCCATGAGAGCGCCTGTATTTCCGGCGGAAATCACAAAATCGCACTTTTTCTCTCTCACCAGAGAAATCGCTCGGATCAGCGAAGAATCTTTCTTTGTCCGAGCTGCTTTGACCGGAGCGTCATCGTTAGTAATCACTTCCGGCGCGTGAACGATCTTGATCTTGTTCCGATCGAACTTGTGTCTCTTCAGTTCTTTTTTTAAAACATCCTCCGGACCGACGAGATAAATTTCATCGTCAATCACTTTCGAAGCTTCGATACAGCCCTTTACAATTTCCTGCGGGGCGTTGTCTCCGCCCATTCCGTCGACTGCTATTTTCATGCTGTTTTACCTCCGATAGCATCCTAAAATTCGCGTAAATATATCATATTAGTATAACATGACAGACGGCGGATTGCAAAGAGCGCAGGACGGGATCGCAAAGATATTCAAAAAGGCGGACAGACCCGTCTGTACGCCTTTCCGGGGGATTTCAGACCCCACTGTGTCAGTTCAATCTGTCGAATTCTGAACAGGACCACAGGCCGTGGTGGCTGCAGAATACGAAAGCGTTGCGAAACTCATCTCCGTCATTGATGGTAAAGATCGCTTCCGGAAACATATCCGGATAGAGAATCTGTCTCTGACCGCCTCTTGCGGTCTTGATATATACCCATCCGATATGATGATCGTGTCCGACGGTATGAGGAACCTTGCTGAAATCCACATATATCTTATCCCCATCCGCACGAACGCTTACCTGTCCCATGGAAACCGCGGTGAGTCGATCCATGCTGCTGTCGCAACACTTTATTTCCGCACCGCTGTCATTCAGCATTCCCGCCAGATTTCCGCATTTCTTGCAGAGATAAAATTTCTGTTCGCCGTCCAGATCTGTCTTTGTATGAGAACGGGAGCTCTTTCGGCCGGACGCTCTGCTTTTTACCACTTTTTTATCGGGCACAGCCGCAGACTCCGCACCAGGGCTTCCGAAGACTCTCTCCGCCGCCGGTCTGCTTCCGAGGCCGTGGACCTGCTCGTAAGAACGGCCGAAGACGGATACGTCCGTCATACGAATATCCGTACTGCTGTTCATTTCTGTATTCATCAAAAAACCTCCTTACATATATCGTATTTTTTATCTGATATATGTAAGGAGGCCGGATCGCAGAATACCGGATCCTTTCCGTTATTCTGCGCGTATTTTATAAAGTTATGAATTTTCAGATGACATTTTCTCCGGCCGCTTTTTCTTTTCAGCAGTTCCTTTTTTCCCCTTCTGCGCGGAAATTTTCTCCGGTGTGTTTTTCTTTTTTTTCTTCTCTACTGAAAACCCGAATTTGCCCAGTTTCCGTCCCTGTGCATAATAACCGCCGTGGCTGTAGACCAGCGGCCGGGAAGCGGACAGGTCGAAATGGCCGTCTTCATCCATGTAATCCATATCTGCGGTGACGCCCAGAACCTCGGCGAGAAACATATCGTGCGTTCCCAGAGGGATGATCTGTTTTACTCTGCACTCGATATTGACCGGCGACTCCGCGATCGAAGGCGCAGAGACATATTTCGACGGAACCGGCGTCAGATTCATCTCCTTAAATTTGTCGATATCGCGGCCGGATTTTACGCCGCAGACGTCTGTGGCCCGCGCCAGTTCCTCCGTGGTGAGATTGATGACAAATTCTCCCGATTCTCTGATGATGTCATAAGAATGCCGGCTTTCCCGTACAGAAATATAGACCATCGCCGGATCGCTGCAGACGGTGCCGGTCCACGCCACGGTGATAATATTGGGCCGCTCGCCGCCCCGCTGACAGCTGACCATGACCGCAGGCAGCGGATACAGCATATTGCCGGCTCTCCAGTACTCTTTTTTACCCATAATTTTCCTTCCGCATCTTCTTTTTCTCTTAATCCATTATGAAACGGAATTTTTCCGCGTCACAACGAAACTTAAATTGACAGAAAACAGCTGTTTTGCCGGTTTTCCCGGCGGACATCAAATCCCGCAGAAAAAACTGAAAGGAATCCTGCCGTCCGCAGAGGCGACGGCAGAACTCCTTCTGTACGATATTACAGGACTTGAAAAGTTTACCATAATATTTATCGGTTAATCTTTCCGATATCTTTCCGATACTGAGCGCCTTCAAACGTAATTTTTTCAACATTTGCAAAGGCCTTTGCTCTCGCTTCGTCGTTTGTAGCGCCCACAGCGGTAACGCCGAGAACCCTTCCGCCGCTGGTGACGATTTGCCCGTCCTTTTCGGCAGTACCCGCATGAAATACGACGATATCCTCATCTACATCATCCAGGCCGCGGATCACTTTTCCTTTTTCGTAGCTCCCCGGATAGCCTCCGGATGCCAGTACCACGCAGACCGCCCGGCGATCGCTCCATCTGATATCGATCTGATCCAGCGTTCCATCGATGCAGGCGTCAAAGATATCCGCCAGATCGGTCTCCAAGCGCATGAGAACCGACTGCGTTTCCGGATCTCCGAAACGATTATTGAACTCGATCACCTTCGGTCCGTCCTCACCGATCATGAGACCGATAAAAAGCACTCCGTGAAAATCCAGTCCGTCTTCGATAAAACCTCGAATCGTCGGCTGAAGTATTTTTTCATCGATTTCCTTTTTCAATTCATCATTGAAAATCAGGCTCGGCGAATACGTCCCCATACCGCCGGTGTTCGGACCCTTATCACCGTCAAAAATCCGCTTATAATCCTGGGCGGATTCCATCGGAACGATAGTCCTGCCATCGACGAAACAGAGCATGGAAGCTTCGATGCCCCGGAGACACTCTTCGACTACGATGAGATCCGCCGCATCGCCGAAAATCCGATCTCCCATCATCTCTTCGATGGCCTTCTCCGCTTCTTCATAATTTTCCGCTAATACGACGCCCTTTCCCGCCGCCAGTCCATCCGCCTTGAGAACCATCGGATAACCGAAAATGCCGATATCTTTTTTGAGGGCTTCTTTCTCGGTATATTCTCTGTATCCCGCCGTCGGAATATGATGTCTTTTTAAAAATGCTTTCGTAAAAGATTTGCTGCCCTCTAACTGAGAACAGTTTTTATCCGGCCCGAAGACACGGATTCCCGCTTCGTTCAGCAGATCTGTGATCCCCATAGAAAGCGGCACTTCCGGTCCGATCACCGCCATGTCCACTTTATTTTCCACACAGAAATCGCGGATTCCTTCCAGATCCTCCGCTTTGACAGGAACGCATTCCGCTACTGATGCGATTCCCGCATTTCCGGGAGCACAGTAAAGTTTTTCCACTCTCTTGCTCTTCGCCAGTTTCCACGCGATGGCATGTTCTCTTCCGCCGCTTCCTACGACTAATATTTTCATTTTGAAGTACCTCCGAATTCGAGTAGCTCCGTTATCTTACAGATGTTCCAACTCGCCGCTGCAGAATTTTTTTGCGGCCAGCGGCAGAATTCTGTGCTCTACCTCCAGCACCCGTGCAGATAGTGTATCCGGCGTATCGTCCGGCAGAACCGGAACCTTTTCCTGAATGAGTATCTTTCCCGTATCCACGCCTTCATCCACAAAGTGAACTGTCGCGCCCGATTCCGTCTCACCGCCGGCGATGACGGCTTCATGAACAAAATGTCCGTAAAAACCCTTACCGCAGTATTTGGGAATCAGCGAAGGATGGATATTGATAATCTTGTTTCGGTACGCCTCGATCAGCTTCGGCTCGAGAACGCTCATATATCCGGCTAAAATTACCAGATCTGTCTTTTCCTCATCGAGAGCGCGGATGATAGCATCTGTGCGCTCCGACATGACCGGATAATTTTTTTTGCCGATATATACGCCTTTAATATTGTGATTTTTTGCCCTTGTCAGAGCGTAAGCGTCTTCTTTGCTCGCGATGACCTGAACGATTTTCGCATTTTCAATAAATCCGTTTTCCACATTATCGATGACGGCCTGCAGATTCGTTCCGCCGCCGGAAACGAGCACTGATATATTTTTCATTTAAAACCTCTATTTATAATATTTCTCCGTCTTTGATGATCGAGACGCCTTCCTTCGAAGAGATCTTCCCGATAATGCTCGGTTTTTCGCCGGCAGCGGTCAGAGTGTCCATCACACCTCCGGCATCTGCCGGATCAACGGTCAAAATCATACCGATTCCCATATTAAACGTCGAGAACATTTCCTTTGCATCGACATTTCCGCATTTCTTAATATACTTGAAAATTTCCGGAACTTCCCAGGAACCCGTTTCGATTTCCGCACCCAAGCCGTCCGGAAGGATCCGCGGAATATTTTCATAAAATCCGCCGCCGGTCATATGTACGATACCGTGAATATCGAATTTACCGAAGAGCGCCTTGCAGGCCTTGACATAGATTCTCGTCGGCATGATCAGCGCGTCGCCCAGAGTGGTTCCCAGTTCTTCCACATAGTCGGCGACATCCATATCCATCTTATCGAAAAATATCTTTCTGACCAGAGAATATCCATTGCTGTGAATTCCGCTGGAAGGAAGTCCGATGAGAATATCACCTTCCGCAACTTTGCTTCCGTCGATGATATTTTTCTTATCGGCGATTCCCACGGCAAAACCCGCCATATCATATTCGTCATCACCGTAGAAGGACGGCATTTCCGCTGTTTCACCGCCCACGAGAGAGCATTCCGAAAGCACGCAGCCATCCGCGATTCCCTTCACGATATCGGCGATTTTCTCCGCCTGCACTTTTCCTGTAGCGATATAGTCCAGGAAAAAGAGAGGCACCGCTCCCTGGCAGATGATGTCGTTGACGCACATCGCCACACAGTCCTGGCCTACGGTATCATGTTTATCCATCAGGAAAGCGATTTTCAGCTTTGTGCCTACACCGTCCGTACCGGATACGAGCACCGGCTCCGTCATTTTGCCCAGATCGAGCTGATACATACTGCCGAAGCTGCCCAGACCGGTCAGAACATTTTCGCTGAAGGTTCTCTTTACATGGTCCTTCATCAGTTCTACGGCTCTTCCGCCTTCTTTGGTATCTACACCGGCGTCTTTATAAGTCAATTTATCTCCCATGTTGAAATTTCCTTTCTTCATCATGTATTTTCCGAATTTGCACATTTGCGAAAGCGCTGATCTGCCGTTTTAAATCAATCGTATTCGAAAATAAACTCTCTCTTGCTGGCAGCCTCTTCGTGTTCCGCAGCATAATCTACGTCGGAGAGCTCCACCGGATAATCTCCCGTAAAACATGCGTCGCAGATACAGTCACCGAAGCCGATGCATTCTTTGAGACCTTCGATACTGATATAAGCCAGGGAATCGGCGCCGATGTGCTGCCGAATCTCTTCGATGGTATAATTCGCAGCCATCAGATTCTTCCGATTCGGCGTATCGATTCCCAGATAGCAGGAATGCGTTACCGGAGGGGAGCTGATGCGCACGTGCACTTCGGAAGCGCCTGCGTCCTTGAGAAGTTTCACGATTTTTCCGCTGGTCGTTCCTCTTACGATAGAATCGTCGATCATGATGATCCTTTTGCCTCTCACATTTTCCTCGAGAACGTTGAGTTTCATCCGCACACCGAGTTCACGCATTTCCTGCGTCGGCTGAATAAAGGTTCTGCCCACGTATCTGTTTTTTACCAGCCCTTCACCGAAAGGAATCCCAGACTCTTCCGCATACCCGATCGCCGCTACCGTACCGGAGTCCGGAACGGCGATCACCAGATCCGCTTCTACGCCGCTCTCTCTGGCGAGAATACGGCCCGCTTCTCTGCGGGCATGATAGACGCTTCTGCCGTCCATTCGGCTGTCCGTCCTCGCAAAATAGACATATTCGAAAGAGCAGACTTTTTTCGGAGCCTCTTCGTTGAACCGGATCGAACGCAGTTCGTTATTCTGAATGACGACGATTTCACCCGGCTCTACATCGCGGACAAATTCCGCGCCCTGCAGCGGAAATACACAACTTTCCGAAGCAAGTACATAACCGGACTTCGTGCGGCCGATGCACAACGGCCGGATACCGTTAGCGTCTCTCACTCCCAGGAGTTTGTCGCCTGTGGTGATAACCAGTGCAAAAGAACCTTTGATGATATTTGCGACTTTGGCAACCGCAACCTCCACGCTTCCTTCCTTGAGGTTCTGAGCGATCAGAGCCGCGATGATCTCGGAATCTGTAGAAGTCTGAAAAATATATCCCTCATCCTGCATTTTATCTTTGAGAGCCGTAGCATTGACCAGCGTGCCGTTGTGAGCCAACGCCAGAGATCCCATCTTAGAATAGACTACCAAAGGCTGAGAATTCACCGCCTGGCTCTGACCCGCTGTGGAATATCTCACATGACCGATACAGATATCTCCCGGAAGAGTTTTCATAATATCATCGTTAAAAACCTCCTGAACGAGTCCCATGTCCTTGTAACAGTTGATATTACCGAACATATTGGATGCGATTCCGGCACTTTCCTGCCCTCTGTGCTGCAGGGAGTGAAGACCGAAATAGACGTCTTTCGCAATATTCTGAGCTCCCGGAGAAGCAATTCCCACGACACCGCATTCGTCATGAAACTTATCGTCATCCATCAGTTCTGTCAGCCATTCTTTGTTTACGTTCATATATGTTTCCTCTATATTTCCTTTCGGTAAATCGCCGGATCCGGTTTCCGCCCCGCGCTGCAGACGCACAGAAGCCGGATCCTCCTGTATTTTGTCTATCTGTTCTCTTCGACTCTCTTTAGTACTTCCTGATAAGTTTCTTCTACGCCGCCCAGATCTCTTCGAAATCTGTCTTTGTCCATCTTTTCGCCGGTGCGGACATCCCAGAGTCTGCAGGTATCCGGAGATATTTCATCCGCCAAAATCACTTCGCCGTCGTATAAGCCGAACTCGATTTTAAAATCGATCAACTTCAAGCCGCTCTTCAGGAAGAAATCCTTTAGAAAATCATTGATCATAAAAGCGTACTTCCTGACAGTGTCCAGCTGCTCCTGCGTAGCCAGCCCCAGAGCCAGAATGTGATCGTCGTTGATCATCGGATCTCCGAGACTGTCATTTTTATAGGAAAACTCCAGAACGGTCTTCGCCAGCTCTCTGCCTTCTTCTACGCCATATTTCTGGGAAAAAGAACCCGCCGCCACATTTCGGATGATGACTTCCAGCGGAAGGATTTTCACAGCCTTTACCAAGGTCTCTCTGTCGCTGAGAAGCCTGACCAGATGAGTTGGCACGCCGTTTTCCTCCAGCTGCTGAAAGATAATAGCCGACATCTTGTTATTTACGACGCCCTTGGAAGCGATGGTTCCCTTTTTCTGGCCGTTGAATGCCGTTGCGTCATCTTTGTAATCTACGATGTAGAGTTCCGGATCGTCGGTCCTAAATACTTTCTTCGCTTTGCCTTCATAAAGCTGTTCTAATTTCTGCATTTTTGTCTTTTCATTCCTTTCTGCGCCCCGCAGGGTCTTTCCCGCCACTGATTTCGGAAATAAACAATGACACTGTCATTTTTCAAACAATCAGACTCGCCATAACCTCCTGCAGTTACTTTTGAAATTCCGCGTCGATCGCCATGACTTCACGTTCCATCTTCGCCTTATAATCTTTCATCGCCTGTCTCAGTTCCGGATATTTTAAAGACAGCATCTGAACCGCAAGAATACCGGCGTTTTCCGCACCATCGATGGCTACTGTCGCGACAGGGACGCCTTTCGGCATCTGAACGATAGACAGAAGCGAATCGAGACCGGTCAGAGTGGAGGATTTAACCGGCAGACCGATAACCGGCATCGGTGTAAACGCCGCCAGGACACCTCCCAGATGCGCCGCTTTGCCCGCAGCCGCGATGATGACTTCTATGCCGTTTTCTTCCGCTTTTGATGCAAATTCCATCGCTGCGACAGGAGTTCTGTGAGCAGAGATGATCCTCGTCTCAAACTCCACACCGAAATCAGTCAGAACTTTTTCTGCCCTCTCTACTACCGGATAATCGGATTTGCTTCCCATGACGATTCCGACTTTCATTTTATCATTCCTTTCCATTTATATAATTCAGAGTAAAACTCTGCAGCTGTCCTTTATTTTATACTGCTCTGAAAACGACAAACTGCATCCGGAACTTTGCAAAAATTTCCGGATGCCTGTCGATATTTCAGTCACGCAGTCTGAAGTCTGTTACTTAAAATAGTTGATTCCAGACTCGAAGAGCTTCTGATCAAAATTGCCCAAAACATTACGGTAGAGATTTCTTCCGATTCGTTCCGAATGTCCCATTTTGCCGAAAATTCTTCCGTCCGGAGACAGGATACCTTCAATCGCCTGGTTGGAGTTATTCGGATTAAACCGAATATCCGAGGTCGGATTTCCGTCCATGTCCACATACTGTGTAGCGATCTGTCCATTTTCAGCCAGTTCTCTGATCAGAGCGTCAGATGCGATAAATCTGCCCTCGCCGTGAGAAACAGGAATCGTATGGATATCGCCTACTTCGGTGCCTGCCAGCCACGGTGATTTAACCGACGCGATCCTCGTATTGACGAGACAGGACACGTGTCTGCCTATGCTGTTGTATGTCAGCGTCGGAGCGTCTTCTTTCGCTTCGACGATTTTTCCGTAAGGTACCAGTCCCAGTTTGATCAGCGCCTGGAATCCGTTGCAGATACCCAGCATCAGGCCGTCTCTCTTTTCCAGGAGTTCGGTAACCGCGTCAGAAACGGCAGGATTCCGAAATACCGCCGTGATAAATTTTGCGGAACCATCCGGTTCATCTCCGCCGCTGAATCCCCCCGGAATCATGATGATCTGGCTCTGTCTGATCTTTTTGGCCATCTGATGAATGGACTCGTCCAGAACTTCCGGCGTCAGATTCGCCAGAATCTGCATTTCCACCTCTCCGCCGGCTCTTTCAAATGCGCGTTTGCTGTCCATTTCACAGTTGGTTCCAGGGAAAACCGGAATAAATACTTTCGGTCTCGCAGTCTTAACCGCAGGAGAAACCGCGCTTCTTCCGGCAAAAGAGAAAGTCTCGATCTTCTCCCCGTCTTCCTTTGCCCGTGTCGGGAATACACCCTCCAGAGGCTCACTCCACGCCGTGATCATCTCTTCCATGGAAATTTTTTCTCCCGTGGAAGCGATTTCGATTTCCCCGGAATCCGCCGTCCTGCCTATGATTTCGAAACAGATACCGTCAAACAGAGCCCCCGCGTCTTCCGAACCGTCAATTTCTGCGATCAGAGCGCCAGTCTCGATCTTGTGAAGATCTTCTCCCTCTTTATTTTCTATAACAGCGCCGATTTTATTGCCCGCCGCCATTTCACATATGGTGACGAAAATACCGCCGCCTCCTACCGGATTCATCGACAGAATTTTTTTCTGTCCGGACAGTTCGATGACTCTCGCCATATTCTGGCGATACTGTTCGAAATCAATCACGCCGAACTCGTCGTTTTCCTGATAGATATGCACCAGAGTGCTGCCCGCTTTCTTGAATTCGGTAGAGACCACCCGATCGGCGTCGGCCGCTGCGACAGCAAAGGAAATCAGCGTCGGAGGCACATCGATATCCATAAAAGTACCGGACATGCTGTCCTTTCCGCCGATGGCCGGGATCTTCAGTTCCGCCTGAGCGGTCAGGCCTCCCAGCAGCGCGCCGAAAGGCTTGCCCCATCTCTTCGGATCGTCGCCAAGCTTTTCAAAATACTCCTGAAAGGAAAGTCTGACTTTTCTGTAATCCCCGCCCAGCGCTACGATCTTCGTGACTGAATCCACCACTGCGTGAACTGCGCCGTGGAACGGACTGCGCTTAGATACCGCCGGATGATATCCGAAGGTCATCAGTGTCGCCGTGTCTGTATCCCCTTCCGTGACCGGAAGTTTCGCCGCCATTCCGGCTGCCGGAGAGAGCTGATATTTTCCGCCCAGCGGCATGAGAACCGAACCCGCACCGATGGTGCTGTCAAAACGCTCTGTCAGGCCTTTCTGACTGGCATTGCCCAATTCTCTCAAATAGTCGGCCAGAGGCTTCTTTTCCGGAGCGGGAACTTCAAAATCATCGTTTTCCGCGATGGTGACCGCGGTCTTCTGCTTTACGCCATTTGTATCGAGGAATGATCTTCTCAGATCGAGGATACACTTTCCCCTCCAGTACATTCTGACGCTGCCGGAATCGGTGACCTCCGCCACCGCTACCGCCTCCAGATTTTCTTCCCCGGCGTAAGCGATGAACTTATCCGTATCTTCCGCTCTCACGACCACCGCCATTCGCTCCTGGGATTCGGAGATCGCCAGCTCGGTGCCGTCGAGACCTTCATATTTCTTCGGAACGAGATCCAGATTGATGTCCAGACTGTCTGCCAGTTCCCCGATCGCTACGGATACGCCGCCGGCACCGAAATCGTTGCAGCGCTTGATCAGCGTAGAAACTTCATTTCTGCGGAACAGTCTCTGGAGATTTCTCTCTACCGGAGGATTCCCCTTCTGCACTTCCGCACCGCAGGTGAGGATAGATTCTTCTGTATGTTCTTTTGAAGAGCCGGTTGCGCCGCCGCAGCCGTCGCGTCCCGTTCTTCCGCCCACCAAGATGATTCGGTCTCCCGGAGCAGGTCTCTCTCTGACCACGTTTGCCTTAGGGGCCGCGCCGATTACCGCGCCCACTTCCATTCTCTTGGCTACGTAACCTTCGTCATACACTTCTGCGACCTTTCCCGTAGCGATACCGATCTGATTGCCGTAGGAACTGTAGCCGTGCGCCGCTCCGGTGGTGATTTTCCGCTGAGGAAGTTTTCCCGCCAGCGTATCTGAGACACTCGTTCTCGGGTCCGCGCAGCCTGTCACGCGCATCGCTTGGTACACATAGACACGCCCGGAAAGCGGATCGCGGATCGCTCCGCCCAGACAGGTAGCCGCACCGCCGAAAGGTTCGATTTCCGTCGGATGATTGTGGGTTTCATTTTTGAACATGACCAGCCAGTCTTCTTTTTTACCGTCGATTTCAGCCGTCACGTTGATGCTGCAGGCGTTGATCTCTTCCGATTCGTCCAGATCATCCGCCAGTCCCAGCTTCTTGACGTACTTCGTGCCGATGACGGCGAGATCCATCAGCGTGATATCCTTCTCCGCGATGCGTTCGCCGTAAACCTCTTTTCTGATCTCTAAATATCTGTCATATGCCTTTTTTAACAATTGGGAGTACTTGTCTGTGCCGAATGTCACATCGGTGATCTCTGTGGAAAAAGTGGTATGTCTGCAATGATCCGACCAGTAAGTGTCGATGACACGGAGCTCTGTAACGGTGGGATCCCGCAGCAGATCCTCGGAATAATGCTGTCTTACGAAAAAAAGATCCTCTTCGCTCATGGCGAAGCCCATCTCTGCGCGAAATGCCCGGAGTTCACTGTCGTTCATCTGACAAAAACCGTCGACGGTTTTTACATCTTCCGGCGCATCAGCAACGATAGCGATCGTTTCCGGCTTGTCCATGGAGGATTCCTGAGAATCCACCGGATTGATGCAGTAATGCTTAATCGCTTCCGCATCTGCGGGGGCGACATCTCCGTAAAGAGCGATCACTCGGGAAAACTTGACCTCAGGCTTCTGTCCCATGCTGATAAGCTGGATACACTGCGCAGCCGAATCCGCACGCTGATCGTACTGACCCGGAAGATACTCCGAAGCGAATACGAAAGCCGCATCCGACAAATCCGCTTCTTCTGTGACAGTATCGAGGGCAGGTTCTGCGAAAACATCAAAAACCGATTTACGATAGAGCTCATCGCTGAGACCGTCCATATCGTACCGGTTGAGTACGCGAACGCCTTTCAGCCCTTTAATGCCGAGGTTTTCTCTGATATCGGCACAGAGACTCTGCGCTTCGACATCAAAGCCCTTTTTCTTTTCAACGAAGATTCGTCTTACCATGTTTTCCTCCTGAATCTATAGGCATAAAAATTTACAGCACAGCGCCGGCATTCTTCGCCTCAGCAGGCGGCGCGCGGCCTATTTCCTGCCTTTCGCCAGAGACACAAATCACCCGCGCGAAACCGGAGGATCAGAGTTCTCCGGAACTGTGCCGAAACCGTCCGCAAGTTCTGATCAAACAGACTTGCCGCGGCTTTGCTTCGATTTAAAATTCAAAATTACCGCATTTTCTACATTAGCCATAATATTATATCAGTTTTTTCTCTCCATTTCGACCGAATATTGAATTAAACATGAAGAAATTAAGAATCCGCCTTATCCTTCTTCTCCGTTGAGAATCGCTTTCGCCCGCGCGTATTTTTCCCTCCAGCGCTTCCGCTGCTCTTCATCCATGCCATCCGTTCCGGCAAATCTTGTCTCGTCCGAATTATGAGCCAGATCTGCCAGCTTTACAGCCTTTGCCGCCGGATTTGACCGGATATTCCTGATATAATCAAAGTAATCCATATCCTTTTGATGAGTCAAAAGACGCAGCACTTCGACGATTTCTTTTGGAAATTCCCGCTTTAGCTGTTCTATCGTCACCGGGGTGTCCTCCACTACATCGTGAAGTAGCGCTGCGCATACTGTGACTTCCTCTTTCATCTGCTCCGCCAGATGATACGGATGAAAAATATAAGGCTGACCGCATTTATCCGTCTGTCCGTGATGTGCCCGATACGCCAGTTTCATAGCTTTGTTTGTCAACGGTGTATAAATCATCTGTCTTCTCTCCTCTGTTTTTCTCTTTTGTTTTTAGGGACTTTTACGCCAGAACAAATTTCTTTACCGCTTCCGCCACGCCGAAAGACCGCCGCGCTTCCGCCACATAATCCGCCCCGTTTTTCAGCTCCGGCACCGCGTTGGCCACGGCTACGCCCAGCCCCGCCCATTCCAGCATTTCGATATCGTTGGTATTGTCGCCGCAGGCCATGACCTCCTCCCTGCGGATCTCCAGACTCTGCGCAAAACGAATTAATGCCTTCTGTTTTGAAACATCCTTCGGCATCATTTCCAACAGATATTCTTTCGATTTGGCCATATAGAGCTGATCCCCCAGCAGCGTTTCTAAATCTCTGCGGATGGCAGGAATTCTTTTCGGGTCATCGAGAATCATCATCTTCGGTGACGGGCGCAGTTCAGCCTTTGTGAGATCACCGATTTCCCGTATTCCTGTCACTTTAGAATCCGGATCGATCAGTGTGGATTCGCAGATTTTATCCACTACGATATGATCCTCATCGTACATCTGAAGATAGAGTCCCCGCTCCCTACAAAAAAACGCGATCCTTTTCATCAGTCCAACGCTCAGACTCGCAGAGTACAGCGGCGGCTGTCCTGCCCGGCGAATCACCGCTCCATTGTAACAGATCACGGGACATTCAGATCCCAGTATCCCGGCATAAATTTTCGCCGACGGATAACTCCGTCCGGTGGCTATGACGATTCCGACGCCTCGTCTCTCCGCTTCCCGCAGAGTTTCAGCCACACCCTCCGGAATCGTACCGTCCGGCATGAGAAGTGTATCGTCCAAATCCAGCGCTATCAATTTTATCACTTTTCTCTGTCCTTTCAAAAAACGCAGCAGAACTCGCGGGACTTGTCCTGCGCGCCTTCTTAAAACGGCTGACCTCTTCCTGTCCTCAAAAGTGCCTGCGTTATCGCGGCAGAATACAAAAAGAGGATCCCCCGAAATCTGCTTTACACCACATCAAAAAACGGTCAACTTTGCCGTTTTGCGATATCACCTGCAAATACAGAAAACTTTTCGGGACACCCTCCCATAAATTCATTTCTCTCACCGGCAGACGATTCCGCCTGCTCCGACCGGAACCGGTTCAGCATCCGGCCCCTTGCCTTTTCTATTCTAACTCTGTTTTATCAGTGCGTCAAGCGTATCCAACTCATTGTCCTCACAGGAATAACGGGACGCACCGCGCAGCATCCAGCCGCTTTTTTCGTTCCACAGCTCCGCAAAAGTATAGCTGCAGTAATCCTTCGCATACTCATTTGTGAAAGCTTCTTCTTCCCTGTACAGAACTTTACAGGACTCCTCATCCTCAATCTGGACAAATACATTCTGCACATCATATAAATTCTTATCGGCAGAATGTGCACCTGCGATATTCATAAACAAAATCACCCTTCTCACATCCTCTGGAATCTTTCCCAGATGGATGACCATGGTCTCGTCACTTCCTGCCCCGATACCGGTACGGCTGTCCTTTTTCAGAACGATACTGCCCGTACTGTCCGCTCTGCTCCTCTGACCGTGAAACACGAGTTCCGGCTTTTTGCCACCGTCATATTCCACGACAGCCGCAAGATTCAGATCATAGCTGTTGTCGGAAATTCCCAGAACCATCCCTTCCACCACGCCCTTGATCTTCTCTTTTGGAGTACCGCTCTTGGCATCCCATCCCAGCTTGACCGTAAGGGTCGTGTCTCTCTTCTTGACAGGAACCACGATTGAAGATTCCAGTACGAGTGTCTCTTTTTTCATAGCCAAATACCTCCTGTATTTATTTTACCATTTTTGATTCAATTATCAATCTTGTAAATCAAATTCATGTTGAACCCCCTTATTTTCTCTAATCAGAACCGTTTTCTGCAAAGTCAGTTTGATCGGAAACGCAAAAATCTCCTCGGCAGAGCGCCGGTGAATACCGCCGCTCTGTTCTACCGGCCGGTTTCGGCAAATGAAAGTCCCGCCCGCTGCGCCGCACACCGTATCGGCTTCCTAACGTAAGCTTTCCCCGATTGAAAGACCTTAGCCCCGGAGATGGCAGAAAATTAATACTGTATACTTACAATTTTCGACACCGTTCTTAATTGACATCAGCAATGTATATGAGTATACTTACTCTATTATTTTTTACCGACAATAATGAAGGGAGAACTCATATGGCAGACATGACAGGAAAAACCGTAATTATCACCGGAGGCGGCAAGGGCCTGGGCTTTGGAATTGCAAAAGCATTCGCGAAAGAAGGTGCGAATCTCGTCATCACGGGACGTACCGCCGCTACGCTGGAAAAAGCAAAAGCTGAGCTGGAAGCCCTCGGCGCTCAGGTGATCTATTTTACCGCCGATGGAGCGGAAGAAGACGCGGTAAACAGTGTGGTCGCACAGACTATCGAAAAGTACGGCCGCATCGACGTGCTGATCAACAATGCGCAGGCCTCCAAATCCGGTCTGATGCTGGAGGAACATACCAAAAAAGATTTTGATCTGGCGATCAATTCCGGTCTTTACGCCACGTTCTTCTATATGAAAGCATGCTTCCCTCATCTGAAGGAGACGAAGGGAGTCATCATCAACTTCGCGTCCGGCGCCGGTCTCAACGGCAGACTGGGACAGTCCTCCTACGCTGCGGCCAAAGAAGGGATCCGCGGCATGACCAGAGTTGCAGCCAACGAATGGGGACAGTACGGCATCAATGTCAACGTGGTATGCCCGTTGGCTATGACCGAAAGCCTGGCACAGTGGAAAGAAGATTATCCGGAGATCTATGAAAAGACGCTGCAGGGGGTTCCGATGCGCCGCTTCGCCGATCCGGAAGGCGACGTGGGCCGTGTCTGCGTCTTTCTGGCTTCGGAAGACGCATCTTTCATCACGGGAGAGACGATTTCCGTACAGGGAGGCGGAAGCCTGAGACCGTAAAATTCTGAAAATCCGTGGATTTTCAGGCTAACTGGCCCTTCGCTCCACATCCCCCGCAGATGTTTGAAACGTTCAAAAAAAGAACGAACCGCTTTCCGTAAAGAAGAAAGCGGTTCGTTCTTTTCATTTCTATTTATTGCCAATAAATTTGCAGACGGTCTTTGCTTCCAGTCTGCGGTCTTGCTTTATATCATTCATAAAATTGTCATTTTTCGTTTCGTCCCCGGCAGGGACAGCGGAATCCCCCTGCTGCAGACGGGAGTTCCCCTCTGCAGGCCGAAATCGCGTTTCGGCTGCGGCGCGCCTTGGCGCATCGCTTTTCCGTTTAAAGATATCCTTCCGATGTCAGAAACGAATTAATTCTGTCGTACTTGGAAAGCACTTTTGTCGCGTACTTCGTATTGTACGATCCTTTTTTGACGCTGCCGATTCCCCAGTTATAAGAAGACAGAGCTTTGACTCTGTCCTGACCGAAGGTGGTCAGCGCCTGGCCGAGATATATCGCTCCCATCTGTATATTCGGCTTCATCTGCAGCAGCTGAGCTTTAGAAAAACCATAGCTCTCTCCCGTAGAAAGTTTGATCTGCATCAGTCCGGCGCAATTATGAGAATTCAGGATTCCCGTATAAAATGTGCTCTCGCACTGAGCGACAGCCATCAGCAGTTTAGGATCCACGCTGTAGATTTTGCCGTAAGCATCAAAGTAGCGGACCATATTTGCGGCTTCGTTCATCGGCACATTCGGATTGATGTGCACGATATAGGCAGCGCGACCCTTGATGGAATTGGAATCGGCTGCTTTGAAATAGGACGCGGCGTCTATTTCATCATCAGTACTGATATACACGCCCGAATAGCTTTCGTAATACGACGACCATCCGAACGGTTCATAAGAAACGATTGCGTTTAGCGGAACATACACTATTGTATTCTTTACCAGTACAGGTTGCTCCATGAGATCGATCTGAGATGCAGTGAGCTTCGGAATCCCGATTTTTGAATCCTCTGCTTCTGATGTCTCGCCGTCCGCCGTTTTATCGGCTCCTTCCGCAGCCGGAACTTCGTCTGACATCTCCCGGGCGTTCGGCCCGGACGTCACGACAGCTTCACTGCTGCCGCTGCCGACGGTGCCGTCCTCTGTCTCTGACAGTTCTCCACTGTAAACCTCGGCGGCCTCATCGGCAGCATCGAAATTCATCGCGCTGCTGACTTCAAATACAGCATTCAGAATCACTGCATTCGTATTTTCCCCTGTTACATTTGCCTGTTCATTCGTCAAGCTTGCATCCCCGTTTTGAGCGTCCTGATACACGACAACGCTGATGTCCGTACGGACGGCTGCCGGAACCTTCTCCAGATTGTTTTTCACTCCCCTTTCGGTAAGGTTCTTCTGTACAGGATTCGTCTTCAAAATTTTCAGTGTGCGGCTTTCGTTGTCCATTTCCGCCTCAAACCCCATAATCTTTCCGATTTCTGAATCCATCGGAACGTAAAGGCGGTCATTGTGCATGAGAAATGGATTACTAAGTTCATAGTTGACTATGTTTTCCCCGTTAATGACAATGTTTTTCAGAAAAAAATCACCCTGAATGACTTCATCCGCATAAATAGAAATTGAAGAGAAAATTAAGATCGTCAATGAAAGCCACACAGATAAAAGCTTCTTTGCCATATCTTTCTTCCTCTCTTCGGAACGTATGTTGTTTTAACGTACGAGCAGATTATATCACCCTGATCTTCTAATGTCCAGAAATAATTTAATCAAATAGCCATTTCTTCCGTATATTATACGACGAATTATCCTTTTTTGTATAATTTTTCTATACAAATAGACAAATTAGTACAAAATATTTCTAAACGCATCCAATCAGACCAAATTGGACGGCGTATTATTTTTCCAGATAGTTTCTTTTATTTACCACCTGTCCGCCGCGCACAAAAAAACGGGGAACACGCCGGTTTACGGCACAGACCACCTCATATCCGATGGTGCGGTATCTGTCTCCCACCTCGTCGGCAGAGATAAATTCCCCGCCCTGGCGGCCGAAAAGGACGACTTCTTCTCCGATTTCGACATTTTCAAAACCGTTGAGATCGATCATACACTGATCCATGCAGATACTGCCGAGCACTCTCACCCGCTTTCCCCGAAAGAGCACTTCCGCGCGTCCGCTCTGCGCTCTGGTATATCCGTCGGCATAGCCCACGGCGATGGTGCCGATCTGATCTCCCGGCGCAGAGGTGTAGCGTCCGCCGTAACTGATCTCACACGCTTCCTTCACCGTCTTCACATGGACGATTCTGGTCTTAAAAGACATCACAGGACGAATTTTCAGCTGTTTCCGATCCACCTCTCTCGAAGGATAAATGCCGTAGAGGATAATCCCCGGACGCACCATATCATGATAAGTGTCCGGCATTTCCATAATAGCCGCACTGTTGGCCGCGTGTTTCTGTTTTATCTGTATTCCCCGCGCACGAAGCTTGTCTGCAAATTCGAGATAGCGCCGGTGCTGATTCAGAGCCCGCGTCTTATCTCTTTCATCCGCCGTGGCGAAATGAGTAAACAGCCCTTCGATCCGCACATCGGGAAGTGACGCGATCTTTTCCACTTCCTCCGCTCCCCGGTCGTCAGCAGAAAATCCGATTCGCGTCATTCCCGTATCGACTTTGATATGAATCCGGGCAGTCCTGCCTGTTCTTCCCGCGGCATCCGACAGAAGGCGGGCCTTTTCGCAAGAGGTCACCGCATGCTGCAGATCCGCCGCTACTGACAATTCCTCCGTGCCGTAGGGAATGTTTCCCAAAACGAGAATATCTCTGTCCGGTTCATACTGACGCAGCTCCAATGCTTCATCCAGGCTTGATACCGCGAACTGATCGGCGCCCGCCTCCTTCAGCGTCCCGATCACGTCCTCTGCAGAATGACCGTATGCATTTGCCTTAACTACAGCGCAGATCTGAACGTCCGCTCCCACTTTTTCCCGTATATTTTTCATATTATAAGACAGAGCGTCCAAATCGATTTCCGCCCATTTCGCCTCTGTCTTCATCTCATCACTGTAACTCATCCATCCTCTTTTCTGACGTTATACCTCTCATAGCCGGCTTCATCCAAGACTCGCAGACACCGGCTCCTGTCCGCCTGCTACAGCGACCTGCAGGCCGCTTTCTGTCCGAACGCTGTTTTTCGACGATTCTATCTTACCAATGATCCATCCGCCGAACAACTGTAAAATGAGAAGAAAGACAAATAAAACCCACTTTTTTACAGGAGAAAAAGCAGAAACAACTGCAGGATTTACAGGTTTCGCCGCTTCCCCCAAATCAAACCGAGACGATAAAAAACACCGGAGTCTGATTCGACTCCGGTGCATCTGACTTCTAAAAACTTTATTTCTCCAATTCCTCCAGCAGTTTCGGAATGACTTCAAACAGATCTCCCACGATGCCGTAATCGGCGAAATTAAAGATGGCTGCATACCGGTGAATATTGATGGCGATGACGATATCCGACTCCCACATACCCACGATATGCTGTGTCGCACCGGAAATGCCGCATGCGATGTAGATTTTCGGCTTTACCGTAGCGCCCGCCTGACCGACCTGATGTTCAAAATCGATCCATCCCAGATCCACAGCCACGCGGGAAGCTCCCACCACTCCGTTGAGCTTGTCGGCTAACCGATAGATAATATCAAATCCTTCCGGTCCGCCTACGCCTCTTCCGCCGGATACGATAATATCCGCATCCGTGAGCGCCACCACTTTTTTGGCTACTTTTGCCACCTCGCGGATCTGCGTCATCATATCCGCAGGATCGGCCTCCGGCGAAACGGCGATGATCTCACCCTTACGGTCCGGCTGGCGGCTGCCTTCCAAAACTCCGGGACGTGCTGTGACAACAGCCATTTTATTCTCATCTGCAAAGACGATTTTACCGAGGAAATTTCCGCCGAAAGATGTTTTGTCAGCAGAGAGCTTTCCCTCTTCATCGAAGTAAACTCTGCCGCATTCGGAGATAATTCCGATATCCATGCGCGCTGCGAGACGAGGCGCCAGATCACGCCGGTCAAAGACCGAACCGAACAGGAAAATCCTCGGATGATGCCGCCTGACAAGCTTCTCCAGAACCCTGGTAAAAAGTTCGTTGTTGTAATTCCCGTAGATTTCATCATCCAGGACGTAGACCTTATCCGCTCCGAACTCGATGAGTTCCCGTCCGTACCGCTCCACACCGTTACCGATGATGACAGCGCAGACTTCGCCGCCGGTATGATCTGCCAGCGACCGGGCCGCGCCCAGGACTTCACTGGTGACATTATGAAGCTTTTCCGGCGTGTGCTCGGCATACACCCATACGTCGTTTGTAAGCTGTGATTCCTCTGACCTCTGCAGCAATGTCATAATCCTCCTCTTTCTGCCTCGGAATTCTCTCTGTCCGTTTTCCGCCCCTTTATTTTTTCTTAGGCGCGAAAGTATCGGCAGCGATAACCATCTGCTGCACCTGAGAAGTTCCTTCGTAAATCTCTGTAATCTTTGCGTCTCTGTACATTCTCTCGATCGGGCGGTCCGCCATATAACCGTATCCGCCGTGGAACTGAATCGACTTCCTCGTGATGTCCACGGCCGCCTCAGAAGCCGCTAATTTGGCCATAGCCGCCTCCGCCGTGTACGGCAGTCCCTTATCCTTATTGTCTGCGGCTCTGTATACCAGCAGTCTGGCGGATTCCAGCTGCATCCGGATTCTGGCCACTTCAAACCGCAGCGTATCGAAACGGGAAAGCGTAACGCCGAACTGCTCTCTCTCCATCATATAATCGATCATGCGGTCATACGCTCCCTGCGCGATCCCCAGAGACTGAGCCGCCACGCCGATTCTTCCGCCGTCCAACGTCCCCATAGCGATACTGAAGCCCTGCCCCGGTTCCCCCAGACGGTTTTCCTTCGGAACAATGACGTTTTCGAAATGCATTTCCGCCGTCTGAGATGCGCGGATGCCCATCTTCTTTTCCAGCTTTCCGGTACGGATACCTTCGGAATCACCGTCTACGATAAATGTGGAAATCCCTGCGTTTCCTTTGCTCTTATCCGTCATGGCGAATACGATATACGTGCCTGCCAGCCCGCCGTTTGTTATGAATTTCTTATGAGCGTTGAGCACATAGTGATCGCCCTGATCCACCGCGGTGGCTAACTGCCTGGAAGCGTCGGTGCCCGCATCAGGTTCCGTCAGACAGAACGCGCCGATCTTTCTTCCCGAAGCCAGATCCGGAAGAAATTTTTTCTTCTGCTCATCTGTGCCGTACCGGAGAATCGGACCTCCTGCCAACGATGTGTTCGCGGATATGATGATTGCCGTAGACGCGCAGATCTTTGCGATCTCTTCCACCACCAGAGCATAAGAGACATAATCCGTACCGCCGCCCTCGTATTCTTTCGGAATCGGCAGGCCCAGAAAACCGAGATCTGCCATTCTCTTTACGTTCTCATGAGGGAACTGCGCCTTTTCGTCCAGCTCCGACGCCACCGGCTCGACATATTCCTTCGCGAAATCCGCCGCTTTTTTTCTGAGCGCTTCCTGTTCACTTGTCAACCTGAAATCCATAACAACCTCCTGTAATATATACATATTCAGAGCCAACCATTTTTCATATACAAAATATACAAATATATTTTATCACCTTTTATTTTCTTTGGCTACATATTTTCATCTTCTTCAATAATGAGATTCGATTTCATCTTTTCCAGCACCTTCTTCTCGATTCTGGAAACCTGAACCTGCGAAATTCCCAGGCGCTGTCCCGTCTGCTGCTGAGTCATGTCCTCAAAATACCGCATGATGATGATTTTACGCTCTCTCTCCCCCAGGCGGCCGATCACATTTTTCAAATCCAGACGGTCCGCTTCATCCCGGTCGCTGATAAACTGACGGGGAGTGGACACGGTGTCGTTAAACACTTCTCCGTCCAGACTGACGATACCGCACAGAGTATTTTTCGCTTCCAGAATTTCAGAGACTTCTTCCGGCGTCTTCTCCAGTATCTCCGCCAGTTCTCCGATTCGCGGACTTCTCCCTTTGTCGTGCATAAAAGTCTCTTCCGCCGCTTTCAGAAGACGCACATCCTGCTTCAGCTGCCGGCTCATCTTGATGCGGCCGTCATCCCGGAGATACCGCCGGATCTCCCCCATGATCATAGGTACCGCGTAAGTGGAAAACATCACCTCGAATTTAGGATCAAAACGGTCGATAGCTTTCAGAAGGCCCAGATAACCGATCTGCATCAGATCTTCGTATTCATAGGAACCGCCGGAGAATTTCCGGGCGCTGACACTTACCAGTCCGGTATTTTCACGGATCAGACGCGCCCGCGCCTCCTCGTCGCCCTGCTGAGCGGCCTCGATCAGGCGGTACGTCTCGAGACGCCGTTTCTGCTCCTGATCACTCCGCATAGCCGATATCCAGCTTTTTTATCATGACGACTTCCGTTCCTTTTCCCGGCTCCGACTTTACCGTCAGACGATCCGTAAAGCTCTCCATGACGGTAAAACCCATACCGGAACGCTCCCCGTCGGTATTCGTAGTATAAAGCGGTTCCATCGCCTGCTCCACATCCGGGATTCCTACGCCTTCATCCCGGATACAAATCCGAACCCGGCCTTCCGCGGAATATTCACATTCCATATAGATCGTACCTTCGCCGCCGCGGTAACCGTGGATCACGGAATTGCTCACCGCTTCCGACACCGCGGTTTTAATCTCCACGACTTCCTCCACTACGGGATCGAGAGGCAGCAGAAAAGCGCCCGCCACACTCCTTGCAAAGCCTTCATTCTCGGATCGGCTTTCAAAAGAGATCTTAAACGAGTTTCCCGGTCTCATTTCCCTTCCCTCCTTTCTCATAAATATATTCCAGCGCGCTGCGCTTTGATGAAGTCTTCGGTATCAGACCGAAAAGCCCGGACAGCCCCAGAACGCGGCTGACATACGGACTGCCCGGTACGATGACGATAGAACCGGCCAGATCTTTCACTTTGTTGTATCGTCCCATGGCCAGCCCGATGCCGGAGCTGTCCATAAAGGAAACATCGGAATAATCGAGAATCAGATTTTTCGCGTGAAATGCCGTCATAGATTCGTCGATTTCCCGGCGGATCGACGCCGCATTGTGATGGTCGATTTCTCCGCACAGACTGACGATCAGAATATCTTCTGTAAAATCATAGATTGCGTTTTTCAAATTGATCTCCCCCTTCGCAGAAGATTATATCTTCCTCAAAAGAGACGCGCCTTCTGTCATACACACCAAATTCAGCCCATACCCGCGTTTTTCCGACGCTGTCTGCCAACGGCCGCCAGAATCTCCGGCTCTGCGACAGAAAGCTTCTGGGCCGCAATCAATTGCCGGGATTAAATATTCAAAAAGAGATTTTTTCTAAAAATATCCGGCAGTGTCCGCAGGACAGGGAAAATACGAAAAAACGAAAAAAGAGAAAGCGGATCTGTTTTCTCACCTACGGCGGCTGCCGTAACGCACAGACGGAATCCGCTTCTTCTTTCGGACAAAATTTCACGATACCGGCGGCAAAACGAAAAAAAGAAAAGGGACTTCGCCCCTTTTCCCGCCTACTTTTTGAAAAAAGAAAAACCTTTTTTCTCATAAGGTTCTGTACGGACGCCGGTCACCTCATAGCCGGCTGACCGAATCGATTCTTCCAGCTTGCCGCTGTCTATCGGATCTTCCGCGATAATCTCTGTTTTCCCTTTCTTATGAGACGACGTCACTTTCTTCACCGCAAACCGGTTCCTCACCGCATCGTTGATGTGCGCTTCACACATTCCGCAGGCCATGCCTTCGACGTCCAAAGTTATTTTTACCACTGTATTTCACACCTCCCCGCGCAAAAGTTAGAAAAAACTAACTCAAACTTTAAAACAAAGCGGCTGCCAAGGTGAGCAGCCGCCGGCTTACGATTTCAGCATACACCTTCCGCACAGAAAAATCAATTCTCTCTGCAGCTGAAACCGACGTTATTTTAGATAAAACGATAAGAATCTCCCGGTCTTTTTGCAAAGATGTGCGGGAATCCTGTCGTCTCACCTCCGCTGACATCATCCGAACAGATTCAGGAATATTCCCGCGACGACAGCGGAACCGATGACACCCGCTACGTTCGGACCCATCGCATGCATCAGCAGATAATTATTCGGATCCGCTCTCTGCCCTTCTTTATGCGCTACACGGGCTGCCATCGGCACCGCGGATACACCTGCCGCACCGATGAGCGGATTGATCTTCTTTTTGCTGAACAGATTCATGATCTTTGCGAAGAGAATTCCTCCCGCCGTACCTCCTGCGAACGCTACGATTCCGAGAACGAGAATAAAAAGAGTCTCCTTTTTGAGGAAAAGATCTGCCCTTGCAGAAGCTCCCACCGACAGTCCCAGAAGAATGGTGACAATATTGATCAGCGCATTCTGCGCCGTCTCCGACAATCTCCCGGTCACACCGCTCTCTCTCAGCAGATTTCCCATCATCAGCATGCCGATCAGCGACGCCGCCGACGGCAGAAGAATGACGGTCACGATAGCCGACACGATCGGGAAGAGAATCTTTTCATTTTTGCTCACCTGACGCGGAGGATCCATGCGGATCGCCCGCTCTTTTTCCGTGGTGAGCAGGCGCATAATCGGAGGCTGTATGATCGGGATCAGCGCCATGTAGGAATAAGCGCAGACTGCGATAGCCCCCAGAAGTTCGGGAGCCATCTTCAGCGCCACCAAAATGGCTGTAGGGCCGTCGGCGCCGCCGATGATACCGATGGCCGCCGCCTGCTGAGCGGAGAAGAATCCGCTGGACGCGGCGCCCGCAAAAGTGATGAAAATGCCGAACTGCGCCGCAGCTCCCAGGAGAAGAGACTTTGGATTTGCCAGAAGCGGAGAAAAGTCTGTCATCGCTCCGATTCCCATAAACACAAGAGGCGGCAGAATTCCGATCTCGTCCAGTTTGTAAAAGTAATAAAACAGACCTCCTGCGGCTTCTCCTGAAGGAGCGTCAAAGATCCCGGTAAGCGGAATATTTGAAAGGAGCATACCGAAGCCGATCGGTACGAGAAGCAGCGGTTCAAAGCCTTTTTTGATCGCGAGATAGATAAAAATCAGCGCCACGATAATCATCGCGAAACTCTTCAGATCGAGATTGAAAAGTCCGGTACTGAGAAAAAAATCTCTGAATACGTCTATTATCATATCTGAATCCTCTGTTATTCCACCGTCAGCAGAACATCGCCCGTATTCACAGCGTCGCCGGTCTTCACTGCGATCATTCCCACCCTGCCGGTTTTATGAGAATTAATTTCATTTTCCATCTTCATCGCTTCGAGAATGATGAGAGTCTCTCCCGCGTATACCTCATCTCCCGGATTGACGCAGATTTTCACGACAGTTCCCGGCATCGGCGAACTGAGAGAATCCTCCTGAGAGGATACTCCTTCCGGGATCCTGGCAGGCTGTTCTTTCTTCTTCGGAGTTTTCGGTGTTCTGCTTCTGTGAATCGCAGATTCCCGGTCCGTCTGACCGCTTTCTGCAGCTCGCTCTCCGGCATCCGCCGCGTCCCGGGAATCCGTATCTTTCGCCTCATCCGCGGATTCCGCCGAGACAGAAGCGGCGGTAGCAGCGGCGTTTCTTTCCTCCACTTCCACATCAAATACTTTACCGTTCACTTTAATGCTGTAGCGTTTCATCTATCTGTTCCATCCTTCCTGTTCGCCGAACCCATCGCCGGCTCCCGCTCTCCACGCAGCCTCTTCATACGGCCTGCGCACGATTTTTCTGATTCTGATTTCATCCGCCGGACGGCCTTCATATGCGCAAATCGCTGCCATAATCACCGCCGCCGTCTCTTCGTCAGGCGCGTCGTCCCGTCCTCCGTTGACCGCCGGTACACACGCCGCCGGCGGAGCGGGATTTTCTATGTGAGCTCCCCTCACAGCTCTCCCCACCGTTTCAAAACCGTGGCGTTCCGCTTCCTGACGCTTATAGAGCTTCGCACGTCTCAGCTTTCTGGCACGCTGTACCTGACGCCGGTATTCCAAATTCATTTCATAACGGCTGATCTGACGCCGGAGAAGCGTGATAATCAGCATCAGCGCGATCAGCACGATAAATGTGACGCCGAGACCCATCAGTCCTGTCACCGCCGTAGCCTTCAGCTTATCCGCGACAGACATCCCCATCATGAGATCCGGATCGGCAAATTTCTCTATGAGATTGTATTCCAGTTCCATGTTTTAAACCTTTCGATAACTACAGCGGAATATTTCCATGTTTTTTCTTCGGCCGGCTCTCCCGCTTCGCAGCCATCATCTCAAAGGCCGCCGCCACTCTCTGACGCGTGGAAGCCGGATCGATAACGTCGTCCACATATCCCATTTCTGCGGCTCTATACGGGTTGGAAAATCTTTCGTTGTATTCCTCGACCTTCTGCTGTTTAAACGCCTGAGGATCCTCTGCCGCCCGGATTTCCGGACCAAACACGATATTGGCTGCTCCGTCTGCGCCCATAACCGCGATCTCCGCCGTCGGCCAAGCGAAAACGAAATCCGCGCCGGTTTCCTTTGAATTCATAGCGATATATGCGCCCCCGTAAGCTTTCCTCAAAATGACGGAGACTTTCGGAACCGTAGCCTCACAGAAAGCATAGAGAAGTTTCGCACCGTGACGTATGATTCCGCCGTGTTCCTGCTCCGTTCCCGGAAGAAATCCCGGAACATCTTCCAGCACGAGAATCGGGATATTGAATGCGTCGCAGAGACGCACAAAACGCGCCGCTTTATCCGAACCGTCGATATCGAGACATCCCGCAAAATATTTCGGCTGATTTGCCACCACGCCCACGGTGGAACCGCCGATTCTTATATAACAGGTGACGATATTTTTCGCAAAATCCTTCATCACATCGAAAAGTTCGCCGTCGTCCGCCACCGCGCGGATCACGTCGTACATATCGTAAGCCCGATTCATGGATTCCGGCACGATCTCGGCGATTTCCGGAACTTTCCGGTTGATGTCGTCCGAGGACTCATAGACCGGAGGATTCTGCGCGTTGTTTGAAGGAATATAGCTCAGCAGCTCTCTGACGTGAGCGATAGCCTCTTCATCCGTCGAATCCGCGAAGTGAGCCGCGCCGCTCTCCGTATTATGGGTAACGGCGCCTCCCAGACGCTCTGCGGTAACTTCCTCTCCGGTCACCGTCTTTATAACGGCGGGACCTGTGATAAACATCTGACTCGTACCCTCCACCATAAAGATGTAGTCGGTAATCGCCGGCGAATAGACCGCGCCGCCGGCACACGGCCCCATGATCACAGAAATCTGAGGTATGACGCCGGAAGACTGTGTATTATTGTAAAAGATCTTTCCATAACCTGAGAGAGCGTTGACCCCCTCCTGAATCCGCGCGCCGCCGGAATCATTCATCCCTACGATGGGCGCGCCGCACTTCAAAGCCTTTTCCTGGATATTGGCAATTTTCTGCGCATGCACTTCCCCCAGAGAACCTCCCAGCACCGTAAAATCCTGAGCGTAGGCGCAGACCAGCCGTCCGTTCACGGTTCCGTAGCCCGTAACCACGCCGTCGCCGGCAAAATGCTGCGATTCCATTCCGAAGTTCGTGCATCTGTGTATCATAAATGAGTCTGTTTCGATAAAACTGCCTTCGTCAAACAGAAGGTGAAGACGTTCCCGCGCCGTCAGCTTTCCCTTCTTATGCTGTATATCGATGAGATCCTGCCCGCCGCCGAGGTTCATTTTCTCCTTCAGCGCCTGCAGATCAGTCAGTTTGCTCATAATCCGCTCCCTTCCTTTTCCTGCTTTTCCCGTCTTTTTCCTCTCGCTGCTCCATCCCGGCTCCGGCCGTATCAGTATCTTTTTTTGCCGAACGGCGCTCTGAAACGTCGGCGGAATATGTAGAAGAAATTTATTTTGATAATCAAACAAAATGCATTTCTATTTTATGCCATCCTTCCGCTGTTGTCAATATCAAAGGGCGGAAAGAAAGAACAGAAAAACCTGACGGCCGGCAAAATTGATCTATTCATTTTCTGCGAGTTTTTACCAGTACAGAGCGATGAAGAAATCGCCGAGTGATTACGGATTCGCGGGCTGACATGCCGGAAGCCCCGATCCGATTTGATTTTTATTTATGCAGAGCTCATAGAATTAAGAAAACTGAGGAAATTCTCCCGGACGCCGGCCTTGCATCGCTTTTTCAGATCCGAATTCCGGAAAGAAAATCATAAAATAAAAAACAGACCGGCAGAAAATATGATCTGTACCGGCCTGTTTCGTTTTTTGACTTATCATGGGCAGGAGTTCTGTCTCCGCTGTCCTCTTACAGCTTCCGCTGCTGTTTTGTGACGGGTCGCAGCCTGCCAGAGCGGTTCAACTTCATCGATCCCCACTGATCTGTGACGAACAGTTATGACATCTGCAATCCCCTGCGACGGATCACTCCGGCAGAATCACTGTCGTATCTCTGGTCTCAAGAGCCGCCGCAATCAGAGCCTCCTTATCCAGAACCGATTCCGATTTCAGAATATTTTCCAGTCTCGGTTTTGTCACCGGATGCTTCGGTAAAAAGACGGTACAGCAGTCCTCAAACGGCTGAATGGAAGTCTCGTACGTTCCGACTTTCTGCGCCAGATCCATGATGTCCACCTTGTCCATCGCGATCAGCGGACGCATGACCGGCATAGAGACCGCGTTGTCCGTCACCACCAGCCCCTGTGCCGTCTGGCTGGCCACCTGACCGATATTTTCCCCGGTGATGAGCATATCGCAGCCATTATCTCTTGCGATGCGCTCCGCGATCATCATCATAAATCTCCTGGAGAGGATCGTCATCTCATCTTCCGGACAGTTTTCACCGATAGCCTCCTGAATTCCCAGCAGATTTACGCAATGTACTTTAATTCTGCCGCAATAGGACGCCAGAATGCGGGTCAGGTCGAACACTTTCTCCTGCGCTCTCTCGCTGGTATACGGATAAGAATGAAAATGAACGGCCTCGATCACCATGCCGCGCTTTGCCATCATCCATGCGGCCACCGGACTGTCGATGCCGCCGGACAGGAGAACCATTCCTTTGCCGTTGGTTCCCAGAGGCAGACCGCCGAACCCCTTGATCTTATCCGCATAGATGTAGGTATAGCCGTGTCTCACATTGACATACAAAACGCAGTCCGGCTGATGAACATCCACCTTCAGAACTTTACAATGTTTCAGCACCGCGCCGCCTACGCGTTTTGAAATCTCCGGGGATTCCACCGGAAAAGACTTGTCCGCTCTCTTCGCCTCTACCTTAAAGGTAGCGATATTTCTGCTCTTCATGAGATCCGCCATATATTCGCCGGCAGCTTCATAAATCACATCCAGATCCGACGCCACCTCCGCGGCGTGACTGACAGAAGCGACGCCGAAGACTCTGGAAATGTCCTGAATCACCTCATCCGCATCGTACCGCGCCGGCACTTTGACGAAGATCAGACCTTCTCTCCTGTTTGCTTCGACTCCATCATATTTTTTCAGGTTCCGGCGGATACGCTCCAGAAGAACCCGCTCGAAATAAGGTTTATTCATTCCTTTAAGAGCGATTTCGCCGCATCTGACGATAAAAGTATTTTTTTCTTTTTCCATAATTCTGCTCCTCTATCTCCATGCCGGTCATCCCGGCAGTATATTCAAAAAACTCTGTCCTCCGTATCTTTCCGCAGATATGCCGGTTCCCCGGTCTTTCCTCTATATCGCGGCACGCTCTTCGCCGCGAAAACGGTCTCTCTCGTGTCCTCTCCTCTTTGCAAAAAAGACGTATTTTCATCCTGCTCACCGTATGTCTCCGCGGTACCCCGCATTCCGTCAAAAGATCGAAAAGATTTACCTCAACGGCGTTTTGCGGATTTATTGGCCAACGCCAGCATTTTTCTGTTTCTCGTCACCGCCGCTTTCAGTTCTTTTAAAACCGCATCGATCTCCTCCGGTGTATTCTGATAAGAAAAGCTGAACCGGACAGCGCCTTCGATTTCCTCATCTTTCAGTCCCATAGCGCGCAGCACGTGGCTACCTTTTTTCTTTGAATTGGAAGAACAGGCGGAACCCGTAGATACATAAATTTCCTTCTGTTCCAGCATATGGAGAAGAACCTCTGCTCTCGTTCCGAGGAAACTGACATTGAGAATATACGGAAGACACGGGGCCGCGCCCGCCGGACTGTTGATCCTGACCTCCGGGATTTCGCGCAGAATCCCCTCCAGAAGCCGGTCTCTGAGAGATGTCACGTGAGCGAGATTTTCTTCTAATTCCCCGCAGGCCAGCCGGGAAGCTTCCGCCATTCCGGCGATTCCCGGTACATTCTCCGTGCCGGAACGCATACCTCTCTCCTGGCCTCCGCCGATCATATAGGGGACGATTCTCATGTTATGGTCAACAAACAGAATCCCGACCCCTTTCGGTCCGTGAATTTTATGGCCACTCGCAGACAGCGCACCGATCCCGGCGGCCCGTACCGGTACCGGAATCTTTCCGAAGCTCTGAACGGCGTCACAGTGAAAAACGGTGTGTTCTCTCCCGGAAAGCAGCGCTCCGATCTCTTCGACAGGCTGGATCGCTCCTGTCTCGTTGTTCACATGCATGACGGACACCAGAATCGTGTCCTCCCGCAGAGCGGATCTCACTTTCTCAGCGCTGACGATGCCGTTTCGGTCCGGCGAGAGATAAGTGACGGAAAATCCTTCCGACTCCAACTTACGAAAACATTCCAGAGCAGCCGGATGTTCAATGGCCGTAGTGATGATATGAGATCCTGACCGCTTCAGGGCCGCACATGCTCCGAGGATCGCGGTATTATCCGATTCCGTACCTCCGGATGTGAAATAAATCTCGTCTTCCGATACCCCCAGAGACGCCGAAATCGCCTTTCTGGATGCCTTTACCAGTTTCTCCGCCTCGACCCCCATCCGATGAAGAGAAGAAGGATTTCCGTAGGTATTTTCCATCGCAGAGAGCATCGTCTCTGTGACCTCTCTGCGCTGCGCCGTCGTAGCGCTGTTATCCAGATAGATGAGCATGACATCAACCTCCTGTAACAGAATATCAAATGTATTCCGGACGGTAAAACGGGCTGTCCCGATCCAGGAGACAGCCCGTACTTCAGTTTCAAATTCCAGATCCGCTTTTTGCCGCTGTCTTTCGATTTTTACGACAACCGGCTTCAGCGGTTCTTATTTCGCGTAATCGATCGCCCGTGTCTCACGGATCACGTTGACTTTGATCTGACCCGGATACTGGAGTTCACTTTCGATCTTTTTACTGATTTCTCTCGCAAGAAGAGGAATATCGTCGTCCGACTTTTCTTCCGGTCTGGCGATAATTCTGATTTCACGTCCCGCCTGAATGGCGTAAGATTTTTCTACGCCAGGCGTCGTATTGGCGATTTCTTCCAGCTTCTGCAGACGATTGATATACGTCTCCAGAGTTTCGCGTCTGGCTCCCGGTCTCGCTGCGGAAAGCGCGTCGGCCGCCGCGATGAGAACGGCTTCGAGACTCTTCGCCTCATAGTCGCCGTGATGGGCTGCCATGCCGGAGATAACGGCCTCCGATTCCTTGTACTTGCGCAGAAGATCGATTCCGATATCTACATGCGTCCCCTCCACTTCGTGGTCGATGGATTTGCCGATATCGTGGAGAAGTCCGGCTCTCTTCGCCAGCTTCGGATCCAGTCCCAGCTCGGAAGCCATCAGACCTGCCAGATGGGCGACTTCCACCGAATGCTGAAGAACATTCTGTCCGTAGCTCGTCCGGTATTTGAGACGGCCCAGCAGCTTGACCAGTTCCGGATGGAGATTATGTATGCCGACGTCGAAAGTAGCCTGTTCTCCGGCTTCTTTGATCGACTGGTTTACCTCTCTCTCTGCCTTCTCTACGGTCTCCTCGATCCTCGCCGGATGAATTCTTCCGTCTATGATGAGTTTTTCGAGACAGATGCGCGCCACTTCTCTTCTCACCGGATCAAAACCGGAAAGAATGACTGCTTCCGGTGTATCGTCGATAATGAGATCTACGCCTGTCGCCGTCTCGATCGCTCTGATATTGCGGCCCTCGCGTCCGATGATGCGGCCCTTCATCTCGTCGTTGGGAAGATTGACCACAGATACGGTGGATTCCGCTACCTGATCAGCTGCGCAGCGCTGTATCGCGCCTGTGATAATTTCCTTGGCTCTCTTGTCCGCTTCATCTTTTGCCCTGGACTCGATCTCTTTGATCATGATCGATGCGTCGTGGCGAATCTCCTTTTCGAGATTAGACAGAAGAAGCGCTTTCGCCTCTTCCACAGTATAGCCGGAAACTCGTTCGAGCTCGTGGAGCTGCTTTTCGATAAAGCCGTCCAGCTCGGCTTCTTTTTCGGCGAGTCTGTGTTCTGTATTCGTTATGCTTTCCTCTTTTTTTTCAATATTTTCTAATTTTTTGTCGATGGACTCTTCCTTCGAAATCAGACGCTTCTCCAGACGGTTCATCTCGTTTCTGCGGTTTCTGACCTCGCGTTCGACGTCGCTCCGCATTCTGTGTGCGTCTTCTTTGGCTTCGATCGTAATTTCTTTCTTGATCGTTTCAGCCTGATTCTCTGCGTCGAGAATGATATTGGATGCGCGCTGCTCTGCCGAGCCGATCGCTTTTTCTCCTACCGACTTTCTGGCGATATATCCGGCCAGAATACCGATAATCAGAGCGGCGACAGCAGCCAAAATGGTAGTGATGATTGGGTTTATGGGAAAAACACCTCCTCAGTGTCTCGATGATTTTAATGAAACATCAGTTCGTACTTATGTTTACGGAAATCGCTGCCGCACCTTTTACGGTCAGGAAGAAATTTCCGGTCACAATTCTGTGCGCCGACTGTATCAGCGCGGAAATAACGTCAAAAATATAAGCATAAAACGAATTACATATTGATATATGTATCTTAATTATATTATAATGTTTGCACTGAAATGTCAAGGTTTCAAGGGAGGTGCAGGGAATCAATTACTTAAAAGATTTATTTAAAAATGCTGACCGTATGCTTCTGATCCTGCCGGTCATATTTGCGGTCATCAGCATTGTCATGATAGAAAGTACAGTGTATGACGGCTCCATCAAGATTACGAGGGATGTTCTGATCCAGTTTGTCGCCTACATCATCGGTATCATAGCCATTTTTGTCATGCTGCTGTTTGATTATATGCAATATAAGGGAATTACGAAGATTTTATATGTTATCTCTATCCTGTGTATGCTTTCGGTGTACACGCCGCTGGGCATCGAACAATACGGTTCGAGAGCCTGGCTGAACCTGGGGGTTACGACGATTCAGCCCTGTGAGATCGTGAAGATCACCTTTGTTCTGATCTTCGCCAAGTACCTTACGGAGCACGCCGCCGAGCTGCTCTATTTCAAAGGGCTGGTAAAAGCCGTTCTCGTTGCCGCTCCTCTGATCGGTCTGATTCTCATCGAAGACATGGGCAACGCCCTCGTCGTATTTTTCATGATGATCGTCATGATTTACGCGGCCGGTGTAAACAGAAAAATCTACTGGGGATGCGCCGCTGCGGCCTGCGCCAGTGTACCCGTGGCGTATTTCTTCATGCAGGATCATCAGCGCGCCCGGATCGACGCCTTTCTCCATCCGAACGACCTGAGCATCCAGGCGAATTATCAGGTTTGGAATTCCAAGATCTCCATCGGATCCGGAGGTTTTTTCGGAAAGGGTCTCTTTCACGGAGAACAGAAAGCTCTGGATTTTCTGCCGGTGGCAAAATCCGACTTCATCTTCGCCGTCATCTGCGAAGAGCTGGGATTTCTGGGCGGCGGAGCAGTCATCGGGCTCTATGCCTTTTTCATGTACCGCATCATACGTATCGCCGAGCGCACGAAGGATACTTACGGTTATCTGATCGTCATCGGTCTGGGGGCCATGTTTTTCTTCCAGATCTTTGAAAATATCGGAATGACCATCGGCATCATGCCGGTCACCGGCATCACGCTGCCGTTCATCAGCTCCGGCGGCACGTCGGTCATCATGAATATGATCGCCCTGGGACTTATCATCAGCGTAGGACTCCGGAGCAAGGTCATCAACTTCTGACATCAGTATTTTTAAAACAGACGCCGCCCTCTTCGGGCGGCATTTATTTTTATCATCCGCTCAAAGTCTTCTGAAACCTTTCGAACTTCTCTGACAAAAATTACCGCTGGCACAGCTATAAGACGGGATTTCAAACCGGAACGGAAACAATTCCAGAAGAGCGCAGAAAACAGAGAGCGCCGCAGCGGTGAGACATGTTGACACAGTACCGCGACTCATGATATACTATTAAAGTATTAAATTTTCATATAGGAACTGGTTTTATTGGAAACTATACACTCGTTTCGACTGTAGGAACAACACTTTTTCTGTTCAACCGCGAAAGGAGTGTTTTTTATGCCAAAAAACAAGTTTCAGGATGTCGTATTTACTTTTCTGATGGCCTCTGTTATGGTCTACGGGATGGTGGTCTACAATCTAACTCTCAATACCGGAACTGTAACGGAAGCCGTCTTTGTCTCAGCGTTCAGGGAGCTGCCGGTTATGATTCCCGCAGCATTCGTTCTCGAATTTTTTATTGTCGGGAAAATAGCAAAAAAACTGGCATTCAAAGTCATTCGCCCGGATGACCGCCCGCAGTTTATCACATACGCCGTTTCGATCTGTATCTGCTGCATCATGTGTCCGGTCATGAGCCTTATCGCCGTATTGCTCTTTAAAACACCCGATTTCGGAACATGGTTGAAAACCTGGGCGCTCAATTTCCCGATGGCCATCTGCTATCAGATGTTCTACTGCGGTCCTTTGGTACGGTTCATCTTCCGAATGCTCTTCAGAAATAAATAAGTCTGCGCCGCGAGGTCTGCCTGCTCTGTGCAGAAAATCCGAATAGAAAAGAAGAGGATACGAGTCTCAATGACCGCATCCTCTTCGCTCTGTCTATTCTGTTTTATGCGGGCGCCCGATCCGCCGGGATTTTATCCCCGGGGAGCCATGACCAAAGCGTTTCCCTTGATGACTTCCACACCGTCCTGATTGCGGTAGGAAACGTCGAAGAACACTCTGCCCTTCTCTCTTTTTTCCGCCGCGGTAATCTCACAGGTGATGGTGTCTCCGATATATACCGGTTTCACATAAGAGACACTCTTCTCAAGAAATATCGTTCCCCTCCCCGGATATTTCATTCCCAGAACAGTGCTCACCAAGCTGTCCGCCAGACATCCGTGGACGACTCTCGACCGAAAGAGAGAAGACTCCGCCGCCACCTGATTGATATGCAACTCGTTGAAATCTCCCGTAATTCCAGCGAACTGATATACGTCGCTTTCGCTTATCGTTTTCGAGAAGGACGCCTTTGCTCCGATCTCGATTTCATCATATGTTACAAAATCCTTGGCCATCTCAGCTCCTCTCCGCAATCCAGTCTCCGATGACCGGTGCGATGGTATTTTTGCTCTGCGGACTGATATAGATGCCCACATGACCTACGTCGAACATATGAAAATCCTTATCCTCACTTCCCACCAGATCCAGAATCGGCTCTGTGGAAGAAGGCGGCACCAGATGATCGTACTTTGCGCAGACCACCAGCAGAGGGCATTTGATATTTTCCATCTTAACTTCTTTTCCGCCGATGACCAGCTCACCTTTGACCAGCTTGTTATCCACATACAGATCGTTTACAAACTGGCGAAGCGTCGCTCCCTCCTGGTCCGGACTGTCGAAAATCCAGTTTTCCGTGCGCATGAAGTTCTCCAGATATGCGGGATCGGACATACCCGCGCCGAATCCCACGTACTTGTCGATCAGCAGCTCGAAAGGCTTCAGCAGAACAAAGGTCGCATTCATCAGATCTGCCGGAACATTGCCATATGCATCTACCATTTTGTCTACGGAAAAGTGACGGCTCCATTTAAAGAGCAGGCCGTCGTCGATGCTGAAATCGATCGGCGTCACCATAGAAACGAAGTTTTTGATCTTTTCCGGATGGAGCGCTGTGTAGATCGTACTGAACGTACCTCCCTGGCAGACGCCAAGAAGTGTGATCTGCGGCTTTCCGGAAGTCTTGAGAATATAATCCACACAGTCGTTCATATACCATTCGATATGATCCTCCAGTGTCAGATACATGTCTTCCTTTGCAGGATATCCCCAGTCGATGATATAGGTATCGATTCCTTTTTCAAGAAATGACTTGATTACGGAGCGATCCGGCTGAAGATCCATCATATACTGTTTATTTACCAGCGCATAAGTGATCAGCATCGGCGTATCGAGAAGTTCGCTCTCGTCCACCAGAGGCCGGTAACGATAAAGCGTCATCTTGCCGATAGTCAGCACCGGATCTTTCTCCAGTTCTCCTGTGCGGATTCTGTCTGCCGTCATATTGATCATGTTTTCCATTCCCTTGACGACACCCTGCATATAGTCGGCTACATATTCCGCGGAACCTTTATAATCAAATTTCAGCATCCTACACCTCCGTATCCTGCTTCAGACTGCCGAGCTCCTGCCTGAGCGCTTCCATTTCCTTCTTCAGATCCCGGACGTCCTTGCGCAGATCATACACTGTCTTGTAGAGACTCTTCATCTCTGAATTGGTCGGAATCGGCAATATCGACAGCACATTTTCCATAAATTCATCGGATTTCATCTTAAAGTCGTACGCGTTATTTGCGTATTCCCCCATAAACGCCGCGAATTCATCGGTAAAATAAAAATCATTGATCGCCTCTGAATTCACCTTGATCCACATATCGTAATAATCTTTAAATGTCATCTGCCTGTCGGGATCGGACATCACTTCTTTGTATTCGTCCCAGAGTTTTGTATTTGCATCTCTCAAAATGCTCTGAACATTGACAGCGAGCTCAAAGGAACTCAGCATCATGCGCATATAGGAATCCAGCATCTGAAGATTCAGCGCCGCTTTGTCCTTGACAATTCCCACACCGCCGGTACGCAGCAGTTTGCCGAAAGAATCCTGATACGCGTCCGCCATCAGCGCAGCGTATTGAATAAACCCCTCTTTATCGCCCACGGACGCTTTGCGGATACATTCCATAAACGCATCTTTCTTTTCAATCCATGGGTTCATAAAATCGCCGAAAGTAACGCCAACCGTCTTGCCCAGTTCCGAATAAGACGTCAGAAGCGAATACATATCCTCTGACAGAATCGGCTTCAAAATATTCTCCGTCAGATATTTCATCAGTTCTTCCGATTTTTCCGCATATTCTCTCGCCACCCCTACAGGATCATCGATATGGCCTTCCGCTTCTTCCGCCAGGTCCGTCCAGAATTCGTACAGCTTGGAGTATACAGACATAGAGTCAAAAAACCTTCCCATCAGCGGGACGGAATCCTTGAATGCCTCCGTACGGTAAATTTCCGTAGTCGGCCAGACTTCAGACCATTTCTTCCAGATATCCTTATAGGATTTTGTCAGAAATTCATTGATCGCTTCCGCATTCTTAAACATCATCTCAGCAGTATTTTTCGGCGTCTGCTTTTTTTCTTCCTTCTGTGATCCTCCCTGAAAATAATCCGTAAAATTGTCTACCGCATCCATATATTGATCCATCATGTTTTTTTGAAGATCAAGTCCTTTTTCATACATTTCTTTATCGAAAAAAAACATAACACACTCCTTTCCTTTACCATTCAGCCGTAAATATCCGGACGCTGCGGCCAGATAAAAACAGCCTATCCCTTATATATTTATTTTATACGTATTCCCGTTGTTTTGCAACGACTTTAAGCGCATACAAATAATTTGTATATTTCATATTATCAATTAAAAAATATATACCGTTAAAACGAATTATCTTCCGCAGATTTTTCACTCTTTTGTGCCCGGTGCACAAGACCGCTGCCAGCCAAAGGATGTGCTATCCCTCGTCCGACGAAAAGGGACGGATACGGTGACGGAGATCCCCGCGTATCGAGCCGATTTGACGGACCCGGACATGGACAAAAGATAACCGGCGTCTGCCGGCTGCAAAAGGAATTTTTCACGGGAACAGAAAAAAGAAAAGCGCTTCCGCCGAAACCAGACCATACCGCTTTCTGACGGAAGCACTTTGATTTTGTCTTCATTTTGTACAGCAGATCCGCTACGATACCTCGAAAATACGCTCGATCATATTCACAAAATTCTTTGTGATATAAGAGTCCTTTTTGCACACTACGGGGATTCCGCTGTTCATCGAAATATAGATATTTTCATCTTCCTGTATCATACCGCACACCGGAAAGCGCAGGGATTCCGCGATATCCGAAATCGACGGAAAGATCGCGTTGCTTCCGTGAGCCGGACGAATGCGGTTGACCACCGCCGACATTTCCCGGATGCCGCAGGACAGCAGCTTGCGGCCGACAGAGTCCGCATCGCGAAGAGATACATACTCCTGTGTAGTAACGATTACCGCGCGGTCTGCAGGAGAGATCGCCGTCTGCCAGTCCTCGCCGATTCCCTGAGGAGCGTCGATGATGATATGATCGAATTTTTCGCTCAATTTTTCGCACAGCTTCTGCATATGTGCAGGCTTGATCTGCGCTTTTTCGGGCATCTGTGACGCAGACAGCAGATAAAGAGCCCGGAATCGCCGGTCTCTGATCAGCGCTTTTTTTATAGTGCAGATTCCGTTTACGACATCAGAGATATCATAAACGATCTGATTTTCCAGTCCCAGACAGATATCGAGATTTCGAAATCCGCTGTTCATATCGATGAGCAGCACTTTAGAACCGCGCATCGCCAGACACGAAGCCAGATTTACCGCAAACATCGTCTTACCGGTTCCGCCCTTTCCCGCTGTAATGGCTGTTATCCTGCACATATTTTATTCTCTCCCATTTTCTATTTAATCAGTATACGCTGTTCCTGCGGAATGATCCGCATAAACTTCCTGAAGTTCCATGTATTTTCCGATAATCTCTCTGGCTACCGGTCCCGCATAGCCGCCGGAACCTCCCTGGAAAATCAGAACCGCTACGGCGATCTGCGGATCTTCTACCGGAGCGAAGGAAACGAACCAGGAAAAATTGTCGTACGTACTCTTATAAGCGTCGATCCGCTCCGTGGTCACTTCCCCGTCGGTGAGATTGATGACAGCCTGACGGACGGCGCTGCTTTCGGATTTATAAATATTCGACTCCTCCGACAGCAGTCTGCGCATCTCTGTCTCCACCTCTTCAAAAGACAGACCCGGCGCGATGCTGCCCAGATACTGCTGAATATATTCCACCTCGTCCGGAGGATTGACTTTTCCTGATTTCTGCGCTGTTCCGGTCTTCGCTCCCACCTCATAAGGGAAGCCGGCAAACAGCCTTCTCGCAGATCCCGCACTGCCGTTGGCCACCAGGCGCATGCCCTCTCTGACTACCGCATAAGCGTCTTTATTGGTGTTTTCCACCTTCGTTCCGCTGCTCTCCTCCTGCTGCATCTCTCCGGATACCGCTTTCGTCAGCGTCAGATCGTACAAAGTGCCGTCGTTTGCCACAGTCGCCACATACCTCGCCATCTGCAGCGGCGTATACGCATTTTCTCCCTGCCCGATGGAGAGGTTCATCGCATCGCCCTGATTCCATTTCGCCACAGAGAAATAATTGCTTCTCACCTCATCGGTAAGCGCGTTCAGCTGATCCTCCTGCACCGGCATCTCGCTCAGACGCTTGTACAGATCGCCGCGGCTGAGGTCTTCCTCCGCCCAGCTGACGATTTCATCCACGGTCTCTTCCAGTTTGGTGCTGTCATCGGTGAGATCTGACGTGAAATATTTCGCCGCGGAAGAGAGGAGCATATTTTTCAGACTCCATTTGGTGGCAGCCAGCTTCGCCTCCTCCGAAGGGACGCCCACTGCCGACTCAGCCAGCTCGATGCCGGTCTTTTCTCCGAGTCCCAGCGCCTTGGCGTAATCCATCACTTTTTCGATATCCATATCGATGCTGAGGTTCCTCTTGTTATAAAAGTCGTAACCCGCACAGAGATCTGCAAAATAATAATTGCAGGAAACTTCCAGCGCGTGTGTCAGATCCAGCCACCCGTGTTTACCTCTGCTGTCATTCCAGATCCAGCAGCCGAATGTCCTTCCGCCGCCGATGTCGATGTATCCGTTGTCGTAAAGACGGTTATTCGGATTCCAGCCGGCGTTCAGAGCCGCCAGAGCGGTGACTGGCTTAAACGTCGATCCCGGCTGAATCGAAGTCATCGTCGCTACGTTATACAGAGGGAGGGGAGACAGAGGATCCCTCGGATTTTCGCCCTGCAGCATCTTCCAGTCTTCCGAAGAAATTCCCGTTGCAAACAGATTAGGGTCATAACCCGGATAGTTCGCCAGAGCGAGAACATCGCCTGTCTTCACATCTACCGCGACCGCCGCGCCGACATTGGCGTTTCGGTAAGCTTTGCTGTAGCTGTAATTTCCGTATTCACTGACAAACGTACCTCCCGACCGGATCTTCTGCAGCGCCTGCTGCAGCGCTTCCTCCGCTGTCTTCTGCAATTCCAGATCGATGGTGAGATAGACGTCGTCTCCCGGTTCCGGATCGGAATCGCTGATAACCTCCACCTGCTCACCTTTGGCGTTGACCTGAATCAGTTTCTCTCCGTCGCTGCCCTTGAGTACACTCTCATAATAACTTTCGATGCCTTCCTTGCCGATCAGATCTGTGGAAGTATACCCCTTTCGCAGATATTCCGCCTGCTGAGATTCGGATATTTTTCCCAGATACCCCAGTACATGACATGCGGTTTCTCCGTTCGGATAAGTTCTCACGTACTCCCTGCCGATCTCTACCCCGGGATACAGATAAGATTTTTCTTCGAGCGTGACGATCGTCTGCTCGCTGACCCCGGTGGCGATTTCCGCGGGAAGATAACTGGAATAGCCGAGACTCTTCAGCGCATTTCGTATGATCAGAATCTTCCGCGCGTCTTCGTCCGAATAAGAATCATCGATTTCATATTTTTCCCTGAGCGCCTGGAAAGCTTCCTCTGCTGTCAGATCCTCATCATCCTCATCTTCTTTCAGCTTAAAGCTCTGAAGAAAAGACGTCAGTTCCAGCTTCTGTGTATATTCCATTTTCTTGACGGAAATCGGCGGATAAATATTATAGGTATTCTGAAGAATTGCCTGCGCCTCATATTTATCCAGACTGCTGTCCACTCCTTCTCTCTCGCAGATGGCCTCAAAGGCTTCCTCCGCCGTCAGATCGGTACGCAGATTCTGCGTGGTGAGCCAGTCCTCAATCTCCTGGTCATAAGTGTAATAAAAACCGCCGTTTCCGTCCATGACGATCGGAAACGTATCGTTATACTTTTCTCCGTTTTTTTCCAGCAGATTCAGCAGATTGAGCGCCACTGTATTGATCTGTTTTTCGTCTATTTCCGCGGCTACGAGATTAACCGTATAACTCACCTCGTTGCCCGCCAGCAGTCTGCCGTATCGGTCTCGGATCTCTCCCCTCGGCGCAGACGTATACACCGTCTTCGTACTGAGATTTTCCGCTCTCTCCGCCCACACCTGTCCCTGTACGACAGTCAGATAGAACAGACGGGCGCCGAGAAGAATCATGAGCACGAAAAAAAGGAGTTTTATCTGATTGTGTCTGTCACCCAGCCAAGTTCTCATATCATGCCCCCTGAATTATCATGTCGTAAAACCGCGTCTCTTCCTTGCAACCGGTAGCAGCAGGAGCAGGACGATGTAATTCCATACGATGGAAACCGGTACGCTCTTCAGCCAGTAGATCAGGCTCATATCCGCCTGCAGCATCATACTGTTCAGCGCCCAGTAAGCCGCAGTATAAAACAGAGTTGCAGCCGCGGTAACGAGAATCAGCAGCAGTTTGTTATCCCGAAAGACGACGCTCCGCACCATTTTCAAAAGCATACCTACCGCGAAATAGATCAGCGGAGAAATTCCCACAACCTGTCCGAAAAACATATCCTGAATCAGACCGAAGAGAATGCTGAAGACGATCCCGTCCATCTTCTGAAAGAAAAAAGAATACACGATAGTCAGAACCAGCAGGATATTCGGTGTGATTCCAAACACAGCTATGGTATTCAGTACGGTACACTGCAGAAGAAATGATACCGTATAAATGAGAAATAGTTTCAGTTTATCCATTTTCTTCACCGCTACGAACCGATCAGAATCGTAACTGTCCTGACCGCCTTAAAATTCACCTGCGATTCCACGCTGATTTTCTTTTCCTTACTGCTCTCGTCATATTCTACCGAAGCTACTTTTCCGATAGTAATCCCCGCAGGATAGAGACTCATTCCCGACGTGATCAGAATATCTCCTTTATTCAGAGATTTTTCTTCATCGAAGAGATATCCGGTAAGACCGCCCTCGCCGTCGCCGGAGAGGACCCCGATAACTTCCGGATCCCGAAGAAGAGTGAAACTTACCGAATCGCTGGCATCGACAATGCCCAGAACTTTCGCCCAGTTTTTTCCTACGGTGACCACTTTTCCTACCAAGCCGTCTTCATTTACCACGATGCTCCCCGCGGTGACACCGTCGTCTTTGCCTGCGTTTACGGTGAAGACATTGAAAAGATTCGAGCCGTCTGTGGCGATGACGTCCGCTGTCACTCTCTCATAATTATCGTCATAGTCCGCATAATTGAGACTCTGGGACAATTCCCTGAGCTGCTGAAGCTTCTGTTCGGTGAGCTGAGCTTCGGTGAGCTGGTTCTGCAGATCTTCCACTTTCTTTTTCAGCTCGTAATTTTCTTTCTGAAGACTGCGGAATCCAAAGATCCCTGTAATCCCGTCTTTTATCCCGCTGCTGGCATCGGTCAGAGGCTCTTCCGCCACCGCCGCGCCGGACTGAACCGCCCTGCCCGGCAGAGAAATCCATCCCAGATTGTAGGATGATATGACAATAATCGCCACCAAACAAATGATGACGATCATCGTAATTACAAGCTTTATATGTTCTTTTATCCAGTTCATATAAATACTCCTGTCCCTGTGCTGAAAAGACGGTCCGGATCAGTACGCGCTGTTATTCGTGTTTGCGTTAGCATACGGATTCTTTGCTCTCACATGAGTCAGGATATTTTCCATATTCTGGAGACTCAGACCCGTTCCCATGGCAACCGCTTCCGCCGCATTTTCCGCGATAGTGGTGGCGATGCCCGTCTCTCTTTCGATCAGAATATCGAGACCTCTGAGCAGAGAACCGCCGCCGGCGAGAACCATGCCTTTATTTATGATATCAGCTGCGAGTTCGGGCGGCGCAGTCTCCAGCGTCGCCTTTACCCCCTCTACGATCTCCATGATCGACTCTTCGAGAGCTGCGCAGATATCTTTTGAAGATACTTCAATGGTCTTCGGAAGACCGGTCACCAGGTCTCTGCCGCTGATATTTGACTTTAGAATCCACTCCGGGTCACTTTCATCCACGTAAGCGCAGCCGATAGCGATTTTCACTTTTTCCGCCATCTTTTCACCGATCAGAAGACCGTACATTTTGCGGATATAATTGATGATCGCTTCGTTCATCTTGTCCCCGGCCATCTTCAGAGAGGTGCTGGTAACGATGCCTCCCAGGGAAATAATCGCGATATCCGCCGTACCGCCCCCGATGTCGGTTATCATACAGCCGGTAGGGGAATCCACGTCCAGCCCTACGCCGATGGCAGCGGCCATCGGTTCCTCCATAATATAAACTTCCTTCGCGCCCATCTGCCGCGTCACTTCTTCCACCGCGCGCTTTTCCACTTCGGTGACCCCGGAAGGCACACCGATTACCACGCGTACTGAGGTGAAGAAAGAAGAAGTCGGAACGACTCTGCCGATAAAAGACTTCAGCATCATGCTCGTCATTCCGAAATCGGATATCACGCCGTCCTTGAGAGGTCTCACTACGCTGATGTGAGGAGGAGCCGCGCCGATCATACTCTTGGCTTCGTTTCCCACCGCAATCACTTTTTTTGTATTTTTATTGTAGGCGATGACAGAAGCCTCGTCCAGAATGATCCCTTTGCCTTTGATATATACCAGTGTATTTGCAGTACCCAGGTCGATACCGATATCCTGTTTGAAAATGCCCAGTCCCATAATGATTTCTTCTCCTTTGTGCACCGCGCCGATTCGCGCTTATATTTTTTATTCCGTATGTGTTTAAAATGATCTGTCCATCCTGTTAGATCCCGCCCAGCTCTTTCATGCTGGCGTACTCGCCGTCACCTATGATGACGTGATCGAGTACGTGAATTCCCAGAATGTCTCCGGCTTGTACCAGTCTTTCGGTAAGCAGGAAATCATCTCTGCTGGGAGCGGGATTTCCGCTGGGATGATTGTGAACGAGAATTACGCTGGCGGCGCCCCTTCGCAGGGCGTTGGAAAAAACTTCCCTCGGATGCGCCGGCGCGCTCATCAGCGAGCCGACCGACACGTCGTCCGTCATGATAATCTCATTTTTTGCGTTGAGCAGCAGAACTTTAAAATTTTCTTTCTTGAGGCCGCGCATATCGCTCATAAAAAGCGATGCGATGCTCCCGGGGGAAGAAATATTGATCCGCTTCTGCTTCGGTTCCGCATGAAGTCTCCGGCCCAGTTCCGCGGCGGCCATCAGACAGGCTGCCCTGGCAGGGCCGACGCCGTCGATCCGGTAGAGTTCCTCCGGAACGCAGTCGTTCAGAATGCGGATACCTCCGGCATCCATGGACAGAATCCGTTCCGCGAGATTTACGGCGGAAGAGCCCGCCGTACCTCCGCCCAGAAGGACGGCGATGAGCTCCGCATTGGAAAGAGAAGACGCGCCCCGTTTCAAAAGCCGCTCCCTCGGTCTCTCCTCCGCGGGCAGATCTTTGATAGAAATGTAATTTTTCACCCATCGTCAAACTGCGTATGTAAGGAAACGATGCGGCGTCATACGCCGAATCGCGCAAGCTCGATTTCCAGCCGCTTCCACGGCAGACCTACGACATTGTCATAATCCCCTTCGATCTTCCTGACGAATTTTGACCATCCGCCCTGAATCGCATAAGAACCCGCTTTATCCGCCGGCTCTCCTGTAGCTATATATCCGCGAATATCCTCCTCCGTATAATCGCTGAAAAACACGCGTGTTTCCTCACAGAATACACTCGTGTTTTCGCTTTCGGCATCGCAGACGGCGACGCCTGTCATGACGGAATGAACATCGTTTTTCAGCCTTTTCAGAGTATCAGACGCATCTTTCTCGTCCGCAGGCTTTCCCAGAATACAGCCGTCATATACCACGATGGTATCCGCAGCTATGATCAGACCGTTCTCTGTCTTTTTCTTTACCGCAAGCGCTTTTTTCAGCGCCAGGTACATGCAGGCGGACGCAGGATCTGTATCGCCGTCAAGGCGTTCGTCGACATCGGCGGTCATCACTTCAAAAGCGACGCCGTGCGCTGTCAGTATATCGAAACGCCTCGGTGATCCGGAAGCCAGAATGATGCGTTTTTTCATATGTCTTAACCTCTCTCATTTCGGATTGTCTAAAATAGTGATTATCCGGTCAGTTATTACAATTTTAACATCATTCAATACACTTCACAATAAATGAAATCATATATTATAAAATTTTCAGAGTTTCTTCATAATTCATTATTTACCAGTCTGCCGCTTTTCAATCGCCCCCGCGGAATGAAAAATTTATTCGTAAAGACTGAAACATTCTCTCAGCTTACCGATGGCCTTTTTTTCGATACGCGACACGTACGAACGGCTGATGTTCAATTCGTCCGCAACTTCCTGCTGCGTCATACTCTCCTGATTGAAAAGTCCGTAACGTTTGATAAGTACGATTCTCTCTCTCTCCCGAAGTTTATTCTGAACCGCATCGTAAAGTTCCTTTTTCTGAACGCTCTTTTCAATCCCCTCCGAGATTTCGCTGCCATCCGTACCGAGGATATCGTTAAAACTGATCTCATTTCCCTCTCTGTCGGAACCGATAGGTTCGTTGATCGAAATTTCCGCCCGTTCTTTCTTTGATTTTCTCAGCCACATCAGAATTTCGTTTTCCACGCAGCGCGCCGCGTAAGTGCCCAGACGCACGCTCTTGCCCGCTTTAAAAGTCTCGATGGATTTCATCAGACCGATGGTGCCGATGGAAATGATATCGTCGGGGTCGATTCCCGTATTGGAGTATTTCTTGGCGATGTGTGCCACCAGTCTCAGATTATGCTCTACCAGAACATTTCTGGCGCTCGGATCACCGTCCTCCAGTTTCTTTATATACTCCGCCTCCTCTTTTGCACTGAGAGGTTTCGGAAAAGAATTTCCCTCGGAGATATACGACGGCATAAAAATCAGAGGGTAGCCCAGGAGAATTGTGGACAGAAGAAGAGACAGACTCATGAATTAACTCCTTTCTGTATTATGTGCTTTACTTGAAAGCAGTTATAATGGTAAACTTTAAAAAGTCTGCGGAAAACGCGCAGCCTCCTTGGCGGCCGCACTGGACGCAGAATCAGAGAAATGGGCAGAATCGCCGATTTCAATTTCAGAAGCAGAACCTTTCCGCAGTCCGGCGGAAGCTTTTTCCGGCCCGCTTCCTCTGCGGCGCAGATAACATTCCCTGTATCACAGATGCAGCGGACAGATACAAAAAGGAGAAACAGCAGAATGAGCATCATAACCGTAGAACATCTCTCCCACGGTTTCGGCGACCGTGCGATTTTCAACGACGTGTCTTTCCGTCTCCTCAAAGGTGAACACATCGGCCTGATCGGAGCCAACGGCGAAGGAAAATCGACCTTCATGAACATCATTACCGGAAAACTGCAGCCCGACGAAGGCAGAATCGAGTGGGCAAAAAACGTCCGTATCGGTTACCTGGACCAGCACACCGAGCTGAAAAAAGGTATGACAATCCGCGACGTTCTCACCTCCGCCTTCCTCTGGCTCTTCGAAATGGAAGAAAAAATGACGGCGATCTGCGACCGGATGTCAGAAGCGGACGAGACGCAGATGGAAACCTATCTGGAGGAACTGGGCGTCATACAGGATATGCTCACAGTCCACGATTTCTATCTGATCGACTCCAAGGTGGAGGAAGTCGCCAGAGCCCTGGGACTGACCGATATCGGCATCGAGCGGGACGTCACCGAATTGTCGGGAGGCCAGAGGACAAAAGTTCTCCTCGGCAAACTGCTCCTGGAAAAACCGGACGTTCTGCTGCTGGACGAACCGACTAACTACCTTGATGAACAGCACATCGAATGGCTCAGACGTTATCTGAACGAGTATGAGAATGCGTTTATCCTGATTTCCCATGACATCCCGTTCCTCAACAGCGTCATAAATATCATCTATCATATGGAAAATCAGGAATTCAGCCGCTACGTAGGCGATTACGACGAGTTCATGAAAGTAAGGGAAGTCAAGCGCGCTCAGCTGAAAGCCGCTTACGACAAACAGCAGAAAGAGATCGCCGGTCTGAAAGACTTCGTAGCCCGCAACAAGGCCCGGGTCGCTACGCGAAATATGGCCATGTCCCGTCAGAAAAAACTGGATAAAATGGATCTCATCGAGCTGACGGCGGAAAAACCGAAGCCGGAATTCAACTTTCAGATTTCCAGAACGCCGGGCCGGTATATCTTCACTACGAAAGATCTGATCATCGGCTATGACGAACCTCTGAGCAGACCCCTCAGCATCGAGATGGAACGCGGTCAGAAAATCGTCCTCACCGGCGCCAACGGAATCGGCAAGACGACACTCCTTCGAAGCCTGCTGGGACTTATCCCTCCTATTTCCGGTTCCGTCGCGCAGGGGGATTTCCTGGAAATAGGCTACTTTGAACAGGAAACAGAACAGGGAATCACCACCACATGTATCGAAGAGATATGGAAAGAATTCCCGTCTTATTCCCAGTACGAGGTACGGTCCGCTCTGGCAAAATGCGGTCTCACTACAAAACACATCGAAAGTCAGGTCCGAGTTCTCAGCGGAGGAGAACAGGCGAAAGTGCGCCTGTGCAAGCTGATCAACCGCCCCTCCAATGTACTTCTTTTGGACGAGCCTACCAACCATCTGGATCAGGACGCCAAAGAAGAACTCTTTCGCGCATTATCCGCATACAAGGGAAGTATCCTGATGGTCTGCCACGAACCCGAATTTTACCGCGGTCTCGCTACCGATGTCTGGGACTGTACACAGTGGACGACAAAACTCGTATGACAAAAGCCGGCATCACGCGCCGGCCAAAATGCAGAGCTTTCTCCCCTCCGGACTTCCCCGGCTTCGGCAGTTTCACCGCGCTCTTTTCGCAGCAGAGCTCTTCATCGGAATCAGTTCACTGTTTCCGCTCCGATAACATATTATGAGAGAAAATGTCGCATATTGCCTGACCTCCTGAAATAGGTACAAGGCGAAGGTCCTGCGAAGAAAAGAAGCACAAAAAACCGCGGCTTTCCAAAAATGGAAAGCCGCGGTTTTCTCATTCTGTGATACGGCGCGATACCGTGCAATCTCTCGTTTGTGCGGTATCGCCCGGACTTCTCCGAGCTTTTGCCTCCATCCGGCTTTTCTGAGAAATCTCTTTTTCCGGGACCAGCGAACAATCTTAAAAGATTTTTTACTCTTCAACTTTCGAACCGTTGATCGCATCATATCCGCGCTCGCCGGTCCGGATGCGGATGACAGTATCCAGATCATAGGCGAAAATCTTCCCATCACCGTAATGTCCGGTATTGGCAGATTTCATAATGGCATCCACAGCCGTCTTTTCCCAGGCTTCATCGGATACGACAATCTCCAGCTTGATCTTGGGCAGAATCTGCGTATAGACCTCCTGGCCTCTGACGATACCGATGCAGCCTTTCTGCGTCCCGCAGCCCATGACCTGGTATACCGTGATTCCCGTGATCTCTGCCGCCGTGAGCGCGTCCAGAACATCCTGCATCTTTTCTTCTCTGATAATCGCTTCTATTTTTCTCATATCATTTCACTCCATATTTCAAAAGAATATCCATTAATCGAGACCGTTGAAGGACGGATAAGCGGATTCCCCGTGTTCTGCAGCGTCCAGACCGATTTTTTCATCGTGTTCTTCCGCTCTGAGTTTCGTAAACAGACGGACGATTCCCGCGCAGATCAGCGTTCCGGCGACGGATACTGCGATGGTCACCAGAATTCCCGCAATCTGAACCGCAAAGAGATGGAAATCTCCAAAGATCAGACCATCCCAGCGAGCCACTGGATTGATGGAGCTGTCGGCGAAGATACCTGTGGTGATACCTCCCCAGATACCGCCGATTCCATGGCAGCCGAAAGCGTCCAGAGCATCATCATAACCGAACTTTTTCTTTAAAACAGCCACTGCGAAATAGCAGATCGGGCTGACAGTCAGACCGATGATGACAGAGCTCCATACCGGAACAAATCCTGCTCCCGGTGTGATCGCCACCAAACCGATCACGCCGCCGGTGCACGCGCCGATCACAGTCGGACGCCCCGTCTTGATCACGTCGATGAGCATCCAGGAGAGCATACCTGCCGCCGCAGAAGTATTTGTCGTCATCAGCGCGTGTACCGCGAGTCCGTCCGCCGCCAGAGCGCTGCCGGCATTGAAGCCGAACCAGCCGAACCAGAGGAGAAACGCTCCCAGAACTACGAACGGCACATTATGGGGCCGTACTGAGATCTGTCCGTACCCGCTGCGCTTTCCAAGGATCATCGCCAGCACCAGACCGGATACGCCGGAACTGATATGTACTACATTGCCTCCGGCAAAGTCCACCGAACCTATCTCCGCCAAAAATCCGCCGGCGCCCCACACCATATGAGCCATCGGATAATAGACGATGACAGACCAGACAGCGATAAAGAGAAAAAGCGCTTTGAACTTCATTCTTCCCGCGACTGCCCCGGTAATCAGCGCCGGTGTGATAATCGCAAACATCATCTGAAAAGCAGCGAATAAAAGCGCCGGCAGAGAATCAGAATACTCGCCGGGATCTGCGCCGATTCCTTTCAGACCGACAGCCTGCAGCGTACCGATAATCCCGCCGTTATCCCCGGAAAACGACAGAGAATAACCGATCATAACCCACATGAGCGATGCCAGACCGATGATAAAAATCGACGACATCATCGTATTCAATACATTCTTTCTTCTTGACAATCCGCCGTAAAAGAACGCGAGTCCCGGCGTCATCAAGAAAACAAAGGTGACAGCTATCAAAAGAAAGGCTGTGTTACCTGCACTTATCATTTTTCATTCCCTCCTAAATTCCGCTCAGCAAAACTTCTCTATGGCCATAAGGAAATTCGCTGTCCACAGGGTTCACAGATCTGTTCGGTCTTTTTCACCGCGAACCTCATGCGACAATATGAAAACCGGAATAAATTATTCCGATGTTTTTCCATCTTCCCCGACGTCGCACGTCGAAGAAAAAACAGAAAAACAAAAAGGAGTCCGCGGGCCAATGCCCTCGAACTCCTTTGCTCTGTATACAGAATAACACACTGTATACGAATGTCAATACGACTTCGCGGATTTTTCGATTTTTTCCAATGATATTTCACGGAACGCCCTCATCCGCCTGCAGACCCAGACGGCTTTTTCCGCCGGAACTTTGACAGAATCCCGGCGGACCAGCGGCGCGGACCGGCCCGCAATCCGCCGCCGGAGCCCTGCGTTCTCCGCCTCTATGAGCTGCGCGCGCTTTTGATCAGGACCCGTATTCCTTTGAGAATCTGTATCACCAGAAGGCTGGCAAGCGACAGTCCCCACACGGTCATCAGCTGCATGACATCGAGCGTCTGTACCTTAAACAGTCCCTGAAGCCCCGGCATGATCAGTACGAGATTGATCAAAACAAATCCGGCGAAAAACGCGCCGAAGAGATAACGGTTATTGAAAAAGCGTTTCTTGAAGAGCACCGGCGCCTCAGACTTACAGTTAAAGCCGTGAAGCAGTCTGGAAATGCACAGCGTTCCGAACGCCATCGTGCTGCCCAGTACGGCGCCTTCCCCATAGTATCCCAGGCAGAAAGCCGCTACGGTAACCGCCGCGATACAGAATCCTTCGATTCCTACCCTGCTGAGGAAATTCTTTGTCAGAATCGATTCGTTCAGCGGACGCGGCTTTTCCTTCATGACCTCGGAAGAGTGAGGCTCCAGTCCCAGAGCGATCGCCGGCAGACTGTCGGTCAGAAGGTTGATAAAAAGCAGATGTACCGGCGCAAACGGAACCGGCAGCCCTGCGACAGCGGCATACAGCACCGCCAGAATTCCTCCGAAATTGCCGGACAACAGGAATAAGATCGAATTCTTAATATTGGCGTAGATATTTCTGCCGTTTTCCACCGCCTTGACGATGGTGGCGAAATTGTCATCCGTCAGCACCATAGAAGCTGCGTCCTTCGATACTTCGCTTCCCGTGATTCCCATAGCAACGCCGATATCCGCCTGTTTCAGCGCCGGAGCATCGTTGACGCCGTCCCCCGTCATAGCGACCACGTTGCCCTTATCCTGCCAGGCTCTTACGATCCTGATCTTATGCTCTGGAGAAACCCTGGCGTAAACCGAGATTCCCTCTACGAAATCTTTCAGTTCCTCATCGCTCATGCCGTCGATTACAGCTCCCTCACAGGCTTCTGATTCCTCCCTCAGAATACCGATACGTTTCGCGATTGCCGACGCCGTCACCTTGTGGTCTCCCGTGATCATCACCGGCCGGATTCCCGCTTCGATACATTCAGCTACCGCCGCTTTCGATTCGATCCGCGGAGGATCCATCATCGCGATGAGACCGAGAAATATGAAATCTTTTTCGTCTTCTGTACTGATCGTCCGTTCTTCGTCAAATTTTTTATATGCAATTCCCAATACCCTTAAACCCTGACGAGAAAATTCCATATTCTGTTCTTCGATCCGGCGGACATCCTCCGCTGTAATCGGCTGTACCGCACCGTCCTTCTGAATCGATACGGTATTTCGGAGAAGGACGTCCACCGCGCCCTTTGTAATCATCGTAAAGCCGTCCTTCAGATGATGGAATGTGGACATGAGCTTCCGGTCGCTGTCAAACGGCACCTCGGAAAGCCTCGGATAAACCCCTCTTACCCGCTGCGCCGGAACGCCCAGATCATCCCCCAGATTGATCATGGCCGTCTCGGTGGGATCCCCTATCTCCTCACCGTTGATATTCGTGGAATCGTTGCAGAGAATGCTGTAACGAAGCATCTGTTTCTGAACCGGTATTTCCACATCGATCTCTCCGGCTTCGATCACGCTTCCTTCCGTGTAATAATGCTCTACTGTCATCCGGTTCTGCGTCAGCGTACCCGTCTTATCCGAACAAATGACGGAAACGCTCCCTAACCCTTCGACTGCCTGCAGTTTTCGTATGATGGCCCCCTCTTTGGCCATCTTCTGCGTACCGAAAGACAATACGATCGTAACGATGGAGCTCAGCGCTTCCGGAATCGCCGCGACCGCCAGAGCGATAGCAAACATGAAAGAATCGCCCACCGATGCGCCCTGTATCACATTGATTCCGAAGAGAATTCCGCAGAATACGAGAATCAGAATCGACAGCTTCTGACCGAACTTATCCAGATTGATCTGAAGCGGAGTCTTTTTTTCCGAAGTCGTCTTCAGCAGCTGAGCGATTTTCCCCATCTCCGTCTGCATTCCGATGTCTGTCACTAAAAACGAACCTCTTCCGTAAGTAACAAAGCTTCCCGAGTAGACCATATTTTTCCGGTCTCCCAGAGGAACATCCCCGTCGATGGTTTCGATTTCTTTTTCCACACCCAGGCTCTCTCCGGTCAGAGCGCTCTCGTCCACTTTCAGACTGGCATTTTCGAGAATCCGTCCGTCAGCGGGAATACAGTCTCCCGCTTCGATGCGGACTTCATCGCCTACTGTGACTTCCCTGCCGGGAATCTCAACGATAATTCCGCCACGGAGAACTTTAGCTGTCGGCGCCGACATCTGTTTCAGACTGTCCAGTGATTTTTCAGCTTTTACCGTCTGTACGGTACCCAGAATCGCATTTATGGTAATGACCACCAAAATGACCAGGGTGCTCTCAAAATCGCCCAGAAAGCCTGAGACAACTGCCGCCGCAATCAGGATGATGACGAGAAAATCTTTGAACTGTTCGAGAAAAATGACCGGAATGCTCTTTTTCTTCCCCTCGGCCAGTTCATTGGGACCGTATTTCTCCTGATTCGCCTTTATCTGTTCTGCGCTCAGCGGCTGGGCCGATCCGTTGATATGGCGGCGCACCTCTTCTGAGCCCATCTGATAGTATGGCTTCATAATTTTTCCTCCCTTTATTTTATCAGAGTCTTTCCGCAATCCATTGTGCAGGAAATTTTTTCCTTTTTCAGGTAATAAAAAAAGACTTTTATTGCACAATGAATTATGTACAATAAAAGTCTTGCTGTTTCATTACGACACGGACAGAGACGAAACTCTCTGTCGGGATTGACGTCATCGTACACGCAGCCGATAAATCGGACCGGCGTCAGCTACTCCCTTTTACTGAAAATAAGGATACCGTAAAGATGACAATATGTCAAGATTTTTCCAAAAATTTATATATTCTTATTGACGATCCTCGTTTCGTATACGCCTGTCTCGATATCGATATAGCGGACGAAAAGAGATACTTTGTTGTCTTCGTTCAGAGCTCCCCAAACAGTATCGGTAAATTCATCGATACTGCCGCTGATTTCCACAGGCGTAGGCTCGCCTTCATAGCTCGGAAGCGGACTGCCGTCACCCATATAAGTGTGGATGTAACGGGCGGTTCCCGCCTTCGGCTCGGAATACGCGAAAGTGTAGCGATTGCAGGATTCGGGATGATCGATGTCGCTCTTCAAAATCGACATAGCGAAATTAAACCTGCCTCCGTCTACTTTGATAATACCGCTGATTCTCGGCGTATAATTCGGAGCGTCCGGTTCGAATTCTCTGGTACGCAGAGCCTGTTCAAAAGTCTGCTGCTGATTCATCAGTTCATAAATCGTATCGGTCTGGTCCCCGTTTGTGACGATCGTCTTATTGCCAAGCACGCGTACCGGCGCGTAGATAATCAGGCTCGGATCGCTGAGTTTGGACGGATCGTAAGCTTCTGTACGAATGCCTTCGCCTTCTGTTACAAAAATACGGTTTCTGCTGTTTTCGCTTCTCCCCATGATGAAGTATGCGGTCACCGCTTTTTTTCCATCGGCTGATCTGCCGATGACGATTCCCCTGCCTGGATAAGACGTGCTGCTGAGTTCCTGTGCCAGTGATACGTATTTCATATTGTTCTCCTTTTCTTGCGATTCACTCGTCCTGTAGCTTCAATAACTTTCAAACCGGAGCGCAGCTGTGACAGATCCGCCCGGTCAAAGAGCCGATACGATTCCGATACGGCGCCGGGAAGCCTCTGCCTCTCCGGAACTTTCCGCCGCTCAGTTTTTGCCGAAACTGTTCTCCGGATGGATGCTCTGAACAAATGCCAAGTTCTGCATTAGCTGCGGCAAAAGCGGTTCGTCTGTGACATACTTCACATACATCAGGAAAAACGCTGTCTGAAACATTTCCTGCTGCTCCTCCAGGGTCTTTGCCTCGTGCATGAGCCTCGAACAGACACTCCCCAAACGCTTATACATCTTAACGCATTCATCGTATTTTTCGACTTCAAACCGGTCCAGCCACTCCTGAACAGTGACGTCCGTATCCTTCACCGCAGCGCAGTCAAAATCCTCCAGATAATAATGAAAATCGTGCTCCTGCGTCGCATCGTTGAGAAACAGCATCCTGCCCAGAGGAAACACCGAGCACGGAATCGGCTTTGCATCGTGAATCGTGCATTTTCCCTTTCTCAGAAAAGTGCAGCTTCCGTCCAGACGCTGCTTCATCACCAGCAGCGGCAGCATGGATTCTCCGCCGGGCACCAGCTCGCAGTGCATGCCGATGAACGTCTGTACTTCGAGATTGAGATACTTTGCCGCCCGGTAAATATCTACGGCGGAAAGAAGAATTTTATCCTCTTTTTCTACATTTCTGCAGCACTCGCCGCATTCCGTACATCGAAATCGAAATTTCGTATTCTTGGCTACAAAATTCTGATTCAGCTGCGATTTTTTATAGTCTCTTTTGATCGCCATATGGTAGAAAGTCTCCTGTCTTCGTGAATAAATATCCTGCCGGACAGACTATTTCATCCGCAGATCCCATACATCCCGCCCTCTCCGGGCAAATCTGCGTGTCCGCCGCGGAAAAAACGGCGGATCCGAAAGAGAAAACCGCCGGCTGCCCGTCTCTCGTTTCCTCCGGCAGATCCGCCCGCCGTTATCTGTCCCTCCGGATTATTATATACCATCGGTATTTCGATGTCGAGTTGAGAAAACGCAAAGGCATGCCCGGCAGAATTTCCACAGACATCTCAAAGACCCGCGGACGAATACCGCGGGCCGTCTGAAGACAGAAATTTTAATTGTTATCTTTTTTTCTCCAGTTCAGCAGAAATGCGGAATTGACGATAACCATCACAGAACCGGCATTGTGGACCAGAGCCCCGATCACAGGATTCAGCACTCCGGTGATCGCCAGGACAATAGCGGCAAAGTTCAGCGTCATAGAAAACGTCAGATTGCATTTAATCGTCGTCATCATCCGTCTCGACAGACGCAGCAGATGCGGCAGCTCGTCGATTTTATCATCGATGAGTGCAATATCTGCGGCATCCACCGCAATATCGCTTCCGATCCCGCCCATCGCAATTCCCACATAGGATTTCTTCAGCGCTGGAGCATCGTTGATTCCGTCGCCGATCATGCATACCATCTTTCCGTCCTTCTGAAAATTTTCGATCTGCCGCAGTTTATGTTCCGGCAGACAATTGGCATGAACTTCGCTGATCCCCAGTCTTTTCGCCATATACCGCGCGGCCTGCTCATGGTCTCCGGTCAGCAGAACCGGTGTAATGCCCTCCGCCTTGATCTTTCCGACCGTATCCGGCGCATTGCGGCGCAGCGTATCGGACAGAGCCGCAAAACCGGCGGGATTTTCATCGACTGCTATGTAAGTGATCGTGCACCCTTTTTTCAGATATTGTTCCGCCTGTTTTCTCATCCCCTCCGGCATTCGGATCTGATACTCATCGAGCAGTTCTGCATTTCCGGCAAGTACTGCCCGCTCCTCCACTTCGGCGAAAACGCCCCGCCCCGGCATCATCCGGAACCGCCGAGGCTGTGGAATATCTTCTTCTTGACAATTTTCGTAGCAGCTGACGACCGCCCTGCCCAACGGATGTTCGGACCGCAGTTCCGCACCCGCCAAGAGACGGTAGAGCTGATTTTCATCGAATTCCCGGCTGCAGGCCACCACAGCGTCTACTTCCGGAGTCCCGTAAGTGAGCGTGCCGGTTTTATCGAACGCAATGCCGGATACTGCCGCCAGACGTTCCAATGCATCGCCTTCCCGGACGAGAAAGCCGTGCTTCGTCGCATTGCCCACAGCTGCCATAATCGCTGTCGGTGTCGCCAGAACCAGAGCGCAGGGACAGAATACGACCAATATCGTGACCGCACGGATAATCTCTCCGGAAAACAGCCATGTCAGAGCTGCCGCCGCCAGCGCGATCACGACGATCCACGTCGCCCATCGATCCGCGACGCCTACGATTTTGGCTTTTCCGGCGTCTACCGACTGAACCAGTCTTATCATCCGCTGAATCGAACTGTCATCGCCCACTTTTACCGCCCGCATATCAAAGGCGCCGAACTGATTGACCGTACCGCTGAAAATACTGTCGCCTTCCGCCTTGTCGACGGGAAGAGATTCCCCGGTCATCACCGCCTGATTGACGGAAGTCTGTCCCGACACAATGATTCCATCGACGGGAATCGTCTCGCCGGGCAGTACCCGCAGGACATCTCCGACCTGCACCTGTTCCGCGGGAATTACCGTCTCCCCGCTTTCCGTCAACTTTCTGGCGGTGCGCGGCGTCAGATGCACCAGTTTTTCGATCCCAGCTCTGGCCCGCGCCACAGTCAGATCCTCCAGCAGAGCTCCCAGCTGCATGATAAAAGCGACTTCTCCGGCAGCAAAGGTCTCGCCGATGACAACAGATGCGATCAGAGCGAGAGATACGAGTACATCCGCTTTTATATCAAATTCCGTTACAAGCCCGATCACCGCCTCTAAGATAATAGGAACTCCGCACAGAACGATCGCAATCCATGCGAAATCAAATCCGAACACCCCGATGTGAAAAATACTCAGAACCAATGCAATTCCCGAAATAACCAGAAAGGATATGTCTCTCTTAACACCGCCCCATTCCAGTATCTTTTCCAATTGCCTCACGACATCTTCCTCCTTTCAGACGCACAAGCTTATACCCCTATAAGTATATTTTTATTATACTTATAGGGGTATAGGTTGTCAATACGCAGCAAAAAACCAGCCTTTTAAAATAAGGCTGGTTATGTATCACTTCATATTTGCAAATCGTTCTACAGCTTTTGTAAATTTTGCGATCGTCTGATCCACATCTCCATGTTCGATGCCGTCGCGCACACAATGCTTGATGTGTCCCTCCAAAATCACCTGCCCCGCTTTATGAAGCGCTGACTTTGCGGCGTTAATCTGTGCGAGAATATCTTCGCACGGAATATCTTCATCGATCATGCGGTCGATCGCCTGCACCTGACCGATGATTTTCTTTAAGCGCCGGTGCAGATTGTCCGCGTCCATACACTGTTTCATAGTGCCACCTCCTCATACCGTCCGGGGTATCTGTACGAAGCATTATCCGTCAAATTCAGACGCTTGTCAAGACAACACAGTTACCTTCCGTCACCTTCTGCGGTTCTGCTCCACAAAATCGATTTCCTCAGATCCCTCCGCCGTCTCCGGGTACTACAACTGAAGCCTCACGGAACTTCCGCCGCTCTTCGCCTTTGTGACGATAATCTGACGGTCGACGCTGACTTTCAGCTGGGATACATGGGAAATGATTCCCACGGTACGGCTACCTTCTGACAGGCTGTTTAAAACCCGAAGCGCCTGATGCAGCGATTCGTCGTCCAGCGAACCGAAGCCTTCGTCGATAAACATCGCATCCAGCCGGATGCCGCCGGCGGAGGACTGAATCTCATCGGAAAGCCCCAGGGCCAGGGCCAGAGAAGCTTTAAAAGATTCTCCTCCCGACAGAGTATTTACGCTGCGGACGGTATCATTATAGTGATCGATCACATCCAGTTCCAGTCCGCTCTGACTCTTCAGGCTGTCCGCTGTTTTCCTCCGGATCAGGTCATACTGGCCGTTCGTCATTTTCATCAGGCGGGAATTGGCCCGGCGGAGAATCCGGTCGAAGTAAGCCATCTGAACGAAAGTTTCCAGCGTGATTTTTTCCCGCTTCGGCAGCGTTCCTCCTGCGGTATCCGCCAGAAGCTTCATCTGAGACCATCGTTTTTCGGTCTCTCTGCTGTTTTCCGACAATTTTTCGATCTTTTCCGCCGCAGCCCGGTTTCTCTCCAGCCTGGAGCGGACGGCGGCCTGTTTCTCGGCCGCCTGACTTTTTTTATTCTCGATGAGTGTCATTTCCTGCGACAGCGCTTCCGGATCGCCGTCAGCGGAGCCGCTCAGCTGCGCTGTCAGCGCTGCGATTACGGCCTCGTTTCCCTCGACTTTGACTTTTCGGTTCAGATAGTCCGTCTCCGCGTTTTTCAGAGCTTCGGCGGCAAGACGCTTTTTCTCCCTCAGTTTCCGTACCGTGTCCAAAGCTTCCGCCTCGGAGGAAAAGATCATTTCCCCGGAAATTCTCTCTATTTCCCGCTCCGCGGACCGGATCTGAGCGCCGCACGCCGCCAGAGCCTCCGAAATACGCTGCAGATCCCGTATGCACTCTTCTTTCTGCGAAAGAAAAGCCGGTATTATTTTTTCCAGTTCCTCCCGCCTTTTTACTGCCTGCTCCGCCTGCCGCAGATCCTGGAGACGGAAAGGCTTCTCCTCCAGAAAACGCTCTGTCAATTCTGCCGTTTGCAACCGCAGTTTCTGGAGATCCTCCGGGAATTCCCCGGAATCAGGATCCCGTAAGCTCTCCAGTCCATCGGTCTCCGCCGCCGTTTTCAGACATTGTTTCTTCAGAGCCTCGTAAGTTCCTCTCCTCTCCGCTGTCTTGCTGCTGAGAGAGCGCATTTTTTCCGATGCCTTTTCCGCCTGCAATTTGCTTTCCTTCAGCTGCTCCTCCGATGGAGCTCCCTCGGTCTTTGCGGCGGGCGCAGGATGATGCGCAGAACCGCAGACGGGGCAGGGCTGGCCTGTTTCCAGGCGGGAAGCCAGTATCCCCGCCTGTTCATCAAAAAAGATTTTCTCCGTTTCGGCATATTTCAGGGTGGATATCCGGCTTTTCTCCGCCGCCCGCTGATATTCTTCGCTGCAGCATTTCAGTTCCTCTTCCGCCCTGCAGCACCGCTCGATCATTTCAGAAAAACGGTTCATCCCGCTGATCTTTTCCTCCAGCTGCTGCTCCGCATTTCGTGCCGAAACGAGCCGGGCATCCGCATTCTTTAAATTTCCCGCTTCCTCCTCCGCGCTCTTCAGCCTCTCTTCGATTTCTCTTTTCCGATGAGATACTTTTTCCCGTTCCCCGCACAGTTCTTCTGTCTCTCTTCTGAACTTCTCCAGACGATCCTGCCACTCCGCCGCTCTTCTGTGACGCTGAACCTGTTCTTCCGCCGCGGCGATTTCAGCGTCGATGATCTCTTCTTCCGGCGATTCGTTCCTCCGTTTCTTCCACAGAATCTCTGCCGTCTCCAGCAGAGCGCGGTTCTGCTCCAGAGCATCTCGTTCCGATTTCAGCGCGCGTTCCGCTTTTTTTCTCTCCTGTATCCGCCCCAAAAGATTGCTGATCTCTGCCAGGCGCCGCTCTGCGGCGGAAATCTCCGCTTTTAATCGCTCCAACGTGAAAAGATCTGTACGTTCCGACGATGCGATCAGTGAAACCGCATCGCCGGCAAGCGCTGTACCCGCTGAAAGTTTCAATTCAGCAAGAGCCTCCGCCTGCGGGGATTCAGGATCGCAGACAACTCCTTCAATCTCCTGCAGAATGCGGTTTTTCAGATCTTCCATCTTATTTCCAAGTTCGGACGCCCGGGATTTTAAATATTCCTGAACGGAAATATAAATTTTCGTGCGGAAAATTTCCCGGAAGATTTCGCTTCGCTCCGGTGTCCTGGCCAGCAGCAATTTCATAAAATCGCCCTGCGCGATCATCGCGATCTGAGAAAATTGCCTGGCGTTCACTCCGGTGATTTTTACAATCTCCTCACCGACCTCTTTCAGCTTCGTCAGCGGCGGACGTCCGTCCGGGAAATGGAGTTCCGCCTCGGCTTTCTGTGTCGTGATTCCGTCCCGCTTTTTCTTCGGTCGCTGATATTCGGGACTTCGTTTGACTGTGTATTCTCGTCCTCTGTAGGAAAACACCAGCTCCACATAAGTCGGAGTCTCCGGCTGCGCATACTTGCTCCGCAGCATCGAAGCGTCTCTGGCGCCGCCGCTGGCCTCACCGTACAGAGCAAAAGAGATGGCGTCAAAGATCGTCGTTTTTCCCGCGCCGGTATCTCCTGTGATCAGATAGATCCCGCCTTCTCCGAATTTTGAAAAATCCACGGTTTCCGCGCCGGCATAAGGTCCGAAAGCTGACATCGTGAGTTTCAGAGGTCTCATATCATTCTCCCTCCTTTAACTGTTCAAAAACACCGGCGATCATCCGCCGTTCCTCCTCATCCATAGCTCTGCCGTTCTGAAGCTCGAAGAGCTCGGCGAAGAAATCGATTTCGGATTTTTCTTTTCCGGAAGAATCCCATCCCGCCTCTTCCGCGCTCCGCGTCCGCCGATTGTCGTAATCCAAAAGCATGATATTGGGATAAATCGTGCGCAGGCGCCCTACGGCGTCGTGAATGTCTCCGTCATCCGTAAGCGTAACATGAATATAGGCGTCAGTGTCCGTGTTTTCGTAATTCTTTCTGCTGGTGAGTTCCTCATAACTTCCGCGAAGTTCTCTCATTTCGCGGCACGGCTCTAAAGGGATCAACCGTATATCCAGACTGCCCTTTTCTTTGATATCGATCAGTACGACAGATTTCTGCTGATTTGCCTCGGAAAACGAATACTTCAAAGGCGAGCCGCAGTACCTCGCTAAAGCCCCCGGAATCTGCTGCGGCGAATGAATATGCCCCAGAGCGGTATAGTCGAAAGACTCAAACGCCGCACGATCCACATTGTCCAGTCCCCCTACGCTGATATCCTCGGAATCGCTTCGAAAGGCTCCGGTGACAAACTGATGCGCCACCATCAGATTTCTCCGGTCCGTATCGATCTCCATGCGGCGGATGACCGCATGCACAGCATCGTTATAACTCTCGATCTTCTCCTCCGGAAAAAAATGTCTCACATCCGCCGGACGAAGAAACGGCATCATCCAGACGTACAGCGGACCATATTCATCCTCCACAATCTCCGGCGATATTTCTCCGGAAAATACAGGAGAAAGATGAATCCCGCTGCGGCGCATGATCTCCGATCCGAAAGCGAGACGCTCTCTGGAATCGTGATTGCCGCTGATGACAAAGACTTCCAGATTCCTCTCTCTCAGACCGGTCAGAAAACGGTCAAACAGCAGGACGGCCTCCGCCGGAGGCACCGGCTTGTCATAAACGTCTCCTGCGATCAGCACGCCCTCTGCTCCGTTTTCGTCGATAATTTTAAGAATCTGATTCAGAATGTACTCCTGATCGCAAATCATGGAAAATTCATACAGTCTTTTTCCCAGATGCAGATCTGACAGGTGGATGAATTTCATCGAACACTCCTTTGATATTTTTTGAAATAATTTTTAAAAACGATTTCTCTAATAAAATCCGGGGCAAATTAGATGTTATAATTCTATCACAAAACCGTTTCTCTGTGGTATGATGTCTGCGTCTCGGACCATAACGCCGGCCGCAGGAGGGCGGAAATGAAGTCCACGGCCCGCAAGAGCGGGAAATTTACCGTCACTGTATACAAGGAGGTTCATTTTCATAATGAAACAGCAATACAAAGGCATTATTCTGATCATCGCTTCCGCATTTTTCTTTTCCCTGATGAGTCTTTTCGTCAAACTCTCCGGTGATCTTCCCTCGATACAGAAGAGTTTTTTTCGAAATTTTGTAGCCGCAATCTTCGCTACGGTTATTCTTCTGCGCAGCGGAAAGGGATTTTCTTTTGAAAAGCGAAACCTCCCTTATCTGATCATACGCTCCGTCTTCGGAACGCTGGGAATCCTGTGCAACTTCTATGCTGTGGACCATCTGCTGCTCTCCGACGCCAGCATGCTCAATAAAATGTCTCCTTTCTTCGCCATTCTGTGCAGCATGTTCTTCCTCAGAGAAAAAACGCGCCCTTACCAGATCGGCGCCGTCCTCGCCGCTTTCGCCGGCGCGCTTTTTATCATCAGGCCCACTTTTTCCAATCTGGAACTCCTGCCGTCGCTCATCGGTCTGCTGGGCGGTTTCGCCGCCGGAGCCGCCTACACTGCCGTGCGATTTCTGGGGCAGCGGGGAGAACGGGGACCTTTCGTGGTTTTCTTTTTCTCCGCATTCTCCTGCCTCTTCTGTCTCCCCTTTATGATAGCTGACTACGCCCCGATGTCGCTCTATCAGCTGACGATGCTGCTGCTGGCCGGTTTTTCCGCCGCAGGAGGTCAGTTTACCATCACCTTCGCCTATTTTTACGCCCCCGCCGGTGAGATATCGATTTACGACTATACGCAGATCCTCTTCGCAACGCTGTGGAGCCTCGTCATATTTTCACAGGTCCCGGATCTGTTCAGTATTCTCGGTTACCTGATTATCTGCACCGCGGCAGTCGTCAACTTTCTGCTGGCACAGCGCCAGACCCGCCGTAAGAAAAATTCCTGAATCCGCTCCTTTCCATGCGATATACAGTACGCAAAAAAACGAAGACTGCGCCGCAGCCGACATGGTAAAATATAATAGAATTTTACATCAGAACAGAAAAGAGAGGTTCCAATGAATCACACAGATTATCGCGGCAGCTGTCCGCACACAGGATTGATCGGTTCGAAAGTCAGCCAAACGGCGGAGAAAAGCCGGTACCGGCGCATTTTTTCAAAAGCGCTGTCTCTGTTTCTCCTCCTGACGGCGGCGCTGCTTTTCACGGCCTGTACATCGGATTCCGATAAAAATGGCAAACCGCTTTCCTCCCCGGTATACAGCGCTGAAAATGAGGAAAACAACAGCGCCGAAAACGAAGGCTCCTATAAAGTATCGTCCCTGGACGACTTTAAAACCGCAGCTTCCGCTTACGGAACGGTCTCAGAGATGACCGGCCAGCTCACCTATGAATCCGCAGTCGTAACAGACAACGATAAATTCAACATCATCTATATGAAAACTCCATCCTCTGACGAGGCCCGGCGTATCCTCTTTGAGGAATCCGAAAAATCTCCGGATTCCTCCGCAAGCCCGTATATCACGACACTGCGATCCGGCGTCAATTTCGATTACTATGAAGAAAATGTACCGGAAGGCGCATCCGACGCGGAACCGTTTTACGGGTACTACCTCCGGATAGACGGCATGCTGCTTCTCGTCACCGGTGCGCCGGAGGACAGAAACGCAGTAAAGAGCACTGCCGGAAAGCTGTTTGAAGGACTCGGTTATCCTGCGGAATAATAAGCATGAAAAGCCTTTCCCGAAAAAAGGTCGCAATCTAACAAAATAAATCGCGGGAAAACAGGCGGCAGTCTGAATCTCAGACCTTAACCGCTGTTTTCCCGCGAAATCTGCAGGCAGACCCGTTCTTCCGATCTCTCGGATGACCGCGAAATATCCGCCGGCGTTTATATCATCCCTGTTCCCCTTTTTCGAAGGTGTGCTTCCCTTTTCTTCACGTTCTCACCGCTTTTGCAAAGGCAAAGCGGTCTTTTTTCTGTCTGCAATACTCAATCCGCATCCGTATTTCCTGACGAAGACGCCGTACCGCTGTTTCCACCGGTATCGGAGCTGTCCGTACCGGCGGAATCCTGCGATTGATCTGCATTCGAGCCGCCGGAAGTATCTGCAGTATCTGTACTGCCGTCCGTATCTTCACCGGATGTATCCTCTTCTTCTGTCAGATCGGATACAGGCAGAAATGCCTGCAGAACCTGTGAATCGATAGTATAAATCTTATCGTCACCTTCTGCTACAGCATAATACTGCTGAACCATCGGATTTTTGCTTCCTATATAGAGAATCTTCTGCGTACCGTCGGATAAGCTGACTGTCACTGTCATCTCCGGCTGGTCAAAGCCATATTCGGAAGATGTGACAAGAGTATCGGCGACGACTTTCTCATACTTGAGATTCTCCAAAACCTTCAGCATTGAATCCACCATAGCCGTATTCAGAGTAATGCTTTCATCCTCAGCGTAAATCCAGTCTTCGCCCGACTTCAGAAAAGTCTGAAGCGCTCCGTCATAATCATAGCTGAACGTGTCTACAGCCTCGAGATCGATACCGGCAAACTCAGGTATCATACTGCTGTTTTCGCTCTTCTGCTCCGCCTGCTCGTTAAAATATCCCATGAGAAAATAAAGAGCGATCAGAATGGCGAAGACAAACATCAACAGCAGCAAGATAAACACGCCGCTCATTCTTTTTTCCTGTCTGCTCATTTTCGGGCCTCCTGATTATTCCTTTATTTTTTTCTTCTTCTGAACCAGATAACGAATCCCGTCGCCAGTATCACCAGCGGAAGCAGGATTACCGTCACGACAAGCCAGATGTTCGCATGCATCGCAGGGATCGTCAGATATTCCGCATCCACTGACTTCGCATCGATAGAGATATTCCCCGCGCTGTCATCGCCCCCTGAGAGACTTCCGAGACAATTCATATAGAAATCTAAATTCGCCACCGGAAGGCTGTTGGAAAGACTCTCGTCCGTAATGGTCCCCGCTGAAATCAGAATCATCTGACCTCCGGCGGATTCCTCTTGCCCGGCGGTATCTCCGGATTCGTCCGCAGCGCTGTCTCCTTCCGCCGGTGAATCTTCACCGGTGGCAGCGTCCGTACTTTCATCGGCGCCGGCATCAGCACCGTTCTTCTGTGCCAGACACGCGAAAGCAAACGGACCGTCGGTATCGCCGCTTTCCTTTTCATAAGAGGTGATCTTTCCATCCACCACGGTTTTCGCATAGGCGCCGTCGGAGGAAGTGAGAAGATCGGTGACGACCACATCTTCGGATTCAGTCTTCTCAATACTCATCGTCTGAGGTATCAGAATATTCGCTTTTTCACTGACGAGATCCGAAGTAATCTCGCTGTCTTCGATGTTCGGAATGACGTAGAGCGGATACTGATAATAGTGGTTCGCGCTTTCCATGACGATGCCCCGGTTGATCTTCATACCGTATGCCGCCAGCACCCGGTTGAAATTGGTCAGTTCTGTTTCCGTATAGCCTGCCGTGATGACGGCCTTTCCGCCCTCATCCAGCCATTTGATAATCTGATCCGCCTCTTCTGCCCCAAGGTCAGAGGAAGGCGCGTTGATTATCAGACAGTCACAGTCTTCCGGTATTCCTCCGCTCGTCATGAGATTGAGATCCTGAAGAGAAATGTTCTGCTTCGTCATGAGAGAGGAAAGAGAACTTCCCACCGTGGACTCACCGTGTCCCGTGAGCGTATAGGCGGCCGGAATTTCGTCAGACGTCACATTTGCCACCGCGCTGGTGATCTGGCCTTCTCCGTCAAAAGAAGTGCTGTAAGATCCGGTGGTATAATAGCTGGAATAATCGCTGACATAGATATTGTTATAATCGATCACGTTTTCCTTGCTTCCGCAGCTGACGACAATGCTGTTTTGACTTACGCTGCTGTACTTCTGCGCGGCCTCAAGATTGACGGCGGGATCGATATATTCCACATGTACGTGCTTCGATTCATCTTCGTAGCGTTCGAGAAGCTTCGACAGTGTCCTGTCCGCAGAGGACTCTTCCGCCAGAACCGTCAGCGTCACATCCTCTTCCAGCGAGGACAGCAGTTTTTCGGTCTTTTCTCCTATGGTATAAAGTTTTCCCGGTGAAAGATCAAAGGACATATACTTTTCCGGGATCTGGCTGATTACCAGATTGAATGCTACAGCTACGGCGATGACCACCGCGATCAGCGCAGAGCTGTAAGAACCGAACCTGACGCTTTTCGTGCGGAAGGATTTTTTCAGGCCGGAACCGGTTTCTTTCAGATTGATTTTCTTCATGTTCCGCCACCTCCTAACTCCATCTGCGCTTCTGAATCATCTGAACCGTCAGGAAGCAGAAGACTGCCGCCACAGAAAGATAATACAGAAATACCGTAAAATCCATGGTCAGATTCAGCAGGCTGTCAAATCGGACGATCAGAGACAGCGATGTGATAAAATCGCCGAATACTCCGCCGAACACACTTTTCTTCACAAAGAACAGAATCGTCAGAATAATCTCACATATCACACCGAACCCTCCGGCGATCGTGATATTCTTTGTCATCGCATAAAGAAGCGCCGCTGCCGCGAGTATCAGCAGAAAGAAACATACGTAAGACCCCGCTGCTCCGGAGGGAAGAATCGATGCGATCCCGTCAGTCAGCTGAAGAATCAGCAGTATACAGAAAGTTCCCACCGCTGAGATGATCTGGCTTTCCGTCAGCGACGAGACAAACATGCCGATGGCGATATACGCCGCGCCCAGCAGAAAAAATCCCACGATGGCGGAATAATCCGCAATCAGCGATCCGCCGCCGTAAAAATGAATCACGACAGGCAGAATGCAGGATATCAGCATACAGATTCCGAGAACGGACACCATCGCGGCATATTTGCCCAGGACGATCTGTGTCACCGACACCGGAGACGTCAGCAAAAGCTGATCCGTCTTCGTTTTCCTCTCCTCGGCAAAACTGTGCATCGTCAGAATCGGTACGGTTAGCAGGAGAATAAACGACATGCCCGACAGCGCCGCCGTGAGATAGGGATAACCCTGAATCACGTTGTACGCGACGAAATAAATACCCATAAATACGAAAATTGCTGCCATAAAGATCGGACCTGTCATATTGTGAAAGAAAGATTTGAATTCCCTTTTAAATATGGCTTTCATTCTCATCCTCCTCTCTTTCTTCTGCTACGGAAAAATCCCCGCCGTCATCTGTATCAGATAAGGAAGTCTCTGACTCTGACTCTGATTCCGTATCTTCTTCGCAGAGGTCCGCCAAAGCCGATTCTTCCCCGGTCTCCTCCTGAGGATGTTCCACCTCTTCCGATTCCGTCAGTTCCAGGAAGACATCTTCCAGAGAAGCGCTCTCTTCGCTGAGGCCCACCACGAGACACTTGGCCTGCGCAAATGCCATCGCCGCCGCATCGCGGATATCTTTTCCGTGCTCATACTCGATTTCCGCCAGCAGAACGCCCTCTTCGCCGGACTCCCGCAGACCGTAACCGCTGATTCCCGAAAGACCGGAAAGAACGCCGTTTACTGTCTCCTCGTCTCCTTTCACCCGTATCTTCAGTTTAACTATCGGATGCATGAGTTCCATGAGGTTTTCCGGCGTATCGCAGGCGATTAGCTTTCCGCGGGAAATGATCATAATCTTATCGCAGATCGCGCTCACTTCCGAGAGAATATGAGAACTCAGAATAATCGTATGATTCTCTCCCAGCTCCCGAATCAGATCTCTGACTTCGATAATCTGCTTCGGATCCAGCCCCGCCGTAGGTTCGTCTAAAATAAGAACTTCCGGAAGCCCCAGAATCGCCTGAGCAAAGCCCACCCGCTGGCGATATCCTTTGGAGAGATTTTTGATCAGCCTCGGCGAAACATCATCGATTCGCACTGTCTTTTCCGCCAGCTCCACGGCCTCCTGCCGCTTTGGACGGGCGATGCCTTTCAGTTCGGCCGCAAACATCAGATACTCCCTGACGGTCATATCGGTATACAGCGGCGGTATTTCCGGCAGATAGCCGATCATCGACTTCGCTTTTCCGGCGTCCCGCAGAATATCGCAGCCATTGATGAGAACTTCCCCCTCCGTGGCAGCGATATAACCCGTGATAATGTTCATGGTCGTCGACTTTCCTGCTCCGTTTGGTCCGAGAAATCCGTAAATTTCACCTTTCTCCACCTTGAAGCTCAGATCGCTGACCGCTGCGGTACTTCCGTACTTTTTTGTGAGATGACTCACCTCGATCATCAAGTACACCTTCCCTTCGATCTAATAATTATGTATAAATTCATGCTACGAGTCACTATTTTACTCCTGTCATGTGATGAAACGATATGATTTTCCGGCAGAAATGTGAAAATAGTGTGAAAATTCCCATAAAAAAAGAAACGATGCCGTCATCGTCCTTCCGGCATCGCACTGTCAACACGGTATTTCCGGCTGCTCCTCAGCCTTTTGTTCTTCGTCTTTTCGCCGGATTTCCCTCTTTTGAACCTGCGGCTTCACACTTTCAGCCGATTCGTAATTTAAAGACGCATACGCTTTGCGGAATGCTTTCAGTCCTCTGCGCAGACAAATCCGCGTGGTGCTGCGGTTCATTCCCATCACTTTCGCGATCTCCCTCTGGCTGAGACTGCCCATCGCCCATAATTTCACCACGCTCTGGTATCTCGGCGAAAGCAGATTGAGCGCCGCGATGATCTGATCCGACTGCTCCCTTTCCAAAAGTGTCTTCAGTATATCGGCTGATTCTTCGATCAGCAGTTCCGGATTCAGCTCCGCCTCGACTTCTTCAAAGGAAAGATCCGCACGTCTCTTCCCGCTCAGACATTTGTCCGTCTCTTCTTTTGCAATATGAAACACCCACGATCTGATCTGCCGCCGGCTTCGCAGTTTGTGCAGATTACGCCATGCAGTCTCCATCGTATTCTGCGTGATATCCTGAGCCGACATTGCATCATCCGTCATAGCGCGTGCAAACCGATAGACATCACCATAGAGAGCCGCAATATTCTTTTTGAAAAATTCTTCATCGCGATGTCTTTTCATAGCTCACCTCAAAATACTTCTCTGGCCATTCTAAAATTTTTCAAATCGGAGCAGAGCTCTGCGGTATCAGCCTGGTCAGAACGCTCAAATGACTTCAGCACAGCCCGAAAGGAACAATGGACCCTATGCCGGAAATGACTGCATCATCGATGCTTCGACAGAAAAAATCATAATTTAACAAACGGTACTCCCATATTCTGCAACATAATTTTGATCTTGTCAAAAAAAATGATGCATATCTTTTGTATATCAAAGAAAAAACAATTTCCCCCAAAAAATCATTGAAACAATTTTATCATGCGGCATGTCAATTCTGTGTACGTTGTAACATTCACACTTTATTTTCAAGAAAGGAACAAAAAATGAAAAACAAAAAAACTTCTAAAATCCTCATCCTCCTGATGATCGTCACTCTCCTGATCCCAGCCTTTGGCAGCGTGGCATATGCGGAGAGTGACGGAGATGATTCGATTGCACCGATGACTATAGGTAGTTATGTAATCTCCTTTAAAGCTGCGAACAGCGTGAGAGGAGATGCCGATGTATATTTGCATAGTATTGGATTAGCATCATCAATCACTTCCAAAATCACACTGCAATCAGCACCACTTGGATCTGCATCTTATTCAAACGTATCCGGGGTTTTACCATCTACCTATACAGTCTATAATACAACCAGTATCACGCATCTTTGTAGTTTCCCAATCAGTTCCAGTAAAAATTACCGAATAAAAATAGATGTAACTGATGTAGTTAATGGAAAAACATCAACTGCAACACTTTATAAAACTTTATCTCGTTAAGAAAAAACGTGGTTATTAAATCTAATAACCACGTTTTACATTAAAACGATTTTACTAATTTTCAATAAAAATATTTGAAGCAATCTTAATCAGATTTTCTCGATTTACGTCTCCAGTAACATCAATTAATTGAGACATTATTAAAAAACTTGCACCATGCTCTTTAGTATAATTATCTTGATAGTAATATACTTCGCGATCATTCAGTTGAATAACTTCACAATCCACTATCGATCCTGCTGTCGCTTCGCCATCTGAAATTTGACGCGATGCTATGAAAATTCCTGTTTCATCATCCTTATTATTAAATTTGTATTCTACTGAATACGTACCATTCATAAACTTCGAAACCTTCAGTGACTCCAGTTCAAAGCCCTCCGGAATATATTCCGGGATCGGCAGATCCGGCATAAAGGCCACCGCGTCGTCGATGTCCTCCATACTGTCGACGGTAATCGATATCTCATTTTCAGAAGTTTCCCCGTTTTCTTCCTCATCGGTAGAGAAAAATCCATTTGTGATTTTGTGAAATGTCTTTTCGAGATTAAACTTCATAGCGTGTGCAGCCTCGGAATTCATCCAGACAGCCATAGAGCTTGAAGTGACAAAGATGAGAGCAACACATGCCGCCACCGTCGCAAAACGATATATGTGGCTGTGTCTTTTTTTCTCCCTGGGCTTGTTCAGAAAAGACAGATCCGGATCCGGAATTTCTTCTCCATTTTCTTTCAGATAATCGTCAAACGCTTCTCTGAATCGCTCTTTCAGCTCAGCCTCCATCTGAGACAGCCTTTTGTCATCATTCATCTGCGGCGTACCCCTCTTTCCAGTTTAAAATATTCCTTTTTCAACGCTTTCAGTCCCCTGACCACATAAATCCTTGCAGTATTATAATTGATATCGAGAACTTCCGCTATCTCTTTTTGCGTCAAATCACCCAGCGCCCACAGCTGAAGTACGGGTTTATATTTCGGATTGATCCGGTCCAGAGCTTCCAGAATCAGATGCGAACGTTCTTTGTCCAGAAGAATTTCCAGCACGTCCGCCTCGACGTCGCTGAGTTTTCCCATGGTAAGATCAGGGTCGTAATCGTTGCAGATAATTTTCGTCTGATTGCACGTATAATATGTCGACGATACATTGCGTCCGATCTGAAACAGCCAGGATTTCACCCGATCCCTCTTTTTCAGCTGATGAATTTTCCTCCATGCCCGCTCCATCGTAATCTGGGCGATATCCTTCGCCGCTTCGGGATCTCCCACAAAAGCACGCAAAAATCGGTAAAGATCACTGTACAATGGTATAACCTGTTCCCTGTAGAATTCTTCATCACCCTGTTCTTTCACATCTGACTCAAATGTCCGGTCATCCCTGTGATCGATGACTACTTCTGATCCACATTTTTTGTGCATTTTAACCAAAATTCCCTTTCATATTCAATATTACCACTCTTCCTATGCCTCTTATTATCCCATTTTGCACTAAATGCACGAAATTGTCAAAAATATGAATTTTTTCTGCTGTCACCGCAGGCAGACCGCCCTGCCAAATCTAAGGTGAGGCCCCTACCCACAGATCCGGCAAACAGACACACCGGAATCTTCTTTCCCGCCTTTCCCGCAAAAACTCCCGTGGGGTTTCGTTCGTGTAGAACGCCGGATGAACCTTTCTTTCTTAGCCGAAACAACTATCTTTTTTCTTTTCGGTTTCTGATTTTTTCCAAATCATCTCTTCTGCGCGTTTCAAAGGATTCCAGCATCTCTTTTAAATGCTCCGCCAAAAGTTTATCCGAAGAAAACGGGCGGAAAAAATGATACTTCTGCGCCGTCTTCTCGTGGTGAAGACGGATCTGTGCTTTGATATTCTCAAACTTTACGATGACATCGTTTTCATTCGCAAAACGTCTCAGCTTTTCAATCAACCGAACCGAATGAGCCACGTCTACGATAAAAACGCCGAAAAACAGCCCTAAGGCAAAGACCGCCGCATCGTTTCCGACGAGACGCTGCAGCAGGTTCCGCTCGATCAACGGATGAAGGAAGAAATAATATATCGCGCTGCCGCCGGCCCAGATCAGCGAGAACATGGGACAGATAATCCCCTGAATATTTCCCCGTCTTTTTCTGTAATCCCACAGACGCACTTTCACCACTTTCAGCGCCAGAATTCCGGCGATATACTCCACCACCGTCATAGCAATACTCATACACACGATGAGGAACAGATCGCTTCCATAAGAATCAGACGGCAGATGACGCTTACCAAAAACGGTTATGAGATAGACCAGACCCAGTCCCACTCCGTACAACGGCAGATAAGGCCCCGTACAAAATCCCGGATTAATCCACTTTCTGCCGGGATTTGCATCAGAAAAAAATCTCCGGTAAAAAAGTTCCGCTACCCAGCCGCTCACAGAACCGATAAAAAATAAAAAACATAATTCAAACAATAAATTCATCTGTGCCGCCCCTCAAACGAACCGCCGCCGTTTTATCATCGGCGGATTCTTTTTGTTTTATTTTTATTGATTGTTTCGCCCCGCACTGAGAGACTTCCCGCAGTGCGGAAAATCTGCGATCCTTTCTCAGTTGAATTATAACAATTCACAGCTGCTATCACAAGTCCGCCCGTCGGGTACCGCAGCAGCGCAGAACCAACCGTAAGACAGCGGCTTATGAGTCCTTCATTTATGCAGCATAATCCGGTCAAAATCTCATCGCTTTGAAGTGAAAATACGGCTCTAAACGAGATAATCTCCCTGCGCACGTACAACAGACCGCACTCTGCGTCACCAGCGTTAAGGGCAGGATAAAAATCAACTCCCTGCGCAGGACAGCAGTGTTGCTTTTCATACCTGTTTCGCCCTGCCAGCTTCACTTTCAGACAATTTTTTTATTTATATATTATAACATAACAATTTTACAAAACCATCGTATCTATATTTACACTTAAAATATATTTAAAAAATATTCTCAATTAAATCTTTTCTTTACAAAAATCTTCCCCGTTTCGAATGCGGGGTTTTTTATTACAAGCAGACGCAGGAAGCAATTTTCCTGCGTCTGCTTGTTTTATTGATATTTTAACCCATTTTTTCCTTCAAGAGCTGTTGAACTTACTCTGCTTCCCTACTTATCCAGTCTTGCCCCCACAGCCCTGAGTCTGGCCTGAATATTAGCAATGTCTGTCGTATTGTAATTCACATAATAAGGAATCGTATCGTTATTTACACAATACGCCGCCGTCACCCCGGCGGCATCACCGAGTACCGCAAGATTAGGTAATACTCTGATCTCGCCCCAGGCATAGGAACTGACGCCGGCAGCATAGCCGCATAAGATCAGATTTCCCACATAATTTGACATCAGCATGCTGAAAGGAAGATATACCGGATTGATTGGATCCTCGATACCTGAGCGGATGTGCGTATAATATTCATCTACATAATATTCTCCTGTACTCGTATTGATCACATGACGAGGCTCGTAAGGATGGATATCCGCCGGATAAAATCCCAGTCCGATACGCTTCGCATAATTCACGGCATCGGCGCCGGCGGTCGGCGCAGCGCCCGCGTTCTTACACATATCGCCCGTCAGAGCATAATTGTTCTCTGAATTACGAGTTCTCTTGGAGGAGTCCCATGCCATATGTACCGTTTCACGAATATACATCAGCTCTCCGACACCCACAACAGATACATTTTCAAAGCCTGGAAACTCGTGCATTGCATCGAGAAATTCATTACTCTGAGAGCCCATCACGAAATCACGCGCCGCAGTCCAGGCTTCATCGGTATTCTTTGCGTCCGGCAGCATGTCCGTCGGATAAAATCCGGTAGTCTTATCCCGCTCGTGAGCTCTTCCGTCCACGTCAAATACCAGAAGGGCATTAACCCACCATTCGTCCTTGCCTTTGCCGTTTCTGGCGATATTCATCGGTTTCAGCACATAACGAAAATCCGTCATGGAATTTTGTGTACCATATTTCTTATTAAACGCTTTTATTGTCAAAGAATTTTTAATTGTCTTATTCCCACCAGTAATGTGCCGAATAGTGCCATCGGAATAAGTAGAGGTTTGAAAATCTTCTTTGTTGCTATGACCATTATCAGTTTTCAAACGGTTCACATTGATTCCCTTTATCTTGATCATAATCGACGCCGCCTGTTGTCTGCCGACACTTGCGCCGGTCTCTTCCGGCGTAAATGCGGTCGTCATCACAGCCGGATTCCAGTCATGACGTCCCACCGTCACAGAAGTGTTGATCAGACGGGCGATCTTTCCGTCATCCGACGCATCCACAAACATTCTGCCTTCGATTTTCGTCGTAGCTGTGCCGTCCCAGACGACAACCCCTGCAGTATTTCTCTTAATTGAACGAATCGTAACGCTTGTGATACGAAATAGAGATGTATTGTATGTATAATTGACGATGTCGCTCTTGTAGTAAATATGCAGATTGCTGTAGTTTGCCGCAGAGATCCGAAGCTGCTCCGCCAAGTCATCGGTATTGTATCCTCTGCCGGTATAGTAAGGATCGCTCTCCGCCTTGTTCAGATACCAGTTAAAGGAGCCTTTTGTCACTACCTGACCATTCCATGGTGATACATCCCAGTAATTCTGTCCGCCGACGGAGGCCAGTCCGCCCAGCTTTCCGCTGACATCCGGTACGATCAGTGCGACGCTCTTTGCCGGCGCCTCCGAAGCCGCTTTGCATGCGGCGAATACCGCGTGCATGCCGTTGCCGAAGATTACGATATCATGTACTGCCATAAAATTGCCTCTCTTTCTTTTCTTCATGGTTTATAGAACAAATTTTACTTTTCTGCAGACTATTAACCGGTATTTGAATCTGCATATAAAGAAAAACGCAAAATGACAGTCATTTGGAAACATCGGCAAAAAGAAAAACTTCTCCATGAGTAAATCAGAACCAAAAGATCCTGCCTGATTTACCATAGAGAAGCTTTTAAATTCATATTATATCTCCAACTTTATCATCCGGAGCATTTTTATGATATCCCCCTGCCAGATCATGCTCAATCAGGGATATGGATTGATTCGCATGGAAACCGTTATTTCGATCCGGTCATGTTCTTTATCATAACAAGCTCCCCACTGTAAGTTTGTTATTGAATAAGAAAAATCGTTTTCTGGAACCGCTTTTTTTCGTCATAAAGCGGAATCATCAAATGCCCGTATAGCATCTTCGGCGCTGCGATATCGGAGAGCTGGTCAAACGGGAACATCCAGTTGAATTGACTTATCGTAGCCAGCACAGAATTTATGATCGTGAAATGAACTGTCCACCTGAATCATCAGTGCCTGTTCATGAGGATACCAGCCTTTATACCTGATTTTATTCTTCGGCACCAGTCTCTCGGAAATTTCAAAGAGATCCAGCATATCTGCATAGATGACTCCGTCCTCCTTTATCACAAGCACGGACATTTTCTGCTCTATCTGTTCACCACACGGAGAGTCACCTCCTTCCCAGTAGGTAGCCGCATAGATCTCCGTGGACTCGTCGATCCCCTGCTCCATCTCTTCCATCACATGTGAAACGATTGTCAGCGCCTCCGCTCGGGTTGCCGTGTTTTCTCCACGGAAGGATCCGTCCGGATAGCCTTCGATGACTCCGGTCTTTTCGGTCATCGTCAGATACCCCTGCAGCCAGTCCGGATAATCCGCCGCATCAGAATAATTCGATTTTTCTTTCGTGGTCTTGGACGGATAGACCAGTCCCAGCGCGCGCATCGCCATCACTGCGATCTCTCTCCGGGTGATCGCTTTGTCCGGCTGGAATTTTTCTCCGCTGTATTCCGCATTGATGACCATACCGTATTTCAGCGCGATGTCCATATAGCCGCCCGTCGTCACCCAGTGGGCTTTCACATCGGACAACGGCGTCACATCGTAAGGCTTATCGTCTTTCGTCATCAGCTCAAGCGCATCTAAATATTTCGCATTTTCACTGCCCGGCGTCAGCTTCATGGCGGAGAGAATCAGCTTTACGAATTCCGCCCGGGTGATCGTATTCTGCGGCCTGAATGTGCCGTTGGGATAACCGTTGATCCAGCTTTTCTCCACTCCTTCCCCGATATATTCCGCCGCCCAGTGTCCCGCGGTATCGGAAAACCTCACACTCCGCGCCGCTTCCGCTCTCTGCTCCGATCCGGCGGTGCCCTCGGAATCCGCTACAAACACACTGACACTTCCTGTCAGAAGTATTGCCAGCGACAGCAGCAGACACATCGTTTTTCAGAAGATCCGCTTTCTTCTTTAGTCATGATTTCTTTTCTTTTAAAAATCTCCCTTTTTTCTCAATTTCACTTCCAGACAGAAACTCTAAAAATAGAATTACAAAGATATTATATCATAAACATTTTATATTAATATTACAACTTCATTTATTTTTTAGAAAACATATACTGCAAAACTATTTTCCATATAAAATCCTCAGCCTACGCCGGTCAGTAATTTAAAAATCATGGTGCAGCCTACAAAGCACATCCCTTTTTACTCATATTCGTTCATATCAAAATCATTTTCAATAAAAAATATAAGCTTTTCACTTATGTAAAGATCTTTCCCGTGCCGAAAGCAATATGTTTTTATTGTAAAAAAGACGCAGGAAGCGATTTTCCTGCGTCTGCTTGTCTGTGATGTTTTAACTCACTTTTTTATCAGGAGCAGCCGGGCTGACTTGCCGCTGCGACTCACAGTGTCTTTGGCTACCCGCCGTCATAAAAGTATTGATCAGACGGAAGAGCTTTCTGTATATCCGGTGATTATTCCAGTTCCCATTTCATCACACTGGCAGCATCGCCGTAAGATGCGACAATCTGCTGAAAATCAAACTCTTCGGACTGTCCCGGATTTAATTCTACCTTACACCATTTCCACTGACGCTTTCCGGTATCTCTATTTAAACGCGCGCTCTTAATCACACCGCCGCGGTTGATCACCTGAGTGTTCCCAGAATTTAAATTTGAAGCAATATAGCCATAGATCACAGCTTTTTGAGAAGTATCATTCGTAAATTTGATCACATGATAATTATGCGCACCCCAGTTTCCGATATTGCCATATGACCCTCCCACCTGGGCTGTCTCATTAGTTCCTAAGATCTTAATGGGAACCATTTCATTGTTATTCGTAAAATTGATATCAGGATCATTCACGGTATAGATATACGGCTGTTTCGCCAGAGAGGATACCTTTGTCCGATCAGCAGCGGCAGATTTATGGTTAAAAGTGATAAAGTAGCCGGTGCCGATACCTGTATATACCTTACTGTTTGTATTAAACGGATACGCTTTTTCCGTGCCTTTGACAGCGCTGGCGTTATAATACATATATTCCGTCACAATAATATCATCGCTGGCATTGAAGTGAACCATACCGGTAAATGGAGTATTTCCATTACCTGTAATAGAATACTCCGGCGTCAACCAGGCACTGGCTCCGGAAGCGAGGGTAAAGTTCTGTCCGTTTCCCGCGAAGTACCCCTTCACCGCGTCCGCCGGCGTTGTCCATCCGGAAGAATATCCCATATTCGTACGTTTCACGGTAACCGTCGATGCACTGCAGTTGTAGATGTGGATTCGGAATTTTAATGTTTTTCCTGTATGATTGGTATGGGAATAAAAGATTTCTGCGTCGCCTTTTACCCGCTGCTGGTTAACATAATACCCGTACTCTGCGAGAGACAGATTTGTCCCATATGCCCCAACGGCTTCCGGATAATTACTGTTGATCCACGGTGCGTTATTTCGTGTTACCGTCAGCTTCAGATTACGTGAAGTCTGCGGGATGTCAGCGGTGAGCAAATTTGATCCGCTGGGTTCTAAAAAAGTGACTGACATGTTTCTCATCCTTTCTTTTCTCTGTAATTGCAAATAACTTCGCAGATCATTAACCGGTATTTGAATCTGCATACAAAGAAAGACGCAGAATGAGATTCATTTGGGAACATCAGCAAAAAAAGAAAAACCTCTCCGTATGTAAATCGGCAGCACGTCAGCCTGCCGATTCACCACAGAGAAGTTTTAAATGATACTATTTTCCTTTTCACTTGAAATTTACCATAAGTGAAATCAATAACGTTCGCTCTTTGTCATCCGCAGCATCGTCACGATGGCCTGCTCTCTCGTCAGATTCTGGTCCACTCCGTAAAATGTCTCGCTGATACCTGTCATAATATTATTAACATACAGTCTCGACATCCCGATCTCATACCACATAAGTTCTTTCGGAATATCTGTAAAACGATCTCTCGCTTTTACCATCCATTCTTCAGGAAAAGTGACATTACTTGGAATGACATAATACGCATTTCTCACATCCCACAGCATCACCGCAGCCTGCGCCCGGGTTACCGGAATTTCCGGACGAAACGTACCATCGGGAAATCCGTTGATAAAGCGGAACTGGTACAGCCGGTTCACGCATTCGTCATTCGTATCGGAAAAGATATTCTCCTGATAATAGCGGTAATAGCCGGCATCTCCATTATCATAGCTCTGCCACTTTTCCGCAAACTCCGCATCGCGCTTTTCCCACATTTCTTCCATGGAAATACCCTCCGGTTCATGCCACAGGAAATAGTACGCGGACAGTTCCGCTAACTCCCTGCGGGTCACGGGCTTTTGATAATCTCTCTGCAGTGCCTCCGGCACAAGGCCTTTCCCGACAGCTTCTGCGACTTCCGCCTTCGCCCAGCCGGAACAGGTCTCCGTATTAGAGTTCTCTTCCTGCGCAAAGACACAGACCCCACTCTGCATCACCAGCACTAAGGTCAGGATAATAATCAAGCCCTTACGCAGAACAATTCTGTTTTGCATCATCTCTGCATTCCCCTTTCAAAATCTCTTATTTTTGCTGAAAAGCTGCCTCTCCAGTAAAGATTTGTTCATCTATGTGATTTCATAAAATACTCCTGCCGAGGACAGATCAGCTTATCCTACGATACTGTGAGTTTACATACATCGTCAGTCTGTTTCCTTCTTCACAGATAGTTCTCCATTCTGTCCAGGCTTCGATGTTATAACTTTTCCCTTCTATATCGGAAACTTCTCTCGCTCTCATTTCATCATAGACAGGAATCATCAGATGACCGTACAGCATTTTAGGAGCGGCAATATCGTATATATCTGTCCCCCAGTCCTCAGAATTAACCACAATATCGCGCATCTGAGAATTTCCCGCGGTGTATTCCGTAGTATGCCAATCGATAGCATATCTCATTTTCTGCTCCTCCGGCCACCAGCGTATTTTCCTGATCGGATTTAAGCTATCTCCTACCCCATTTGTACAATTCTTTTCCGAGATCTTATACAGATCCCTTCCGTCCGCATAAAAGACTCCGCCGATCTTCAGAAGCGGAACCGAAAGCTCCTGCGGCACAGGTTCTTTCCAATACTCTCTTTCTTCATCGCTATTATATCTTTTCACCGTCGCATAAATTTCCGCGCTGTCATCGATGCTCTGTTCCATCTCTTCCATCACACGTGAAACGATTGTCAGCGCCTCCGCTCGGGTTGCCGTGTTTTCTCCACGGAAGGATCCGTCCGGATAGCCTTCGATGACTCCGGTCTTTTCGGTCATCGTCAGATACCCCTGCAGCCAGTCCGGATAATCCGCCGCATCAGAATAATTCGATTTTTCTTTCGTGGTCTTGGACGGATAGACCAGTCCCAGCGCGCGCATCGCCATCACTGCGATCTCTCTCCGGGTGATCGCTTTGTCCGGCTGGAATTTTTCTCCGCTGTATTCCGCATTGATGACCATACCGTATTTCAGCGCGATGTCCATATAGCCGCCCGTCGTCACCCAGTGGGCTTTCACATCGGACAACGGCGTCACATCGTAAGGCTTATCGTCTTTCGTCATCAGCTCAAGCGCATCTAAATATTTCGCATTTTCACTGCCCGGCGTCAGCTTCATGGCGGAGAGAATCAGCTTTACGAATTCCGCCCGGGTGATCGTATTCTGCGGCCTGAATGTGCCGTTGGGATAACCGTTGATCCAGCTTTTCTCCACTCCTTCCCCGATATATTCCGCCGCCCAGTGTCCCGCGGTATCGGAAAACCTCACACTCCGCGCCGCTTCCGCTCTCTGCTCCGATCCGGCGTTACCTCCGGGGTCCGCCGCAAAAACACTGACGCTTCCTGTCAGAAGCATTGCCATCGACAGCAGCAGACAAATCGATTTTTGGAATATTCGCTTTCTGCGCCTGATATCATTTCTTTTCATAAGACTCCCTCCCTTTTTTAATTTTTCCTGAAAAATCGTTATTTTAGTAATAACTACAATAGCAACATACTATAAACGTTTTACAATAATGTTACACGCATATTTATTTTTTGCACAAATTTTATACATTTCCATATAATATTTCATGACAATTAATATATATGAAAATCTCCCCGATCAAAATGTAATTTCAAAAAAGATCTTACATCTTCTCAAGCTCATATATTTTAAACAATTCCGCTTTATAAAAAAATTTCACCAAAATTCATATTTTCCTCGTAAAAAATAATTATTTTTATCACCTTTATAAATTAGATACAAAAAACAAAATTTTGTTTCAAAATTATTTGCAAAAATATTTTTAATCATTTAAAACATTTAAATAGAAATCAAATCTACTATATATCTCCTTTCGTATTTCTCCCAATCCTCATATATCGTTTTTAGTAGCCGCTGCATAGTGAATAATAAATGTTATATCATTTATATTTTAATATTTTATTTATAAATTAAATTTTATAAGTTTACATTTTTCTCTCACAAAACGTTTTTATCGCTAAAACACATTGTAGAGAAAAATAAATACGCAAGAGTTATGTAGATAATCGATCAAATTCATTTTGGAAACGATTCCGAAACCGCGTTGTCTGAACTGATCGAAAAATTTGAACCACTGCTGAATAAATACGCACATGAATTAAAATATGACTGTGCAAAATCGGATCTTATCATATTTCTGATCCAGCTAATTCGACATTTAGATTTATATAAAATAAACCATTATTCCGAAGGGCAGCTTGTGACATATATTGTGACCGCACTGAGAAATAAAAAGATAGATCTGCACCGAAGAACTCTTCATTCCTTTGAAGAAATACACACAGAGACAATTGCTGAGATTCCTGCAGCCTCTGACTGGTTCACGAGATTCACAATAACACAGTGTCTCAAAAAGCTATCACCGCGGCAAAGAAATGTCATCATACGAAAATATTATCTGGGCTACTCAGACATAGAAATCGCTGAACAGTTACATATTACGCGTCAAGCAGTCAATCGAACCAAAACACGTGCACTCAGAACATTAAAAGAGCAATGGGTCTGTGATTAGAATGCCGATAAAATATTACAGGAGGTAAACCCGCTTATGACAGAACAAATTATAGAAGCTGCCCTTTCTCAGGGGATCTGGACAGCACTTTCTTTCATCTTACTCTTTTATATCATCAGAACACAGGAAAAAAGAGATGAGAAACAAGACGAACGTGAAAAGAAATATCAAAACTTGCTGAATAATCTCAGTGATAAATTAGAAATCGTCCAAGAGATACAGGATGATATTACTGAAATAAAATCCTGTATTCATGAAAAATGAATATGTAACAACACAAATGCAGGCGATAACATCTATGCAGTTTCCTGCATCTGTGTTATTTCGTTTTTGATTTCGCTCATTTCTTTATCTCATTCTTTTCAACTGCAAAATATATATTTCGCAGTTCCTCTAACCCTCGTCTTAAGTGGGTTCTCGCTGTATTATAATTAATCTGCAAAATTTCAGCGATCTCTTTCAGATTCAAACGTCCCAGTGCCCAAAGCTTTATAAGTTCCTGATACTTGAGATCCAGATGATCTAAAGCATATATCAGTCTTCTTGATTCTTCCTGATATACCAGAATCTCTGATAGATCAATCTCTGCTGATATGCAGCTTTTTGAGCGATAATTTAATAATGATTCATCATAAGAAAAATCTTTCTGTCGATCTCTAAAATATAAAGCAACTTCATTTTTCGCAATTTGAAAAAGCCATGATTTCGCTCGTTCCCTTTTCCTGAGCTGATACAGTTTCGTCCAAGCTTTTTCCATCGTACTTTGAGATAAATTCTGTGCAACATCCGGATCTTTTACCAGAGAATATATGAATCGATAAATATCATCGTATAATATGACAATATTCCTTCTGAAATATTTCTCATCATCCACTTTTAAAACCCCTTAGATTAATAATTGAAAATCTTTCTTCCTTTTGATAATCTCATCATTTTTATGAATCGTGATAAATATTATAGTTTTATAATTTTTATATTTCAAATCAATCCTCATAAAATAATTCTGAATTTCTCTCAGCAGATGACATACGGCATCTCAGTATCATCCCCTGCCCCGTCTGATAAAAAATTCCCGGTTCCGAAGGAACCGGGAAAACAAAATCGTTATCAATTTTTTACTGAGCTGAGCCGCTGTCAAAAGATGCGCTCATAATTTCAGCCGCCTTTTCCGAGAGAAGAAATTCGTAAAAGGATTGGGATTCCTTCGTCACTTCGCCCTTTGTCGTAACGAGAACGAGCTCGCGGCCGGAAAAAGCCGCCCTGCTTTCCGCATCTGCCAGTTTCTCTTCTGTCAGCTGATCGAGAATCGCCGGATCATCACAGATGAAAATATCACAGTTTGCGTTGTTTCTGATCTGATCACCGAGCGACGCCGAATCAGAATAATTAGCTACGATTCTTCCCGCGCCCGACTGCTCTTTATATGCTTCGATCAGATCGTTCATCGCCAGAGTCATCGAGGAAGGAACAAAAACTTCGATAGCGGTTTCCTGTACCTGCGGCGCTTCCGGTCCGGACGAAGAACCCTGCGTATCTGTATCCTCAACAGACAGCTCAAAAGATCCTGAAGACGCCTGATCGGAATCCTGGCTTCCGCAGCCGCTGAGAATCACGGTCAGAACCAGAAGCATAACTGTAAGTATATAGGTTTTCTTCATTGTCTTTCTCCTTACTGTAAAATCTGTATCTTATCCACTTTCAGAAACAGTAAATCTTTTCCAATCCCCCATATTCTTTTCGATTATATGTTACATTCTTTTCTCATGTCAATATTTTTTTGTGAATCGACGGTTTCTCACCATACGATGTGTCGAAGAAAAGCGGAATCTGTCCGGCCAAATCCAACGATACCAAACAACTTTCGCGCTCATCCGCTTGTAAAAATATGATTTTATTGGTATAATGATTTAAAAGTTTAACCAGAATCTACTATATGTAACAAATCGCATATTAAAATATATTCTATTGTTACATCCGCTATCGAAGAGCATTTCCATTCCTGAAAATGCTCAATTTTTAAGAGGTGAAATATGCGCGACGAAATATTATACACTCCCGAAGAGATTGCACAGAAGCTGAAACTGTCCAAATACACGATCTACGAAATGATCAAACGCGGCGAGATCTCCGCTCACAGAATCGGACGCAGTCTGCGGATTACCGAGACCCAGCTGCAGACTTATCTGATGCAGTCCAAACAGTCGGACAATTCCTATGAAGCCGAAATCGTGACTGTCGACGATGAAAAGTTTGCGAAAATTATCGGTACTTCCGGCGACGTCTTTATCTCCGTGACTACCGATATGGAAGGTTCCGCAAAAGTAGCGATTAAAGCGGAAGACATCATACTCAGCAGAGAGCCGTTGGTATGTAGTGCGAGAAACAACATCGCCGGCATCATCACGGGCATGGAAGAGATGAACAGCAATTACCGCCTGGTGGTAAACATCGGCGTACCGCTCACGGTAAGCGTCACGAAGCGTTCCGTCAAAGAGCTGGATTTCAAACTGGGCGATACGGTTTACTGTGTCTTTAAATCTATGGCGGTAACCGTAGTATAATGCTGCACGGATATTCACAGAGACTCCCGGTATTCCGATGAAATCGTTTCCGCGTTTTCTCCGACTAACCTGCCGGGCTCTGATTCCGTCAAACGCACCGGCGATTTGAACCGATACAGCTTAATAGAGCTTAACGATGAAAAAGAAGCCGGCGCATCAGATAAAAATCTGATGCGCCGGCTTTCTGTTTTCTCTGCATCCGTCTGCAGACCCGGCCGCCCTTTTAAGGCTTGTCCCTTAAATACTTTTCACCGAAAGAACAGGCAGTCAGGCACTCCGTGAATTTTCTATTTTATTACTGCGGTTTCCAGCAGATAATCGAGCGCGACATTATTCATGCCGACACGATTGGCATAGCCTTCTCCATAATATTCCAGCATCTGGGACATATCCTCGGTACCGAAGATTCCCTGAAGGTCTTCATCTGTCACTTCGAGTCCTTCCTTTTCATAGATCATCTGACAGATCATGTACATCTTTATCATATCTTCGCAGTCTTCTCTGAGAGATTCTCTGAAATCATCCTCGTCGTCAAATCCATAGGCTTCGATATAGTCGTCGATGGAAACGCCGGAATACTGCATCTGAAGTTTGGTCGCCTGCACTCTGAGGTCGATCTGTTCTTCAACCGCATCCTTCGGCAGTTCTTTAAACTCGGAATTTTCCATCAGATAATCGTAAAGATAATTTTCCGTGTTCGCGGATTTCATATCTTCTGTCAACTTCGCTTTCATATCTGCCACGGATGTATATCCATAGGTGTCTTTCAGTTTTTCGGTGACGAACGCATCCGTCAGTTCAGGCGTCTTGCTCTCAGCGATATAATTGATCGTGGTCTTAAATACCGCATCCTTGCCGTTTAATGCTTCCTGACCGTAATCTTCAGGGAATGTCACATTGACGTCGAAAGTCTCGCCCGGCTTGTGGCCGATGAGCTGTTCGAGGAAGTCGTCGATGTACTCGGTCTGGCCGATGGTCACGGTAGTTCCCTCTCCGTTTGTATTTCCGCCGTCGAATTCCTCTCCGTCAATGCTGCCTACGTAATCGATATTTACGGAATCACCATCCTTCACCTCGCGGTCCTTCACCTGAACCGTATCGGGATATTCTGACAAAATGCTGTCGATCTGCGACTGAAGCGCTTCATCTGTGACTGCGACATCCGCCTGCGGAATTTCTATCGCTTTATAATCCGCAAGTTCCACATAATCCGCCGGATCGATATCTTTCAGAGTTCCGTCAGCATTGAGTCCCACACTGTAATCGATGTCCTCCACCGAGGAATCGCTGTCCTTCTCATCTCCACAGCCCGCCAGCGACAGAAGCATCACTCCCACGAGCACAGCCGACATGAATTTCAAAATTTTCTTTTTTCTCATATGTTTTCCTTTTCCCCATAAATAACCGTAGTTTACTGTAAACGAATTCAATTTATATACTACCATTATTTCAAAAAAAGCGAAAGGAGAAATATTTCCCGTGATTTTTTATCTTAACTTTGTCGGAACAAAGCTCCAGTGTGCGCCCCTGACGGCAGCCTGCGGATGATCCCGGCAAAATATAAAAAAGGACTCTGATCCGGGCTTTCGTATGCCTTTGCCGCCAAATTCAAACAAATTCCGCCGGCGGCAGACACGAGTTTTATCGGTATGATATATAAAATAGATGTTTTTATTTGTTTTTACTTGACATATTTTATAACATCAGTTATTATTTAATTAAATTAGATTTAGTTTATTTTATATTCTAACATCTGGATATTACGATCTATTTCTAACTAAGAATAATCGATGTTTTTCATGATTATTTTCCTTCTCAATTAAAATTTTGCAGCATTTAAATCTGAAAATGAAAAGGCGGAGCTCCTGAGAGCCCCGCCTTTTCATTTTCTGTTTCCGCCATATCTATACAACGGCCCTGTGCAATCCGCTCTTTCGCTGTCTGTTCGTTCCCTCCACCGCAAAGCCGCAGGGAATTAATCAGCCTCGATTTCCGCTTCTCCGCTCAGAAAGCGGATCAGTCCGCCCGCTACCGAAAGGCAGGCTCCGCCTCCGCCTCCGTTTTCCAGAAATACAGTGATCACATATTCAGGATCCGTCTGAGGAAAAAAGCCGCTGAACCAACCGTGAACTACGGTCTGGCCCGACATGGAACTCTGAGCAGAACCCGTCTTGCCTCCCGGAAGTTCCTCGGTATATTCGGAAATTTTCTGCGCGGTACCCGACTCTGTGGTATCCCTCATCATGGAGAGAAGAGAGGCGGCAGTCCTCTCCGACAGGACTCTGATGCCCTCAGAATTCTGCTCCGCGCTCTCGCGGAGGATGTCAGGACAGACATCATACTTTATCAGATCCTGCTCTGTCTCAGGCATCAGAATCTTCAGCGGCAGACGGATACCGCCGGAGGCGACGCAGTTCATCACTGATGTGATCTGAAGAGGCGTCGCCAGAATTGTGCCCTGCCCGATGGACAGATTCGCGATACCGCACTCTTCGGCATCCGCAGGCAGATGACCGGTGCTTTCGCTGAGCTGAGGACAGACGTCAGCGCCCAACCCCATAGACTCCGCCATTTCGATAATCCGCTGCCCGCCGGTTTCCATCCCCAGCTGAATAAAAGCGCAGTTGCAGGAATCCGCCAGAGCCTGACGCAGAGTGATTCTGCCGTGTCCGCCTTCGCCGCCGGTGGAACAGCGTACGGTAATTCCGCCGGTCTCGATACTACCGCTGCACTCAAAAACGCTGTCTTCATCCGCGATTCCCGCCTCCAGCGCCGCCGCGGCGACGACGAGTTTAAACACAGAACCGGGAGGATACGTCCCCGCCGAAACCCTGTCGATCAGTTCGTTTTTTTCGCTGGTAAGATGTCCTCCCACATCGTTCGGATTATAGACAGGATAAGACGCGCTGGCCAGGATTTCTCCTGTCTTGGCGCTGCTGACCACCACCGCTCCCGGCCTGCCGTTTTCCGCAAGGAGCTCCTCCGCTTTTTCCTGCAGTTTCAGATCGATCGATATCTGAAACCTGCCGCTGATCTCGCTGTCAGAGAGAATTCCGCTTCCTCTGAGAATATTTCCCGCTGCGTCCCGCGACAGATATTTTCTCACAGCTCCTTTGGAAAGCCGCTGATCATACATCTTCTCCAGGCCGCACTGCCCTTCCTCCTCGCCGTTGTCACCGGTATCCGCAGTGTAACCCAGCAGATGAACCGCCGGCTGACTGTCCGCGTACCGTTCTTGCTTCCGTACCGTCAGAGCGTCGTATTCTGCCTCGATCCTCGCCTGATCTCTCCGGCTGTATTCCCCCTTCCACACACAGTAACCGTTTTCATACGGGCGCACCAGTTCACAGCCCAGCTGTTTCAGCAGGTCTGCTTTGCCTTCCGGTAAGTCGTCATTCTTCTGCTCCCCCGCTGTTTTCAAACTCTGACCGAGATCAGAATCGCTCTCCTTCTCTCCGCCCGCTTCGCGCTCCGCCGCTTCCTCAGAGACGCCGTCCTTTTCTTTTGATATAGACACCTCACCGTCCCGGTCCGACATTCCGTCCTCATTTTCGGTTTCGTCTCCGACATCCTCGCTGATGTAATAATACGCATAAGTCTTCCCGCCGGTAATTTCTCTGCCCTCCCGGTCGTAAATGCCTGCCCGCTGCGTCACCTCGCCCAGTTCGGTCAGATACTGTCCTTCCGCCATGACCGCCAGCGGTTCGTCATCGTACAGCTGCAGAAAACCGATCCTAATGCTAAGCGCCGTCAGCGCCGCCGCGAAAAACAAAAGCATCAGACAGAGTCTTTTTTTCACAATCTTTACATCCTTCATGTAAAATATTTTCTACACAAAAGCCGGTATCTATGCCATAATATTTATTGATTTTACCGATAATTTTCTCGAAAACGTCAGAAAAGACAAGAGAGGTATAAAAAATAATGACATGCTTTAAACCATTCCGCGCCCTCCGGCCGCGGGCCGATCTGGCACAGCTGGCCCTCTGCCCTCCTTACGATGTGGTGACGCGCCGGGAAGCGGAAGAGATCGCTGCGAAAAGTCCGTTCAGTTTTATGCACGTTATCCGTGCGGAAGCCGACCTTCCGGGAGAAAACCCATACAGCGAAGCGGTATACCGCCGGGGAGCGGCTAATCTGAAAAAACTGGAAAAAGAAGGCGCTTACTTTGCCGACGAAAGACCGCTGTATTATATTTACAGCCAGACGATGAACGGGCGTTCACAGACGGGAATCGCAGGCTGCTCCTCTATCGACGATTACGAAAACGGAATCATAAAAAGACACGAAGTCACCCGCACGGAAAAAGAGCTGGACCGTATTCGTCACTTCGAAGCCTGCAGCGCGAACACCGAGCCGGTATTCTATTTCTTCCGCAGCGATCCGGCGATTTCAGAGATCATAAATAAAGTGATAAAGTCCGAGGAACCCGAATACGACGTGACCGACGGCCAAAAAGTGCGCCACCGCCTGTGGCCCGTCTACAGCGATGATGACTGCAGACAGCTGAATTCACTCTTCTGCAGACTTCCCGAACTCTACATTGCCGACGGTCATCACCGCACCGCATCTGCTGTGAAAGTCGGAGAAAAGAGGCGGAAGGCCGCGCCCGACTGCGATGGATCCGAAGAATTCAACCGCTTCATGGCTGTAGCTTTCCCGGCGGATCAGCTGAAGATTTACAGTTACAACCGTCTGATCAGCGATCTCAACGGTCTCAGTCACAGAGAATTCCTGGACAGAATCGCCGGAATCTGCACGGTCACAGACTGCGGCGTACGGGAAACACTGCCTCAGGAAAAACATACCTGCTCGATGTATTCAGATGGAAAATGGTATCTCCTCTCCTTTAAAAAAGAATGCGGCGCGTCCGTCAGCGGCGAAAATGCCGGCGATCCAGTAAGCGCGCTGGACGTCTCTTTTCTTCAGGAAAAGATTCTCTCGCCGGTTCTCGGCATCACAGATCCGAGAACCGACCGCCGCATCAGCTTCGTAGGAGGTATCAAAGGCGCGGCAGAACTGAAAAGGCGTGTGGACAGCGGAGAAATGGCGGCAGCTTTCGCGATGTACCCTGTCAGCATGGAAGAAATCATGAACATCGCCGACGCCGGTCTGGTCATGCCGCCGAAATCCACGTGGTTTGAGCCAAAACTCGGAAGCGGACTTTTCGTTCATAAATTTTAAACGGCTTTGCGTAGAAAAATTTTCCGAAATTCCGCCTGAACAATCGTTCTCCTGCGGAAATTTCACTGTCGGAAACATCTCTCAGACGCCGGATGCGAATATGGATATCGGAAAAATGATCAAAAAAGGAAAGGGCAGCAGATAAATCTGCTGCCCTTTCCTTTTTTAATTTCAGATCGCCGCCAAATCTCTTTATTTCCCTCTTCGATCAGTTCTTTCTTCTATCGTTCGGGTCTGCCTTCATACTGCGGAGAAAACACCTGACATTGATGCTGTATGGCAGAAAATGGAACTGCGGACGCAACATGTTTTTTACTCCTTTGAGCCTCTGGATTCTCAGAAGCCGTCAGGATCTGATATAGGAAAGGATCTTTCTCGTCGTCTCTTCGATACCGTATTCGTCAGTACTGATAAAGACCGCGTCTTCCGCCTGAACGAGGGGGTTCAGCGCCCTCGTCATATCGTTGTGATCACGGGCTTTGAGATCGGCGAAAACCTTTTCATAGGTGGTATCTTCGCCTTTACTCTGAAGCTCCCGGAGACGGCGCCGCGCTCTCGTCTCCAGCGAAGCAGTCACATAAAACTTATGGGAAGCGCCGGGAAGAACGTTTGTACCGATATCTCTGCCGTCCATGACGACGCTCTTTGCCGCAGCGATTCTGCGCTGAATCTCCACCAGCTTGTTTCTGCAGCTGACCAGTTTCGAAACCTGTGAAGCCGCCTTCGATATCTCCAGTGTCCGGATTTTATCGTTGACATTTTCTCCGTCCAGAATAATATTTCCCTGGACAAAATCAATCTCTGTACCGCTCAGCATCTCACCCACAGCCTCGTCGTCGCTGACCGGTACGCCGCAGGAAAGAGCTTTATAGGCCGCCGCCCGGTACATGGCTCCCGTATCGATATACTCGATGCCAAGAGCTTTCGCCACATTTTTCGCCGCCGTACTCTTGCCCGAACCGCTGGTGCCGTCGATTGCTATGCTTAAGTTTTCCATCATTCTGATCTCTTCCCTTCCTGTTTTCATTCAAGGTCCGCAACTTTACGGAGTGTGACATCGCTGACTGCGATGATGCAGGCGCTTGCCCCATACCGGCGGAAGCGCTGCCGATTTTTCTTTATCTTTGACTGTCTCCGGGTCATCTTTACGAGACATTTCTTCCGGCGCCGAAGCGAACGGATTCTCTCCTCCTCATCCGAAGCAATAGATTCTATCCTCACTCTGCGGCAAGAACCTCCGGCTCTTTTTAAAGCAGCATGATGCCGGCGCACATCCTGCCTGTAACGCCGCGGTCTCTGCGATAAGAGTAGAACAGATCTTCGCTGCAGCAGGTACAGTAGTTCGTAGCCGCGATCTTCGTAAGTCCCGCACGCTGTAAGAGCCTCTCATTGATTTTTTTCAAATCGAGATGAAACTTTCCGTTTTTATCATCGATACTGTATCTGCCGTTTTCCCCGTAAAATACCTCCGTCCCCAGCATCGCCGCGAATTCCTCCACGACCTCGGCTCCTACTTCAAAGCAGCAGCGCGAGATACCCGGTCCGATAAAGGCGAGCAGATCTTCCAAAGCGCTGCCGAATTCAGCGCACATCTTCCGGGCGGTTTTCGCCGCGATATCCGCTCTCGTTCCCCGCCAGCCGGCATGAACGAGCCCTGCCGCATGACGTTCGGGATCATACAGCCACACCGGAATACAGTCCGCATGCAGGCTGGTGAGAATCACATTTTTTGCGTCGGTGATCAGAGCGTCGGTATCGGGAAAAGATAATTTACAGGCCCGCTTTTCCCCCGCCTGTGATTCTTCCTGTACGATACCGTCGGGATCTCCGCCGCCTGAAGAACGCAACCCTCCTTCATCGGCGCGTATACAGGCGATTTCCGCTCTGTGCACTTGATGCGGCACCGCTTCACAATAGCCCGGTTTCCCGACAAAATCAAATATCCGGCGTCTGTTCTCCGCCACATCCGCGCGGTCGTCTCCGGTCGAAAATCCCATGTTTAAAGAGGAAAAATTTCCGGTGCTGCAGCCTCCCGACCGCGCCGTAAAGAAAGTTTTTACCGGATACCGGCTGTCCAGCGGATGAATCTGCAGAAATTCCGCGCCATCCCCCGTTCTCTCGCTTCTGAAAATCTCCTCTGCCATGCGTTTTCTCCCTTCCCCGCAGCTCTTCCGCCGCTTAACAAACCTCTGCCCGCCGCAGACAATCCTTTCGAATCACCGCATCTCAATTCTTTTTACGGTTCAGTTTCTCGATCTCTTTCATAAAAGTATCCACGTCTTCAAACTGCCGGTAGACCGAGGCAAATCTGACATAAGCCACCTCATCCAGTTCTTTGAGATTGTCCAAAATGACTTCGCCGATGACCGTGCTGGAGATTTCTTTCTCCATCATATTATTCAGCCCCCGTTCGATATCGTCCACGATCTTTTCGATCTGCTCCGTAGTAATCGGCCGTTTTTTACACGCGTTTACGATACCGTTTCTCACTTTGGAACGGTTAAAAAGCTCTCGGCTTCCGTCTTTTTTAACGACCATAAACATGATTTCTTCGACTTTTTCATATGTGGTAAAGCGTTTCTTACAGCTGTCGCACGCCCTTCTTCTCCTGATCACCTGACCCTCGTCCGTGGGACGGGAGTCGATTACTCTCGTATCCGCATTATCGCAAAAAGGACACTTCATCCTCATTCCTCCTGTAAATAGTAGTATAATTCCGAGAATTTCGGATAAATTATACTATATATAGTAATGCCCTTTCAAGCGGCTGCAAAAAGTTCGTCGGAAAAAATTTTTTCTGCCGAAAAAAAGCATATATCAGATATCGACACAAAACTGCAGGCAGATCAGCTGCGAGGCAATCCCGCCGTCAGTCCGTTTTCGCGCTACCGTCGCCTTGTAAACGCTGCGCCTCTATTCAAACCGGTCTTTGGAGGACGCGCCGCTCTCATAGAGATACTGGCCGTCCCGCACACCGGAAAAGTCCACCAGAATCACGTCGTCGCCGATCCGCTTGATATCCCTCCAGCGGATGACCAGATCTTCTCCCCGCGGGAAAAGCCCCATAAAGCCCCGCTCTGCCGGTATGATGATGGCCTCGATAGTGCCTTTTTCCAGATTCAGCTCTACATCCTCCACAAAACCGAGACTCCGCCCGTCGTAAATATTGATGACTTCCTTATTTCTGATATCATATGTATTCATTCTCAGACCTCCCTGAATTCCTCTATCTTTCGTACCAGTTCCGCCGCATTCGCTTCCTTCTATTCATATGCGCCAATGGGACAAATCATTCGTCCCGGACCTCGAATTGACATATAGAACTTCGGTTTGTTATACTGAATACAGCAATCGTTTACATAAGATATTTTTACTGTCTATCGCATAAACATGAGGAGAAAAAATGAAAAAAGACGGAAAAAAAGGCTTTACTGCCGAATTTAAGGAATTTATTACCCGGGGCAACGTCGTGGACATGGCGGTCGGCGTCATCGTCGGCTCCGCTTTTACCGCTATCGTAACTTCACTGGTGGACAATATCTTTAACCCTGTCATCGGTTACTTTATCGGCGGTGTCAATTTCACCGACCTCAGCATCACACTGCCCAGAATGATCCCGGGAGCCGACCCTGTTACCGTCAATTACGGAGCTTTCATACAGCAGGTAGTCAATTTCCTGATCATCGCATTCGTCGTCTTCTGCATGGTCAGACTGATCAATCGACTGCGCAGAAAAAAGGACGAATCCAAAGCGGAAGAAAAAGCCGCCGCAGAGCCGGAAATCTCTCCTGAAGTTCAAATGCTCACGGAAATCCGGGATATTTTAAAAGAAAAGGCAACCAATTCCGAAAAGTAGCAGACGCCCGGCATTCCCGTCTTTTCTGCAAAAACGAGAAAATGCTCCGCAGTGATACGATCCTCTCAGGCGAGATTACGGCCGCAGCCGAAAACTCCATTGAGAGGATCCTATTCGTTTCGAAGCACCTTCTATCGAATTCTTATTTTCAGCGGAGGCAGCTTTGACGCCTTCGCTTTTGTTTCTTTTTAGCCGCCCGCAGAAACCGTCTGATTATCTCGGTTCGATAATCAGTTTGATCGCGGTACGTTCTTCTCCCTCGATAAATATATCCGTAAAAGCCGGAACGCAGACCAGATCGATTCCTCCCGGCGCCACAAAACCTCTTGCGATGGCTACCGCCTTTACCGCCTGATTCAGAGCGCCCGCTCCGATCGCCTGAATTTCCGCTCCGCCTTTTTCTCTCAGAACACCCGCCAGGGCTCCTGCCACTGAATTGGGATTAGACTTTCCTGACACCTTCAATACTTCTACCATTGTGACCTCCTTTAGATCTCTTATTACTTTAAGTTTACAATCTGAAACCCGGTCTGCCCGACGCGGATCCATAAAGAAAATTCCGAAATCTCCGATTACGTGAATTTTTTCAGCAACGATTATCATGAAAACTAAAATGCTGCCGCATTTACTTTTCATCTAATTTTACGCGGAAAAGCTCAAAAAATACCTGTAAATCGAAATACAATTTTCGACATAAGATCACATAAATCATGCCTGGAAGTATCAGACGTGCCTTTTTTCTATGATAAGCAGCGTTTCCTCTTTTTCAGCAATAATCTGTTTACCGCTTCATATCCCAGTCTCACAAGCAGATTGATGAACAGCAGGAGCATACACATAGCCACTGCCGGCGCAGTTTGTCCGGCGCCCTCCATATTGACAATCGCCACCGCAGCGATTTTTACTGTCGGAGAATACAGGAATACGACAGCGGATACGGTGACCAGGGAATTCACAAAAAAATAGATGAACATTTCCCAGATCGCCGGCAGACACAGAGGAATCGTTATTTTTCGAAGCGTTTTATAAAACGGAACCGCAAGAGATTCCGAAACTGTTTCAAACTCTCTGTCGAGCCTCTTCAAAGCCGTTGTCGCCGTGGTGAAAGGAACAGAATAAAAATGTATCATATTTGCGAGCACGATGATCCATATCGTCCCGTAGATTCCATGAAACGGATTAGTGATTACATACCCGTCCAAAAAGGGAATCGAAAACTCACCCGCGTTGAAAAACATGATAAAACTCAGTCCTACGACGGTTCCCGGAATAGCGAGAGGAGCCACAGACAAAAAATAGGTCGCCTTTCTGATCTTCTGAAACTTTCGGTTGGTCTCAATCATATACGCTCCGACAAAAGAGACGACTGTTCCGAGAAATGCGGAGATCACGGAGATCAGCACGGAATTTTTAAACGCCTGGAATCCCTCTCCGGACGCGGCTTTCGTCAAGTCGTAGTTGGACAGAGTAAAAGTGAGATCGTACGGCCACAATCTGATAACGGAAGCGAAAAATGCGACGAAAAAAAACAACAGCATCGCGGATGTTATGACGATGCAAAATATCGTCGCGGCGATATCTGACGCCCTGTGCGGTCTGATTACATAAGGCACCGCTTTCGAACTGATCGATGAATTCTGTTTTCTGCTCGTAATGCGGTCTACCGCAAATGACAGCACCGCCGGAAACAACAGTACGATTCCCACCACTGCACCCATATTGAAATTCTGCTGACCTACCACCTGTTTATATACATCTGTCGCCAGGACATTATAATTTCCTCCTACCACCGAAGGAGCGCCGAAATCCGTAAAGCTGTATGTAAACGAAACAAATACAGCGCTGATCAGGCCATATTTTATATTTGGAATCGTAATTGTAAACATTTTTCTCACCGCAGACGTTCCCATCGTTTCCGCCGCCTCATAAAGACGATTGTCCGCGGAGGAGAAAGCCACCATGAGAAGAGTCGTCGCCACAGGAAAACAGTAAATACTCTCTGCGATGATGATTCCTGTTTTTCCGTAAAGAGGAATCGAAAATCCCATCGCTGTAAAAATGCCTTTGTTTCCGAAGAGATAGATCAGAGCGATGCCGAGGAGCATCGTCGGAGCGAAAATGGGAATCATCCCTATATAGCGAAAAAAACTTTTAAAAGGAACATTTTTTCTGCTCAGCGAATAGGCGAAAAAAAACGCCAGTGTTACCGACACTAATGTGGACATAATAGCCACAAAAAATGTATTGCCCACAGAATAAACCATCGTCTCGCTCTGAAAATATTCTGCAAATTGGGAAAATCCGGAAAAATTCCCCTCTCTGTCCTGAAAGGCTTTGGAAAACAGCGTCCCGAGAGGCAGTACCATAAAACATATGAGAAACGCAGCCACCGCATATATCATGATACCTTTTACGAAATCCTCTCCTGTATATCCTGTCAGCCGTTCTTTGATTTTGTTCATAAGCGCACCTTTCCTTGTCTTAAATCGGAACAAAACTTTCACACGTCCGCCCGATCAGAACCTGTGAACTTTTTTACAGTCTGAAAGGAAAGCATCTCTTCCTCAGGCCACTGCAGATATACGGTCTCTCCTGCGGTCAGCTTCATTTTCTTCGCCTGCATAAAAGGAACGTCCACACAGATACTGGTATCTCTCCTGGCAACATGTCTGATGACTGCACTGACCCGGTAAAAGGATCCTCTGAATTCGATATCCTCTATCACGCCTCTCACCGAATTTTCCTCCGGCTGCTTTCTCAGATGAATTTTTTCCGGACGTATTGCGAAGATGCCGGAATCATCATCTGCCTGATAAATATGATCCTTTCTTTTACTGATAAAATTGATCGATCCGATAAAATCAGCCACAAACGGATTTTCCGGCGTCTGATAAACCTCCTCCGGCGTTCCGCACTGCATAACCTCAGCCTTGTTCATGACGACAATCCGATCCGCCATAGTCAGTGCCTCCTCCTGATCATGAGTAACCATGATCGTCGTGAGCCCCATCTCTCTTTGAATCGCACAGATCTGTTTTCTTAAAGAAAGCCGTACCTTTGCATCCAGTGCGGAAAGCGGCTCATCTAATAAGAGAAAATCCGGTTCGGTAGCGAGAGCGCGGGCGAGAGCCACTCTCTGCTGCTCTCCGCCCGACATCTGCGCCGGCAGTTTGTTTTTTGCATTTGACAATTTAATCATTTCAAACAAACGATTTACGCGCTCGTCCGCATCTCTCGTCTTTATCTTCTTATTTCTCAGCCCGTAAGCTACATTTTCAAAGGCAGTAAGATTCGGAAACAGTGCGTAGGACTGAAACATGATTCCAAAGTTTCTTCTTTGCGGAGGAAGCCGCGTCACATTTCTGTCGTTTATATAGACACTGCCTTCATCCGGCCTGTCGAGTCCCGCTATAATCCGGAGAAGTGAAGATTTTCCGCATCCGGACGGACCCAGCAGACAGACGAACTCCCCCGGTCTGATATCGAGACTCACTCCGTTCAGAGCAATATTTTTGTCATATACTTTTTTGATATTTTCAACCCTTAAACCAACGCTCATCTGAGTTTACTCCTCATTCTTCCGCCGCTTCGCTCTTGCCGTCGTACCGATCAGACTATTTCTTCAGAATAGAATCTCTCTCCTTAGCAGCTTTGTTAAAATCGATGTTGTCCATCAGCTGATCCAACGGATTGGAAGAATAACCCGCCGGTATGTTGTCGCCGGTTCCGGTGGCTACGATAGGATAATTCTGTGCATATTTCTGCATAATATTGTCTGAAATAGCCCAGTCGAGGAATTTTTTGGATGTCTCCTTTACACTGTCTTTTTTGATCAGCGCGTTTGCCTCCATATCCCATCCGGAGCCTTCTTCCGGGAAGACTGCCTCACAGATGTCGCTTCCGACTTCCTCGGCCGACTTGATACATCTGTAGCCGAAGGATACGCCGATGCCGTATTCACCCGCAGCCGTAGATTTTGCCGGCTGTGAACCGGAATGCATATAGACGGCGACATTTTTGTCCAGCTGGTCGAGATACTCCCATCCCTCATCCTCTCCGTACAGGGCGAGCACACCGTTGACCGTCAGCAGACCCGTTCCGGAGGATGCTGGATTTGACATAGCGATGAGTCCTTCGTACTTCGGATCCAACAAATCCTGGTACGATTTCGGTACAGTATCAATTCCTTTGGATTGCAAGACCTCTTTGTTGACGATAAACGCGGTCTCCCACGCGTCGATTCCTACCCATTCCGGAACATCCGCATCATCCTTAAACTCCGGAAGAATCCGGTCAACTCCTTCCGGCGCATAAGCTTCCAGCATATCATTCTGCGCAAGAACCAGAAGACTCGTAGCAGAGAGTCCCCAGACGACATCGGCCACCGGATTGTCTTTTTCCGCCAGCAGTTTCGAGGTGATGACTCCGGTAGAATCTCTTGTGATATTTACAGTCACGTCCGGATATTTTTCTTTGAACTCCTTCAGATATTCGGTGATCTGTTCATCTTCCAGCGCGGTATATACGTTTAACACATCTTCCTCCGCGGCGCCTTCACCGCCGCTTTCCCCGCTCCCGGCTTTCTTTACACATCCGGTAAGTGAAACTGCCGCCAAAGCAATAACCAGTACTAAAACTGCTATTTTTTTCATTTTCTTAACCTCCTGCATCGCTATAAAAATTTGCATTTCACGGTATTCCGAACCGAAGCTTTTGCGGATTCGCCCGGCCGGAGTGCGAGAACACCTGCACTATGTTATAAAGAATACCATTGGAAAATCAAATCGCATTTCAGGCGAGTTTAGATATTCGTTAAATCAGCCCGCCTGTTTGTAAAATAAATTTTACGGCCGTGTTCTCTGAAATAACGCCCGACTTGATTCATGCGCGGGATAAGCCCCCAATTTGCTCTTGATCCTTTCATAGGCTCCATGAAAATCACTTCCGCCGGTCATCAGAAGTCCGAATTCTTCCGCCCGCCGCTGCACCTGTTTTCTCTGCGCCTCATCATGGGAAGGATGATTGTACTCGATTCCTTTCAGCCCAGACTCCACAAGACGGGGAATGAGATAGTAATTATTCTGCTGTCCGGGATGAGCCAAAACCGCGGTTCCGCCGTCGCTGCATATGGCCTGCACGCACTCCTCAGGCCGCGGATATTCGATATCAAAATCACACGGGCCTCCGTTTTTAAAAATTTTCTGATACACATCGCCGAATATAGCGTAAGTTTGTCCCGTCTTCAGCAAATAGGCCAGTATATGCTGTTTGTAAATACAGCCCGACGCCATTTCCCTGATCTTTTCCTCTTCAATGGTATAGCCGAGCTGCCTTAATATCTCCATCTGTCTGAGACAGTTTTCATTGCGTTTCCGAAGTGTTTCAGCTCCGATTTTTTCGATATGAGAGGTGGTGACATAGCCATATCCCAAGATGTGAGCCCTGATGCCACTGTCATAATCACACGCGGACATCTCGACGCCGGAAATCGCGCTGATTCCCATCGCTTCTGCCCTGGATATATGTTCCGGCGCCATCTTTGTCGTATCGTGATCGGTAAAAGCAATATGCGTGATCCCGGTCTCTTTCGCCATATTCAGAATTACCGACACGTCTTCACTGCAGTCTGATACTGTCGTATGCACATGTAAATCCGCAAAATACATCTATTTTTCTCCCGATATAAAACTTCCGTCCGATATATTGTAGACACGGTCGCACAGGCCGTCCATAAATTCTAAATCATGAAATATGCCGATCATCGACGTACCCTCCGCCTTCATCCGCAGAAGAAGCTCTTTCACGAGAGTTTTTGTATTATTGTCCAGAGACGCGGTGGGTTCATCCAGAAGCAGCAGCCGGGGTGCTTTTACCATAGCGTGAGCCAGATTTAATCTCAATTTTTCACCTCCGGAAAACGTATTAGGATAGATGTCCCATAGCTTCTCCGGCAATTTAAAATACCGGAGCATTTCTTCCGCTTTCTTTACCGATTCTTCGTACGAAAATCCGGCATCGAGAGCGCCGCTGACCACATGCTGTTTCGCTGCCGTCCGCGGCAGTGCGGACAGAAACTGCGATACATAGCCGATCTCCGCCTTGCGAAGCTGAATTATCTCTCTTTCCGAAGCGGTGATCAGATCGATTTTCCCGAAAGACAGGGAATCGTAAACCGCCGTTCCCGCCGACGCCAGATAAGTCCGGTAAATACAGCGCAGAACCGTGGATTTCCCCGCTCCCGATTCTCCGACGATACCGATGAACTCTCCCTTGTTCAGAGAAAAAGAGATCCCTTTGCAGCTCTTTATCTTTCTTCCCTGCTCGTGAAGAAAGAAATTTTTTGATATATTCTGAATTTCTAAAATAGGTTCCATATCAGATTCCTTTCCCGCCTCTGTAGGTACAATCGAGAATACACTTTCCGTCTACGTAGACTCTTTCAATGACAGGAAAAAGGGGGTCGTCATTAACGAACAACAGATCCGCTTTTTTTCCGATTTCGATCGTTCCGACATCGCCGTCTATCCCTGCCGCTTCCGCGGGATTCGCTGTGACAAGACGAACAGCTTTCCAAAGAGGCAGTTCCCCTTCATGAAACAGCTGAAACACCGCCTGCAAAAGCGCCTGCGGATAATAATCCGATACGAGTACACTAACCGCGTCGGCACGAACAGCATCGAGAGCCGAAAGGTTTCCGGAATGAGATCCTCTCAGCAAGATATTCGGCGCGCCCAGCACTGTTAAAAATCCCCTTTCCGCCGCCTCGCGGGCGATCTGCAGCGTGACCGGAAACTCGCTGATTTTTACGCCGAATTTTTCGTTTACCTCCAGTTTTTCCAAAGAATCGTCATCATGACTCGCAACGGAAATTCCCTTTTCCCGCGCCAGGTCAGCCAGCGCTTTCAGCTGTTCAAAAGAAAGAGAGTCCTTACTGAGCTCGCGGTGAATCAACTCACCGAATTCCTCGTCTGTAATATTTGTTCCCGCATCCGGAAGATGCTTTCGATAGATTTCCAGATTTCTGTATTGTCCCTGTCCGGGGGAATGATCCATAAATGAAATCAGATCGACAAGACCGGATTTTATCATCTGTTTTATTTCTTCATAACAGTCCAGATTGTCGATTTCGTAACGCAGGTGATACCGGTGACGTATCAGACGCAGTTCTTTCTGATAGCGTTGAACGAGAGACGCCAGCTTTTTCACCTGAGGCGCCTTTCGGATCTCTTTTACATCCCACGCGCCGGGTTTGTACATGGAAATGGAATGAAACATCGTGGTAATGCCGCACATTGCCAGCACACGCTCGGCTTCCATAAATCCCATGGAAAAGTCCATGATCGCCGTACTTCTCGGCTGAATGTAACTTTCTATCATGTCGGAATGTATATCGATCATACCCGGCATCACAAATCTCCCCGAAGCGTCTGTGATCGTGTCCGCACTCCCGTCGTCCGGCACGTCTATCCCGACGATCCGATCATCCTGTATCAGGACTGAACTTCCAGAGACCACGCGATCGGGCAGAACGATATTTCCGTTTTTTATCAATATTTTCATAAAAACAGCCCTTTCTCTTTAAATCAGTGAATGAACGAGGCGCTGTGTGTACGGCTGCTGCGGATCGTCCAGAATCTGATCTGTCAGGCCCTGTTCGATGATTTTTCCGTTCAGCATCACGACGGTACGGTCTGCCAGCATCCGTATCACAGCGAGGTCATGGGATACCAGCAGGATGGAGACATGAAACTCCCGCCGGATTTCACGTATGAGTTCTAAGACCCTGGCCTGTACTGACAGATCAAGCCCCGTCGTAACCTCGTCCAAAAGGAGAATCGCCGGATTATTTGCCAGAGCCTTTGAGATCTGTACTCTCTGCTGCATTCCGCCGCTGAAATTCGCAGGAGGCTCTTTTTTTCTCGAAGGTAAAATTTCCACCGCGTTCAGGAGCTCTTCGACGCGTTCATTCATTTTTCCGTAATTTCTGTGACCCGCGGCGATTAATTTCTCCGCGATATTCCCGGCACTGGAATAATCCATGCGGAGTCCGAGGACCGGATTCTGATACACCATACCCATAATGTGATTTTTAATATACTTTTTCTGCGGAAGGCTCTGAGAAAAGATATCTTCTTTTCCTCCCCTGAAATCTCTCAGGTATCCCTGTCCCTCTGTCACATCAAAATCAAAATAAAGACTTTTCATGAGGGTCGATTTCCCCGAGCCGGATTCTCCTACAATCCCCAGGATCTCTCCCTCATAAAGCTGTATATTTACATCATTACAGGCCCAGACAGTCTTGCAGCGGGGACATGTGTTTTTCTCCAATCTTCCTCCGCCGCGGCAGTATCCGCATGTTTTTCCATAGCGCACAGTGAGATGATCAATTCTTAAGATCGGCTGTTCCATGCTCTCCCGTCTCCCTTCTCTTTCTGCAGAATCCCGTATCATTGCACTCATAAACCGTTTCCCCGCTCTCTTCATCGATGAATTCATCCAAAAATACACCGGCTGCTCCGCACAGACGGCAGCGCTTTCCGCTGAAATCTTCCGTCTTGAATTTCACATCTTCAAAACACATGGAGACCACGTCTGTATGCGGCGGTATGGCATAGATCTTTTTCTCCCTCCCCGCGCCGAAGAGATAGAGGGTATCGCTGCCATTCAGTTTAAAATTGTCGTACCGCGGAATAGGACTCGGATTCATCACATAACGCCCTTCCGCCAGCATCGGATATTCGGAGCTGATGCTGATCTGCCCGTACCTGGTCAGATCCTCGAAAAGAGACAGCCACATGCCGCTGTATTCCGCTTCAGCATGCATCCGCTTCGTAACAGATTCCCTCGGTTCTACAATTCTCAGAGGTTCCGGCGTCGGCACCTGAAGAACGAGAACCTGATCATTTCGCATCGGTATCTCGGGAATTCTGTGCCGGCTCTGGATGATTGTCGCCTCCTCTGAGTCCGTGGTGAGTTCCACTCCGGTACATTTCTGCACCAGTTTCTTTATGTTCACCGCATTAACGCTGTCATCGCTTCCCTGATCGATCACCTTCAGCACATCATCTCTTCCTATAATCGACAGGGTAAGCTGGATGCCGCCGGTGCCCCATCCCCGTCCGATGGGAAGCTCCCGGGAACCGAAAGGCACCTGATATCCAGGAATGGCAATCGCCTTCAATATGCTCCGCCTGATCTCTCTCTTGGAACCTTCATCCAGAAATGCAAAATTGTAATGTTTCTGATCGATCATTTTTTCTTCTCCTTCTCGCGCACACGGTCTAATTTCGACTGGAATGTGACATAGTGAGGAAGCTTTAGGTGTGAAATAAAGCCGCTCATCTCCAGACAATCTCCGTGGGTAAGGACGAATTCCTCATCCTGAGCAGGCGCGTCTCCTCTGCTGTTGAGACTGGCATCCGCAATCGACATCGCGATCGCTTTATTTTCATTTCTGCCGAAAATGAGTCCATACCCGCTGGAGAGCGTTATTTCGTCAAATTCCTCTTCTGTCTGTTCGCTGGACGGAACCAATGCTTCCACTTCTGTTACGAGAATATCTCCTATGCAGATTTCCTCCTCTTCATCAAACGCATACGGAATGCAGACTTCAACATAACCGCTGCGAAGTTCCGAAACAGTGGGATGAACCGCTCCGTATCCCCTCATGGAACTGTACGCCACACCTCCGAGAAACCCTGCGTCGCTTCTGGCAAAGGTCTGGAGCCTGGCGCTGCGGGGCGCGGGAAACGTCAGAAGATTGCATGTGACATCAAAGGGAGGAGTATTGTCCTCCTCAGCAGTTTTGAGAATACCTTCCTCCCGCAGAAGATCCGAAACCCTGCCGCAGACGATATCCTCCGCAGATTCCGTTTCTTCATATCGTTCTGCATCTCCACCGTTTTCTCCGTCCATCAGAGAAAAATCCAAAAGCCGGTGAGAATAATCGTATGTAGGTCCTAAAATCTGCCCTCCGGGAATGTCTTTAAACGCTGCCGATATCCTTCGGATCAGCCTCATTTGTCCCGTATCGACGGGATTGGAATAATAATTTCTCTGAAGGGTGGAACGATACGCCCGCAGCAGAAATACCGCTTCCTCCACACTGCCCTCGCTCTGCTTTAAAGCCAGCGCTGCGTATTCTTCAGAATAAAAACCGGCTTCGCTCATAATCTTATCGATTAGCAGCGGCATATTCTCCTTAATCGACGAAACACTGAGATCTTCTTCACATTCACGAAATTCCTTCAGAAGCCTCAGCGACTGTTCTATCGCTTCTCTGCCGCCTTTTACCGCTACATAAGCCATTTTTGCCCTCCTCTATTTCTCCGCTCTGCACAGCCTTGGAAAACATATTATTTCCCCCTCCGGCGTAACAAATATCAGATCCGTACCCAACGGATACTCGATATCCAGCGACTGCCGAAGAAAGAGAATCGTCTCCAGATACTTGGAAACCCGTATTGTCAGCGCACCGTTCACTCCAGGCCCCTTCACCGTCACCGGCACATCTCCGCGGATTTCTCCGCACAAAATCACAAGCGTCGCCGAATCCTGAGGATCGCTGTAAGAGCCTTTTTTTACATTCCTCAATATCTGCTCCAGAGAACCGTAATTCATCTCTGAAGATAAAAAAATGAAATCCGCTTCCTCCAACGCGCCCCGCCGGCAGAGAGTCAAATCATGCAGTTCCGAGGAAAGCACGGGTTTTTTTTCCACATACGCGATTTCCTCATTGTCGAGAAGAGTACATCCCACCGCGGTAAGCGGCGCATACCCTCCTCCGAACTTTTCCGCCTGTTCTCCGATATCCTGTATCGTTCCGGGATTCGACATCGCTTTCATCAGACTTCGGAATACCCGCTGCCCATCGTGAACAAAGTCAAATCCGCACGCCTTCTCCTCCTGCTTTGTCATGTTACGATTCCCCCATTACATTAAAATTGACTTTTGATTTCAAAATCTGTGCGTTTCTCCATCCTCTTTCCGCTTTTTGTTTTTCATCTAATCGCCGGATCTGTTCGATCACGCTACGCTCTTTCTCATTTCCTCTGTTATGATTCAAATAACCGTCGATCACCGCCCCATTTAATACGCGTTCAAAATCGTCTCCGGCCGTCACATAAAAACCCTTTGTACCGTCCACGAGGACCATACACTCCGCGGCGAGGACCTCCCCGAGATAAAACAGAGATCTCCCGACGGATTCTCTGACTTTAACCATGACCAGTGTCTTTTGCGGGTCCTTCACGATTTGGATCCTGCTTTCTTCTTTCAGCGGCGCCGCGATTTCTTCGATATCATCTCTGGAAGCTCTCGACAATATTGAAGATATTTCCTTTTTTTTCATCCTTCAAATTCCTTTCCGCAAACTGTCAGTTTAGTGAACTTCGCTTCGTATGATAGAAAACCAATGTAAAGTTGCCAACTCTGTCCCTGTAAAATATGGGTTAAAGATAAGGGAGTCCTGTTGTCTCCGCATTTTTCCGCTGCTATAGTAGAAAGCAGTTCAAGATAATCATTTTCTTCGGAGGCGCACATGAGCAAAAAAACAGTAAGCTGGGAGCAGATTGCCGATATTCTGATCGAGGATTTCACGAAAAAAGACTATAAAAAGGACGAAAAAATGATGAGTGAAAATGAAATGGCGATCCGTTTCGGCGTTCCCAGAGCGGAGATTCGAAGAGCCTACGAACGTTTGAAAGAACTGGGTTACATCTACTCCATACAGGGATGCGGAAGTTTTTTCTCCGGGAAAAAAGAAAAAATCCGTCTCGTTCTGACGGATTCTTCGAGTTTTTCAGAAAAAATGAAAAAATTAAACGTAAACTACAGGAGTGTCAATCTGGGTGCGGAGAGACTGAAGGAAACTTCTCCGGTCTTCGGCCTGCTGAACGCAAAGCCGGACGAGCCGGTGTACAAAATCACGAGGCTCCGTCTGGTCGATCAGAATCCTGTCGCCATTCATACGAGCTATGTTTCACAGGAGAATTTTCCGCAAATTTCGAAAGACGCTTCCTCCGTCACCTCTCTATTTGAATATATCAAAAACTGCGGTTACACTGACTTTTCCAATGAGAACAGCGATATCACAGTCTCTTCTCTCACCGCAAAAGAGCGAAAGCTGTTGAATATACAGGGATTCGCTCCCTGTTTGATCCTTACCACAAAATGTATCAGCCAAAACGATCATAAAATCCTGGAAGTGGCGAGAACAGTATACAGGAGTGATAAATTCGTTTTTGTACTGCGCTGATTTTACGCCGCAAAAAGAAGACGGAACGCGGACCGCCGCGCTGTCAATAACATCGTCTGCAACTAAAATCCCTTTCACTTACCGTCATCGGATTCTTTTCTTACAATGAATAAACAAGTAATACACTTTATAATTAAATCATCTGACTTGACAAAATCGAAAATCCTGCTCTCACTTGAAAAACAAAGAAACCCGCAGGGGCGCGGGTTTCTTTGTTCAAAAGGGGTATTGGGATTAGAGATTAATATAAGGTTATCAGGGGGATAACCACGCATTTATTATAACAAAATGACTATAAAAATCAATACTTCGTTTCAAAATATTTCATTTTTCAGTGTTAAATATGACATTTCTTGCATTTCTTTATGCAATATATACATATTCTTAAGAATATAGCTCGATTTTATTTTACTTTTAAATCGTTTTCTTTCCTCTTTTCACAACTGTTTTTTCACAAAACTGAAAAAATTTCTTCATCGTTCAGCTTCCCCATTCTCTCTTCAGAACTTTAGAAAGTTCCTGAAAATCCACCGGCTTCGCCAGATGTCCGTTCATGCCGCTGGCGATAGCCTCCGACACATCATTAGCGAAAGCATTGGCTGTCATCGCGTAGATGGGTACGCTGAGCGCGTCCTCCCGGCGGCAGGCCCGAATCGCCTTCGCTGCTTCGTAACCGTTCATCACCGGCATTTGGATATCCATCAGAATCGCTCGATATTCCTGTTCCTTTGAAGCCAGAAACTTCTCTACCGCTTCCCGCCCGTTTTTAGCTATATCGATTTCCAAGTTCCGCATTTTCAGCAGTGTGACTGCGATTTCCTGATTCAGCTCGTTATCTTCCACCAGAAGAACCTTTTCCCCGTCAAAGACGATCTCTCTTTCTCTCTGCTCTTTCGGTTCCTGAATGCTTTCCAAAATCGCCCGGAGATTATTTGAAAAAATCGGTTTAGACAGAAAAAAATCAACTCCCGCCGCCCGGGCCTCTTCTTCGATATCGCTCCAGTCATAGGCCGACATGATCACGACGAGAAGATCTCTGCCCGCCACCTTGCGCATTTGCCGAACCGTGGCGACTCCGTCCAGTTCGGACATTTTCCAGTCTACGATAACGATATTGTACAAATTTTCTTCATCTCTGCTCTTTTTCAGCAGGCGGATTCCGTCGCAACCGCTGCCCGCGCAGTCGGCCTTCAGTCCCATCTCGCGCAGCAGTATCGACGCATGCTCGCAGACTGCAGCGTCGTCGTCCACCAGTAAAATGCGAAGATCTCGATCTCCCACGACCTGCGTGTTCTTTGCCGGGAAGCCCGCTCCTTCCACCCGCTTCAGAGGCAATTCTACGGTAAAACAGCTGCCTTTTCCATAGGTACTGCTGACGGTAATACTGCCGTTCATCAGATGGACCAGATTCTGCGTGATAGCGAGACCCAAACCGGAACCGGTGCTGCCGCTGGCATTTGACCCCTGACAAAACGGCTCAAAAATCTTCTCCAGGTATTCCGGCTCGATCCCTGCGCCGTTGTCAGAAACAGCAAATTTCATCATCGTAATTCCATTTGCCGCCGGGTTTGAAAAAACTTCCATCAAAACCCATCCACCGTCCGGAGTATATTTGTGCGCGTTGCTCAGGACATTCAGGAGAATTTGTTTCAGCCTCAGTTCATCGCCTGCATATATCTGATCGAAGTCTCCCGAAACGCGAATCCCAAAATCCTGCCGCCGCTCCTGAGCCTGTGCGGAACTGATCGCCGCGAGACTTTTTATCATCTCCTGAAAATCGAAAACCTCCTGACGTATCGACATCTTTCCCCTTTCGATACGCGAAAGATCCAAAATGTCATTGATTAACCCCAACAGATAACGGGAGGAAGATGCGATTTTCATCAGACATTCCTCTACCTTCTTCGAATCGCTGAGATGAGCGGCCGCAATAGCCGTCATACCGATGATCGCATTCATCGGCGTCCGTATATCATGACTCATGCGCGACAGAAAATCTGTTTTCGCGTCGTTAGCCTGTTTTGCCAGATACAGCGCATCCTCCAATATCTGGCGGTTTTCCTCCTCCTTTTTTCGAGCGTCATCGATATTCCGCAGAAAAATCATGATATCTCTGATCTCTCCGCTGTTTTCGATCAGCTGAACCTGCAGCATCATCCAGATCGATCGCCCCTCCGGGGTGACTTCCGGATATTCCATCGTCAGACGGGTTTCTCCTGCGTCAAAAGCCCTCTTCATCGGCTCGAGAAAAAACTTATTTTTAAAAGCTTCTCTGTAATCCGGGTGCACATATTTACGGTATGCCGTCTGAAAAAACTGCTCCAGCGTCTCATATTTGCAGTTGAAAGGCGCCTTTGCCTCTCCTTCTTTCCAGACATAAATGGTATTCTGATACAGATCCGCTTCGTAAATCGCTTCATACAGGCCGCTGACGGAAGTCACGAAACGCTGCGCAGCATGGCGTTTTTCCCGCTCCGCCTCCTCCATGACGCGCTGCGCGCTGAGAATCGCTTCTTTGAGTTCGCTGATCTGCCGAAGCGTTCCGATCACTTTATTTACTCTGCCCCCGCTCCTCATGTGATTTACCTGGACATAGTACCATTCCGGCGGCTGTGTGTGATCTGCAGACGGCCAGATCTGCAGTTCCGCTTCATTTAATCCGCCGTTCAGAATCTGACAGAGCTTATGATAGTTTTCTCTGTCGCAGGCTCGGGATTCTTTCATACGCTTCAGATAGAGCGGAACGATTTCAGTGGAATCATTCATATTGCGCTGAATAAAGAAATCTCCGGTATCCGGATAATACTCAAAAACGGCGTCCGCCGCACTCTGTGTGAGAATCCGGTATTTTTCCCTTTCCTGTTTCAACTGCTCCTGCGCGCGGTGGCGTTCGCTGATATCCAGGAGAATAAACTGATAGACCGGCCATTCATTCTTGATTCCGATCTTTTTGCCCGCACAATACATCCACAGTTTGTCCCCATTCTCACCGATCAGCGGAATTTCCAGAAAAATATCGGAACCCTGGCGCACCAGCGTCATAGCCTCCTTCATGATCTGCTCGCGATCCTCCGGCCATATCAGCTCCCCGAGAAAATCGCCTTTTTCGATTCTTAAAAGCCCCTGAAGATTTGTGCTCATGTTCAAAATGACGGGATTCTCTGACATCAGACATTTGATCGCACCGCCCGGCAGACTGTCATAAGTCACTCTGCGCTCCAAAAGAAGCCGTTCTTCCATCTGTTTCTCATCATCGACAGAATGACAGAAGGCGATTCCGAGAATGTCGCCAGCTTCCGGGTCGTCTGCTTTAATGACGGTCATTTCCAGCCAATGATACTCTCCGTCCGTCATCAGATAACGATAAGTATAGGATCGCTGCGTCATACCATTCCGCCAGTCTTGCATTATCTGCCGCGGTTCAAAAATCTTTCGGAACTTTTCTCGGTAATCGGGATGAATCTGCACCAGATTATACTCTAAGAGATGATCGATATCGCCGTGTTCCTCCGGCACGCCCACCCGCGGCTGATCGAAGTTCAGATAGCGATAGGAATTTTCCGTATAATTGAACAGATAGACGACAGGATAGACCTGAGACACCACAGCGGACAGATATTCCCGCTCGATAAGAAGTCTCTTTTCTTCTTTCGTATGACGGTGCGGCGACGCGGTGACCAGATATGCCGTTTCATCTTCCCAGAGGATCAGTTCGGCATACACATCCGCCCGTTCGCCCCCCGGAAGCACCATTCCGATCGCAGAGAGATACTTCCTCTTCTCCTGCTTCGCTTCGTACAGAGGACAGACCGCGCAGTCAGAAGACCACAGACGGCAGAATTTTACCCCCGCTTCTGTCACCTCCACCAGTTCCTTCATTTTATCATTGCTGTACAGAATCTTGTGATTATATGCGTGAACCACACAGACAGCCGTCGCTCCCAGATGATTCAGAAGTACTTTGGAATCGATTTCCTTTGCCATCAGAAGGCTCCTCTCTTTACAGCAATTTCAGGCTCACTTTCTGAAGCTCTTTACTGATCGCAATATGCTGCGGACAGACCGCCTCACAGCTTCCGCACTGCACACAGTCATAAGCGTGTTTCATGCCGTGATCGCTGACGAGCCACTTCTCCTGTCTCTGCGCCGCTTCTTTGTCTCCGTACAAAGTCAGAGAATTCATCGCGGCGAAGGATCCGGAGATTCCGATGCCCAGAGGACAGACCTTCGCACAGTAATCACAGGAAGTGCAGGGAATCAGAGGAATTGCATTCAGAGCTTTCTGCGCCGCGTCAAGTGTACGCTGTTCTGTTTCACTGAGCCCCTTAAAATCTTTCATACATGCCAGATTATCTTTCATCTGCTCCATGTTGCTCATTCCGGACAGGACGGTGATCACGCCGTCCAGATTTGCCGCAAAACGGATTGCCCAGGACGCCGCAGAGGATTCCGGCTCCGCTTCTCTGAGAATTGCCTCTACAGAAGCCGGAGGGGAAGCAAGCATCCCTCCTTTTACCGGTTCCATGATGATGACGGGCTTGCCGTGCTTTCTCGCCACCTCATAACAGGCTCTCGACTGAATCGCAGGATTTTCCCAGTCGGCATAATTGATCTGAAGCTGAACGAACTCCATCTCCGGATGAGCAGTCAGAATTTCATCCAGTTCCTCCGCTGTGGAATGGAAAGAAAAACCCGCATGCTTAATCAGCCCTTCTTCTTTTTTCTTCTGAATCCAACTCCACAGATCAAAATCATCAAAGAAATGAGTGCGGCCTTCTCCGAGATTATGGAGCAGATAATAATCGAAATATCCCGCTCCGGTCTGTTTTAAAGATACATCGAACTGCGCCTCCGCATCCTCCTTTGTCTTACAGTCGATCCAGGCGGCGTTTTTTGTAGCCAGCTGAAAAGATTCCCTCGGATAACGCTCCACCAAAGCCTGACGGGCGGCGTCCTCACTGCCTTCATAAGCCCAGGCTGTGTCGAAATAGGTAAATCCTGCTTCCATAAACAGATCCACCATTTCTTTCACCTGCTCGATATCTATCGCGTCTTCCTTCTGCGGCAGCCGCATGAGACCAAAACCTAATTTTTTTATTTCTTCACCTAAATAAGCCATATCGTCATCCTCCTGAATCATCAGCTTTACAGTTTCTCCCGGCGCTCCGCGCACAGAAAAACTGCTGTCATAATCCTTTCGGGTATTATTGTACCATAAGCGCTAAGCTCTGTCTGCGCCTTTCGGCTTGCCAATCTCTAAGCGCT